>Ga0335085_10007459_pt1 | contig 16949 bp, 19 predicted proteins | sample Lox_Sample_45_FD_206712 | JGI IMG/M metagenome (GOLD analysis project Ga0335085, IMG submission 206712) | Soil microbial communities from Loxahatchee National Wildlife Refuge, Florida, United States - Lox_Sample_4.5 | ecosystem: Environmental > Terrestrial > Soil > Wetlands | place: USA...
TTCTCGGTCTTCTTTTTTGATTCCTGCACATGTTTTTTGGTGGCCTGAATCTTTTGTTCAAGTTGTTTCATCTTTTCTCCTTGATCTGTTTTTATGGGTCCTGTCGTGTCACGAAGACCGCATGCCCCATGTTGGAGGCAAGCTCACGAGCAACCCGCTCTGCCATGCTCTGGGTAGTGTATCTTCCCACCCGGACGCGATAAAACTTCTGACTGTTCGTATCAAAATGCTGGATCGTAATCGGCTGATAACGAGCGAGCAACCGTTGTTTTAAACCGACCGCATTCCTCTCCACTTCGAAGGCGCCCACTTGCACCGTAAAGGCTGTCCCGCCCGCAGGAACAGCCAAGCTGACCACCTCGATCATCACACGCGCGGTGCCTGGGCTGACGATCCCCAACCGGCTGGCCGCTCCGTAGGAAAGATCCAGTATGCGTCCCGATACAAAAGGTCCCCGGTCGTTCAGCTTCACCTGGATCGACTGCCCGTTTTTCAAATGGGTGACTCTTAAGATCGTACCCAACGGAAGCGTCCGATGGGCGGCGCTTAAACCGTACATGTCGTAGATCTCCCCGTTCGCAGTCCGTCTCCCATGAAATTCCTTCCCATACCAAGAAGCGATCCCTACTTCCCGGTATCCGATCTCCGGCTCGACCGGTTTTGGAACGGTGGCGCATGCCGTTATTAGAAAAATCAGAAATAGGAGAAGAAATCCCCTCATTGCTGTTGAGTTATCCCAGGCTCCGAATCTTGATCACCCGGACCTTGCATTTCAGACAGTATCCTCTGGGGTTCAAGATGCTGTTGCAGGTGGGACAGTCCTGGCGACGCCGATTTCCCACCCGACGTTCACGGTTTCGGCGCTCTTCCCCGCGCCGATCCCCGCCCCGCCGGTCCTCCGACTCATCCCGACGTTCTTTTTTCTTCCGCTGCTCCCGTTTCATGGCCAGCGCCTGAAATCCCCATCGGACAACTGAATCGTGTCGCCGTCCACAACGCGCAAAACCTTCTCGCTGAGCGGAACGGATTCTGTCGCGGACGGACGAAATACAGGAGAATGCTTGAAGTAATAGAATGCGGGAGTTAGTACGGACAGGCTGATGAGTAAGAGGGCAACGCGCTTGGTTTGGCTCCTCCGAGGAGATCTCATCGCTTCTTGTGTGTCTTGCCTCTCCTCTGCTCGATCCAACGATCCAGCGCTTCCCGTGACTCCGAGTCGAGATCCGCAAACCGTAACCCGACACCTTCTGCTCCGACACCTTCCGCCGGTTCACCGGTTTGATCAGGCCACGTCTTCCAGACAACTTCACCCATACATTGGATCTTGGTTTTGTTGTCCGGCAAAATAAATTCGATGGGAAATCTTTCACCCGTCTTAAAAGAGTTGGCGGCCTTTAAGTAGAGACCCCCCAGGCTAAGGTCCTGGGCATAGCCCAAAAAGACCTCGTTGTATTTCTTACCCTTGACCTCGAGGACAAGAAAGGGAAGTCTCGGATGGCCTCTTCTGTCGGACGGGTTCTCCCGTAAGGCGGAATTTTTGGTGTTTTCAAGCGCCATGATTTTCTTAGGGGCGACTATAACAAGTTTCAGATCATGAGTCAAGAAATTTATCGATGGAAACCGCTCTAATTGAAAATCTCGGGTTGACAAAAAAGTAAGAACCAGATAATTTTAATTCTAAAAAGGCTCCCGGAGATCTCTCGATGGACCAGAAGTTGGAATCAACCGGAAATCTAAGCGAACGTTATCTCTCCGAAATCCTGGAGCATCTTCAATCGACCCAAGCCAGCGGCACCCTCACGTTGACACAGGACCACCAGGTCAAGTCGATCTATCTCAGGGAAGGCCAAATTGTTTTTGCTTCTTCCAATCTTGAATCGGAACGCCTGGGGGAAATGCTTCTCCAGGCCGGCAAGTTGTCGCGTCAGCAGTATGAGAAGTCGGTCGAGGCGCTGAAAAACACCGGAAAGAGACAGGGCGCGGTGCTCGTGGAACTCGGCTTTCTCACACCTAAGGAGTTGTTTGAGGGGCTCAAGTACCAGGTCTTGGAGATCCTCTACAGCACCTTTCTCTGGAAAGAAGCCCAATATCGGTTTGTTCCCGGAGAGCTGCCCCGACGGGTAATCCCCATCGAGATCGATTCCGTAACGCTCATTTCCGAAGCGATCAAACGGGTGGATGCGGATTCGGCAGTCTAACGTCTCTCGAAAACTCCGATCTTCAGGCTGATCAAAAAGCTCCAGCTGCAAGGCCGCAGTCCAGAGGACGACGCAGGCGTACGTGTGGTGTACGTCGAGGAGGCCGAGGGACGAGAACAAAGCAGATGGACTTTTTCAGCGGCCTGCTAACGTTCTTCGGCAAAGGCCAGCAGCGCTATATTCCTCGATCTGCTGATGGCAGTCGCCAGGTGACGCTGATGCCGGTTACATGTCCCGGAGATGCGACGGGGAACAATCTTGCCGCGCTCCGACAGATAATTCCTGAGGAGGGAAATGTCCTTGTAATCGATGTATCGCACTTTATCCGTGCAGAATCGGCAGAGCTTTCGTCGCTGAAAAAATCTTTGTCGTTCCAAACCTTCCTCCTATATGTCGCTACTGAAAATTTTTCCCTTTCGCTCACTCGCGAAATTTTTGACCCAACTAAAGCTCAGTCGCTCGAATCGGCAAACTCGGCCTTCGGCGTCAAACAATGCCCATTCGCCACTTTGTGGACGCTTCCTTTGCCAAGATGGGTGCCCAAAAATTTCGCAATGCTTGCTCAAGGGACATTTTCAGTGTGAATTATCTATTAAAACGGCACATCGTTGTCTGCGGTTTCTGACTCAGGTAACGGCTCTCCGCCGACGCCGGGTTTATCCGAGGCGGTTCCGGGACGTCGGCTCATGAAGCGGACGCTTTGCGCCACCACTTCATGCTTGCTTCGCTTAATGCCGTCCTCCGTTTCCCATCGCCGTTCTTGTAGCCGACCATCCAAAATCACGGCCTGTCCTTTACTTAAATACTGGCCGCAATTCTCGGCCTGTTTTCCGAACACCACGATATCAATGTAGCAGACATCGTCTTTCAGTTCATCTCCCTGCTTAAATCGGTTGTTCACCGCAAGCCTGAAATTCGCCACGGGGGTCCCGCTCGGGGTGTATCGGATTTCAGGATCCTTGGTCAGATTTCCCATGAGGATTACTTTATTGAAGCTCGTCATGGCTATCTCTCTTGCGCCATCCCCGGCGGGAACTCGGCCAAGGCGCCCGAGGCCTCCACAGCTGCTTCTGCAGGAGCAGGCTTTTTATCCCCAGTCTTTCCTGAGGTCGACACAGGCGGCATCGGTCCTTCCAGCCGAACGGTAATAAATTTCAGGATCGCCTCGATCAATCGATACTGATGCTCTAACTCGGCAACCAGTTTTCCATTCGCCTGGAAACGAAAAAGGAGAAAGGTTCCTTTCTTCTCCCGTTTGACCTCATACGCCAGCTTTCTCTTTCCCCAGTTTTCAGCCTGGAGAACGGTGCCGCCATTCTTTTCAATTATCTCCCGAATCTTTCCCAGAGAAGCATTGATCTCTTCATCCGAGAGCGTAGGCCGAAGAACGACCATTGATTCATAGTTTATTTGCATTCGATAACCTCCTCATGGGTTGATAGCCCTAAACCGCATGCTTAGAGCGAGGATGCTTTTGGGTCGTGTGTATGATAACTCAGCTTCTTCCCCCAGTGCAAGCAATCTTTACTGAGGCGCTTACCGTGGTTGAAAACGAAAATAGACAATATCCCCGTCCTGCACAACATAATCTTTGCCTTCGAGGCGGAGCAGTCCCTTTTCCCGCACGGCCGCCAGAGAGCCTAAAGAGAAGATATCCGAACATCGAAACACCTCGGCCCGGATGAAACCGCGTTCCATATCCGAATGAATCTTCCCCGCAGCCTCCGGCGCCTTTGCTCCTTTTGCAACGGTCCAGGCCCGAACCTCTTTTTCCCCTGCGGTGAAAAAAGTGATCAGACCCAACAAGGCATAACCGGCCCGACTGAGCCGTTCCAGTCCGGGCTCCTGCATGCCCAGGTCCGCCAAAAAGACCTCCCGCTCACCCACGGGAAGCACCGAAATTTCATGCTCCACCTTCGCGCTGACGGCCAAGACAGCCGCATTTTCCTGCGCCGCCGCTTTCTCCACCTCTTGAACATACTTATTTTTGCGACTGAGATCTTCTTCCGCCACATTTGCAACATAAAGGATGGGCTTATCGGTTAAAAGGCGACACATCTGCAAAAGCGTCTGTTCTTCCGGTGTATAAACCTTCCCACGAATCGGCTCGCCTCGTCCCAGCAAGGACTGGAGCCGTTTGAGGAATTCCAATTCGGCGGCGGCCTTGCGATCGCCTGTCTTGACTCGTTTCTCGACTCCATCGAGGCGCTTTTCCACTGTTTCAAGATCGGCCAGGGTCAGCTCGGTATGAATCACGCCGATATCGCGGAGCGGGTCGATGTTGCCGCTGACATGGGTCACGTCCTGGTCTTCGAAACATCGCACCACATGGACAATCGCATCGACCTCTCGGATCTGTGCGAGAAACTTATTTCCGAGCCCTTCGCCCTGACTGGCCCCTTTGACAAGACCCGCGATATCTACAAACTCAACCGTAGTGGGGGTAACCTTCTGGGGATGATAGATCGAAGTTAGGCGTTGAAGCCGTTTATCCGGAACCTCCACAACGCCGACGTTCGGATTAATGGTGGTAAACGGGTAGTTGGCCATCTCCGCCCGACCCGTGGTCAAGGCATTAAAGAGTGTGGACTTCCCAACATTGGGTAGACCGACAATTCCGCACTGAAATCCCATTAACGGTTCTTTCTCAATGAAAAGTGTCTCTGAAGCAAAACGTTACGAAATTTTTGGGCACCCATCTTGGCGAAGGGAGCGTCCCCAGAGGGCGAATGGGCACCTGTCTGAGGCCGAAGGCCGAGTTTGACCGTTCGAGCGACCAAGCCCTAGTTGGGTCAAAAATTTCATCAGTGAGCGAACGTGACATTTTTCAGTGTGCACTAATTGTGAAACTGATTCATCGCCTGAGCGATCCCGTCTATTATAACAAGCTCTACTGCCGCCACGGCATGGCCGATCATCTCATCCACGACAGGCCTCTCCTTGATCGCGAATTGGCTCAAGACATGGTCCGCCGTCTCCTCACCCTTTGGACGCCCGACCCCCAATTTGACTCTTACAAACCGATCGGTTCCTAATACTTCCAGGATGGATCTTAGACCGTTGTGGCCGCCATGACTGCCTCTCGTCTTGATCCGCAAGCGGCCCAGGTCGAGGTCGATATCATCATGGATAACGATTAGGTCAACAGGACTGATCTGGAAGGTTTGGCACAGGTCTCGAACGGCTGCCCCTGAACGGTTCATAAAAGTCAGGGGTTTGGATAGCACCACCTTCACTGCCTTAATGGAACCCTGACCATACACCGCTTTCTCGGATCGCTCCCTCAGTACGATTCGGTGCTGATGGGCCAAGGCCTCCACAACTCGATAACCGAGATTGTGTCTGGTCTTTTGATAATCGGCGCCGGGGTTTCCCAATCCGACAACGAGTTTCACCCTCACCCTTTCGGCTTAGCTTCCTTCCCGCCTGATGCGGGTTCTTTCTCCTCCTTCTTCCCCTTTGCCTCAGGCTTAGCAGCCTCCGCCCCCGGCTTTGCCTCAGCGGTCTCTGCCTCGCCCTCCGCCTCCTTCGCTTTGCCGACAAGCTCCGGCTCCTTCACCTCTTTCGCCGTGGCGGTGAGCAGCTCTTCCAGCTTAGCCTCAGAGATCGGCGCGGCCACCGAGACGACGACCTTCTCGGACTCTTCCAGAACTTTCACACCCGGGGGTACGACGAGTTCCCGGATATGAATCGCATCCCCAATCTTCAAGGAGGAAGCATCCAGACTGAAGCGGTCCGGAATCGAACTCGGAAGACATTCCACCTCCACTTCCCGCAGGTTGTGCTGTAAAACCCCACCCTCCTTGACGCCCATCGGGATTCCGCCGGTGACCTCCACCGGAACTTTGATCCTCAAGGCCTGCGTCATGGATATTTCGAAGAGATCCGCATGCAATACCACTCCGGAAATCGGATCGGTCTGAAAATCGCGAAGGATGGCTGTTCGATCCTGCTTGTCCTTGGCCCCCTTGATTTTGAGACTGATCAGCGCATTCTCACCGGAAGCAGAATGGAATATCTTGGAAAGTTCTTTCGGGTTTAAGACCAGAGGGGTGGACTTGCCCTGTCCATAGAGAACACCAGGGATTTTTCCGTCACGACGGATCTCTCGGGCAGGACCTTTGCCGGTCCGATCCCTCAACTCTACTTCTAATTCAACCCTTTGCATCGCTCAGAATACCTCCTCTAAAACAGACACCGTTGCCGGGGTCTTCATCTATTATCTATCTCCTGTAGCTTCGATCGTCTTTAAACGAAGAGTGAACTGACCGAGGCCTCTTCATGAATCCGTTTGATGGCCTCTCCCAAAAGAGGGGCAACAGAGAGCACGCGCAGTTTTGGACAAATCCGATCTTTGCCATTCAAAGGAATCGTATTGGTTACAATCAATTCAGAAAGAACCGACTCATTGAGACGATTCAAGGCTGGGCCTGAGAGAACCGGATGCGTGCAGCCGGCTAAAATGTTCCGTGCACCTTTCTCTTGACAGGCCTGCGACCCCTGGGCAATGGTCCCGGCTGTATCAATCATGTCGTCCAACAGCAAGACCTCGCGTCCTTTCACCTCGCCAATGACGTTCATCACCTTGGTTTTTCCTGGACCTTCTCGCCGTTTATCAATGATTGCCAGGCCGGCCTTGAGGCGTTTGGCAAAAGCCCGGGCCCGTTCCACACCTCCCGCATCGGGAGAAACGACAACCAGATCGGCAATATTCCGTTTCCGGATCTCATCCAGCAGCACCGGCATCGCATACAGATGGTCCACGGGGATATTGAAGAAACCCTGAATCTGGCCGGCATGAAGATCCATCGTAAGAACCCGATGGGTTCCGGAAGCCGTCAGCAAATCGGCCACCAGTTTTGCTGTGATGGGAACACGCGGTTGATCCTTCCGGTCCTGACGGGCATACCCGTAATACGGGATCACGGCGGTGATCCGGCTTGCAGAGGAGCGTTTTAAAGCATCCACCATGATGAAGAGCTCCATGATATGCTTATTGACCGGATCAACACAGGACTGAATCACAAAGACATCAGTCCCGCGTACGTTCTCTTCAATGCGGACCAGGATTTCTCCGTCACTAAAGGTGGAGACCACCGCCTTCCCCAGCGAGACGCCAAGATAATCAGCGATCTCCTGGGCAAGAGAGAGATTTGAATTGCCTGAAAAGAGTTTTATTTCTTTGTGCATCTTCCGATATCTCGTTGGCTCGGAGGCAGGGGATCGAACCCCGATTCTCAGCTCCAAAGGCTGATGTCCTACCGATTGGACGACCTCCGAACAGAGAGTTCCATCTTCGTTATTTTTTAACCAGCACTAATATGGATGACGGAGGCTCGGCTCTTAACCTACGCGATGTCTGCCTGCCCTTCGCTTGGGATCTGCGTTTCCGGCTCCTGAGAGCGCTTTTTTTCGTACTCTTTTAAAACTTTTTCCTCAATGAGCTGCCGTAACTCCTTGTTTAAGGGATGAGCCGTATCCCGGAAGGTACCATCTGGCAACCGCCGACGCGGCATGGTGACAAAGAGGCCTTTATCACCTTCAATAATTCTCAGATCCCGTACCACAAAAACGTCATCAAAGGTGATGCTCACATACGCCTTAACCTTGTCCTTCTCTACGGGGTGAACCCTCACTTCCGTGACTTCCATAATCCTGCCGACTTTCATTCATGCTACCCAGCGGGACCCGCAGGGACCCGGTTAAACTCGCGAGGTGAAACGCCTTCACCTGCGTGGCGATCTCTGAAGTGTCTTCACGATCCAAATCCGCCAGCCCGACTGGTTTTGAAGCCGATCTGCTGCCTGTTTCGCAAGCCTGTGGTTGGAGAAAAGGCCAAAAACAGTGGGACCGCTCCCGGACATCAGCGCACCCTGTGCACCTTCGGCTAACAACCGGGCTTTGATATCAAAGATCACAGGATAACGGGTACCCGTAACCCGCTCAAGACTATTCTCGAGATGGCCCAAGACTTCTTTCACAACAACAGCCCGCCCTCTCTGCCCAACTTTCAAGCGGTTAGGAACGGGGTTAAGCTTGGTCATTTTAAGCCTGTCCGGTGGGTTTGTCAACTCTGTTTTAGATTCTTCGGCCCGGATTGCGGCCAACCGCTGATAGACCCAGGCGGTCGAGACCTGAAATCCCGGATTGACAACCACAAGCCACCATGGCTGTGCTAAGCGACAGGTAACAATCTCTTCACCGCGGCCCTGAACAAAAGCGGTCGGACCGCTTAGAAAGAAAGGCACATCGCTTCCCAAATCAAGCGCCAAGGCTTGCAGCTGAGCGTGGGGGATTCGAAGCCGCCATAACCTTCTCAAACCAAGCAGCGTTGTCGCCGCATCGCTGCTGCCTCCTCCGAGACCGGCCCCGAGCGGGATCTGTTTATCAAGCTCAATCACGACCCCGCCTTTCCTACGGCAGGAACACATCAGCCGTTCTGCGGCTTGATACACAAGATTGGTCGAATCGCTTGGAACGGGCTCCCCTTGAGTCATGAGGCGTATCCCTCGGCGTGCGGTATAAAACCGGAGGCGATCATAGAGGGACACCATTTGAAAAAGAGAAGAGATATTATGATAATGATCCGGGCGTCTGTCCAGCACCTTAAGATAGAGATTGATCTTGGCAGGCGCTTTCCACCAAACCTCAGCGGGCATCGGGTTTGATCCTTAAGATGAACTCTTATTCTGAGGGGCAACCTTGTGTTTGGCCAGACGGTATCGAAAGGCTCGAAAGTCCATTTGTAGAAGCTTTGCCGCTTCTTTCTTTACCCACCGCGTGCGTTCCAAGGCCTTCAGTAGGAATTCGCATTCCAATTGATTGAGGAATTCTTCCAGGTTAAGCCCCTCATCGGGTAGTTGAAGGGCCCAGGGCTCCTTCTGACTAGGCTTCTGGAAACACCCTCCAAGATCTTCGGGAGTAATCATGTCATCCTTGCGGCGGGATGGTCCAAGGAGAGCCATGACGCGCTCTATCACATTTTCGAGCTCTCTCACATTTCCCCTCCATTCCTGTGCCTTTAGCAGCTGAATGGCCTCCGGGGTAATTCCCTGAACATTTTTGCCGGTTGCCTGAGAAAACTTGGTCAAGAAATGTTGAACCAGAATCGGTATATCCTCCGAACGCTCTCTCAAAGGCGGAAGATGGATTGGGATAACATCTAAACGATAATAGAGATCTTCGCGAAAGCTTCCTTCCTCCACAGCCCGATTCAGATCTTTGTTCGTGGCCGCAATGATCCGAACGTCCACCCGGACATCTTTTGTTCCCCCGATCCGTCGAAATTCTTTCTCCTGCAGTACCCGCAGCAATTTTACCTGAATGGGGGAAGGGGTTTCTCCGATCTCATCCAGGAAAATCGTACCGCCGCTCGCAACCTCAAACAGACCCTCCTTATTGTTGACCGCACCCGTAAACGAGCCTTTCATGTGTCCGAAAAGCTCGCTTTCCAAAAGGGTCTCCGGAAGGGCGCTGCAATTCACCGTCACAAAGGGCTTGTCCTTCCTCCGGCTGTTAAAATGGATGGCGCGGGCAACCAGCTCTTTGCCGGTTCCGCTTTCTCCAAGGATCAGGACATTGCTGTTGGTATCCGCCACTTTTCTTACCACTTCAAACACCTTCTGCATCTTCTCACTTTTTCCGATGATGTTCTCAAAGGTGCCGAGCCCTTTGAGTTCTCTCCGCAGCAGGAGATTCTCGGCACGTAGGCGCCTTTTCTCAAGCGCGTTTCGGATGATGAGCTTGACTTCTTCGATCTGAAACGGCTTGGTGATATAATCATACGCTCCTTGTTTGAGCGCATCAACGGCGGTTTCGGTGGAAGCAAAGGCGGTGATCATGATCACCAGAGTTTCGCCGGCTGTCTCTTTGACCACCTTTAACACATCGATTCCGCTCTGCTTGGGCATCTTCAGGTCTGTGATCACAAGGTCGAAAATGTCCTTCTGAAGAGTCTGGATGGCCTCTTGGCCGTCGGAGGCAACCGCCACAAAATATCCTTCCTTTTTCAGCACCAGGGCTAAGAAGTCCCGCATGCTTTTTTCATCATCCACTACTAAGATCTTTTCCAATCGCCTGCTCCTTCTCGACCGACATGCGACAACTCAGGTTCCTCTGCCTCAACCGGGATACGAAGGATCATCGTCGTTCCCTGTCCTGGCTTGCTCTCTACAAGGATCTCGCCCCCATGCTCTTCAACAATCCGATGAACAATCGAAAGGCCGAGTCCGGAGCCTTTCTGCTTCGTGGTGAAAAATGGATAAAAAATCTTTTCGCGATCCGCAGGGTCGATCCCGACACCGGTATCCACAAACCGGACTTCCACCAATGAGGCAGGTGATTGATGACTCCCCGGACGGGCCAGGGATTTGATCTTTCGGGTCTCGACAGTAAGCTGTCCGCCCTGCGGCATTGCCTGGATCGCATTGAGTACCAGGTTCCAGAAAACCTGCTTCATTTGATCCGGATCGATCATGGCATAGAGTTTCCCTTTCGTGAACTTTGTAACCAAAGGGATATGATCATAATAGTCCGGGCTATTGCGCAGGAGACCCAAAGTGTCATAGAGCAGATCATGGAGGCTGCAACGTTTCTTGCTCAACGGCACCGGACGGGCATACCTGAGAAAGGTGGTGATAATCATATTGAGTCGTTCCGTCTCGTGTAAGGCGATCTCTATCAGTCGGCTGTTCTCGTCTTCCAATTTCAATTCGCGGCTCAGGACCTGCATTGAGCCGCTTAAAGACGCCAGTGGATTACGGATCTCATGTGCCATGCCGGCTGCCAACTCTCCAATGCTGGCCAATCTTTCCCTTTTCTTCATCTCCTCTTCAATGGCCCGAATCTTGGTGAGGTCTTGAAACATCCCAACCACACCGGTTTTTCGACCCCGATCATCTACAAGAGGGGCTAGGGTCACACCGAGAAGCAAAGAGGAACCATCCTTTTTCCGGCTTTCGGTATCAAAGCGAAACGGGACATCTCCCGCTTCTAGACGGTATCTAAAAACCTCGCTGTCTATCTTCGAGAATAGCTCCGTCCACGACTTACCCAAGGTCTCCTCCCTGGTAAAACCGGTAATCTCTTCTCCAGCCCGATTGAAAGAAGTCACCCGCCCTTCTAAATCTGTTGTAAAAAGACCTCCGCTCATGCTCTGCACCACATTTTCGTGAAAGGCCTGAAGCTGGGTTAAGTCTTTTTCTTTTTCTTGGAGGCTCTCTCCTGTCTGCCGCAATTGCTCGGTTAATCTCCCACTTAAGTAGGCGACCGCATTGAAAGCGGTTAGATGGAGAAACAGCGTGTAGAGGAGCTCTCGCGGAGGGACTGCAGGAATAGGAATAAATTGCACCTTGTAAAAATAAGTCCCTCCTACCAAACCCGAATAGATGAGACAAGCAAGGGCGGCAATCCTGAGCCCGCCCCGTTGATAGAGGAGGATACTGCCTGAAATGATGGTGATCAGAAAGAGAAAGGTGAAAGGGCTCTCCACCCCTCCGGTAAAAGCCACGAGTGTGGTCTCGAGGAAAAGGTCCAGGCACAGTTGCAGATAGCTAAATCGAACAGGTTTGTTAACCCCGCTGATGAAAAAGGCGTAAAGGAGAGTTAAGAAATAAACAGTACCGATGAAAAAATAAATCGGGGTGCTGATCGAGAGACCGCGCGAGAAACCAATCTGAAAGAAAATCAAGGTTCCCAACAGAACCGTGACCGCCAGCACGCGGACGATCATGAGCCATTTGAGCTTCTGAATGAGCTCTCGGTTCTGTCCTGCGGATGGATCCATCCTTATGTTTTCACTGACCGATCGCACCGGCCAGTTTGAAGATGGGCAGGTACATTGCGATGACAATAAAACCGATGACAACACCTAAAAAGACCATCAGCATCGGTTCTAGCAAAGCGGTGAGCGCCGCCACAGCCGCATCGACCTCTTCATCATAGAAGTCCGCGATCTTTCCCAGCATCGCATCCAGAGCTCCGGTGGTTTCACCCACCGAAATCATCTGGACGACCATGGGGGGGAAAACCTTCGACTGGCCGAGGGGCTCCGAAACAGTTTTCCCTTCACTGATGCTCTGACGCGCCTGAACGAGCGCCTCTTCAACGACCTTGTTCCCTGATGTTTTGGCCACAATGACCATGCCGTCTAGAATCGGCACACCGCTGCTGATCAAGGTCCCGAGTGTCCGGGTGAACTTTGCCACGGAGGCCTTCCGAATCAGGTCGCCGAAAACAGGAAGCGAGAGCGCGAACCGATCCATCAAGCGACGACCGGCCTCGGTCTTATACAGCCTCCGCAGGGCGAAGAACACCGAGCCCGCTATGATGAGAATCACGTACCAGTAAGACTGCATAAAATTGCTGGAGGAGATCACAAATTGTGTCGGACCGGGCAGGGCTCCTCCAAAATCACTGAACATCTTTCCAAAGACAGGGATGACCCAGATCATCAAGACCGCGATCACGGCAATCGCAACGGTGATAATGGACGCGGGATAGACCATGGCTGATTTGATCTGTTTCTTAAGCTTCATCGCCTTTTCGATATGCTTCGCCAAACGGTTTAAGATCGTATCCAGAATTCCGCCTGCCTCACCCGCCGCGACCATATTGGCATAAAGATCATCGAAAACTTTGGGATGTTTTCTTAAGGCGTCGGCATAGGTAGAGCCGCCCTCCACATCTTGACGGACCTCGCCGATTACCTTCGCGAGGGTAGGATTTTCCGTCTGTGCGGACAGGATTTCTAAACACTGGACCAGGGGAAGCCCGGCATCAATCATGGTCGCAAATTGACGGGTAAAAACAACCAGGTCTTTCTCTTTGACCTTCGCCGCCATTCCCGGAATGTTAAGCTGAAACATACCGCGTTTTGGCTGGATTGAGGTGGCCAGAATGTTCTGCTTTCGAAGGAGAGAGATGACCTCTTCGCGGCTCTTCGCGATGATCTCACCCTTGCGAGATACACCCTGTCTTGTTCGACCTGTCCAGGCGAAGGTTGCCACTGGTCTGCTCCTATCGGCTTAAGCGCTGTTCTCGAGCTGGAGCGGCTGTTGCGGAGGTTCCTCCCGCGCGACCTATCATGCTGATCAGCTCCTCCGGAACACTCGAACGTCCGATCGCTTCATCGTAACTAATAAGTCGGCGCTGATAAAGCTCGGCCAACGATTGGTTCATTGTCTGCATCCCATATTTGGCCTGTCCGGTCTGCATCATGGAGTAAATCTGATGGACCTTGTCTTCACGGATGAGGTTCCGGATGGCAGCGTTGGGAACCATGATCTCCAGAGACAGGACGCGCCCTTGACCGCTGGCCTTTGGAATCAGTTGCTGGGAAATAACTCCTTCCAGGACGAATGAAAGCTGGGCTCGCACCTGGGGCTGTTGGTGAGAGGGAAACACATCAATGATTCGGTTAATGGTCTGCGCACAAGAATTAGTGTGAAGTGTCGCAAAGCTTAGGTGGCCTGTCTCGGCAATTGTCAGAGTGGCCTCGATCGTTTCAAGGTCCCTCATCTCCCCAATCAGGACAACATCCGGATCTTGCCGCAGGATGTATTTTAAAGCGATCTTAAAGGCCTTGGTGTCCGCATTGATCTCTCGTTGATTAACGATGGACTTTTTGTGGGAATGAAGATACTCAATCGGGTCTTCAACGGTCACGATGTGATCATGCCGCTCACTGTTGATCTTATCGATCATGGCTGCCAGCGTTGTGGACTTTCCACTGCCGGTGGGTCCGGTTACCAAGACCAGACCACGGGGGCGTTTGACCAGTTCATTGACGATGGCGGGAAGACCCAGCTCTTCAAAGCTCAAAATCTTAAACGGGATTGTTCGAATCGCCGCCGCCACCGCTCCGCGTTGCATAAAGATATTGGCGCGGAAGCGGCTCAGGCCTTTCAAACCGAAAGACAGGTCGAGTTCGCTCTCCTCTTCGAAGCGGTGTTTCTGGGCATCGGTCAGGACACTGTAAATGAGTTGTTTGGTCTCTGCTGGGGTAAGGATCGGAAGGTTTAAAGGGACCAGATGCCCATCGACGCGAATTTGAGGAGGCGAACCGGTGGTGATATGAAGATCCGACGCCCCTTTCTCAATCATGGTCTGGAGAAGCTGATAAAGATTGGACATTTTATTCCCCTTTTCTAATCGCTAAAGGTAGTGTCGACTACTTCTTCCACCGTGGTAACGCCTTCCTTGATCTTCTGCAGACCACTCATCCGTAAAGTCCGCATTTCAAGGCTGATCGCCTGTTTCTTGATCTCGTCTGCCGAGGCCCCCTGAAGAACCAACTCACGCATTTGGTCTCCTATCGGCATGACTTCATAGAGCGCAACCCGCCCCTTGTAGCCGGTATCGTTGCAGACATCGCAGCCTTTACCTCGGTAACAGGTCACTTTTCCAGCATCTGCGGGACTGAAGCCGATCTTAACCAACGCCTCGGGTGCGATCTTCTCTTCCTCTTTACATTTCGAGCAGACCTTCCTTGCCAATCGCTGAGCCAAGATCAAGATCACAGAAGAGGCCACCAGGAAAGGCTCGATCCCCATGTTCAGGAGACGGTTCACCGTACTCGGGGCGTCATTCGTATGAAGGGTACTCAATACGAGGTGGCCAGTCAGGGCGGCCTTGACCCCAATCTCTGCCGTCTCGTAGTCCCGGATTTCACCCACCATGATGATGTCCGGATCCTGACGAAGAAAAGATCTGAGGCAGGCCGCAAAATTGAGGCCGATCTCTTCTTTCATCTGGACTTGGTTGACACCCATGAGATTGTACTCCACCGGGTCCTCTGCCGTCATGATGTTGACATCATCGGTATTGATGTGACTAAGCGCCGAATAAAGGGTGGTGGTCTTCCCGCTTCCGGTCGGCCCCGTGACCAACACCATCCCGTAGGGACTGGATATCGCCTTCATGAAATTCTGAAGGGCATTGGGCTCGAAGCCGAGTTTCGTCAGATCCAGGGTAAGATTGCTCTTATCCAAGATACGCATGACGATCTTTTCTCCAAAAAGACATGGAAGCGTCGAGACACGAAGATCTACCTCTTTATCTTTGAGACGCAACTTGATACGCCCATCCTGAGGAAGCCGCCGCTCCGCGATATCCAACTCAGCCATGATCTTGAGCCGGGAGGTCAGGGCCGCCTTGAGTTTCATCGGAGGAGACATGACCTCGTAGAGGGCCCCATCCAGCCGATAACGGACCCGAAACTTGTGTTCGTAGGCTTCGATGTGGATATCACTCGCCCCTTTCTTAATCGCTTCAGCCAGAATAAAATTGGCCAGCTTTACAACCGGTGCATCTTCGACCGCTTCTTTGAGTTTTGAGACATCTACCTCTTCTTCCTCTTCCTGTATCTTAAGCGCTTCATCCTGGGTTTCTAGGTCTTTCAGCACGGTCTGCAACTGCCGACTAGAGTCATAGTACTTGGCAAGGGCTGCATTGACAGCGCCTTCCGAAGCCACCATTGGTTCTACATCGTAGCCTGTCATGAACTTGATGTCATCAATCGCAAAGATATCGCTCGGGTCCACCATGGCCAAACTCAGAACCGCCCCGGACCTTTTGACCGGTATGACCTGATACTTAAGGACAACATCCGGCGGAACGAGCTTTATGACGGCTGGATCAATGGTGTATTGGGAAAGATCAACAGGCGGGATGCTGTGCTGTTGACTTAAGAACTTCAGCAGTCTCCCTTCATCTATAGAACCGAGTTTAACAAGGATAGTCCCGAGACGACCACCCTCTTTTTTCTGCGTTAAAAGTGCCTTCTGAAGTTGCTCTTCAGTAATCAACTGGGCCGACACGAGCAATCTTCCTAATTTCTCGGTCATCAATTAATTGATCCCTCGCCTTCAAGTTCCCTGCGATTCTATTGGATAATCTTGATCCAAAAAAAAGTCTAGCCGATATGTCAAATTTTGTCAAACCTGCCGATTATTGGTTTTCTGACAGGAAATCATTCAGAAACTGAATGGGAATAAATGTGCTTCTCCAAGGCATTTTTCATCAAGACGATCGGCGGTCTCTTGCCCGTCCAAAGCTCAAAAGCAAGAGCAGCCTGATAGAGCAGCATACCCATTCCATTGACGGTCTTGGCACCGGCCGCTTCAGCTTCGGATAGAAGTCTGGTCTTTATCGGCCGGTAGACGAGATCGCAAACCACTTGATTTCTATTTAGAAATTCTCTGGAAACCAAGGATGGATCGGTCGGCCGCATTCCGACCGAGGTTGTATTGATTAAGACATCGATCCCTTGATGAAAAATGAGTGATAACGCTTCAGGCGATAAGGCCTTCGTTGTCCAGTCCACTTTTTTGAAACCTCTTTCAAGCTCTCGCATCAACGCCCTTGCCCGTGAAAGTGTCCGATTGAGTATTGAGATGCTTTTTACACCTTGCTTCGCCAGGTGAAATCCCACCGCACGGGCTGCCCCACCCGCCCCAAGAAGCAGCACCCGTTTATCCTTTAATAAAAGGCCGGTCTCCTCATAAAACGCCCTAATAAAACCCGGCCCGTCTGTGTTATGTCCAATGAGTCTACCCTGCCGTATGACCACCGTATTGACTGCACCGATCCGAGCCGCCTCAGAGGTTACGTCATCCAAAAAGGTAATGGCCTTTTCTTTATGAGGAATCGTTAGATTAAATCCCCCGACCCCCAAAACCGCCAGACCGTGGATCGCCTTTCTAAGATCTTTTGGTTTGACATCGAACGCCACATAGCAACCATCGAGACCTA
>Ga0335085_10007460_pt1 | contig 16946 bp, 15 predicted proteins | sample Lox_Sample_45_FD_206712 | JGI IMG/M metagenome (GOLD analysis project Ga0335085, IMG submission 206712) | Soil microbial communities from Loxahatchee National Wildlife Refuge, Florida, United States - Lox_Sample_4.5 | ecosystem: Environmental > Terrestrial > Soil > Wetlands | place: USA...
TTTCCGGTGCATCGGGGACGGAGGGCGCGCCCAACCGGGCAGCGACCGGCACAGGCGGCCGCGGCCGAATCCTCACGCCCGCGACCTTTACGAACCGAACCCCGAGACCTTTACGAACCGAACCCCGAGACCTTTACGAACCGAACCCCGCGACCCTCACGAACCGAACGTCAGACGCGCAGGAAGCGGCGCAGCGACAGGCCGGAGCCGACCGCCGACACGAGCGTGCCGGCCGCCAGCAGCACCACGACCAGGAACGTGAACCCGATCGTCCGCGGCGCCGCGATCAGCGTCCAGTTGCTCGCCAGCGGGTCGAGCAGGGCGATCTTGGTCGCGCCGAGGATCACGATCGCCAGCAACGCTCCGGCCGACCCCACGATCACGCCCTCGATCATGAACGGAACGCGGATGAACCAGTCGGTGGCGCCGACCAGCTTCATCACCTCGACCTCGCGCCGGCGAGCGTACAGCGACAGCCGGATCGTGTTCGCGATCAGCAGGATCGACGCCAGCACCAGCAGCACGGTCAGGACCGCGGCGGTGATCGTCACCAGGTTGGTGACCTCGAGGATCTTCTGGGTGTCGGACTGCTTGTTGGAGACCTTCGCGATCGAGGTGTCGATCGGCTGACCGCTGCCGCCCGAGCCGGTCCCTGCGATCTCGCTGTGAACCGCGAGCACGTTGCTCGGGTTATCCGGATACACGTGATAGGTGTCCGGCAGCGGGTTCGAACCGAGCAGCGCGTAGGCCTGCGGATCCGTCTGGGCCTGCTGCTTGTAGGCCTGCTCCTTGGAGACGAACTGGACCGACTTCACGTGCGACAACCCCAGCAGTTCGTTCCGCACGCGCGCGTCGTCGCCGGCGTTCGCGTTCGTGTTCATGTACACGTCGACCTCGACGCGGCCGCGGACGCTGTTAGCCGCCCCGTTCGTGGCCTGCACGATCGGGATGAACACGCCCAGCACGAGCATCGTCACGAGCACGGTGGCGAGCGCGGCGAAGCTCGGCGCGGCACTGCGGCGCATCGAGCGGATGGCCTCTTTGAGGAAGAAGCCCAGCTTCATCGGCTCACCCCCTCTGCAACGACCGTCATCCGACTACACCCCGTCCGGACGCGTCGGGGGCTGGCGCATCCGTCGGGCGAACTCCCGCGTGGTCTCGTCGCGCGTGTAGAGGCCCGTGGCCTCGTCGCGGATGATGCGTCCCTGGGACAGCTCGAGCACGCGGCGGCGCATCTTGTCGACCATCGCCTGATCGTGGGTGGCCACGAGCACGGTCGTGCCGGTCCGGTTGATCCGGTAAAGCAGCCGCATGATGTCGACGCTCGTCTCCGGATCGAGGTTTCCGGTCGGCTCGTCGGCGAGCAGCAGCGGCGGGTGGTTGACGAACGCGCGCGCGATCGAGACGCGCTGCTGCTCCCCGCCCGACAGCTGGTCGGGAGTGTTGTGGAGCTTCAGCGACAGTCCGGTGAGGCGCAGGATGTCGGGCACCTTGTCGCGGATCTCGCGACGGGTGCCGCCGGTGACCTGAAGCGCGTAGGCGACGTTGTCGTACACGGTCCGGGCCGGGAGCAGCTTGAAGTCCTGGAACACGACGCCGATGTTGCGGCGGTAGTACGCGATCCGGTTGCGCTTGATCATGCTGAGGTCGTGGCCGGCCACCCGGATCGTCCCGCTGCTCGGCTCGAGCTCTTTGATCAGCAGTCGCATCACGGTCGACTTGCCCGATCCGGTCGAGCCGACGAGGAATACGAACTCGCCGCGGCCGATCGAGAACGTGGCCTGGTCCAGGCCGATGTCGCCGCTCGGATACCGCTTGGTTACGCCGCGGAACTCGAGTACCGGGGCGCCACCGAGGCGCGGTGCGACGGGCCGGACTTCGCTGACGTCGGGAATGTCCGGGGCCTCGCTCTCGCGCCGCCGCCGGGTTCGATGCTGTGATTCAGATATAGCCATAGGTTGCGGGCAGCCTATCGAGGCCCATCCGGAAACGCGGCCTCATCCCTCCCCGTGCAAGCGGATTTGCAGGAACAGCTATTTTCTGTCCCGATGCCTTCGATAACGCAGACGCCTTTACGCAACGGGCTCCCGCTGTACCGCATCTCGGTCGAGGGTACGCGCTCGACGACGATCCTGGTCGCGTTCGACGCAGGCGCTCGGACCGAGCGCCCCGACGAGAACGGGATGGCCCATTTCCTGGAGCATCTCGTGTTCAAGGGCGGCGAGAAGTACCCGACCTACCGGGACGTCAACGAGGCGGCGGAGCGGATCGGCGCCGTGCTCAACGCCTACACGAGCCACGACCTGGTGGCGTTCCACATCACCGCGCGGTCCACGGTCGCGCTCGAGGCGGCCGATCTGCTGACGGACTTTGTCGGCCGGCCCCAGATCGACGGTGACGAGCTCAACCGTGAGCGCGGCGTGGTCGTCCAGGAGATCGCGCGCGCCAACGATCAGCCGGCGGTGATGGCCGAGCATCTGATCGACGAGGCGGCGTTCGGCGATCACCCGCTGGGCCGCCCGGTGCTCGGCCCGGCCGAGCACATCAGGGACACGTTCACGCGCGAAGGCATCGTGGAGTTCCGCAACCGCCGCTGGGCGCCCGAGTGCGGCGGCGCGTACCTGGTCGGCAACCTCGAGGGTCTGCCCGGGAACGGCGCCGTCGAGGAGCTGTTCACGCGCTTTCCGGGGCGTCCTGAGCCTGGACCGTATGAGCCCGCGCCTCCGCAGCATCCGCGAATCCTCGTCAAGGAGCGCGACTCGAACCAGTCACATCTGCGGATGTCCTACCGCCCCACGATCGAGATCAAGGACCCCAAGGAGCGCGCCGCGCTCTCGATCTACTCGACGCTGCTGGGCGGCTCGATGGGCTCGCGCCTGTTCGACGAGATCCGCGAGCAGCGAGGCCTCGCCTATTCGGTTCATTCGATCGCGCACTCCTACTCCGATGTGCCGGTCCTCCAGCTGTCCGCCGGACTCGATTCGACCAAGATGCTCGAGGCGTACCGGCGGATGCGCGACATCGTCAGCGAGTTGCGCGACGACGGCCCGACCGAGGCCGAGGTCGAGCGCGCCCGGGCCTACGCCGCCGGCACCCGTGCGATCGCATTCGAGAACACCGGCGCGATCGCTCGCCATGCCGCGCAGCAGACGATCGTCTACGGCGAGGACGTTGACCCCGACCGGACGATCGCACTGATCGACGAGGTAACGTTCGACGAGGTGAGAGAGGTGGCCGCGCGCGTGGCCGACGAGCTGTCGGTGGCCTGCGTCGGCCCGCACACAGTGGAGGAGCTCGAGTCCGCCTGACACGCAGGATTCTGGGGGCCATCGCCGTAACCGCGATGATCGGTGGGTGTGGCGGCGGGGGCCATGCCCCGAAGCCGAGCTCAGATGCGTCGGTCGGAGCTCCGATCGCGCGTACCGAGGCCACGACCACGCAGACGCAGACGCAGACGGCCACAGTGCCAACGACGGAGACGGCACCGGCCTCGCCCGAGCTGGCCGCGCTGACGTCCGCGCTCGCGACCGCCTTCAACAAGGCCGGCCCAGAAACCGGCGCGCTCGTTTACGACCTGACCGACAAGCAGACACTGTTCTCGGTGCGGGCCAATGTGGGGCGGCCGCCGGCGTCGGTGGAGAAGCTCTACACGACCGTGGCCACGCTCAACAAGCTCGGCCCGAACGCCCGGCTCACGACGACCGTGGTCGGCAGCGGCCACCTCGGGCCCGGCGGGGTGTGGCACGGCAACCTATATCTGGTCGGCGGCGGCGACCCCACGTTTGGCGACGGCGCGTTCAACCGCAACTGGGAGGACGGGTACGGCCCCACCGCCAATCAGCTGGTGGACCAGCTCGCCCACCGCGGGATCAAGCGGGTCACGGGATGGGTGATCGGCGACGCCGCCCTGTTCGACGAGCTCCGCGGGGGTCCTGCCACCGGCTACCACCCGGACGTCCCCGACTTCGGCGGTCAGCTCTCCGCGCTGGCCTACGACCACGGCTCCACGTTCAAGAAGCTCAATCCTGGCGCGTTCGCCGCCAAGGAGCTGGCGCTGACGATGCACGGCGCCAAGATCGGCGCTCGTCCGCTGAACCGGACGCTGCCGGCCCCGGGGGACGCGCAGCAACTGGCCTCGGTGCAGTCGCCGCCCCTGTCGGTGATGCTGAAGCTGATGGACGTGCCCTCCGATGACTTCTTCGCGGAGATGTTGACCAAGCAACTCGGGGTGCAATTCGGCGCCGGCGGGAGCATCGCGGCCGGCGCGCAGGTGATCTCGAACGTGATCGACTCGCTCGGCCTGCACCCGCGGATCGTCGACGGATCGGGCCTGTCTCGGTCGGATCGATCGTCCCCGGGGGAGGTCGTCGACCTGCTCAAGACGATGTGGAACACGCCGACGGGGCGGATCCTGTCGGCGTCGCTGCCGGTCGTCGGCGTCAGCGGCACCGTGCAGGGGATCGCCGCCAAGACCGCCGCTCAGGGCCGCTGCATCGCCAAGACCGGCACGCTCAACTACGTCACGAACCTCGCCGGGTACTGCACGGCGCGCGACGGCCACGTGCTCGCGTTCGCGCTGATGATCGACGGTCCGGGCAATTGGACCGCGGAACAGCTGTTCGATCAGATCGTCCCGGCGATCGCCAAATACTGACTGTTGCACCCGCCGCCCGAGACCGGGACAATCGCGGCGTGGAGGTGACGACCGCCGTCAATCGGCGCGAGCTGCAGCGGTACCTGGCGCGCGTCGGCGATCGCTGGCAGATCGACGTCGCGATGCTCGGAGGCGCGCGGGTCGCCGACGAACAGGGAGCTCCGCCGCAGCGCGAGCGCGGCCCCGAGTTCATCGTGGTCCTGGTCTCGCACGCGTTCGAGGGCATGCCATGGCTCGAGCGCGTGTATTACGCCGGGTCGCTGTGGGACGGGCTGGAGATGGGCGACCCCGCCGACGTCCACTGTTACACGCCCGACGAGTTCAAACGCAAGCGCGTCACGCTGCCGCGCGTGCGGAACACGGTCGAGCACGGGATCGACCTCATGGCCCCGGGGAATTCGGCGCCAGACCCAAGCGCTCCGTCAAGTGACGGAACCGAATTCCCTTAGGGAATCCGCCGCACTCACGCCCACGAACACGGAGCGCGCCGAGGCGGATTCCCCAGTTAGCTGATCGCGACCATCCGCTCGATCGGCAGCCGCGCGCGGCCGGCGACCTCGGACGGGACCTTCACCTCGAAAACCCCGTCCCGCAGAGCGTCGCGCAGCTTCGGGAGCGTGATCATCTTCATGAAACGGCAGTGGGCGGCCTCGTTGGCGGCGATGAACTCGGTGTCCGCGGACGCCTGGCGCAGCGGGTGGAGCATCCCGGTCTCAGTGGCGACGATCGCGGTGCCGCCGTGATGCTCACGGGCGTACCCGAGCATCCCGCCGGTCGACAGCATGTACACGCCGTCGCTGTCGACATCGCCGGCGGCGACGTACTCCATCACGCTGGTCGAGCAGCCGCACTCGGGGTGGATGAGGAAGTCGGCCCCCGGATGCGCCGCACGCACGGACGCGATGTCGGAAGGCTTGATCCCGGCGTGCACGTGGCATTCGCCGTCCCACACGTGCATCGCTCGCCCGAGCGACTTCTCGACGTACGCGCCGAGGAACATGTCCGGGCCGAACAGGATCTCGGTGTCGTCGCCGTGCTCTGAGTAGATGTGCTGGACGACCTTGACGGCATTCGCCGACGTGCAGCAATAGTCGGTCTGCGCCTTGACCTCGGCGGTCGTGTTGACGTACATGACGACGATCGCGCCTGGGTGCTTGGCCTTCCAGTCGTGTAGCTGTGAGGCGGTGATCGAGTCCGCGAGCGAACAGCCAGCGTCGACGTCGGGGATCAACACGCGCTTGTCGGGACACAGGATCGAGGCGGTCTCGGCCATGAAGTGGACGCCGCAGAACACGATCGTGTCCGCGTCGGCGGCCGCCGCCTGCTGGGAGAGCCCGAGCGAGTCGCCGACGTAATCGGCCACGTCCTGGATCTCGGGCAGCTGGTAGTTGTGGGCGAGGACCACCGCGCCGCGTTCGCGCGCGAGCGCGCGTACTTCTTCTTGCAGCGCGGGGATGTTCTCGAGGAGCAAGGGCGCGTCAGACGCACCCAACATAGGCAGGTTCATGGAATCGGTTCGAGGAGGAGGGACAGGTCCAGCGCCGGGGCGCTGTGGGTGATCGCACCCACTGAGATGAAGTCTACGCCGGTGCTCGCCACCGCCCTGAGCGTGTCGAGCGTGACCCCGCCGCTCGCCTCGAGCTTCGCGCGCCCGTCGACGTGCCGCACGGCATCGCGCAGCTGGTCGACCGACATGTTGTCGAGCAGCACCATCGGCGCGCCGGCCGCGAGCGCCTCGTCGACCTCGGCGATCGTCCGGCACTCGACCTCGAGCGGGAGCCCGGGCGCGAGCGCCTTCGCTTGACGCACGGCCTCCCCCACCCCGCCCGCGAGAAACGAGTGGTTCTCTTTGATCAGGATCGCGTCGTACAGGCCGGCGCGGTGGTTGGTGGCGCCACCGGCCGCGACCGCTGCCTTCTCGAGCGTTCGGAGGCCGGGCGTCGTCTTGCGCGTGTCGAGGATCGTCGCGCCGGTCCCCTCGACCGCCTGCACGCACCTCGCCGCCATCGTGGCGACCCCGGAAAGGCGCTGGAGGAAGTTCAGGGCGGTGCGCTCGCCGGTCAGGATCCCGCGCGCTCTGCCCTCTAGCGCCATGACGGGGCCATGCTCGCGCCACTCGCCCTCGTTGGTGAGCGGCTGGATCACGAGCTCAGGGTCGACCGCGTGAAACGTCTCCGCCGCAAGGTCGAGCCCGAAGATCACGCCCGGCGCCTTCTGGGTGATCGCCGCCCGCGCCTGCGCGTCTTCCGGAACGGTCGCGGCGGTCGTCACGTCGCCGTCGCCGACGTCCTCGGCTAGCGCACGGGCGACCACGTCTACGTGGGTCACCTGGCGGACTTCAGGAGGTAGGCGCGGGCGAACCCGTCGAGATCGCCGTCGAGCACCCGCGCGGTGTCGCCCATCTCGTGGTCGGTGCGGTGGTCCTTGACCATCGAGTACGGGTGCAGGACATAGGAGCGGATCTGCGACCCGAAGTTGACGTCCTGGGCCTCGCCCTTCTCCTTGGCGATCTCCTCGCGGCGCTTTCGCTCCTCGAGCTCCAGCAGCTTGGAGCGGAGCATCGTCATCGCCTCGGCCTTGTTGGACGATTGCGAGCGTTCGTTCTGGCACTGGACGACGATCCCGCTCGGCTTGTGCGTGATCCGCACTGCGGAGTCCGTCTTGTTGACGTGCTGGCCGCCCGCGCCGCTGGCGCGGTAGGTGTCGATCTGAAGATCGTCGTCGTCGATGTCGACCTCGTCGATCTCCTGCACGACCGGCGAGACCTCGACGCCGGCGAAGCTCGTCTGCCGGCGATGCGCAGCGTCAAAGGGCGACAGCCGCACCAGGCGGTGGACGCCCTTCTCGCTCCCGTACAGGCCGTAGGCGTTCTCGCCGTTGACCAGGAACGTGGCCGACTTGATCCCGGCCTCCTCCCCCGGCGAGGCCTCGAGCAGCTCGACGTCGAAGCCGCGCTTCTCCGCCCATCGCATCTCCATCCGGAGCAGCATCTCGGCCCAGTCCTGGGCGTCGGTGCCGCCGGCGCCCGCGTTGATGGTCACGAGCGCGTCGCCGGTGTCGTACGGGCCGGAGAACAGGCGCTGCTCCTCGAGCTGCTCGAGCTGCTCCTGCACGGCCCGGATCTGGTCCTCGAGCTCCTGCGCGAGCGTCGGATCCTCCTCGGCGAGCTCAGCGAGCGGTTCGAGGTCCTCGACGTCGCCCTCGAGTTGCTTGTACGTGGACAGCCTCCGGCTCGCGCGTGCGTGCTCGGCGCTTACCTTCGCCGCCCGCTCCTGATCCTCCCAGAAGCCCGGCGCGCCCATCTCCGTCTCGAGCGCCTCGACGCGCTCGCTCAGCTCAGCGGGGTCAAAGGTAGTCCGCAAGCAGCTTGAGCTGCTCGCGAATCGCCGCCAGGCGCTGGGAAAGGGGCTCTGAGGAGGCGGTCGTCATCTATTTCCACAGTAGCAGCGATACGCTGCCCAGCCATGGCTAACCTCACCGATCCACCCGTTCGCGAGCTGCTCGAGCAGCCCAATCACGCAGTCATCTCGACGTACAACCAGGACGGCTCGATCCACAACACGGTCGTCTGGATCAGCGCCGAGGACGGCACCGTCGCAGTCAACAGCGCGCTCGGCCGCAGGTGGCCGACGAACCTCGAGCGCGACCCGCGCGTCAACGTCCTCGTGTACGAGCAGGCCAACCCGTACAACTACGTGGAGATCCGAGGCAGCGCAACATCCACCCTCGAGGGCGCCGACGAGCACATCAACGCCCTGACGAAGAAGTACATCGGGCAGGACGAGTATCCGTTCCGCCAGCCGGGCGAACAGCGGATCAAGTTCGTGATCGCGCCGGACCACGTCCGGCACCAGAAGCAGGGATAGCGCCGGTGGACCCGTCCGCTAGGAGCTTCCGCCGCCGTGCCGGTCCGTGGACCGGCCGGCGCGGCTGCGGGCTTCGTTGCGCAGGTGGCCGCGGAGCTCGTTCTTTTGCCGGCGCGCCTCGAGCTCACGCTCGATCTCGTCGAACTCGGGGGCCGGTCCGTATAGCCGCCAGCCGTTCCGGACTAGTGGGATGAGCACGGCGAGGGCGATGAAGATCGGCCAGAAGAACCCGCTCGCGCCGGATGCCAGCCAGATCACCGTGCAGATCAGGAAGGCGCCCGACCCTCCGCCGGCCTCCTGGAGCAACCTGCGCTGAAGGTCGCGCCGGCGCTGCGCGATCTCCGCCTTCTGCTCGGCCCGGGTCGCCGGCAGCTTCGGCAGATCGGCCGTCAGGCCCTTGAGTTCCCCCTCGGTGCGCGCGCTGTAGACGGCCTGCACCCGGTCGCTCAGCTCGTCGTCGGTCAGCCGGCCGGCGGCGTAGTGCTCGCGAATCTCCTGCGCGGCACGGTCGCGCTGCTCATCGGAAACGCGGAGGTCGTCGGGGCCGGCCACCGGGCGGCCACTACGCCCCGTGGCACTTCTTGTACTTCTTGCCCGACCCGCACCAGCACGGGTCGTTGCGGCCGATCTGCTCGCCCGGGTCGACCCGCCGCTGCTCGACCGGCGCCATCGCCGGCCCCTCGAGCGCCGCTACGTCCTCGACCGCGCCACCGGCCGCGGCGGCGATCGCCATCGCGCCCTGCGCGGCTCCGCCACCGCCCGAGTACGTCACGCGCCCGCCGCCGCCGGTGGACGAGCTCGCCGCCCGGCTCGGGCGCCGCGTCGGTGGCGGCACGGGCGGCCCGCCGTTCCCCGGCTCGACCGGGGTCACCTCGACGTGGAAGATCAGCCGCGCATAGTCCTCCCAGACGCTGTTCATCAGGTCGCGGAACAACTCGAACGCCTCGTTCTTGTACGCGACCAGCGGCTCGATCTGGGCGAACCCGCGGAGGTGGATGCCCTCGCGCAGGTAGTCCATGTCGTACAGGTGCTCGCGCCAGCGCTGGTCGATGATCTGGAGCAGGAGGAACCGCTCGATGTCGCGCATCAGCTCGGGGCCGAACTCCTCCTCGCGGCGGTCGTACTCGTCCTCCGCCTGCTCCTTGAGCGCCTGGAGCAGCTCCTCGCGATCGACCCGGTGAGGATCGACGTCGAGGATGTCGGCGTCGGGTGGGAACATCTCGTCCATCCGACGCAGGAGTCCTGGGACGTCCCACTCCTCGACGAAGTCGCCGGCGGTGTAGTCCGCCACCTGCCGATCGATCAAGTTTCCGATCTCGGTGCGCGCGGCCTCGCTCATGTCGCGGCCCTCGAGGATCTCGTCGCGGTAGGTGTAGACCACCTCGCGCTGCTGGTTGAGGACGTCGTCGTACTCGAGCGTGTGCTTGCGCTGGAGGAAGTGCTGCTCCTCGACCTTCCGCTGAGCCTTCTCGATCTGCTTGGACAGCATCCCGTGCTCGATCGGCTCCTCGTTGCCCTCGTCGTCGACGCTGCCGAGGCGGTCGAGGATCTTGTAGATGCGCTCGCCGGCGAACAGTCGCACGAGGTCGTCCTGGGCAGACAGGAAGAACCGCGATTCGCCCGGGTCGCCCTGGCGGCCCGAGCGGCCGCGCAGCTGGTTGTCGATCCGGCGGGACTCGTGGCGCTCGGTGCCGAGGATGTAGAGGCCGCCGAGCTCGAGTACCTGGTCGCGGGCCTCCTCGACGCGCGCCTCGATCGCCGGGAATACCTTCCGGTAGTGCTCGTCGTAGTCGGGGTCCCCGGGCTGGAGCCCGAGCTTGGCCATCTCGAGGCCCGTCAGGTGCTCAGCGTTGCCGCCGAGCTTGATATCGACGCCGCGGCCAGCCATGTTGGTGGCGATCGTCACCGCGCCGGGGGCGCCGGCCTCGGCGATCGTCTCGCCCTCGCGCTCGGCGTACTCAGGCTTTGCGTTCAGCACCGAGTGCTGGATGCCCTTGCGCTTGAGCTCGGCCGACAGCTGCTCTGAGACCTCGACCGAGATTGTCCCGACCAGCACCGGCTGGCCGGTGTTATGGCGTTTCTCGATCTCACGAACGATCGCACTGGCCTTGCCTTCCTTGGTCTTGTAGACCTGATCGTTGTTGTCCTCACGGACCATCGGGCGGTTCGTGGGGATCTCGACGACCGGCAGTTCGTAGATCTTCATGAACTCGGTCGCCTCGGTGATGGCGGTGCCGGTCATGCCCGCGAGCTTGTCGTACATGCGGAAGTAGTTCTGGAGCGTGATCGTCGCGAGCGTCTGGTTCTCCTCCTGGACCCGCACGCCCTCCTTGGCCTCGACCGCCTGGTGCAGGCCTTCGGACCAGCGCCGGCCCTCGAGGATGCGACCGGTGAACTCGTCGATGATCTTGACCTCGCCGTCGATCACGGCGTAGTCGACGTCGCGCTTGTACAGCGACTCCGCCTTGAGCGATTGGATCAGGTGGTTGACCAGATGGCCGTTCTCGGCCCGGTACAGGTGGTCGATCCCGAGGAACCGCTCGGCCTTGGCGACCCCCCGTTCGGTCACCGAGACGGTCTTGTGCTTCTCCTCGAACTCGTAGTCGAAGTCGGCGACGAACTCCTTCTTCATCCGCGGGTCCATCCCCTCGGGCGTCTTGCCTGAGGTCATCTGCGGTGCGAGCTTCGCGAACCGGACGTACAGCTCCGCGGCCTGCTCGGGGGCGCCCGAGATGATCAGCGGTGTCCGGGCCTCGTCGATCAGGATGTTGTCGACCTCGTCGACGATCGCGAAGGTGTGGTAGTGAGACTTGCCCTCCTCGGGCTTCGGCCGCCCCCCGTGCTGGACCTTCTCGTCCAGGGTCGTGGCCATGTTGTCGCGCAGGTAGTCGAACCCGAACTCCGAGTTGGTCCCGTACGTCACGTCGGCGGCGTAGGCGTCGCGCTTTTCCTCGTACGGCTGCATGTTCTGGAGCACGCCGACGGTGACGCCGAGCGCGTCGTAGATCGGCTTCATCCACATCGCGTCGCGCCGGGCCAGGTAGTCGTTGACGGTGACGACGTGGACGCCGCGACCGGCGAGCGAATTGAGCACGACCGCCAGCGTCGCGGTCAGCGTCTTGCCTTCGCCGGTCCGCATCTCGGCGATCGAGCCGTCGTGGAGCACCATGCCGCCGATCAGCTGAACGTCGAAGTGGCGCATCCCCATCGTGCGCCGGCCCGCCTCGCGAACGAGCGCGAAGCATTCGTACGCCAGGTCGTCGAGGCTCTCGCCGTTCGCCGCGCGTTCGCGCAGCTCGTCGGCGGCCTCTCTCAGCTCGGCGTCGGTGTAATGCTCGAGCTCGGGCTCGAAAGCATTGATCCGTCCAACCCGCTGTTCGTAGACCTTGAACTTCTTCGCTTCGCCCATGCGAAGCGCGCGGTCCAGAATGGACATAGGGCTAGCGTAGCAACGGCCCGGTGGCCGTTCTACGCTCCGAGACGCGTTTTATGCGGCCGACGAGACGCCGGGAGGACCGGTTTCGCCCACCCCCGCGATGAACGTCTCGTCCTCCTCCGGGGTCGCCTCGCCGCCGGCAGCCTGGGCCGCGGCCGCACGCGCCTCGCGTCGCTTGCGCCGCTTGTCGCGGTGGCGCTTGACCTGGATGTGAAGTTCGTCAGCGCAGAGATTGATCGAGTGCAGGATGTCCGGAGAGGCATCCCGGGCTCGTAGCGTCACCCCCTTTAAGTGCAGCGTTGCCTCGGCCACCTGGTTGTCGGCGATGGCCGGATTGCGCTCTTCAAACACCTCCACCTCGAGCTCGGCGAGCTCCGACACCTGCCGGTCGACCTTGCGAAAGCGCTTGGCGACGTGCTCCCTCAGGTCCTCGGAAACGGGCAGGTTGCGGCCCTTGACCTCGATGCGCATCGACCTACCTCCTTGCTGGGAAGGATGGATGTGCGTGAACCTATTAGCGTAGTCCTCGACCGGACGTTTGTCGATTGAGCATCTCGTTCTGTGGAGGCTCATAATCACGTTTTGTGAGCCCGGAGACGTCTTGGACGTTTGACTGGACCGCACTGGTCTCCGTCGTCGTCCTGGTGGCGCTGTACGCGATCGGCTGGCGCCGCGCGCGGCGGGCCGGACGCCACCCGCCGCCCCTGTGGCGGCTGCTCCTGTTCGCCGCCGGAATCGTGACGATCCTGGTCGCGCTGGTGTCGCCCTTGGACTCACTCGGCGACCAGATGATGGTCATGCACATGGTCCAGCACATGCTGCTGCTGGACATCGCGCCGATCCTGCTGATCCTCGGGCTGACCAAGGTGCTGCTGCGCCCGGTGACCCGGCGACTGCAGGCGGTCGAGCGCCGCGCCGGCTTCATCGCGCACCCGGCGTTCGCGGTGATCTTCTACGCCGGGGTGCTGTGGCTATGGCACATACCCGCGATGTACGACAAGGCCCAGGGCGACGGGTTGATCCACGCGACCGAGCACATGACGTTCTTCCTCGCCGGCTCGATCTACTGGTGGCACGTGCTGTCGCCGATCCGCAACCGCCAGCGCCTCGCCGGCCTTGGCCCGGTCGCGTACATGGCCGGGGGAAAGCTGCTCGTCGGCCTGCTCGGGGTGGCGCTCGCGTTCGCGCCGGCCGTGATCTATCCGTTCTACGCCCACCAGCCTTCGTACTGGGGGATCACGCCGCTCGAGGACCAGATGATGGCCGGCCTGGTCATGGCGCTCGAGCAGTCGATTGTGATGGGGATCGCGCTCGTCGTGCTGTTCTTCCAAATGCTCACCGAGTCCGAGCGGACCGCCCAGCGCGCGGAACGGTTCGAAGTCGCCTAGGGGCCCCCGGCGACCGGCCGAAGCGCCGACGCCCCCGCGGGCTGCGGGGGCGCCGGCCGACGGCTCAGCGGGTAGTGCTCAGCTGCACTTCTGCGTGCCGGTGACGGTGCCCGACGACGGCGTCCCGCCCTCGCTGGTTTCCGCGGTGAACTGCTCGCTGTAGGGGCGCTTGCCGCCCTTGCAGGCGACCGAAGTGGCGTAATGCACGGTCTTGCCGTTCTTGAGCTTCGTGCTCAGGTTCTTCCAATGAAGGGTCAGACTCGTGAGCGATCCCTCGACACCCGTGATCGGGAACGAGACGTAGTTCGGGATCGGAGTGTTCTGCACGAGGTTCTTACCGACGGTCTTGATCGTGCCCGGGTAGGGCGGAACGCCGCCGGTCTGGATCGGGCCGCAGGTATGAGTGGCCGTCTCGACGAAGAAGAACACGATCTTGCCCTGGCCGGCGTTCCAGACGTCGAGCAGCGGATCACACGGAACGATCTGGGGGTTCGACGCGCTCTGGTCGGTCGCCGGGCCGAGGAGCGCGGTGATCGAGCCGCTCGCGACGAGCGCGCCCTTCGGGCACACCTTGTCGTTTCCGGCGTTGATGATCTTGCCCGCGCTGCAAGTCGGGAAGTCCTTCCCGTCCGAGACCAGACCGTAGATCGTGGTCTTGATGTTGGTCAGCGGCGCGGTGCGGTTGCCGCCCGTCCCGTTCGCGGCGTACTTCTGCAAGAAGCCCGTCGCCGACGGCGACTTATGGGACCCCGCCTTGTTCGGCGAGACCTTGAGCGTCGCGGTGTACGTGTTGATGCCGCCGGTGGCGGCAAAGGCCGACGCTGCGGCGATAAGCACGGCGAGTGCCGTGGCAACTACGACGATTCGTCGCAATTGACTCCTCCTTTGATGTGTGTGTCTGTAAGCAGAGCCGGCCATGCTCATGGGATTGGTTGTAGTTGAGGAAATGCTTGGGACTGTCCTGTGGTCGCCTCTCCCAGCGGCTGCTGGGGCTTGCAGGGCGGCCCGCTCGGGTCCGTGGTGTAGTAGACGGTGCTCAGGACCGCGGCGATAGACGCCGAGATAGTAGGGCCAATCGTCGGTTGAGTGTTGCTCGTGCACAAATTGCTCGCGAAAACGGGCAGCCCCGGGACGAGGCTCGAGTAGCCGCCGGGCACCAGATACGGGTTACCGCGGTTGCTCTCGAGGCGAGTCGAATAGGCCGTGAGCGTCTCGGGATTGAGTGGGCTCGACACCCGAACGTAGTGCTGCTTCGCGGTGTTCACGGCCCCAGGCAGCGTCGCCTGCGTGCTCGCCGTCCCGTTGGCGAAGAACGCTGCGATCTCGCGCCGATAGTCGTTGATGTAGTCGACCACGGGGATCACGCCGCCGAGGTACGGCGTCAGGCGGGTCAGGAGCGGGACGCTCTCGCCTAAGAACTGCTGGATCGCGGGCACGCCCGCCTTCGACGCGCTCGTCAGTGGGCCGACGTTCACGAGCAGCCTGTTCAACTCCGGAGCGAGCACGGCCACCTTCTGCAGCGCCGGGCTCAGCTCGACCGCGGCCGGGCGAAGCTCGTCGACCAGCGGCTTGGTGGTGTTGGCGAACCGCGTCACGCGCTCGATCGTCGTTTTCGTCGCGGTCAGGAACGGCGGGAAGGCCTTGATCGTGGCCGCCAGCGCCGCCTCCTGTGCCGCGGTGGCGGAGAACGTCGTGTTGGCGTTGTTCACCAGTTGCTGGAGCGTGGACGGCGAGCGGGTGACGGCCGCCAGCACCTGTCCTCCGTCGTTCAGGAGCGTGCTTGTGGCCGCGCTGTCGCGGTTGAGGACGGCCAGGACCGAGTCGACGTTGGTCGCGAACGGATACAGCTCGGCCAGCGCGGCGTTGAGGTCCTGGCCTCGGCCGGTGAGCGCGGTCCCCTGCTGCTGCATCCAGGTCTCGAACGCCTGCCGAGTGGCGGGGTCGAATGTGGACAGGATCTGATCGAGCTGGACGGTGGGGGCGATCTGACCGCGCGGCAGCCTGCCCCCGTCCGCGAGCTTCGGCGCGGTCGGAGAACCCGGCGAGAGCTCGACGTACGTCTCTCCGAGCAGCGTCTTCTGGCGGAGAATCGCGCGCGTGTCGGCCGGGCGCGGGGCGAACTGCGGATCGATTTCGATGACCGCGCGCGTGAGGCCGGTCCGCCGGTCGAGCCCCACGCTGATCACCTTGCCGACGTTGACGCCCGAGATCCGGACGTCGGCCTGGCTGCCCAGGTTCTCGGCCTGGTTGAACTCCGCGCTGATCTCGTACCCCTTGGGGCTCAGCGACGTCGTTCCGCCGAACGAGATCCACAGGAACAGGAGCAGGCCGATGCAAGACGTCGCGAACGCGACCATCGTCAGGATGCGGGCGGGGCTTGGCGCCTGGCGGTTCATCGCGCGACCCCCCCACCGGTCGAGTTATCGCTCGCGAGCGCCGTCGGGCAGTGCGACGAGTTGATCTGGGTGTAGTCGGGGGCGTTCAGCAGGTCCAGCAGCGGCGCGATCGAGGGGCTGCCGGCCTGGATCGTCGTCTCGAGCAGCTGCAGCGCCGGACAGGTCGCCATGAAGATGCCGCGCACGGTCGGCCCCTGGGCGTCCTGGAGATTGGTCAGACTGGCGGCGTTGTGGGCCAGCCACGAGCCCCAGAACAGGTAGCCCTGCTCGCCTCCGTGAGGCTGGTAGGCGAGCGTATTGAACAGCGTATTGATCACGCCGAGCGAGCTCGTCAACGGCGGCACCGTCTTGGACAGCTTCGTGGCAGCGGGCTTCAGCGCCGTCGCGAGCGGCTGCACCGCGGTCGAGAACGGGCGCAGCTGATCCTGGATCACGGGCGTCGTGTCGTGGAACAGCGGGCGCGATGCCTTGAGCGCCGGCGCGAGCGCGCGGGCGAACGGCTGAAGTCCCGTCAGCGCCGGGCCGAGCTCGGCCGCGAAGCCCTGCACCTTCCCGAGCGTCTGGTTGGTCTGGGCGAGCGTCCCGGGCAGCAATGACAGGCCCGCCTCGAGGTTCGCGGACTGAGACGAGATCGCCGCGAAGTTCGTGTTCGACGACTGGATCAGCGACGCGAGCTGGCCATCGACGCCGCCGAGCGCGGTGGCCACGCGCTGGAGGTTGTGGATGGCGAGGCTGAGGCTGTGGCTGCGCGCGGCCAGCAGCGTGGCGAACCTACGGGTGTCGCGGTCGAGCGGTGCGAACCGCTTGAACGTGCCCTGCAGCGCTGGGACGGTCGAGGCCGGGTCGTGGAACGCGCCGGCGCCCCCGGAAAGCAGCAACAGCAGGTAGCTCCGAGTGTCCGAGTCGAGCGAGGCCAGGATCTGGTCGAGGTCGACGTCGGGGGTGGTGCTCCCCGCGCCCAGTGTCCCTCCGGGCGGGACCGCGCCGGCCTTCCTGGTTCCGGGATCGAGCGCCAGGTACATGTCCTTGAGCGGGGTCCGCGGGCGGAGCAGCACGGTCGCGTCCCGGTAGATCGGCTCGTACTTCTTGAAGATGTCCATGGTCACGACCGCCCGCCCGTTCTCGAGCGAGACCCCCCCGACCAGGCCGACCTGGACACCGGCGATCGTGACCGCCTGGCCCTGCCCGGGCGTGACGGCGGCGCTG
>Ga0335085_10007463_pt1 | contig 16937 bp, 14 predicted proteins | sample Lox_Sample_45_FD_206712 | JGI IMG/M metagenome (GOLD analysis project Ga0335085, IMG submission 206712) | Soil microbial communities from Loxahatchee National Wildlife Refuge, Florida, United States - Lox_Sample_4.5 | ecosystem: Environmental > Terrestrial > Soil > Wetlands | place: USA...
TTGAGCTCCTTTGGCGAGGAACACTCTCGGAAGAATAGGTCTCTGGCCCTCGTTTCATCTGCGCCTTCCAGACTCCACGAGGTGTCAACACCTTTGTGGGATAGCTCAGGCTAGGAGAAGAGTTCGACCAGCTCGGTCAGGTTTGCGACTCGCGTGACTCCCTCCGGAGCGCTCCCCGGGCCGATCAGCACGGCCTCGAGCCCGGCGCGGCGCGCGCCGAGGAAGTCGATCTCGTAGATGTCGCCGACATAGGCGCAGGCCCCTGGCTCGAGCCGCAGGCGTTCGGTGGCCGTCAGGAAGATGCGAGGGTCGGGCTTTTCGATGCCGACCTCGGCGGAGTCGAGTATCAGCTCGAAGAACGGCGATAGGCCCGACTGGTCGAGAAGGCCGCGCACACGCCCGTCGGCGTTGGAAATGACACCGAGGCGGTAGCCCCGCGCGGCGAGCGACGAGAGCGCGGACGGCGCATCGGCGTAAGCGCGCGACCAGAGATTCGACTTCCGATGCTCGGCCACCACTCGCCGGGCCGCCGCCGCGCGCGCCTCGGGCGCGACGCCGAGGCCGGCCAGAAGGGTGTCGAGAAAGAGGGGGAGCCGCTCCGCATCCGTCGAAGAGGGGTTGGACCGAGCCCATCGCGCCACGGCGGCGACGGCGGCATTCTCGGCGGCGGCGAAGGAAGTTTCGGCGCAGGAGAGCCCCGCCGCCTCGCAGAAGCGCCCGCCGTCGACGTGAATCAGCGTGCCCCCGGCGTCGAACAGGATGGCGCGGATGCAATTCAAGGTGTGAGGCGCGAGGGACGAGGGGCGAGGGGAGCCGCGAGGAGCTCCGTGTCCGTCCTCAAGGAGATCCCGGCAACCCGCTCAGTGGGGCAGCTCTCTTTTTGCGACCGCCTCGAGCTCCTCGGCCAGCGCCAGAACGTCTCTCTCGTCGATTCCCTCGACCAGGATTCGCAGGAGCGGCTCGGTTCCCGAGTAGCGCAAGTAGACTCGCCCTCGGCCCGCGAGCGCCTTCTCCGCGCGCCGGGCCGCCTCCTGGATGGCGGGCACCTGCTCGAGCGGAACGCGCCGGGCGGCCCGCACGTTGCGCAGCGATTGGGGCACCTTCTCGAGGGTCGCGAGCTCCGAGAGCCTCCCGCCCTTCTCCGAGAGAATTCGTCCGATCGTCAGGCACGTCAGGATTCCGTCGCCCGCCGGCGAGAGGGAGAGCAGAATGTGTCCCGAAGTCTCGCCGCCGATCGTCGCCCCTTTCTCTTCCATCAGGCGTGCGACATTTCGGTCGCCGACGGCCGCGCGGTGGAAGGCGATTCCCTCGTGCGCCAGCGCCGCCTCGAGGCCGAAGTTGGACATGACGGTGCCGACCACGCCGCCAGCGGCCAGCCGGCCCCGGGCTTTCCACTCGCGCGCAACGATCCAGAGCACGTCGTCGCCGTCGAGAATCCGTCCGGTCTCGTCGCCGAAGATGGAACGGTCCGCGTCGCCGTCCAAGGCGACGCCCATTGCCGCGCCGCTCTGCCGCGTGCGCCGGGCCATCTCCTCCGGGTGCAGGGCCCCGCAGCCGTGGTTGATGTTGCGGCCGTCCGGCTCGACGGACATCGGCATCACGCGCGCGCCCGCCCGGACGAGCGCCCGCGGCGCGAGATCGAAGGCGGCGCCGTTGCCGGCGTCGACGACGATGGCGAGCCCCGAGAGATCCGCCGGCATGTATGCCGCGAGCCGGTCGAGATACAGGGTGGTGAGTTTCGGGTCGGGCGCCGGCTCGGTCGATGCGCCGCCCGAGGGCGGGGCGTCCCGGAGGGTGTCTCGAGAGGCGAGCAGGAGGTCCTCCAGCGACTGCTCCTCGCTGTCCGGCCACTTGCGGCCGTCGGGGCCGAAGATCTTGACGCCGTTGTCCTCGTAGGGGTTGTGCGAGGCGGAAACCGAGACCCCCGCTCCCGCGCCGCACGCCAGCACCAGCTCCGCGATTCCCGGTGTCGTCATGACGCCGGCCGAGGCGACGCCACAGCCGCTTTGCGAAAGGCCGGCGGCGAGCTGGCCGATCATCGCCCTCGTCGATTCTCGGGTGTCGCCTCCCAGGACGACCGGCGGCCGCCCGGCGGCGAGGACGCGGCGGCCGAGCTCCAAGCCGATCCGCGAAAGCGATTCGGGATCGAGCGGAAACTCGCCGGCCCGACCCCTCAATCCGTCGGTTCCGAAGAGCCTCACGGCAGGCGCTTCCCCCGCGCGGGAGTCGCAGTAGGCGACGGGGGCGGCTCGGCTTCGATGTGCACGCTCACGGTCACGACTTGCCCCTGGCGCACCCGCAGCCCCGGTCCGGCGGCGAGCACCGTGGCCGATGTTGCGAAGCTCGAAGCCCTGCCCGAGACCGAAATGGGAAGGGTCGCGACCGAACTCATCTTCGCGAGCGCGCGCGCGGGCCCGACGATCTGTACCTCGGCCGGATCCGCGCGGACTTCGACCACACGGGTGCCCGGCGCCGGTTCCCCCGTCAGGGCCGGCGCGACGGGGACTCGCTTCTCCTCGAGTGTGTCGAGGAGAAAGGGGATCTCCTGGGGAGCGAGCGAAATGACCTCGACTTCGGGAGGCACGTTCACGTCCTCGGGCGTCAAGCGATAGATGTGCTCGCCCCGTTCGGCATTGGACAGGTCGAGGACCGCCTCGAGCTTGTCGGGTTCGAGCTGGCGCAGGGCGGTGAAGGGGCCGCGCAGTCGCGCGTCCACCGAGGCCGGCAGCGCCGAGGCGATCAGGGTATGCGTCGGAATGTTCACGATCGAGAGGGGGATATGGTAGCTGCGCTCGGAGATCCTTTCACGCTTGCCCCCCGAAAGGGCGAACCAGACGGCGACGGCGATCGCCAGCGCCAGGACCTTCAGGCCCAGGTTCCGAACCAGGACGCGCGGGATGGGCACCGGTCTTTCCCCTCCTTCGCTCACCCGACCGCGGCAAACTCTCGCAGGAGCGTGTCCCGCAGCGACTTCGCATCGAGCTCGTCGAGCAAGTCGCCGTCCCGGGCGAGCGAGACCGTGCCGCGCTCCTCGGACACGATGATTGCCAGGGCGTCGGTCTCTTCCGTGATCCCGATCGCCGCGCGGTGCCGGGTGCCGAAGCGTTTCGGGAGCCCCTCCTTCAGGGAGAGGGGCAGGAAGCAGGAGGCCGCCGCGATCCGTTCGCCCGAGATGATCACGGCGCCGTCGTGCAGCGGCGTCCCGGGGGCAAACAGGGTCACCAGCAGATCATAGGAGACGGCCGAGTCCACCCGGACGCCGTTCTCGATGTAGGTCTTGAGCCCCTCCTGCCGCTCGATGACGATGAGAGCCCCGACGCGCCGCGTGGAGAGCGAGGTCGTCGCGAGGACGATGTCCGAGATCATTTCTTCGGCGCGATAGGAGGAGAACCAGAGCGGCGTTCGGCCGAAGGTCGCGAGTGCCCGGCGCAACTCCTGCGCGAAGAGCACGATGATGCCGAAGGGCAGATAGAAGATGAGGCTCTTCAAGACTTCGCGCAGCGCGACCAGTCGCAGCGCCACTGCCACCTGATAGGCAAGGAAGACGATCACGAGACCGACGACCATCTGAACCGCCCGCGTGCCGCGGATCAGGCGGAGCAGCGTGTAGGCGATCAGGGCGACGGCGAGGATGTCGATGGCGTCTCGCCAGGTAAAGGAGAGACGGGAAAGCGATCCGAGCGGCCCGGTCAGGCGTTCGATCACGGAGCGGCCACCGCCGGGGCGCCGGCGGCCTCGGGCTTCCCGATCGCTCGGGCCATTCGGAGGAAGCGCACGGTTTCGGCCACGTCGTGGACCCGCAGGATGGCCGCGCCGGCCGCCTGGGCGGCGCCGGCGGCCGCGAGCGACCCGGGAAGTCGCTCGGCCGCGGAGGCACTTTCCGGGATGCCGGAGAAGCGCCGGACGAAGGCCTTCCGCGAGGCTCCCACCGCCACCGGCAGCCCCAGCGAGCGCAGGGCGGAGAGATGCCGCAGCAGCAGCAGATTGCCTTCGGGGCTCTTTCCAAAGCCCAAGCCCGGGTCAATCGCGACGTGTTCCTGCGCCAGTCCGGCCTCGAGCGCGGCATTCGCCGCTGCAGCCAGCGCCTCGGCGATGTCGGCGATGGGATGGCCGTAGGAGACATCGTCCTGCATGCGCCGCGGATCGTCCCCTTTCATGTGCATGAGGATGAGCCCCGCCTGGGCTCGAGCGACGACCCCGGCCATGGCGGGATCGTGCCGCAGCGCCGAAACGTCGTTGACCGCGTCGGCTCCGGCGTCGAGCGCCGCGCGGGCAACCTCGGCGTTGCGCGTGTCGACCGAGATCGGAGCGGCGCTCTGTCGCCGGATCCCGGAGATGACCGGGAGCACCCGGGAGAGCTCCTCTTCGAGACTCACCTCTCGCGCGGCGCCGTACGTGGCGGGCCGCGTCGACTCGCCTCCGACGTCCACGATCGCGGCGCCGAGCTCGAACATGCGCAGCGCCCCCGCGACGGCCCGTTCCCGGTCGAAGTGGACGCCGCCGTCGGAAAAGGAGTCAGGCGTGACGTTGATCACCCCCATGACGGCGGCACTGTCGGTAAAGTCGAGGTGGCCGCCTCGGGCTAGAGCGAGCCGGGGCGGCCTCCGCTCGACCCGCTCGAGGACCGCCTGCGCGCGCTGCCGGAGTGTGGAGGGCAGCGCTTTGAGCGTTTCCGCCCGGCGGTGGCGAGAGAGGACGACGGGCGGCGAGGCCGAGCCGGCGAAACGGACGACGTCCACGGGAAAATCCGCCGCCGAGAAGCTCGCTGGGCGAATTCTGTCCCAGGCCGCAACCTCCGCGAGGGTGCCGCGGTCCTCGGCGGCGATGGCCAGATCCGCAACGACTGCCACGCGGGCAGTTTAGCGGAAGGGCTGCCGCGTCAGACCGATTCGTCCGCGGTGGGGCCGTAAACGGAGGGGAGGGGAACCTCGTTCAAGCGCAGATAGACCGTCAACTGACCGCGATGGTGGATCAGATGATTGAGCAGCAAGCGCCGAAGAATCGACTTTCGGGAGAGCGCGAAGAAGAGCTCGCCGTTGGCGTGAAGGACCCTGAACTCCTCGTCCATCTTGTCATCGGATCCACGGGCGATCGCTGCGCGGCTTTGCGAGACGTTCTGGTCGAAACGCGCCAGGAACTCGGCCGCGGTCTTCAGTGCCGGCGCCTTTTCGCTTCCGACCTGGAAGCTCGAGGCCTCGGAGCGAAGACCCCACCGAGCAGTCTCGGTCACGTGAGTCGCCAACTCTCCCAGGCTGCGCGACTTGGGGTGGGGCTTCCAGGCGAGCCGATCCGCGGGAATCCGCTCGAGCAGACGGCGCGTGGCCGCCATCTCGCTGTCGAACTCCGGAAGGAACGACTCGGCGACCGTCAAGGCCTGGCCCTGCTAGGCCGGCTCGGGAACCAGCGGACCGACCTTCCCGCCCTCGGCGGTCTCCGGGGCGCCCGGAGACGCGACCAGGGGCGGCTTCGAGGGTCCCCCCGCCTTGCGCAGCTTCGCCACGTCGATGCCCGACTCCTCGGCGATGATCTGCAGGACCTCGTCGCCGTCTAAGACTTCCTTTTCGAGAAGCGTCCTCGCCAGGCGGTGCATGGCCCTCTCGTTGTCGCTGATGATCTGACGAGCCCGATCGTAGGCCGCCGTGACGATACGCTTGACCTCGGCGTCGATTGAGTTCGCCGTCGCCTCGGAATAGTCCTGGGTGCGCCCGAAGTCGCGCCCGAGAAAGATCTCTCCCTCGACCTTGCCGAAGGTCAGCGGCCCCATCTCGCTCATGCCCCACTCGCACACCATCTTTCGAGCGAGGTCGGTGGCCTTCTCGATGTCGTTTCCGGCTCCGGTCGTCATGTGGCCGAGGAACTTCTCCTCGGCGATGCGCCCACCCATCATCACCGTGATCGCCGATTCGAGATATTCCTTCGTCTGCGAGTACTTGTCTTCGGCCGGGAGCTGCATCGTCACGCCGAGCGCCCGCCCGCGCGGAATGATCGTGACCTTGTGCAGCGGGTCGGCGTCCGGAAGCAGCGCCGCGACCACCGCATGTCCGCCCTCGTGGTACGCCGTATTGCGCTTCTCTTCCTCGGTCATGATCATGGATTTGCGCTCGGGGCCCATCATGACCTTGTCCTTGGCGTACTCGAAGTCGATCATCTCGACTTTCTTCTTGTTGAAACGCGCGGCGTTCAGAGCGGCCTCGTTGACCAGGTTCGCCAGGTCCGCTCCCGAGAAACCGGGAGTTCCGCGGGCGATGACCGTCAGGTCCACCGAATCCGCCAGCGGCGTGTTACGGGTGTGCACCTTCAGGATCTGTTCGCGGCCGCGAAGGTCGGGCCGGTCGACGACGACGCGCCGATCGAAGCGCCCCGGGCGCAGCAGCGCCGGATCGAGTACGTCGGGCCGGTTGGTCGCGGCGACCAGGATCACGCCCTCGTTGGTATCGAAGCCGTCCATCTCGACCAAGAGCGCGTTCAACGTCTGCTCGCGCTCGTCGTGCCCGCCGCCAAGACCCGCTCCCCGGTGCCGCCCGACGGCGTCGATCTCGTCGATGAAGATGATGCACGGCGCGTTCTTCTTTCCCTGCTCGAAGAGGTCGCGCACCCGGGAAGCCCCCACGCCCACGAACATCTCCACGAAGTCGGAGCCGGAAATCGTGAAAAAGGGAACGTTCGCCTCGCCCGCCACCGCCCGCGCGAGCAGCGTCTTGCCCGTGCCAGGCGGCCCGATCAAGAGAACGCCCTTCGGGATCTTGCCCCCGAGCTTCTGGAACTTCTGCGGGTCCTTGAGAAACTCGATGATCTCCTGGAGCTCGACCTTGGCCTCCTCGACCCCGGCCACGTCCTTGAAGGTGACTTTCTTCTGGGTCGGGGTCAGCAGCTTCGCCCGCGACTTGCCGAAGGAGAGGGCCTTGTTGCCGCCCGCCTGCATCTGCCGCATGATCACGAACCAAATCGCCACGAGCAGGATCAGGGGGCCGTACATCACCAGGGCCGACACCAGCGAGGAGTCCTTGGCCGGCGTGACTTCGATGCCGACCCCTTTTTCGCGCAGGTCCTCGACGAGCTTCGGGTAGTTGGGAGCGTAGGTCTTGAAGGTGGTTTCGCGTTTGCCCGCCGAGGCCGCGTAGACGCCGCGGATCTCGTCGCCGCGAATGGTGACCTTCTGGACATGGCCCTGGACGACCTGGTCCATGAACTGGGAGAAGGTGATCTCCTCGATCGCCGTGGTGCCGGTCTTGAACACATTCCAGGCGAGGATGATCAAGACCAGGATGACCATCCAAACGAGCAGGTTCTTGATGGTGGCGTTCAAGTAAGCGTCTCCTCAGCGATTCCGACCCGGACCTTCAGCATAACGGAAGAACGCGGGAATTTATTGCCCCGGCGAGATTTCCGCCACGTAAGGCAGGTTCCCATAACGCCCCTGAAACTCCATTCCATAGCCCACGAAGGTACCCCCTTCGGAGGTGAAAAGCGGATAGTCCACGGCCAAATCGGTCTTGCGCTCGTGGGGCTTGTCCACGATGGCCGCGATGTGGACGCTGGCGACCCCCCCGCCGCGCAGCTGGCCGGCGAGGTAAGTCTCGATCACGCCGGTGTTGACGACGTCCTTGAGCAGCACGGCGGGCCTTCCGGCGACGTCGAAGCTCGTGGCGAAGTCGATCTGCAGGATCTCGTCGCTGCCCTCGACGCGGCGCACGCTGATGTACTCGACGGCGACCGGAAGAGCCATTCGGCGGGACAGATCCGCCGCGAAGAAGGCGGACCCCTTCAGGATCGAGAGGAGAACCAGGGGCTGCCCGCGGAAATCCTCGTCGAGACGGCGGGCCACCTCGGCGACGCGCGCGGCGATCCGGTCCGCCTCGAAGCGTCTCTCAAAGCTGGGCTCGTCCATCCCTCTTTTTCTCGAGCTGCTCGGAGAATCCTACACCCGCGGGGTATCCGCCGCTCAACGCGCGGCGATCCGAAGCAGCCGGCCGCGGCGCTCGAAGACGACGCGCCGTCCCGCCTCGAAGCGGAAGTCGGCGCCGGAGGCGAGGCGATCGAGAATCTGCTCGCGCTCCCGGCCGGTGAAGGCGGAGCGTCCCGGCGCGGCGAACGGGGCGGCCGCTTCGGCCAGGGCCCGGCGGGCGAGATCGCGGGAGGCCGCCGCCAGCTGCGCCGCGTCGGCGAGCGTCACGCCCGGACCGAGTACCAGAGCCGGCCGCAGCCGCTCCGCGAACTCGCGGTCCAAGTGCTCTCTCCGGCGCGCATGGGCCGCGGCCTCGGCGGCGAGCGAGTCGATTGCGTCCCGCGATCGCTCTTCTCGAGCGGCGAGCTCCCGGCGGATCCGATTTCGCGCGAGGCGCAGGTCGCCGTTGGAAGCATCCCGGCGATATCCCATCCCTCGCTCGGCGAGGAACCCGAGGATCTGCGGCCGCGTCACGGAAAGCAGCGGCCGCACGACTCCATCGGCGCGCCGCTCCCGCGGACCCGCGAGGGCCGCGACGCCGCCCCGCCGCTCTCGAGCGAGGACGACGGTCTCGGCGACATCCCCCTTGTGGTGCGCCACGGCAATCCGATCGGCGCCTGACTCCCGCGCCATGTCTTGCAGCGCGGCGTAGCGGACTCGTCGCGCGCCGGCCTCCGGAGACAAGCCGAGCGCCCGCGCCGTGGCCGAGGCATCGGCCCGTCGGGAGAAGAAGGGCAGCCCGGCGCGTCTCGCGTGCTCGGCAACGAACGCCAGATCGCGGTCCGCCGGCCGGCCCCGCAGGCCGTGGTGGACGTGTGCAACGGCGAGCCGCCAGCCGGTCCGCCGCGAGGCCTCGAGGCTTCCGTGGAGAAGCGCCATCGAGTCGGCCCCGCCGGAGACGGCGAGGAGAATCGAAGAGCCGACCGGCATGAGGCCGTTTTCGGCGGCCCGGTCCAGCGCGGCGACCACCGGGTTCATCGCGACAATGGTAACGCCGGGTGGCGCTCGGCAGGCGCGGCCCCGGCGGGTCTCGATTGGCAGAGCAGTCTGACCTCTTCGGCTCGAAGGAATGGTCAATCGGGCGCCAGCGCAGATCTTCATGATTTGTGTTAGACTCCCTCCGTTCTCGCTTCGCTCGCCTTTGCCAGACCTGCTCTGACGAATCCCGAACGAAAAAGCCACGAGAATGTGGAGTGCCGTGCCGGCGGCGTCTCCTCTAAGAGAAACTCGACCGGCACGAAGGACGGATTTCATGAAGCTCTACGTAGGCAATCTCCCGTACAACATTTCCGACGATCAGCTCCGCGACGTGTTCGCGAAGTTTGGTACCCCGGATTCGGCTCGGGTCATCACCGACCGCGCCACCGGCCAGTCCAAAGGGTTTGGATTCGTCGAATTCAGCAACCAGGAGCAGGCGCAACAGGCGCTGTCGTTGAACGGCACTGAGTTCGGCGGCCGGTCGCTGACTGTCAACGAGGCGCGACCGAAGAACGAAGGCGGCGGCGGCCGCTCCCGTTACTGATCGATTTAACGGAGCAGATCTTCAAAGCGGGGGCGTCGCCCCCGCTTCTTTTTTGTCCCCAAAAGAGCAACTCGCAGGCCCGGCAGCCTCGCGTCGTGATACCGTGTCATGTACCGTGGCCAATTTACTCGCGGGTCATGTTCGCTTCGATGTGAACGGCCTTGCCGAGTTTGCAACCGGGTGGGACGAAACGGTCCTGACCAAGCAGGTCGTTTCCGGGAACTGGAGTCCGGAGCTCGTCAGGAATCGCGGATGGGTGCATGCTTACGCCACTCCCGAAGGGGCTGAACCCTTTGAAGCGAAGGCTTGCAGTTGCGGAGCGCGACCGCCCATCCGTACCGGACTGAACAAACCCTTCGTCCCGCGACCGCGAAAAGGCTAGCCGGGTCGCCGTCGCCCGCGCGATCTCGTTTCGACTCCCGCCGCAGGTCTCCAAGCCGGACGCACTCGGTAGAACTCGTCCATCCCGGCCGCGCCGATTGGCGCCGGGATCTCGCAAGGCCGAGGGGCTGCTGACCCGGAGTGCAGTCAATTCAGCCCGACGCGATGCAGGAGGTCGACGAATCGCGGGTCCGACCGGAGCGCGTCGTACATGGGCTCCACCTTGAGGCTCGTGAGCCAGGGGTCCCGCTCGTCGAGGGCCTTCTCGAGCCATGCCAACGCCTGGTCCTTCTCGCCCAGGCTGGAAAGGACACCGGCGACCATCGCGGGGGGGACGTACTGCTCCCTCGATCGCTCTTTCAGTTTCTCGACGATCTGGAGAGCTTCGGCCCGGCGGCTCGCGGCGGCGTACGCGTATCCGAGGGCAGCGAGCTGCCCTGCGCCGTCTCCCGAGAGCTCGACGGCTTTCCGAAGCTCGGCGATGGCCTCGTCATACCTTTTCTTGTGAACGAGGGCGAGCCCCAACCCAAAGTGCGCACGGACAAAGTTCGGGTCCATGTCGAGCACGCGGCGGAACCATCCAATGGCCTCGTCGTCGCGCCGCGCGAGGCTCAGTGCGATTCCCATCATCGTGTTGACGCCGAGGGAGACGGGATCGAGCTCCTGTGCTCGAGTGATCTCCCGAGTGGCCTCCTCGAACCGCCCCATCCTCGTCAGGAACATCGCGTAGTTCTCATGCGCGATCGGGTAATTCGTGTTCAACTGGAGTGCCCGCTGGAACTGGTTCTCAGCGGTCGTCCAGTCTCGATCGAAAACGAAGCTGCTCCAAGCCAGCGAGGCATAAGGCTCACCGAGCGTCGGATCGAGCTCCGCGGCCCGCAGCGCTGCCGCCTTCGCTTTTGGGAAGGCTTCCTTTGGAGGGAGTGCGCCCTGGGCCGAACCGGCTGCCGTTTCATAGGCCCCGGCGATCGCCGCGTAGGCCAGGGCATAGTCCGGCTGCTTCTGGACGGCCTCTCGAAAATACTCGAGGCTCTTGAGCGCGTCGGTCGCCGTGCGTCGGAACAAGTGATATTGGCCCTTCAGGTACGCCTCATAGGCTTCGGGGTTGACAGTCTTCTGGTCGGCGAGCCGAGAGCGCTCCTGCGGCGTCAGGCGGACTCCGATCTCACGGGCGATCGCTCGGGCGACCTCGCCCTGAAGCGCCAGGACGTCTTTCAGTTCGCGCTGGAAGGAATCGGCCCAGAGGTGCCGATCGCTCGCCGCGTCGATGAGCTGGGCTGTGATCTTCACCTGTGAGCCGGCTCGAGTGACGGAGCCCTCGACGACCGCCTCGACACCGAGGTCCTTCGCGATCTCGGGCAGCGACTTGGACGAGCTCTTGTACCGCATCACGGAAGTTCGCGAAGTCACCCGCAGGGCCGAGATCTTCGCGAGATCGCTGATCAACTCCTCGGTCATGCCATCCGCGAAATACTCCTGCTGGGGATCGCCCGAGAGGTTGGCCAGCGGCAGAACGGCGATCGAGTCGATCCGGGCGGCAGTTGCGCCCCGCCAGAGGCGCCGGCGGAGTCCCCCGACATCCCCTGCGAAGAGGACGGCCAGAAGCGCGGCGGCCCCGAGCAAAGCGAGGGACCACACGGGAAGCCGGCGGCTCCGCCGTCGGGCGGGGGCTCTCGGCTCCTGAGACGGCATCGAGAGGTTCCCCGCCTCGCGCAGGGCGAACGCGAGATCGCGCGCGGACTCGAATCTTTCCTCGCGGTTCTTCTCGAGGCAGCGGCGAACCACCCGCTCGAGCGCCGGGGGAACCTCGGCGCCGCCTCGCGAGAGCTGCGGCGGCTCTTCCTTCAGAATCGCGCTCAGCGTGTCCGCGGGGGAGGCGCCCCGAAATGCCCGGCGGCCGGTCAAGACCTCGTAGAGGATCGCTCCGAAGGAAAAGATGTCCGAACGGGAATCCACCGGAAGCCCCCGCACCTGCTCGGGCGACATGTAGCCGATCGTTCCGAGCGCAATGCCCGGTTCCGTCGCCGCCGTCGCCGTGGGAATGTCCGATTGGGGTGCATTATCGGATCCCGGCCGCGTCGACTTCGCCAGGCCAAAGTCGAGGATCTTCGCGAAGCCGTCCTTCGAGACCATGACGTTCTCAGGCTTCAGGTCGCGATGGACGATCCCGGCGCTGTGAGCCTTGGCCAGTCCGTCGGCGACCTGCGCGGCGATCCCGAGCGCCTTCGGAAGGGGCGGCACACCCGTGGCGAGCAGCTCCCGAAGGCTCTGCCCTTCGACGAGCTCCATCGCGATGTAGGACGTGGCCCCTTCACGGCCCACGTCATGGACCGAGATGATGTTGGGGTGGTTCAAAGCGGAGGCGGCGCGAGCCTCCTGCTCGAACCGCTTCAGCCGTTCCGGATCCTCGGAAAACTCTGCCGGCAGGACCTTGATTGCGACTTCTCGTCCCAGGCGTGTGTCCCGAGCCCGGTACACCTCGCCCATCCCGCCCGCGCCGATCCTCGTGAGGATCTCGTAAGGGCCGAGGCGCGTCCCGGCTGGGAGTGTCATGGAATGACCGTGCCGGCGACTCTACCGCAGCGCGGAATGTTGGTGGCGGCGCAGGGATCTGAGGACGAGACGAAACCGCCAACCGTGCCAACGGATGCCGACCCGACTGATCCAGAGACCTGAGACGAGCCGAATCTGAGGAATTGGCCGGGGGCCCTCCGGGCCTTGCCCTTGCGCGAAGGCTCCTCCGTCCGACTCTCGGCGAAGTCCGGTGTTCAGAAAGGGGCAGAGGCCTCGGGGGCTGATTCAAACGAATCTCGCCGTGCCTCTCGGCTGAGTGTTACAGGTGCGGACGCGAAAGGAGACCGCACCATGCCCACCTACATCAGCCTGCTCCGTTACACGCCGCAGGGCGTGCAGAAAATCAAGGAAGGCCCCGCGCGCCTTGAGGCCGCCAAGAAGGCATTCAAGACGCTGGGGAAGGGAGAGTTGAAGCAGTTCTATTTGGTGTTAGGGCAGTACGACGCGGTAGTCATCTCCGAGGGTCCCGATGACGAGTCCGCTGCCAAGGTTGCCCTGGCGATCGGTTCGCAGGGCAACGTCCGTACCGAGACATTTCGCGCCTTCACCGAGGACGAATTTCGGAAGCTGATTGCGGCTCTGCCTTGACTTGAGTTGCAACAAGCACGCCCGCCAAAGGCCCGGGATTCGTTCGGGAATGATGGTGGCGGTGCAGGGATTTGAACCCCGGACACAGCGGATATGAGCCGCTTGCTCTGACCAACTGAGCTACACCGCCGTCGCGGAGGGCGGATTCTAGCAGTCTTATACTGATTTTCGTGGCCGACCTGGGTGACCGCTGCGCCGTCTGCGGAAGCAACCTCGGGTACACGATCCCCCGCTGCCGTTTTTGCCGGAAATCCGTCTGCAACTCCTGCTCGATCCGAATGGGCGGCAACGTCTTCTGTAGCCGGGCGTGCTCCCACAATTTCCTCTTTGGCGGGGACGAAGACGTGGACGACGCCGTCCGCGAGGAGGAATGAGCGAGGCCGAGGGGGCCGCCGCGACCAGGCCCTCTCGCCGCGGGCTCTCCCGGTTCGGTCAGTTCCTCTGGCGCGACCCCAACACTCAGTTCCTCTTCCTGTCCGCCGTGGCAGGGTCGCTCGGGGGGCTTGGGGCCATCGTCTTTCGCGCCGTCACGGCGCGGCTGACCCAGCTCCTCGTCGACGGAAGGGACATCATCGCCGGGGCGGAGGGGCTTCCGCCCGCGCTGCGGATTTTCCTGCCCGCGGCGGGCGGATTCCTCGGCGGTCTCGTGATTGCCCGGTTCTATTCGGAGAAGGGCACCTCCGGCATCTCGCAGATGATCGAGGTCGTGACACTCGGGCGAAGCCTCGTCCGTTTCCGGCAGTCGCTCGGGCGGGCCGCCTCGTCGATCCTGGTGATTTCCTCCGGCGGCTCGGAGGGCCGGGAAGGCCCGATCATCCAGATCGGCGCCTCCCTCGCGTCGTCTCTCTCGCGGCGTCTCAAGGTCTCTCCCGAACGGGTCCGAATCCTGACTGCCTGCGGGATGGCGGCGGGTGTCGCGGGCGCCTACAACACTCCGATCGCGGCGACGCTATTCGTGCTCGAGGTCGTCGTCGGCAGCTTCTCCATGACGCTCTTCGGCCCCGCCGTCGTCTCCGCCGTGACCTCGACCGTGATGGTGCGCTTCTTCCTGGGGGACGAGCCGGTCTACCACGTGGCGGCATTTCAACTCGAATCGGTGGCGGAGTTCCTGCCGTTCGCCGTGATCGGCCTTCTTTCCGGACTGAGCTCGGCGCTCTTCGTGCGGAGCCTGCGGGCCGGCAAGCGGCTCTTCGCCGCGACGAAGCTCCCGCCCCCGCTCTCGATGGCGCTGGGCGGCGCCATCGTCGGAGCGATCGGCATCTTCCTGCCCGAGGTGTGGGGCAACGGCTTCGAGGCGACCAACCGGATTCTGCACGGGAACCCGACTCTCCTCTTCCTGGCGCTGTTGCTCGTCGGAAAGATCGTCGCGACCTCCTCGACGATCGGCTCGGGCGGGGTGGGAGGCGTCTTCACGCCCTCCCTTCTGATCGGCGCCACCGTGGGCGGCGTGGTCGCCAAGATCACGCAGGCGATTCTGCCGGGCTTCGATGCGCCCGTCGGGGGCTATGCGCTGCTGGGAATGGGCGGGCTGCTGGCCGGGATGACGCGGGCCCCGCTGCTCGCGCTGATCATGATCTTCGAGCTGACCCAGAACTCGCAGGTGCTGCTTCCGATGATGGTGGTTTCGGTGCTCGCGGTCCTTTCCGCCAGAGTCTTCGAGCAGGAGTCGATCTACATCCAGAGCCTGCGCTCGGCCGGGATCGTCTGGGAGAAGACGCCCGAGGCGACGGCGATCTCGACCCTCAAGGTCGCCGACATCATGCGCGACGACGTGAAGCTCGTGTCCCGCACGATCCCCTTCTCGCAGGTCGTGCGGACGTTCATGGAGACGCGCAGCCTGTACCTCTACATCGGCGACGAGGAGGGCCGCCTGCTCGGCGTGATCGATCTGCACGACGTCAAGAGCCGCTTCACGGATCAGGCGCTTTCGGACCTGGTGATCGCCGGAGATCTCGTGACGGAGATCCCCTTCGTCACGCCGACCGAGCCGCTGACCAGCGTGAACGAGAAGCTCTGGTTCCGGGACCTGGGGCAGCTGCCGGTGGTCGACTCGCCGCAGAATCGCCGGTTTCTCGGGATCGTGACGCGGCGGGACCTGCTCGGCGCGTTCGACCGCGAGGTTCTCCAGAGCGATCGCCTGCTCGCGCGGGTGAGGACGTTCCGCGAGGGGCAAACCGACGGGGAGATCGACTATTTCGAACTGCCGGAGAAGCACCGCTTGCTGGAGCTCCCCGTGCCGGCGGGGATCGAGGGGCGGACGATGGGGGAGGCGGGCCTGCGCAGCCGCTACGGCGTGTCCGTCCTGGCGATCAAGCGGCGCAACCGGGAGGGGCTCGAGCGGCGATTCGTGCCGGGCCCCGGCGACCGTTTCGAGCCCGGGGACGTGCTGATCGTGCTCGGCACCGATGAGGCGATCGCGAGCCTCCAGTCGGGCGGCGGGCGGACCGCTCCGGTGCTATCCTGAAGGGGTCGGCCGCCAATGACTAAAGGTCGCGAAAGCGAATTCGTCGCCCTTCGAGGCAAGTGGCTCAAGGAACGCACCCGGTTGTACGACCGGGATACGGGCCTGCCGACGGTCGCGACGCTGACCGACGACCTCGGTAAGCAAATCCAACAGCACGGATCGCTGGCGGTCCTGATCTTCCGCCCCGGCTCCGAGGGCAAGGTCGAGCAGGTCTGGGGGTACGAGGCCTACGACGACCTGCTGCTCGATTTCGTGCGGCGCCTGAAGGCCTTTCAGGCCGACGGCATCGTGCCGGGCGGAACGTTTTGCCTTCCCTACGTCCGCTCGGACGAGGTCATCCTGGTCATCAACCCGGACGAGCCCTTCTTGAACGACTCGAGCGCCCTGGAGCAGAAGGCGGCCGAGCTCGACCAGCTGATCCGCGGCTATCTTGCCGAGCGGGCGGATCTCTCCGGGCGTTTCCGCTCCTTCGTCGGTGCCGGACGGATCAGCTTCGACCCGAAGTACCGGAGCGAACGCCAGATCTATCGCGGAATCCAGGAGGCGCGCGACCAGGTGACGCGCAAGACGGTGCGCGCGGAGATCCGCGGAGGCGAGCTCCTGCAGGACGCCATCCAGCGGCGCGAGATCCATCCGGTCTTCCAGCCGGTGTTCGACCTCGCGACGGGGGAGATGATCGGCATGGAGGCGCTCTCGCGGGGCCCGCGCGGCAGCGAGTTCGAGTCGGGCGAGACGCTCTTCTCGCTGGCCGAGCGCACCGATCTCTTGATCCCGCTCGAGCGCGTCTGCCGCCAGCGCTCGCTCGAAGCGATCGCGGGGACCAACGGCGAGCGGCAGATCTTCATCAACCTTTCGCCGGCCGCGGCCTCCGATCCGGAGTTCCTCGGGCCGCTCTTCCTCGAGCAGGTCGGCTCCTTCGGGCTGGCGCCCGAGCGGATCGTTCTCGAGATCACCGAGCGGACTTATGCGATCTACGAGAGCCTCTTCCGGGAGGTGCTCTCCAAGTTCCGCTCCCAGAATTTCCGCATCGCCGTCGACGACGTGGGGACCGGGTACAGCAGCCTCTCCTCGCTCGCCGAGATCGAGCCGGACTACTTGAAGTTCGACAACGTCTTCGTGCGCGGCATCGACCGGCGGCGGACGAAGCAGGATCTGCTCGAGGCCCTGCTGTCCTTCGCCCGGAAGATGCGCACGCGCGTCATCGCCGAGGGTATCGAGACTCGCGAGGAGCTGAGGGTCCTGCAGACGCTCGGCGTTCCCTACGGCCAGGGCTTCCTGCTCGCGCGGCCGGTGCCGCTCGCAGACCTGCGCGACATGAAGAAGGTCAAGGTCTAGGCTGAGCTATCCCACAAAGGTGTTGACACCTCGTGGAGTCTGGAAGGCGCAGATGAAACGAGGGCCAGAGACCTATTCTTCCGAGAGTGTTCCTCGCCAAAGGAGCTCAAGGAGGAAGGTCGATGACC
>Ga0335085_10007464_pt1 | contig 16936 bp, 15 predicted proteins | sample Lox_Sample_45_FD_206712 | JGI IMG/M metagenome (GOLD analysis project Ga0335085, IMG submission 206712) | Soil microbial communities from Loxahatchee National Wildlife Refuge, Florida, United States - Lox_Sample_4.5 | ecosystem: Environmental > Terrestrial > Soil > Wetlands | place: USA...
CGCTGAACTTCCCCGGGGCGCGGGCGGCTGGGGGGCAGCCCGCGCCCCGCAGTATTCCGGCCCGTCGAGCCCACTCTTGCCTTGCATCCGATCGGCAATGGGCTGGAACGGCCCGGCCGGAGGGGAGCACTTCACCTTCACGATGTCCGGCAGTGCCCACGTCCTCTCGATGTACGGCTCGAGCGGCGCGCAGAGCCGGAACCATGCGAACCATGCCCTGCCGGGCAAGGTCGGGATCCAGTTGTTCTCGAAGCCGCGCGGCGCCTTCGGGCCGAAGAAGAGATCCACCGAGCCGTCGGCGTTCGTCACGAGCCCCGGCTGGCGTGGGTTGCGGTCCGCGATCTGCTGCTCGTTCTCGGCCCGCGTCAAGAAGATCGCCTCGTAGAATTGCGGCCCGCGCCTGGACGCACCTTTGTCCAGGCCCTCCCGGTGAGGGCCGGGACACACAGCGGAACTGCACGCCGTGAGCGGCAAGAAGCGCTGAAGGTGAAGGAGGGCATTTCAACCACCCGAAAGCGCGATGTCGCTCTCACGCACGCGCGCAGATCTCGCGGCGGCCGCGCCCTTCGCGCACGAAGTGCGGTTGGCGCCTCGCGGTACAGAGCGAGAAGGCGCGGCAGAGGTGTTGCACGACTTTGCGCATCATGACCCTCGCGCGCGAACAGATGTCGGCGGCCGATGCGGCCTGGCTGCAGATGGACGCGCCGGAAAACCGGATGATCATCACCTCGCTCATGGAGTACGAGGGGCGCATCGAGCCGGCGAAGCTTGAGCTCCATCTCCAGAAGCTGGCCGGGTCCCCCCGCTTCCGCCGCCGCGTGGTGCTGCCGCTCACGCCCATCCTGCTCCCTTCCTGGGAGGACGACCCGCGGTTCGACTTGCACGCGCACATCCACCACGTCGGCCTGCCGCCGCCCGGCAGCGATGAGGACCTGCAGCGATTCGTCGGCGAGCGCATGAGCACCGGGCTCAGCTTCGAAAAACCTCTCTGGGAGATCGACGTCATCGACAGGCCGGGAAGCGGGACCGCGATCCTGCTGCGCGTCCATCACTGCGTCGGCGACGGAGTGGCGCTGATCAAGCTCTTGCTCAGCCTCGCCGAGGAGTCCGTGGCTGCGCCGCGGGCGGTGGGCAGGGCACCGGAGCCGCCGCGCGGGCCGATCGCCTGGGTCGGCGAACAGCTTTCGCGCGCGAAGACGTTCGTGGAGCTGCTCGCGCTCCCGCCCGATCCGCACACGTTCCGCACCGGCCTCGGGCTGGTGAAGCGCGCGGCCTGGTCGGCGCCGATTCGCCTGGCGGCGATCGAGGAGCTCGCCCACCGCGAAAAAGCGACGGTCAACGACGTGCTCATGGCCGCCCTGGCCGGATCGCTCCGCTCGGCGCTCGAGCGCACTGGAGCTCTTCCCTCCCGCGAAGTGCGCGCCCTGGTCCCGCTCTACCTGCGTGGCCGCGCCGACGCGGGCAACAACTTCGGGTTGGTCTACGTGACGCTGCCCGTCGGCGAATCGACGCGCGAGGGGCGGATCTGCGCGCTGAAGCAGCGGATGGCGGCCGTGAAGGCCACCCCCACCGGGCCGGTGGCGTTCGAAATCCTGCGCGCGTTCGGCGTGGCGGGCGCGGCGATCGAGCGTCTCGGCGTCGGCATCTTCACCTCGAAGGCGTCGATCATGGTCACCAATGTGCCGGGGCCGAAGGCGCGCGTCCGCATCGCGGGGCAGCCTCTGCAGAGCATGATGACCTGGGCGCCGACCTCGGGCCGCCTCGCGCTCAGCGCCACGCTGATCAGCTACGCCGGCGAGCTGCGCATCGGGGTCGCGGGAGACGCGCACCTGGCCGTCGATCCCGCGGAGCTGGTGAAGGGATTCGAGCAAGAGCTTGCCGCCGAGGCACCCGAAGCGGTCGCGGCGGTGCATTAGAGGCCGCATCGCAAGAGCCGGGTCGTCGACGCAGCGGGGCCGCTCGAGGTCAGGCCACAGGAACGTGCCGGGCCCGCAGTCTTCCCAACTGCTCCCGGCAGTACGCCAGGTGGCTCTCCGAGAGGACGAAGAAGCGCTCGAAGCGGGCGCGCGAGCGCATGTCGACGCTGCGGTTGAGGCGGTCGAAGACGACGTCGAGCTCCGAGCCCTCGATGCGCTCGACGATCTCCAGGGCCCGGGCCAACGAGATGCCCCGACCAACCTCGTTCTCGAAGCCGGCGAGCAGGGCGTCGAGGGCCTCCACCGAGGCCAGGTGCAGGTCCTTCGACTCCGCCCAGAAGCGGCCCCGCCGGATCTCGCGGCGCACGCGGGAGAGGACGATGGCGTGGCCCTCCTCCTGCCGCGAAAGGGTGGCGAAGAACTTCGCCGCATCCGCGAGACCGGCGAACTGCTGCGAGAGCCGGCCGTAGAGATCGCGGGCCCGGCGCTCGAAGCCAATGAACCGGCGCGTCGTCCGCAAGAGGTCGAGCTCTTCCATCTCGCTGCGCGACTCCTCCTCGGCGCAGCGGGTGACGATGTCGAGGAAGGTTTCGCCGCGGGCGGCGAACAGGGCACGGACGAGCACCTTCAGCCCGAAACCCTCGAGGATGACGATGGGGTGCGCGAGCACCACATTCCTGGTGACGACGCCCTGCATCCGCTCCCTCGGCGACCGCTCGCCGTCCCGGATTGTCAGTATCAGGGGAATCTCGCGGTCTGACGTGAGGCAAGAAGCCGCATCGGGGCGCGCTTGCTCGAAGCGAAGGCTCCGGCACGCGATCGCTGAAGGAGCTGAGACTTCAGAGGTGATCGAGATCAGGTCCGGAGAGTGGAAGAACCGGGCCGTTGCGGTTGGTGGTCGCCGGCCATCTTCACCGGCTCAACGGGGCGAATGCGCCGGCCGGGTTGGGCCCGATTTCAGTGAACCTCCTGCAGCATCGAAATGCGGTGGGTGTTTTGCTCGCCGGCGTTGACTTCTGCGATCCACTCAAGATACGGTATTCGCGATCCGGGAGGTGCCTTGGCGGAGCGCGATCGCGACGCGAAAGCCCTGCAGCCCAGCGCGGCTGACCTGTTGCGCGCCGCGTTGGACAAGATCGTCTTCTTCGAGTGGCGCGTCTCCGAGCTTGCGGGCGAGGTGGCGGCGGCCCAGAGCCGCTGCGCGGCCGCGGAAAGGGCCCGGGCCGAGGCCGAGGAGGAGGCGCGCGCCGCCGCTTCCCAGGCGAAGAGCGCCCGGATGCAGTGCGCAGAGCTGCAGGCCGAACAGGCGCGAATCTCCACCCTGCTGGCCAACCCGGCGCAGGGCCGGGCCGCGGCGGACTCGGCGGCGCTGGAAGGCGAGCGGCGGCGCTCGGCATCGCTGCTGGCCGAGCTGGACGCGGCCCGCAACGAGCTGGCCCGCTCGCGCGCGGAGCGGGAGCGCTGGCTGAGCGAGATGATCGCCCAGGCCCGCACCGGGGAGGAGGCCCCCGCCGCCCTGGCCCAGTTCATCAGCGAGCTGCGGGGCGAAGTGATCGCCCTGCGCGACCACCGCAAGCAGTGCGAGGCGCTGCTGGCGGGCGCCGGCATCGCCGCTCCGCCGTTCGAGCCTCTCGAGCCTCCCCCGCCGCCCCCGAAGGCGGCCGAGCCGGTCCAGGAGGGACGGAGGATGTGGGCCGAGGGGCGGCTCTCCGGCGCCACTCCGACGCCCGACCTCGCCCCCGCGCCGCCCGCGCCGGCTCCCCGGCTCTCCGTCGCGGCCGACCCGGACGCTTCCGCCGCCTCCCGTGCCCTGGCCGACCAGTGCCTGCGCAGCCTCGCCAGCCCCGACTCCGCCCGCCGGGAGCAGGCCGCCCGGCACCTGGCCGCCGCGCCCATGGCCGCGGCCGCCCCCGCGCTCGCCTCCGCCCTTTCGGGCGAGACCGACGCGAAGGCCCGCGCCCAGCTCGTGCGCGCCCTGGCCTGTTGCGGTGGGGAGACCGCGGGGGAGATCGTCGCGCGGATGCAGGGCGAGGGGGAGCCGCCGCTGGTCCGGTTGGCGGCACTGGACGCCCTCTGCGCACTGCCGCGGAGGGCCCGGCTCGCCGTGGAGACGGCGTCCCGCGATCCGGCCGCCGCCGTCCGCCGGCGGGCCGCGGCGCTGGCGGTGGCCGAGGGATTCGACGACCTGGCCGCGCGGCTGGCCGCGGACGAGGACAAGAGCGTGCGCGGCGTTTTCGCCGCCGCCCGATCGGAGGCGCCGCCTTCGCCCGCCCCCGCTCCGGAGGCGGAGCCGGTGGCCGAGGATCGGCCGGCTCCTCTTCCCTCCCGGCCCCGCGACCCGGTGCGGGCGGCGCTGCAGCGGCTGGTGCTGGAAGGAGGCTCGCGTTGAAGGAGCAGATCCGCTACTCGGGCCGTCGCTTCGCCGAAGTGCTGGGCCTCTCCGTCCGCGAGCTGGCGGAAGCGGAGGAGCGGGGGCTGGTCCATTCCAGCGTCACCCCGGAGGGCCCGGCGTCGAAGGTGCTCTACTCCCTGGAAGACCTGGCCGCGGCCCGCGCCGCCCTCAACCGCGTCCCGCCCCGCAGGCCCATGCGGCGGCAGCTCTTCCTCAACTTCAAGGGCGGCACGGGGAAGACCTCCGTCTCCACCAGCTACGCCTTCCGCCTGGCGGAGATGGGGCACCGGGTGCTGGTGATCGACCTCGACTCCCAGGGCCACGCCAGCAAGTGCCTGGGCGTCACTGGCGAGGAGGCGGAGAAGACGCTCTTCGACGCCATCATCAAGAAGACCTCGCTGGAGACGGTGCTGCTCAAGACGGGGATGCCGGGGCTGGACCTGGTGCCCTCGAACCTCACCATGAGCACCATCGATCTCTCCCTCATGCCCCTGGCCGCGCGCGAGTTCCGCTTGCGCAACGTGCTCAAGGAGGTGGAGGGGGCCTACGACTACGCCATCCTCGACGCGCCACCCTCCTTCGGGCTGCTCAACCTGAACGCGCTGATGGCGGCGCACGACCTCTTCGTGCCCGTGCTCCCCGACTTCCTCTCCTTCCACGGGCTCAAGCTCCTCTTCGAGACCGTGCAGGGGCTGGAGGAGGACCTGGAGCACGTGCTGGACCACATCTTCATCGTCATCAACGCCTACAACGCCACCTACAAGATCGCCAAGGAGGCCAAGGAGGCGCTGGAGAAGCACTACCCGGAGTTCCTCCTCAAGCAGGTGATCCGGCAGTGCACCAAGTTCGCCCAGGCCAGTAGCGAAGGCATCCCCATCTTCGCCTACGATGCGGAGAGCAAGGGCGCGCAGGACATCCAGGCGGTGCTCGACGAGGTGCAGGCGCGCATCGGCGCGCCGGTGCGCCTGAAGGCGGTGGAGAGCGCATGAAGCGCGGATTCGAGGAGAACGTCCCGAAAGTCCGTCCGCGCGTGCGGCTGGGCCGCGCCCTGGACGAGCAGGTGGCCGAGGCGCAGCAACTGGCGGCGGAGGAGTCGGCGGGGCCGGCGGAAGCCCCCCTCGCCCCGCTGGCGGCGGTTCCCGAGCCCACGCCCGTTCCCACGCCCCAGCCCAAGGCGCTGCGCGAGGTGATCCCGCCGCCGCCCGTCGTCGAGCGCGCGCCCGCGGCGCCGGAGCCCGTTCTCCCCAGGCGGACCGCCCGCCGCGCCGCCAGCCCCTCGGTGAGCGAGGTCACCGACCTGGCCCGGGCGCTCACCGGCGACCTGACCCGGGCGGCGGAAACCAACGCCCACCTCAAGGCCGACCTGGACGCGGCGGTCACCGCCTTGCGCCGCGCCGCCGACGAGTCGCGAGAGCAGCGCGCCGAGGCGGTGCGCCTGGCGGCGGATCTGGAGTCGCGGGCCTCGCAGGTGCGGGCCCTGCGCGGGGATTGCGAGCTGCTCGAGGCCGAGCGCGACGGCGCACTCTCCCAGGTGGCCCGGCTCTCCCGCGAGATGCGCGAGGAGAAGGCGCGCTCGCTGGCTTCCTCCGAGGAACTGCGCAAGGCGCAAGCCGAGACGGCGATGGCCCGGGAAGCCCTGGACCGGCTCGCCGCCGAGCTTCGCGAGCGGGTCGACGAGCGCGACGCGGCGCGCGCCGACTTGCTCGCTTCCCGCGCGGAGCGCGATCGCCTGGCCGAAGAGCTGCTGGCCGCCCACCAGGAAGCGGAGAGCGCGGCGCAGAACCGGACGGCGCTGGAGGAGATCCACAAGGCGCTGGCGGAGGCGCGAACGCGGGTGGGCACCATCAAGTAGGGGGCAGCGCTCCCCAGATCAAGATCCGCGGGTAGGCGAAGAAGAACGGCTCCTCGTCCTCCAGCTGCGGAATGAGCAACTGGCGATAGCGCGCCAAGAACCTCTCCCAATCCGCCGGCGAGAGACGCTTCTGGTACTCCGTCAACAACGTCCCCCGCACCCACTCGATCACGTCCTCGCGGGAATCGAGCAGGTGCCCGTAGACGCAGACCCTGACCGTCTGCCGCACGTACCCGAGCTTGTGCAGCCAGGCGGCATACCGCACAGGCTCCGCCAGCAGCGGGCGCCGCTCGAATCCGCCCAGCAAGGCGCGGAATTCCGGCGTCCGCGCCAGCTCGTACGCCGTCTGGTGGGGGAGCAGGTCATCGGTGTACGGCATCTGCACCGCGATCTGCCCGCCCGGCGCCAGCGCTGCCGTCAGCCGGCCGAACAGCGCGTAGTGGTCCGGCACCCAGTGGAACGCGGCGTTGCTGAAGATCAGGTCGAGCTTCTCCGCGGGCGCGAACCGCTCGATCTCCCCCCGCTCGAACCGCAGCCCCGGCGCCTGCGGCGCCCGCTCGAGCATCGCGGCGCTGGCGTCGAGACCCAGGGTGGAGCGGGCCTGCAGCTTCTGGTGGAGCTGCGCGGTCAGCTCGCCGGTGCCGCAGCCCAGGTCCGCGATCGACATCCCGGGCCGCGCCTCCACCAGGCCGGCCAGGTCCCAGAAGGGACGGGCCCGCTCGTCGCGGAATCGCTCGTACTGCGCGGGATTCCAGACGTCCGCCACGGGCCCAGCGTACTACGCGCGGAGGGCCGGGGTCCGCTCCAGCTCCCCGGCGAGGAAGGAGATGGCCCGCCGCTCGCCGTAGAAGCGGGGCCGGAAGATCGGGCCCTCGACGAAGCCCAGATGTCCGCCCTTCTCCTGAAGCTCCAGCGTCAAGGCGGGATTGGTGGACTTGGGAAAGCTGCTGGCGGGGATGAAGGGGTCGTCGGCGGCGGAGAGCAGGAGCAGGGGAACCCGGACCGCATCGACGTGAGGGCCGCTCGAGCTGCGTGCGTAGTAGTCCAGGGCGCCGGAGAACCCGTGCACCGGGCCAGTGAGGGCGTCGTCGAACTCCAGCAGGGTGCGCGCCGCCCGCACGCGGGAGGCGTCCGCGGCGGCGGGAAAGAGGGCCAGCTTCTCCAGTGCCTTTTGCTTGAGGCTGCGGAGGAAGCGGGTGCGGTAGACCCAGGGCCAGAAGCCTTTGCCGTCGAGCGTGCGGGCGCAGAGCTCCAGGTCGAAGGGGACGCAGAGCGCCGCCGCCGCCTTCACCTCGGGGGGAACCTTCTCGCCCTGCTCGCCCAGCCATTTCACCAGCACGTTTCCGCCCAGGGAGAAGCCGGCGATGACGACGCGGTCGGCCTCGCCGCGGGCGCGCCGCACCAGCTCGTCCAGATCGCCCGTATCGCCGGAATGGTAGGAGCGCGCCAGCCGGTTCATCTCCCCCGAGCAGCCGCGAAAGTTCAGGACCATCGCCCGCCAGCCCCGCGCCCGCGCCTCGGCGACCACGCCGCGGACGTAGTGCGCCGAGCTGTCGCCTTCCAGGCCGTGGAGCGCGAGCAGGAGCGGAGCGTCGCGCGGACCGGCCATGCGATCCACGTCGACGAAGTCGCCGTCGGACAGCTCCCAGCGCTCGCGCGCCATCCGGATGCGCGGCCCCCAGCGCAGCAAGGGGCCGAAGATGGTCATGAGATGCGGCCCGAAGAGCCAGCGCGCCGGCCGGTACATCAGAGCTCCGCCAGGAAGCGCGCCAGGCGGGCGGACACCACCCGGCCTTGCTCGATCATGGGCATGTGGCCGCAGTCGGGGATCGTCTCCACGGTCCCGCGGCGCAAGTGGGCGCGGAAGTACCCGACGCTCCCTCCGGGGAGGATGCGGTCGCCCTCTCCCCAGAGGATGAGCACCGGCTTGTCGATGGCGGCGAGGACCTGTGGAGTGAGGCCCGGCACGTCGCTCTCCAGCTCGGAGACGAACTGCTGCACGGGCGGCGAGCCCAGGTGGCGACCGAGGTCCCGGGCAAAGAGCCAGCCCAGCGCCGGCGGGCGCTGGTAGAGCCTGCGCAGGGTGGCGAGGCCGTCTTTCGCTCCCCCGCCGTAGGCTTCGAGCACCGCCTGGCGATCCGCTCCCGCGAGCGGCGCCCCGGCGGGGTTGAGGCCGATCACGGCCACCGTCTGCTGCGGAAGGGCGGCGGCGGCGAAGAGCGCCAGCGCCCCGCCCAGCGAGCTTCCCACCAGCACCACGGGCTCGCCCACCTGTCGCATCGCCTCCTGCACCGCCCCGGCGCACTCCTGAAGCGTGGCCGGCGCCTCTCCCTCGCCCAGCCGGGATCGCCCATGCCCGGGAAGCTCCAGGGCCACCACCCGCCGGGAAGCGCGCAAGAGCGTCCGGAGGATGCGCAGGAAGGCGCCGGCATGCCCACCCACCCCGTGCACCAGGAGGATGGGCGAGGCCTTGCCGAGGCCTTCGCGATCGTACAGGTGCAGCCGGCGACCGCCGGAGGACATCCAGCGGGAGCGGAACCCCAGCGCCCGGTAGGCCCCGTGGGAGGCGAAAAGCAGCGCGCGCAAGGGGACGATCACACCTCCTTCTCTACTACGCCCGCTCGCTCGCCGTCCTCGAGCAGGCGGGCGAGCGGACGCCGGTGGCGGCGCAAGCGGAGGCTCGACCCTAGCTTTTCGATCGATGGGCGACCTCGGAGCCAGCGAGCAGCCGCGCCGGCTCGGCGACTTTCTTCGCGAGCGGAGGGCGGAGATCCTCGCGCATTGGGAAGCGGAGGTGCGCAAGGTGCGCGCCGCCCGCAACCTGGATCGTCCCGCCCTGCTCGATCATCTCTCCGAGTTCCTGGAGGAGCTGGCCGATTACGTGGGGGAGATCCGCACCGGCGAGGACGCCTCCGCCCCCGACGAGCAGCCGCGCATCCACGCGCTGGAGCGGCTGGAGGTGGGCTACGACCTGGCCGAGGTGGTGGCGGAGTACGCCATCCTCCGCCGCTGCATCACCGAGCTGGCGGCGGCGACGCACGCGCCGGCCCTGCGCTCCGCCGAGCTGCCGCGTCTGCACGAGGCGATCGACCAGGCGATCGCCACCTCGGTGGTCCGCTACGCGGAGGCCCGGGAGCGGACGCTGCGCGCCCTGGACCGGATCACCAGCGCCGCCCTCGTGCACCACGACGTGGAGTCGCTGCTCCCCCGCATCCTCGACGCCTTCCTCGGGACCACCGCCTCGGTCGACACCGTGGCCCTGGTCCTGCGCGACGACGGGGGGATGCGGGTGCGGGCGGCGGTGGGTTTCCCCTTGCCGGGGCCGATGGGGATCGAGATTCCCCAGGGAGGATTCGTCGGGCGAGTCGCCCGCGAGTGCGTCCCGCTTCTGGCCCGCGACGCCGCGGGGGACCCCGTGATCTCCCGGGCCCCGGTCTGCGCCCCTGGCACCCGGGCCCTCTACGGGGTGCCGCTGATGATGGGCAGGAGCTGCCTGGGGGTGGCGGTGATGGGCTCGCGCTCCTCGCACGAGTTCTCCCAGGAGGACCAGCTCCTCTTCCGCACCATGGTCAACCGGGTGGCCTTGCTCATCGCCCAGGCCCGCCTCGACGCCGAGGTGGCCCAGCGCGCCGCCGAGCTGGAGGCGGTGCTGGCCAGCATCCCCGAGGCCATCTACGTGGGCGACGCGTCCGGCATCAAGCGGGCCAACCGGGCGGCGATGGAGATGCTCGGCTACACCAGACCAGAGGATCTGGACAAGGACATCGGCGCCCTGGTGCGGGAGATCGACACCCGCTACATCGACGGCACTCCCATGCCGGTGGAGGAGCAGGTCTACATGAAGGCCCTGCGGGGCGAGCGGACGGCGCGGGAGGTGCTGATCCGCCACCAGCAGACGGGCGAGGACATCGCCGTGCGCTCCAGCGCCGCGCCCATCCGCCTGGGCGACCGCATCGTCGGAGCGGTGGCGGTGAACACCGACATCACCGCCCGGCTGGCCGAGGAGGCGGAGCTGCGCGCGGCCCTCGCCTTCCGCGACCGGGTGCTGGGCGTCCTCAGCCACGACGTGCGCAATCCGCTGGCGGTAATCATGGCCTCCGCCAACCTCCTCGAGCGGCATCTCGCCGCCGGAGCCCGGGAGAAGGGCCAGCACGCGGTGCGGCGCATCAGCGACAGCGCCAGCCAGATCGAGCGCATGGTCCGCGACCTGCTCGACTACACCCGCACCCGGCAAGGCCGGGGGGTCCCCATCTCGCCGCGCGAGGCCGATCTGCTCCCCCTCTGCCAGCAGATGATGGAGAACATGCGGCTTCTCCACCCCGGGCGGACCCTGCAGCTCGACTCCCGGGGAGACACCCGGGCGAACCTCGACCCGGACCGGGTCGCGCAGGTGATCTCCAACCTGCTCACCAACGCCATCCTCTACAGCCCAGCCGGGTCGCCGGTGCGGATGGCGCTGCGGGGGGAGGAGGCGGCGGTGATCCTCGAGGTGCACAACCAGGGGCCGCCCATCCCGGCCGACCTGTTGCCCCGTCTCTTCGAGGCCTTCGAGCGGGGGGGCCGGGCCGGCTCCGGCCTGGGGCTCGGCCTCTACATCGCCCGGCAGATCGTCGAGGCGCACGGAGGGACCCTCTCCGCGCGCTCGGATGCCGCCTCGGGCACCACGTTCACGGTCGGCTGGCCGCGCGCGCAGCCCTGAGCTACCTTGGGGGAACGTGTACGCCGCCCTGGCGATCTTCGGAGCGGTGCTCTCCACGCTGGCGCTTCCCTTGCCGGAGGAGCTGGCCCTCCTGGGCGCCGGGTGGTGGGCCCATGCCGGGGCGTTGCCGCTCTGGGCGGCGTGGCTCTCCTCCTGGCTGGCCATCATCCTCGGAGACACCGCCTCGTACCTGGTGGGGCGCTCCTTCCTCCCCGGCCTGTTGCGCACCCGGCTGGGAAGACGGCTGGTGTCGCCGGAGCTGCGCCGCTGGGGCGAGGAGCTCGTCCACAAGCACGGCTTTCGCGCCATCATCCTCGGGCGCTTTTTGGTGGCCCTGCGCGGGCCGGTCTACCTGGCCATCGGCGGCTCCAGGTATCCGCTCCTCCGCTTCGCCCTGATCGACGGGGCGGTGGGACTCTTGGAGGTGGCGCTGCTGGTGGGCCTCGGGTACGAGTTCGGCCAGTCGGCGGCGCTGGAGCACCGGGTGCGCCTGCTGGAGCTCGCCATCGCCGCCGTCATCGCCCTGGTGCTGGTGGTGCCGCTCCTCCTGAAGCGCAGGCTGGTCCGGCGCCAGCGGCGGGCGGCGAACGCTTGAAGGGCGGGCGGGCTTGCGCCCGGGGCGTGCGATCCAGAACGTTGCGGGATGCGAATCTGGCCTGGCCGACCTTATCCCCTGGGCGCCATCTACGACGGCGCCGGTACCAACTTCGCCCTCTTCTCGGAGGTGGCCACCAAGGTGGAGCTCTGCCTTTACGACCGCTCCGGGAACGAGCAGCGCATCCCCTTGCCGGAGAGGACCGGCTACGTCTGGCACGCCTACCTCGCCGGCATCGAGCCGGGCCAGCGGTACGGGTACCGGGTGCACGGGCCCTGGGAGCCGGAAAGAGGCGCCCGTTGCAACCCGGCCAAGCTCTTGATCGACCCCTACGCCAGGGCCATCGAAGGGCATCCCAAGTGGGACGAGGCCGTCTATCCCTACAAGTTCGCGGAGGGGGACCTGGCGCTGAACGGGGCGGACAGCGCGCCCTTCATGCCCCGCTGCGTGGTGACCAACCCCTACTTCGACTGGAGCGACGACCGCCCGCCGCGAAGGCCCTGGCACGAGACCGTGGTCTACGAGGTGCACGTCAAGGGCTTCACCCAGCGCCACCCGGACGTGCCCGAGGAGCAGCGGGGGAAGTATGCCGGGCTCGCCTCGCCCGCCGCCATCGAGCACTTGCAGCGGCTGGGCGTGACCGCCGTGGAGCTCCTGCCCATCCACCAGTTCGTGCACTCCCAGCGCCTCCTGGACGCGGGGCTGCGCAACTACTGGGGCTACGACACCATCGGCTTCTTCGCCCCCCACAACGAGTACTCGGGGCGGGGGCAGCGCGGGGAGCAGGTGCACGAGTTCAAGGCGATGGTGAAGGCGCTGCACCGGGCGGAGATCGAGGTGTTCCTCGACGTGGTCTACAACCACACCTGCGAGGGCAACCAGCTGGGCCCCATGCTCTCCTTCAAGGGGATCGACAACGCGGCCTACTACCGCACCATGCCGGACAACCCCCGCTACTACATGGACTACACGGGCACGGGGAACTCGCTCAACATGCGGCAGCCGTACATGCTGCAGCTCCTGATGGATTCCTTGCGCTACTGGATCCAGGAGATGCACGTGGATGGGTTCCGCTTCGACCTCGCCTCCGCCCTGGCCCGCGAGCTGCACGAGGTGGACCGGCTGAGCGCGTTCTTCGACCTCATCCAGCAGGACCCGGTGGTCTCGCGGGTGAAGCTGATCGCCGAGCCCTGGGACGTGGGGGAAGGCGGCTACCAGGTGGGGAACTTTCCGCCGCAGTGGTCGGAGTGGAACGGGAAGTACCGCGACACCGTGCGCGACTACTGGCGGGGGAAGGATTCGTTGCTGGGGGAGGTCGCCTACCGGTTCACCGGCTCCTCGGACCTGTACGCCAGCACGGGGCGAAGGCCGTACGCCTCGATCAACTTCATCACCGCCCATGACGGGTTCACCCTGCGCGACCTGGTTTCCTACGACAGCAAGCACAACCAGGCGAACAAGGAGGAGAACCGCGACGGGGCCAACGACAACCGCTCCTGGAACTGCGGGGCGGAGGGAGAGACGCAGGACCCGGGCGTGCTCCGGCTCCGCGCCCGGCAGCAGCGCAACCTGCTCACCACCCTGCTCCTTTCACAGGGGGTGCCCATGCTCCTCTGCGGCGACGAGTTGGGCCGCACCCAGCAAGGGAACAACAACGGATACTGCCAGGACAACGAGTTGTCCTGGGTGGACTGGGAGCACCTGGACGAGGACCTGCTGGAGTTCGCCCGGGGGCTGATCAAGCTGCGGGCGGAACATCCCATCTTCCGCCGCCGGGGATGGTTCCAGGGCAGCGAGCTGCACGGGACGGAGGTGAAGGACCTGGCCTGGTTCACCCCCGAGGGGCAGGAGATGTCGGAGGAGAACTGGCGCGCCGGCTACGCCAAGTCGCTGGGGGTGTTCCTCAACGGGGCCTCCATGCAGCGCCCCGGGGAGCACGGGGAGAGGGTGAAGGACGACGACTTCTACGCCATCTTCAACGCGCACCACGAGCCGCTGCAGTTCCAGCTCCCACAGGAGCGGTTCGGCAAGCGCTGGCAGCGGGTGCTGGACACCGCCTCGGAGAACCCGCCGGAGCTGCGCCGGTCGCGGCGCGGGCAGCCGCTGGAGGCGGGGGCGAAGCTGGAGGTGCAGGCGCGCAGCCTGGTCTTGCTGCGCCGCGTCGGCTGAGTCAGCCCAGAAGGACCAGGGGCGGCGGGCCGCAGCGGCCCAGGCAGCGGCAGGCGCCGGGGTGGGAGGCCGTCTTTGCCTCCTCCCATTCCCGGCGGGCGTTCTGGAGCAGCCGGCGGACGGCCGGGTGAACCGCGGGATCGCTGCCCTGCCACTCGATGCCGATCTCCCCCTCGGAGGCCCAGACCACGCGGCCGCAGGCCGTCAGCTGTTCGCCCGATGGGCCCGCTTCCGCCAGCTTCACCCGCATCCTCTGCCCGGGTTCCCCGGCGTCCGCGGGCATCGCCGCCAGACGGGCCCCTCTCCCGCTCACCTCCCGCAGGCGGCAAAGGAGGGCAGGCAACCCCTCGGGCTCCGCCAGGACGAGCTGGTCGCTGGCCAGGCGGGGTTCGCGCCGCTGCAGCGCGCGATCGAGCTTGTCCAGGCACTTCTCCGCTCCCGCCAGTTCCAGCCACAGCCCTCCGCCGGCGGAGCGGGCCCAGACCCAACCGCGCATCAGCGCCACCTGGGCGGTGGAAGTGAAGTCGATCTCCAGGGACGCCAGCGTGCCCTTGGGCGCGACGGCCGCGGAAAAGAAGAAGTAGCCCGCCCCATCAACCAGGTGGACGTGCTTGCGCAGCCGGCGCGCGCTGTCGATCTGGTAGCGAAGCCGCAACGCCATTCCCCATCCCTCCCCGGATCGCGCCACAGCAAGTCGCCCGCCATTCCCGGGTGTCGGAAATTCGCCGCCACGGGGAAGGAATTGCCGTGCGCCAGACGACTTCGGTGGAAGGGGTGTGCCCAGCGCGGCGGCCGCCGTTCCGCGCCGCGCACCGCGCCTTCCCGCGCAGGGCAGCGCGCTGCTCAGGCGCGCGGGGGATCGATCTCGGTCAACGCCCGCAGCGCGTCGGCGCGGGTGAAGATGCCAACCAGGCTGCCGTCCTTCACCACCAGGGCGGAGCCGTAGCGGTGCTTCCACATCTGCCGGGCGACGTCGGCCAGGGGAGCGTCCGGCGGAACAGTGAAGGGGAAGGCGGTCATCGCCTCCTCCACCGGCTCGCGCCGCGGGTCGACGTTCTTCACCGTCTCTAGCAGGTAGAGGTCGCGCTCGCTGACCACGCCCACGATCCGGCCCTGGTGGAGGACCGGCAAGTGGCGGATCCGATGGGTCTGCATGAGCCGGTGGGCGGCCACGAGCGGCTCGTCCTTGCCGATCGTCGCGGGCTCGCGACTCATGTACTGCTCGACGATGCGCATCGCGGCTTGCCCTTTTTGGCAGCAAGCGCCGGGCCACCCCCCGGGGGGCCTTTCACCCGGGCGAACCGGTTCTCCCGGGCGAACCACTTGCGCCGCGGCCGGCGCGCCGGGGGTCCCGGCGCGCAAGTTCTGCGCAAAAACTCCGCAAAAAGCGAGGCTTGACGCTTGCAGCGCGCAAGATTACCGGGCGAACCGTTGCCGGCCGCCTTCCGCTGCCGGTACGTTCCCGCGCATGGCGGAGACCTTGCTGCAAGAGCTGCAGAGGTACGTAGACTGGAACTCCGGGGACGAATCCGCCCTCCGCGCCCTGCACTCCGTGGCGCAGCCTCATTTCGAGCGGGTGGCAGACGTCTTCTACGACCGGATCCTCCTCCACGACGAGGCGCGCAAGGCCCTGGTGGGGGGCGAGAGCGCGGTGGGCAGGCTCAAGGGCACGCTCATCGCCTGGATGGACCGCCTGCTGCTAGGGCCCTGGGACCAGGAATACTTCGAGCTCCGCTGCCGGATCGGCCGGGTCCACGTGCGCATCGCCCTGCCCCAGCACTACATGTTCGCGGCCATGAACGTGTTCCGGCGGCAGCTGAACTCGGTGATCGACGTCCACTACCGCGACCGCCCCGAGGAGCTGGCCGCGGCCCGCGCCGCCCTGGGCAAGGCGCTGGACATCGAGCTGGCCATCATGCTCCACACCTACCGGGAGGACCTGCTGGCCCAGCAGTCGCGGGTGGAGCGCCTCTCCACCTTCGGGCAGCTGGTGGGCTCCATCGGGCACGAGCTGCGCAATCCCCTGGGAGTGATGGAGACTTCCCTCTTCATCCTCCGCAACCGCACCAAGGGCGACGAGCGGGCGGAAAAGCACGTGGAGCGCATCGGCGAGCAGCTGGGGATCGCCAACAGCATCATCACCGATCTCTTGGACATGATCCGGGAGAAGCCGCTGGCCCGGGAGCGGCTGGCCCTGGCGCAGGTGATCGAGGCGGCGGCGGCGGCGGTGGGCCGGCCGGCGCAGGTGGAGCTGGAGCTTCAGGGGCTGGCTCGCCTGCCGGAGGTGGAGGGCGATGCTGGCCAGCTCCGCCAGGTGTTCGTCAACTTGATCGACAACGCCGTCCACGCCGTCGGCGAGCGGGGCAAGGTCTGGGTGCGGGCGGGGACGGAGCAGGGCCAGGCGGAGGTGGAAATCGAGGACAGCGGCAAGGGCATCGATCCCTCCATCCGCGCCCGGCTCTTCGAGCCCCTGGTCACCACCAAGGCCAAGGGCATCGGGCTGGGCCTGGCCCTGGTCAAGCGCATCGTCGAGCGGCACGGTGGCACCATCGGTTATGCTCCCGGCAGCCTGGGCGCGCGCTTCGTGGTCCGGCTGCCGAGGGCCGCCGCATGAAGACGTTCCTCCTGGTGGACGATAACGCGGCCTTCGCGGAGAACCTGGCGGAGATCCTGCGCGATGCCGGCCACGAGGTGGTCACCGCCCCCGGCGCCGAGGCGGCGCTGCGTGCGGCCCGGGAGCGCCGCTTCGACGCCCTGGTCACCGACATGCGCATGCCGGTGATGAGCGGCGCCCGGCTGGTGCACGAGATCCGCCGCGGCGATTCCCAGCTTCCCACCATCGTGGTGACGGCCTACACCGGCGATGACGACTTGGCGGCCGCCCGCAACGAAGGAATCCTGGCGGTCCTTCCCAAGCCCGTCCCCGTTCCCCGGTTGCTGGAGCTGCTCCAGGCGGCCCGCCGCGACGCGCTGGTAGCGCTGGTGGAGGACGACGCCGGCCTGGCCGACAACCTCTGCGAGACCCTGCGCGACCACGGCTTCTCGGCGGTGACCGCGCGCTCCATCGCGGACGCGGAGCGGTTCGGCGACGTGCGCCCCTTCCTCGCCCTGGTGGACCGGCGGGTCCCGGGAGGGCCCGACGGCCAGGCGATGCACCTGCTCGCCCGGCGCTTCCCCGACCTGCCGCAGATCGTCATCACCGCTTTCGCCGAGGGGATGAGCGAGAGCGGGGCGACGGTCTTCGCCAAGCCCTTCGATACCGGGGCGCTCCTGCGGACCATCGAACGCATCCACCAGCAGAGGAGCGCCCCTT
>Ga0335085_10007465_pt1 | contig 16935 bp, 22 predicted proteins | sample Lox_Sample_45_FD_206712 | JGI IMG/M metagenome (GOLD analysis project Ga0335085, IMG submission 206712) | Soil microbial communities from Loxahatchee National Wildlife Refuge, Florida, United States - Lox_Sample_4.5 | ecosystem: Environmental > Terrestrial > Soil > Wetlands | place: USA...
CTATCTGATGAGGAGAGCAGGCGCTTCTCAATCGAGTGGCGGACAGTACAGGAGAAATTTGTGGACAGTCCGCGCGGCTCCGTCGCCGAAGCCGACAGTCTGGTTCATCGCGCAATGCAGGCGAGGGGCTACCCGATCGCCGGTGAGTTTGAGGACCGCGCGGCCGATCTTTCCGTAGACCATCCTGTGGTGGTTGACCACTATCGCATCGCACACGACATCGCTGCCCGCGATGAGCGGCGTCCGGCCTCAACAGAAGACCTGCGACTGGCGATGAAACATTATCGGGCGCTTTTCGAAGATCTGCTGGGCCGTCCGGTGGAAGAACTGACAGGGGTGCAGAAATGACGATTGTTGAAGCCAATAATCAGACGCGCGAAGAGCAGGCTCTGGCGGAACGCGCTCCGCTGCTTGAAGATCACGAAGTGACGGATCTGCGCGAGCGGTGGCAGCGCATCCAGGGAACGTTCGTGGATGACCCGCAGGCCAGCGTGGAGCTGGCGGACAAGCTGGTGGCCACCGCGATCCAGCGTCTGACGGAAATCTTTGCCGCGGAAAAGTCGACGCTTGAAGCAAGCTGGGCGCAGGGCAACCAGATTTCGACCGAGGACATGCGGCAGGCGCTGCGGCGATACCGTTCGTTTTTCGATCGGATACTGACGATTTAGGGGACGGCGGGCAATTGGAGAGTACACGCGGCGGCCAAAACACGGCTCGCGTGTACTCTCAGATGGTCTTCTTCTTCCAGTTCCCCCGGCGGAAGAGAAACAGCGACGAAATGGTCATCGCCGTCTCCGCCGAAGGAATAGCGACGAACACGCCCCGCGGCCCGAAATGGAGCACGATCGCGAGCGTCCATGCCAGCGGAATCTGGAAGCACCAGTAGCAGAAGAAGTTGATCAGCGACGGCGTGCGGGTGTCGCCGGCGCCATTGAAGGCCTGCACGAGCACCATCCCCCAGGCGTAACAGATGTTGCCAACACTGATGAAGCGCAGACAATCCGCCGCCACGGTCTGAACCGCAATGTCAGAAGTGAAAAATGCCGCCAGCGGCCTTGCGAAGATCAGAAACAGAATCGCGATCGAACCCATGTAATACATCGTGTAGCGGCCCGTCTGATAAACGGCCCTCTCGGCGCGGTCCGGCTTTCCCGCACCCAGATTCTGTCCCACCAGGGTGGCGGCTGAGTTCGATAGTCCCCACGACGGCAGAATAACGAACATGAAAATTTTGATCGCCACCGTGTAGCCGGCCACCGGCACGCTGCCGAACGAGGCGCAGATTCGAACGAGTCCCGTCCAGCTTGCTGTGGCAATCAGAAACTGCAGAATGCCCGTGAAAGAGACGCGGAGCAGTTTCCACAAAACCTCGAGGTTGATGCGCAGCTGGTGCGCGAAGACGCGAACGCGGCTTTTGCCTCCGAAAAGCATCCAGAGCTGGAAGAGGACCCCAAGGCCGCGGCCAGTCGTGGTCGCTACCGAAGCGCCCATTACATTCAGGCGCGGGAACGGTCCCCAGCCGTTGATGAGGCAGGGATCCAGCACGATGTTGATCAGATTCGCCAGCCACAGGGCGCGCATGGCCAGAGCCGGATCGCCTGCGCCGCGGAAGATCGCATTGATCAGGAACAGCAGAAAGATCACCACCGAGCCGCCCAGCAGGATGCGCGTGTAGTTCGTTCCGATGGCGACCACCGATGGCGAGGCGCCCATGAGGGCGAGCAGGTCCGGCGCAAACAGAATTCCGGCCGCGCCGACGATAACCGAAAGCAGCAAGCCGACGGCAATGGCCTGCACCGCAGCCACGGCTGCGCCCGCGGGATCCTTCTCTCCAATGCGGCGCGCAACAAAGGCGGTGGTCGCCATACTGAGTCCCATCGCGATGCCGAACACCAGCACGAGGCAGGATTCGGTCAGCGCTACGGTTGCCAGCGAATCCACGCCCAGCCGCGCCACGAAAAACATGTCGACAATGCCGAAAAGCGATTCCATCAGCATTTCGAGAATCATCGGAATGGCTAGCAGAACGATGGCGCGGCGGAGATTCAGCTCCGTCAGATCGCGATGAACACCGCTCAAAGCTTCGCGGAAGGTTGCCCAAAAGCCGGATGACGCGGCTGCGGCGCCGGTTTCGGAAACAATAATGGATTCGGCGGCTTCCTGCGGTGACATACGCTTTGAACTGACTGGGGTTGAGGCTTGCAGCCGGCTTAGTCGGAGAGCGCGAGCTTAGTGCTGCCCGGGCCTATGTGGATGTGCGCGCCGGTCGCCTGGTGCGGAACCGCGGCGCGAAAAGCAAAAAACGGGATGTGTTTCGATTCGAGGTAGCGCATCAGCCACTGCCCCTCGGGCTGATCCGGCGTTACGGCGACGTCCACGCGTCCGCGATGATCGAAACCCATCGAGCGATGTACGGCGGTTTCACCGTCCGCGCTGATCGGCAGCGGCCGGGCGAATTTGGCGAGAAATGCGGTTTCGACGGCTTTGCGATCCGCCACCGTGAAAATGCCGGCTCCATCGTACTTCGTGTAAACTTTGCCGGCCCATTCGGGATGGAACTCGGCCTGCGTCTCGAGGCTGGCGATTTCCTTCTCAAGACGAACCGACTCCGCCATCTGCTGGATGAGTGATGCGCGCGACTGAGCCCACTCCAGCTCCTCTTTGGCGTGGTCCAGATTGACCCCGTAAATTTCGGATTCCGAGCGCGAAATGATCCCGGCGTTCACCAGTTCCTGCATTTCATAAAGCGATTTCTGGCGTCGCACCACCATGCGCTGCGCCACAAGGATCATCTGATCCGCCTGTTCCGGCAGCAGGTCGTTCGAGTAGAGACTGGTTTTGAGAATGGAGGCATCGAGCGCGTCCTGCAGGTCTTCCTGAGCCTTGCGCAGACGCATCGGAGGCAGCGCTCCTGCGGCCACCAGCCGTGTAACCTGATCGAGAGCCTGGCGCGCATGAATAACGCCGGGATCGTTCTGATTCGGCAGCAGAGCGTTGGGTGAAGTTTCGGGCGCGGACACAGCTGTGCTGTCGGACTGCGGCGCGGCCGTCTGCGCTAAAGCCGTCTGCGCGAAAAACAGCGAAATAGAAAGCGCCGCGAGTGCGGCAAGACGCATAACCACTTTCTTCCTATAGTACGATAGCGACAGGGGCGAGCCTCTGCAGCACAGCGAAACCAGGGCCTTAAAAAGTACCAGTACACAACAGGAAACGCAATCCGGATGGAGTATTGCCGTGCGCGCCGCGCAGGCAAAACAAGCCAAAGATATCCGGGTTCTCGATCTTACCGGCGTCACCAGTTTTACCGACTACTTCGTCATCTGCTCAGGCGCCAACACACGCCAGAACCAGGCCATCAGCGATGAAATCGCCCTGCATCTGAAGAAAAACGGTGAGCGGCCGACCAGCGTCGAAGGCTACAACCAGGGCGAGTGGATTCTGAGCGATTACGGCGACATGATCGTCCACGTGTTTTCCGCCAAAGCCCGCGAATACTACTCGCTCGAACGGCTTTGGCGCGACGCGAAAGACATTCCGATTCCGGCCGAGTGAAGGTCTTCCTTTATTACGCCGGAAAAGCGAAGAATCTTCACGCCAACGCGCTGGCCGCGGATTACATCGAACGCGCCAATCGTTATACCGCGACGCGGATGTCGGAAATCAAACCCGACGCGGATTTCTGGTCGAAGCATCCGAGCGCGCAGAAAATTCTGCTCGATCCTGCGGGGCGCGCACTGGATTCGGGTGCATTCGCGGATCTATTCGCGAAAGCCGAGATGGTGGGACGCGATCTGGTCTTCGTGGTGGGCGGGCACGATGGCCTGTCTCAGGCCTGGCGCGACCGTGCCGACCTGCTGGTTTCTCTTTCAACGATGACGATGCCGCACGAACTTGCCCGCGCCGTGCTGGCAGAGCAGATTTACCGCGCCTTCACCCTGCTGCGGGGACACCCATATCCGCGATAACAGGCATCCGATGGCTGATGACCCAGGTTCGCACGACGCCAGCCGCGTTTGTGCACCCGGACGGAGTTCAGTTGGAAGCCCCAGGGAGGCAGCTTGACAGTTGCCGCCGGACCGCCGGGTCCAGATCGCCAATCGGGAATGACACCTGCTCGCCTGGAAAAATATCGCTGACAGCGAGCGTCCTGCCGTCGAGCAGCGCATTCAGTTTCGCGGAAGCACGCCCTGACACTCCGGCCGCGCCATTGCCCATCTGTTCCTTGCCTTCGAGCCTGTACGAACGCCCCGGGCCGCCATCCTCCGAGACCGTAAATGCCCGGTCCGTCTGCGGGGCGGGAGACCAGGTCAGCTGGAGGCCGGCGTCACAGCTCAGCGTCAACCGGTATATCGGCGCGGCATCGCCCTTCTTCCGCGGTGCGACATAGCGTACGATGCTCGCGCTGACAGCGTCCTGATCGCGAATTACAGTCCAGTTCTTCGCGCCTTCAGCCTGCGCAGTGGTCGCCGCGACCCATGCTTGCTGAGTCGGATTGTCCGGAACACCCAGACCCGCCGCGCCCATCGCGCCATTTTGCAGTTTGCTGAGCAGCATCGCAGCCAGCGCCGGATCCGGCCGCGCCGCATTGTAGTGCTCAAGCGTCAGCCCGCCATTCCTGGCGGCGTCGGTGTGGCACACGGCACAGTATTTCTGCACAAGGGCAGTCTGCTGCGCCGGCGGCATGAAATCCCCCGCAAAGGCCGGCGCGGCTACCGCGATCGCCGCCAGCACCATGTTCTTCGCCCGCATAGCCATATTGTAATGACTCCGCGAGACTGCCGTTTCTTCCCCTGTAACATAAAGCAGTAAAGGGGATCATGTCCTGGTTTAAGCGAGAATCGAGCGGGGCCAAAATCCGGAAAAGCGACGACTCGCATACTGTGCGCACGGAAGGCCTCTGGCTCAAGTGCCAGGGCTGCCGCGAAATCATCTGGAAAAAGGATCTCGAAAGCACCCTCAACACCTGCAACAAGTGCGGGCACCACTTCCGGATGAGCGCGCGCGCGCGGCTTGCCATGCTTTTTGACAACGGCGCTTATGAAGAACTCGACGAATCGCTGGAATCTTCGGATCCGCTGGGCTTCGTCGATTCGAAGTCTTACCGCGACCGGTTGCGAGCCTCGCAGGCCGCGACTTCCATGAGGGACGCGCTGATCTCCGGCAAGGGAAAGCTGCAGGGGCGGACGGTGCACATCTGCGCCATGGAAGCAAACTTCATTGGCGGCAGCATGGGCGCGGTGATGGGTGAAAAAATCACGCGAGCCATTGAACGCTCGATCGGGTTCAGCACGCCGCTGATCGTCGTATCCGCGTCCGGCGGCGCGCGCATGCAGGAAGGCGCGGTCAGTCTGATGCAGATGGCGAAAGTTTCCTCTGCCCTGATGCGGCTGGATGAATCGCGGTTGCCGTACATCAGCGTGCTGACCGACCCCACCACCGGCGGCGTCACTGCCAGCTTCGCCATGCTGGGGGATCTTAATATCGCCGAACCGGGCGCCCTGATTGGGTTTGCCGGACCGCGCGTGATCGAGCAGAGCATTCGCCAGAAACTGCCGCAGGGATTTCAGCGCAGCGAATTTCTGCTGCAGCACGGCATGCTCGACGCCGTGGTGCCGCGCGGCGAACTCAAGGCGTACATTGCCAAGGCGCTCGAATTTTTCGTGGGCACAGGGGCCCACGGCAATCCCATCCCGCGCGAAGCCGCATGACTTTTGCCGAGACCGCGCACTTTCTTCACTCACTCGGCCCGGAACTGAAGACAGTCAAGTGGAGCCTCGACCGCATCGAGCTCCTGCTCAGCGAACTGGGCGATCCGCACCGGGCGCCGATCCATTTTATCCATGTCGCGGGCACGAACGGCAAAGGATCGACGTGCGCCATGGTGGCATCAGCGCTGCGTGTCTCCGGTCTGAAGACGGGCCTGTATACATCGCCGCATCTGGTCGACCCGCGAGAGCGCATTCAGATCGGCGGCGAACCGATCGGCGAGGAAGCATGGTGCCGCGCCTTCGAAGCCGTCCACGCGGCCGCCGAGCGCCTGCTGGCGCGCGAGCGGATTGACGCGCATCCCAGCTTTTTCGAGACGGTGACCGCCATGGCCTTCGTCGCCTTTCGCGACGCTGCGGTCGACGCGGTGGTTCTCGAAACGGGCCTCGGCGGACGTCTCGACGCCACGAATGTGGTGAACCCCGAACTCTCCGTCATCACGCAAATCGATTTCGATCACGAGGCATTTCTGGGATCGAGCATCGAATCCATTGCGGCTGAAAAGGCAGGCATCATTAAAGCCGGCCGCCCCGTCGTGTACTCCGCGCAGCGTCCGGAGGCCTTCAGTGTTCTCGAACGCCGCGCGCTCGAAATGAATGCGCCGGTCACGATGTCGTCGGCGTGGCGGATCGAAGATCTGCGGCTCGAAAAATTCGGCAGCCGTTTCGTTCTCGTCAAAGACGAAGAGATTCCGATTGTCTGTCCCTTTGCCGGCGAGCATCAGGTGGAGAACGCACGCACCGCTGTCGCAGCCCTGAATATCTTCGGCATCCCCGCGGCGACGATTCGCGAAGGCATCGAACGGGCAAAATGGCCCGGACGCCTGGAACGCGTGGCGGCCAATCCCGACGTCATTCTGGACGGCGCGCACAATCCTGCAGGCGCGCGTTCTCTGGCGGCATACATCCGGCGCTTTTTCCCCGGCGAGCCGGTCCGTATTGTATACGGCGCGATGCGGGATAAAGCGGTCGACGAAGTCATCGGGACGCTGTTTCCGCTGGCGGATGAGGTGATCGTGACTGCGCCCGATCAGCCGCGCGCGCTCAATCCCGAATCGCTGGCGGAGGTTTCCGATCACCCCAACCTGCGCATTGCCGCCGATTTAGCCGGAGCTCTGCGGATGGCGCGCGAGAAGCCCATGACAACCTTTATTACAGGCTCGTTGTTTCTGGTGGGTGAAGCCACCAAAGCGTTTCACATGCTGTGAAACCGAATCTCGACCGTGACCCGCACCGCCACCGGCTGCCCGCCCTTCTTCGCCGGATCGAACTTCCACTGCTTCACCGCTTCGATCGCCTTCTGATCGATGTCTTTGTCGAGCGATTTCACCACGTGGACATCCATCGGCTCGCCCTGCGAGCTTACGACTAAGCCCACGAGCACAGTTCCGGAAATCCGGAAGCCTTTCTCGTCGTCTGGATTGGTCTGCGGCGTGACCTGATGAATCACGCGCGGCGGAGTGATGCCCGGCCCGATATCCAGCACCGTTTCGTCTGCAGCCGAAGCGGCGAGCGCGGCGAATGCCAGCAGTGGCGCCAACGCAACCGCTGCCCGCCGCTGCATTCGACCGGTCCTGGTGAAATGAATCATCTTCTGGTTCGGGACAGAGTCGTCTGTTCCCGTTTTCATCAGCCTATTACAGGGATTTGCAAATAGACGCGAAACGGTTCCTGGAAGTTGCTGCTGCCAAAGGTTAATGAGCGCCGCCTTCGTTAAACTCGCTTTGTATGCGGATGGTTCAGTGAAATCCGGCGAGCCCAGCCGGACGGCGATGGCGGCGGCGCGCCATCGGGCCGCGCACCAGCTGCTGGAGGATGGCGGCATCTTTTCCGATCCGCTGGCAGTGCGGATTCTCGGCGAAAACCCACAGGAAATCGTGCTGAACGCGCAGGCCAGCGATACCGGACGCCGCATGCGATTCTTCATTGCGGTGCGTACCCGCTTCGCCGAAGATGCACTGGCCGCGGCGCTAGCACGCGGAGTCACTCAGCTGGTAATACTCGGCGCCGGACTCGACACTTACGCCTGTCGCGGCGACTATCCGGCGAGCCTCCGCATTTTCGAGGTGGATCATCCCGCGACCCAGGCGTGGAAACGCGGGAGGCTGATGGAAGCCGCGATCCCGGTCCCGCCCGCACTGACCTTCGCACCGGTCGATTTCGAGCGCGAGACCCTGGCAGACGGCCTGGCCGCCGCCGGATTCGATCCTTTGCGCGAGACGTTCTTCACCTGGCTGGGCGTCGTACCTTATCTGACGCCCGAGGCTACGTGGTCCACCCTGCGCTTCATTGCAGGTATCCCCGGAGACGCGCACGTGGTTTTCGATTACAGCGACCCGCCAGAATCGTTCTCGCCCGAAATGCGGGCGATTTACGATGCGCGCGCCGCGCGTGTCGCGGCTCTGGGGGAGCCGTGGCTGAATCATTTCGACAGCGCGGATCTCCACGCCGGCTTAATGCAGGCCGGCTTCACCAGAATTGAGGATCTGGGACCGGCGCACATTCGCGCCCGCTGGTTTCCCGCGCGAACGGCAGCGGGGCCTGAAAAGGGCGGCCACATCATCTACGCGGCTACGTGCTGACTTGCGGCATATCGCAAACCGCATCTGTTATCGTGGTCTGCCATGGCATACGGAATGTCCTGGCTCGCGCGCTACGAATCCTGCCTGCGATCCGTGGCGCGAATCATGATCGGATTCACGTTCTCGCTGCATGGTTGGCAGAAATTTTTCGGGATTTTCGGCAACTTCAAACCGCCGCTGTCGTCGATGCTCGGCGCGGCCGGCGTAATTGAAACAATTGGCGGCGCGCTGATCATCCTGGGCCTCTTTACGCGCCCGGTCGCTTTCATCCTGGCGGGCGAGATGGCGATCGGGTACTTCCGCACACACGCCCCGCGAGGCTTCTGGCCGATTACTAATGGCGGCGAGCTCGCGGTCTTCTACTGCTTCTTCTATCTTTGGCTGAGTTCCGCCGGCCCCGGCCGCTGGAGCGTCGACAACCTGCTCGGCAAAGATCGCTGAGACTTCCCCGTACCTCCCGGGAGCTCGTGCGCGATCTCACACCGGTTTCGAAATTGCTTTCAGAGGCGCGGAAGGATTCGAACCGGGATGAAGCTGCTGAACACGGCGTGGGTGATCTGTGGTTTTCTCGCGGTGCCGGGCGCGGCGCTCGCCGCGAGCACTGAAGTTAACACGGCCGTGGGTGCTGGGCAGGCATCGGCGTCCGCCGCCCTGGTCTATACGGCGCCGACCCAATCGGACAAGTATCACCACTTCGTCGCCGACACTTTCAGCATCGAATCGGTCGTGCGCGCCGCTGCCGGCGCTGCCATTCTTCAGGGAATGAACACCCCGGGCGAGTGGGGCCAGGGCGCGGAAGGTTATAGCAAACGTTTCGCCAGCGATTACGCTGAGCATGTTATCCGTCAAAGCCTGATGTTCGGCGCTTCCTCCGCCCTGGGCGAGGATAACCGCTACTTTCTTTCCCAGCGAGCGGGCGCCGGACCGCGCCTGAGCTATGCGCTGGAAAGCACGTTCCTTGCCCGCACTCACAGCGGCCATCGGCGATTGTCGTATTCGCGCATCGGCAGTGTTGTCGCGACGGCTTTTATTTCGCGGACCTGGCAGCCGCGCAGCACAAACGGCGGGCACAACGCCGAACTGAGCATTATCAGTGTTTTTGGCGCAGAGGCGGGCTTCAACGTTGCCCGCGAATTCCTGCCGAGAATTTTCCACACGCGAACTCTCCAGTGACGCGCCCTTCCCCGGCCGCGTGTCAAGATTCGCGATAGAGTATCGGGCATGGCTGAATCACCGGTGCTCTCGCGCCGCGCTCTGGTAGCCGCCGCCGGCGCGGCTCTTGCGCCCGGCGGCGCCAAATCCGCATCGTCACGGGGCATTCGCTTTTCCGAATACACGGCGCAGAAGGGTAAGGTCTCGCTGGCGATGTATCGCAAACGCGAAGCCACAAGCGCCCGGCTTCCGGTCCTGTTCCTTGTCCATGGATCTTCGCTTTCGGCGCGCAGCAGTTACGATCTGACCGTGCCCGGCCGCGATGAATATTCGATGATGAACGTCTTCGCGGGCTATGGCTTCGACGTCTGGACCATGGATCACGAAAATTACGGCAAATCAAGCCGCACTTCCGCGAATTCCGATATCGCCAGCGGCGCTGAAGATCTGAAAGCCGGTATCGAACTTATTCGACGCGAAACCGGACAGGCCAGGGTTCATCTCTTCGGTGAGTCGTCCGGCGGACTCCGCGCCGGCGTGTTCGCCATGGCGTATCCGGAATCGGTGGACCGGCTGGTGCTCGCCGCGTTCACTTATAAAGGTGAGGGTTCGCCAACTCTGGCCAGGCGCGCCGAGCAGCTCGATTATTACCGCAGCCACAACACGCGGCTGCGCGACCGCGAAATGATCCGCAGCATCTACACACGCGACAAGGCCGGCACGACCGATCCCGCGGTTGCGGATGTGGTGGCCGATGCCGAACTGAAATTCGGCGATCAGGTTCCGACCGGAACTTATCTCGATATGACCGCCCGCCTGCCGGTCGTCGATCCCGCCAAAGTAAAAAATCCCGTGCTTCTCCTCCGCGGCGAATATGACGGCATTGCGACGGTCGCCGATCTCACCCAATTTTTCACTCAGCTGCCAGGGGGCGATCGCCAGTTCATCATTCTGCCTGGGGCCGCGCACTCGCTCGTCACCTGCATCAACCGGCGGCAGATGTGGCATACGGTGCGTGCATTCCTGCAAATGCCGCCCGCCATCGCCTCATGAGGCTGGCCATATCTCTGTCCCTCGTCGTCGCGGCCGCCCTCTTCGCGCAGCAACGCCCGGCCTTCGAAGTGGCGGCCATCAAACCTCTTGGGGGATTTGTAAATACGCGCGCCACCATTTCGGGTCCGCGCATCACGTTGTCAGGCATCGGCCTCGAAGGCCTGATTATGGATGCATATCAGGTGGAATCGTGGCAGCTTGTAGGGGGTCCGCCATGGCGCGACACCGCTCCGTGGGAAATTGTAGCCAAAGCGCCCGGCGACGAACTCCCCTCTCCGGAACAGCGCCGCCTCATGTTTCAGGCGCTGCTGGAAGATCGGTTCGGCCTCAGAGTTCATCGCGAATCGAAGGAAGGTCCGGTCTATGCGCTCGTAGTTGCCCGCAGCGGTCCGAAATTCAAACCCAGCACCGCCAGAGACCCGTATTTCTCTGCCGGCGGAGGCCGCGCAGTCAGGCTGACTTTTCAGCATCACAATATGGAATTCCTCGCGCACCAGCTTCCCATCCGACAGCTCGGACGGCCCGTCATCGACAAAACCGGCCTCACGGGCGATTACGACTTCGATCTGAATTTCATGCCCGGCACACCGTTAGCCGATTCCCCCGACCCCGATATCTTCACCGCTCTGCAGGAACAACTCGGGCTGAAACTCGAGCCGCAGAAAGGCACGGTCGAGACGCTGGTGATCGATCATGCCGAAAAACCCTCCCCGAACTAGTCTCCTGACCGATTCTGCGGCTCCAGGACCTCGTGTGCCGCGCTCTCGTCTTCGTCGCGAACCAGCACTTTGAACCCGCCGGTCGCCCAGGCGAGGTGCGGGCGCATCCATCCCGCAGAATCCGCCTGAATCATCGCGTCGATACCGGCGGATTCGAGCGCACCCTTCGCGATCCGGGCCTCAGCTTCGGTGCCGAACGCCGATATCACTACGAGCCTGGTCTCCGGCATGGGGGCGTTCATTTGACTTACCGTCCGCGACCCTCGCTCGATGGCGGGACGATGCCCTTCATTCGCAGGTAAACCACCATGGTGCCGTACATTTCGTTATCGTGGATCAGGTTGCCATAAAGGCGCCCGGCCAGCGTACCTCCCATGAATCCGGCGCCGGCCACCTGCGAGATGTTGGAATCGTTGATCGATCCATAAGCCCGGTCGCAGACGGAAAACGACTTGCTCAGCTCTACGATCACGTCGGCTTTGGCGGTCTTCGTGGTGTCGACCCGCGTGGGCTGTCCCAGAATTCCGCCGCAGATCATGGCCTGGGCCTCTGAGATATGACCCACCACCTGCGCGAAAGTCCGCACCTCGGGTGTGGCCTTCAGACTGTATCCCTCGTCGGGCATTTTAGCCGCGGCGCGCACGATCAGATCTTTGGTGCGTTCGTAGTTCTGTTTCACTTCGCTCGCGATAGTGGGATTCGGGCCATTCTGGGCCGAGACGGCGCCCGCGATCGAAAAAACGGCGGCAAGCAGAAGTCCCCTCTGAATCATGAATTTCCTCCTCTGCAAGCTTATCCGAATCGCGTCGGGTTTGGATCGGGATGTGCTGGTTGTTACGGCGAAGCGGCCAAACAGCGCCCAGGTAAGCGGCTGAAGCGCGGCGTGCGGATCCTGGGTGCAGGCCGGCGCCGTTGAATCCGAAGCGATTCGCCGTTGAATCCGAAGCGATTCAATGCTCGGCCCAATTTGGCCAATGCTCTCAGTCAGCCGGGATTTCAGTCCGCCGCCGCAGTCCGCAGATGCGAGGGGAGGAATTATGAAAACTTGCGCACGAATTTTTGCATTCGGATTGATGACCATGGGCGCAGCCGGACTGTCGCAGGCCCAGGGTTTCTACAACTGGCTGAGCCCGCATCCGTGGGTTGGCTCGTGGATCGGATACGCCGAACAGTTGTGCGCTACCGGCGACACTACGTGTCCGCAGGTCGCACTCTACATGACGCCCACACTGACTTCCGACGGCAATTTCCTGGGTAACGACAGCCTGGCGCTTGGAGGACCGCCGTTCGGGCCGCATACCACGGCACACGGGCAGTGGCTTGCGACCGGTCCCCAAAGCTTCATTGCAGACTACGTATTCATGCTGCCCGGAACGGCGGCGAACAACCTGACGGCTCTCCGCTTCCGATGGCAGGCGTCAATGGTGTCACCGACCGTAATTCAGGGCTACGTCAACATCTTCTTCGGACCGCAGTTGCCGATCGCCTGGGGCGTGCTGACCACGAGCCAGTTCCCCACACTCGGCGCTGAGGCGCAGTTCTTTCTGACGCCGCCGCTCAGCTTCGTTACCGACCCGGCGAGATGTTCGGGCGGCCCCGCTAAGGGTTGTCCGTTCGTTTTCAAGTTCACGATCGGCCGAGTTGCACCGTAACGGCGGGCTGAAGTCGGGCCTGAAGGAAGAACCGGGTACCGGCGGCGGAATTTCGAAGCCGGTCCCGGTCTTTCCGAAGTAGCCGGTATTTTAAGCCGAAGTGCCTGCCGCGGTATCCGCGGTGGGTCCGTAGATGGAGGGAACGCTCGCGTCGGCGAGGCGGAGATACACAGAGAACTGACCGCGGTGGTGCACGATATCGAACTGGTTCGCCCAGAGGGCAGCCAGCCTGCGCATATCCTGTCCGCCGAAATTAATCATCTGGTTCAGGTCTTCCATCGATGCTTTAGCCAGCGCCTTCTCCGCGGCAGCATGGTTCTTTTCGAGAACCTTGATAACTTCCGCCATCGCAGCAGGCGGCTGGGTGGCGAATATCGAGAAATCGATCTTCCCTTCCGCTGCCTGCGCGAAAAACAGCTCCTGGTTCGCCAGTACAAACGCAAGCTCCAGAGCGCTGCGAGATTTGGGGTGCGGGCGGATGTTTACCTTGCTCTCAGGGAATGCCTTCAGCAGGCTATAAGTGGTCTTGCATTCACGGCCGTGAGTACCGGCAAAATAGTCCTTTTCGTTCATCTGTAATCCTCCTTCAGCACTTTTATCATTCCCGTCGAACTTGGCAGCGGTTTTTAATCCGTCAGCGCCGAACTGTGTTTTTCAATCCCGCGCCCTTGTGCGGAGCCCGGCGGCTTCCTGAATTTACTGATGAATCCTGCGGGATGATATCGACACCGCCGCCTCGGTCGCGGCCCGGTGGTTCTTTTCCGGGCCGCGCGAGGAAGCGGAATTCTGAGGAAATGACGAGGCGGGTAAAAAAACCTAACTAATGGTGCAAAGCTGCCCGCTGAGGGCGAAGCTGAACGACGACTGATTGGCGGACGACGGCCCCGGCGGCAGGGGGAAGAAATTGATTCCTGTTCCCTTGGCCACGATGGTACCGCTGGCGCCTGCGTACTTACCCGTTCCGCCGGTGATTGTCAGGGTCAGGAGATCCTGCACATTCGCGCTGTTCGGAATAGGAGTGAAGACTGCAACGCCGGTTGCGGTGATCTGATCGGCTTCCTGAAGAACTCCGGAGCTGACCAGAAACAAGTGTCTCGTAGTGGCGCCGAGGGTTCCCGGGCTGGGCCCCGGGCCAACCGACGTCAGGATCGCTGTGCCGATGCCGGTGATGGTGCCATTAATCTGCAGCACCACTCTTCCCAGCGGATCGTTGGGCGAACCAAACGGCGCAATGACAAACTCGGTGAAACCGCCGGTTACGTTCTGGCAGTTTTGGTTCGACTGCGCGCCGGCTATCGGGCAAAGCGCCAGAGCCAAACCGAAGAGGGTGATCGATGCCTTGATGGATTTCATTGGAATTCTCCTTGTTTATTACCGGGGTGCACTCCCCCCGCGACTCGTTCCCGAATGCCGGGACGGCCGGGCAGTCAGCCCGGAAGTCCCGCCACCCGCGTCAAACTTCTTCAATCACCAACGAAACAGCAGTTAGTTTGGCTGAATCCTGCGGATCACAAAGTGATAGGTTCCGAGGCAGCCGAGATTGTTCTGGCAGCCGGCCGGAAGAGGACCAGCGAGCAGATCGTTCTGGGCAACCGGGATGTGATTCCCTTCGAGCGTGTTGGTCCCGTTGTAAGGAACGACAATAGCCAGTCCGGTTTTCGGATCGGTGAATGCCGGGACAGCGTAAGGCTGGATGAAGCCGATCATTTCGTTCGGATTCGCGGGATCGAAATATGCCACGAAACGCGGCCTTACAGTGTTCGTAAAGCAGCAGGTGCCGTAAGGCTCCGCTGAGACCGGATTTCCGGGGAAGCCGCCCTGGTTGTAGGACGACCCGAGCCAGAAAAATGTGGCTTTGGTCCGGGCAAGACCCATCCAGTCGGGCAGACCATCTTCGGAAGAAGCTTCCCAATGGCCGTGAGCGCTGGTGTGGAAGCGTCCGATTTCGCCTGCGTCCTCAGCCGCGACCGTACCATCCGACATGAATATCGGCATCATCGGAACTTCCGGCGGCAGCGTGCCCGGAATGCTCGCGCACAGACCGCAGACAGCCTGGCAGAATGCCACGTGAGTCGGCGAATCGCTCGCCGGATCGGCGGGACACGGTCTGGCGATTCCAAACCATGAACCGACGGCTGACGGAGCGGAACTGATCACGCCCCCGCGAAACAGGGGCTTCTCCTCGGCGAAACCGGCGATAGCCAGTATGACGCCCACAACCAAAACGGACGATAAAACAAAGTGACTTCTCTTCATAAACTCTTCGCCTCCTTATTCCTGGTGATAATTACGTTGCTGTTTCACGAAGCCGGAACACAAACCTGCCCATGAACCATGTAGACAAAAGCGCCCTTGCCAACCGGGACATCCACATAACCGATACCGATTCCCGGCGGAAAACTGAGATTGCCGATACCTAAACTGGTTATTTGGCCCGTTGCGCCCGCCCACCGGCCCGTACCGCCAGTCACGGTCAGAACCTGCGGAGCTTCCACTACACATGGCGCCAAAGGACAAATGCTGTTGACGTAATTGGTCTGGGTCGGCTCGGTAGCCGCACCAGGGTTGAAGATAACGCTTCCAACCGTGGTGAGCGTATCGCCTGGCCCGGTCAGGAACACCTGACTCAACTGAATCAGAATCGATGAGCCGGACGGGGGATTGGAAAAGCCGGGCGGCGAGGTCCAGAGCGACGTGCTCGAGACGCGCGCAATGCCGGCGAAATCTCCCGAGAACAGGCCAAGGAGTCTCCCATACAGATCGCTCGGCGCCTGCGACGCCGGAACGATTGTCTCTGTCGATATCCCGCTGACCGTTTTGCAGATCGTCGGATCGGTCTGAGCCGACAAACTACCTGCGAAAATCACGGCCGCGATCAAAGGCAGTGAATGTCGCATTTATTCAGTGGGTACAGGGATACAGACCTGACCGCTGACCATGTAAACAAAGGCGCCCTGATTCTTTGGCAGATTCAGGTTGCCGAGACCAAGGCTGGTGATTTGTCCGGTGGCCCCCGCCCATCGCCCTGTGCCGCCGATTACGGTCAGCACCTGCGGATTTTCAACGATGCACGGCGCCAGCGGACAAATGCTGTTCACATAATTGGTCTGGGTTGGCTCTGTCGCAGGACCCGGATTGAACAGAACTTCACCGAGAGTGATGACCGTGTCACCGGGGCCGGTGAGGAAAACATGCCTCACCTGCATAAGAGTGGACGCGCCGGAGGGAGGAGAGAACGCCGGCGGGGTGGTCAGAGCCGCGGTGAGCGAGACTGTTGAGACACCGGCGAAGTCCCCGGTAAACAACCCGAGCACTCTGCCGAAAGGATCGTTTGGCGCCTGCGAGGCTGGAACAATCGTTTCGGTCGACATTCCGCTGATCGATTTGCAGATCGTCGGCCCCGCGGGGGTCTGAGCACTGATACTCCCCACGAGCACCGCAGCGCCAATAAGGAGCGCTATTTTTTTCGACACGTGTTTTCCTCCTTCGGTTATGAACTTCACAAGCTGGAATAATATCCAGTGGAGTTTAACACAGTAACGTTTCCTTGGATACGTGAAAAATTTGCTTGTTATGCATACTGCCGCGCAACTGATGTGTCGACGGACACAGCAACCCGCTAAGCCGAAACTCCTCTCCGCTTTGCCCCACGCGCGGGTCAAACGTTAATCGCAAATTTTGTGGTAAGGACCAGTACTGTGTGTTAGAATCCGTTCACGGTGCAGGCGGTCTGGCAGCCGTATTCAGCAGCAGGAGGAGCGAGAATGTCTAACAGACGCAGTGTTTTGACCCGGCTTTTGGGGTTGGGTGGAATGAGCGCGCTGGCGAAAGTCGGCGCTGCGGTGGAACGCCCGGATGCGGCCTTTGGCGCTCATCTGGAGTTGTTCTTCGCACAACGCGACAACGTAACGGCTTTCAACCCGAGCAACGGTTTGGGCACACAGGTGGGAACCACCGAAGGCCTGATCACCGGCACATCGATCACGAACTTTCAGTTCATCCCGACGTCGCA
>Ga0335085_10007466_pt1 | contig 16934 bp, 10 predicted proteins | sample Lox_Sample_45_FD_206712 | JGI IMG/M metagenome (GOLD analysis project Ga0335085, IMG submission 206712) | Soil microbial communities from Loxahatchee National Wildlife Refuge, Florida, United States - Lox_Sample_4.5 | ecosystem: Environmental > Terrestrial > Soil > Wetlands | place: USA...
AGTACGGAATGACGGAGGAAGAGGTTGAGCCGGTGCGCGTGTTTTACACCACGGAACTGCTGCCCTTCCTGCTGAAACCCGGCGGGTCGGAATCGCGCCTGGCGGACGAGACCCGCTCGCAGGCCGCGTTCACCAAGCTGCGCATGCTGGTGCCCGCGCCGGCGCATCCGGTGATCGCCAATCTCGAGGAAGTGTGCAAGGAAGAGCGGCAGTTGAACACGCAGTTGCGCATGCACCGCCTGCTGCACCTGTGGCTGCTGGCGCATGTGCCGCTTTCGCTGGCCCTCTTGCTGCTCAGCGCCTTTCACGCGGTCATCGCGCTGCAGTACTGAGCGGAGACGGTAGGACAGAGGACTGGATCGAGGGAGGAAACAAGAAGTGCCTCGCGCCCGCACTACCAAAGCACGCGCGCAGCGGATCGACCTGAATTATTTCAAGCGGCCCATTGCCCTGCGCCGCTGGCGCTTCTGGCTGTGCCTGGTGCTGCCGGTGGTGAGCCTCGTGTGGATCGGCTGGAAGCTGGCCGGGCGAGATTACCGGCCGTATTCGAGCGGCCAGCTCTCTTCGGCGCACGCGGTGCTCACCGACGACTGCACCACCTGCCACCTGCCCTCGAAGGCCGCCTACCGGGAACACGCCGATGAGAAGGCGTGCTTCGCCTGCCACGATGGCCCCGCGCACCGCGCCAATCAGGTGGCCGCGGATGTGCCGGACTGCGGCTCCTGCCACCTGGAGCATCGCGGGCGGGTGAACCTGGCGGCCACCCCGGATGGCAATTGCTCGCGGTGCCACGCGGATCTGAGGACCGCCTCCGGCCCGGCAACGGTCGTGCGCTCCATCTCCAGCCTGCAGGCCGATCACCCGGATATGGCCATCTTCCGCGAGAAGAAAAAGGACCCCGGAACCATCCGCGTGAATCATTTCGTGCACATGAAGTCCAACCTGCTGGGGCCGAAAGGGCCGGTGCAGCTCGATTGCGCGGATTGCCACAAGCAACTGGTGGCCGCGGCAAAGGGCGATTGGAAGTACGGGTCGGCCCAGGCCGCCCCGGCGGGCGGGGCCGCGTCCATGCCCGCGTCCTTGAAGGGCGATCTCTACGCGCCCGATCCGGCGCACGCATTGATGAGCATGCCGAAGTTTGCGGAGTCCTGCGCCGCCTGCCATCTGCTGCAATTCGATGCCCGCCTGCCGGACCAGGTGCCGCACGACAAGCCGGAGGTGGTGCACGCGTTTGTGGTGAAAAAGCTGGAAGCCTACGTCGCCGCGCACCCGGAAGCGTTGCGCGAAACTGCGGGCGCGGAGCGCCGCATCCCCACGCAGCCCGCGCCGCAAACCGGGCGTGTGCTCACTCCGTCGCAGTGGGTGGCGGAACGCACCCAGGATGCGGAGAAGTTGCTCTGGGGCAAGACCTGCCGGCAGTGCCACGTCCTGACCCAGGCCGCGCCCTCCGCCACGGCCGCTGCGGCGCCTGCGCTGCCCAAGGTCGAGCCCGCCAACTACACCCCGCGCTGGCTGCCCAAGGCGCGCTTCGATCACGATGCCCACCGCGGGTTTGCGTGCGCCAGTTGCCATCCCGGCGGGCGCACCAGCAAGGACACCGCCGACATCCTGGTGCCGCAGATCGCCACCTGCAAGGCCTGCCACGCTCCGGGCGGTTCCCACGTCGAGTCGCGTTGCTTTGAGTGCCATGCCTACCACGACTGGTCCAAGCGCAAGGAAATTCATCCCACCTTTGTGCCGCCGGCGCTGAAGGCCGTTGCGGGGCAGAGTTCGGCTCCCGCCGGCCAGTAGAAGCGAAAAATCGAAAATCAAAAACCGAAGAGGCCGGCGTGGTTTCGTTATTTCACTGCCGGGCGTTCCGTGGGCGGCTTTTCGCCGGGACCGGGGAGAGGCGATTTGGCGCCCCCGGCAGATTCGCCGGCGAGCAGGGCTTCGATGCTGGGGTAGGCGTAAATCGTGGGGGCGTGATTGGCCATCAAACCGCCGGTATCGGCGGTGGGGCCGTAGTTGCTGTGCAGATCGCGGCCCAGCATGCGCAGCATGGCCATCTGCTGGCCCCGGTGGTGCGCGCTGTGGGTGAGCCGCCGGGTCATCACCCAGGCGCGGGAACGGCGCACGTCAAAGAAGGGGACTAGCTCCTCCCACCAGGGCTCTTCCGATTTGGATAATACGGCAAGCCGCTTTTCGCTGTCGGCGGCGTATCGGCGGATGAACTCCAGCCGCGTTTCCGGCTTGGGCAGTGGCGGCGCTCCCACATCGATGCCCAGCATCGTGCGGAACCACAGATCCTCGCTCACGCACTGGTGGACCATCTGCTCGTGCACGCTGCGCCCGCGCGGGTCTGCGGGATTCGGGCGCACGGGCAGGTCCTGGTCGCGGAATTCGCTCCACATGCTCAGGATCTTGATGCGCTCGGTGGCATAGGTCTCCACGAAAAAATCGTATCGCATGGCTTCGCTCCCAGGCTGGATTGCGGCGCCGCTTCCGGCGTTCCCCGGGATTGTACCGCCGCGCGTCCGGGCTACAATGCCGTGGCGTATTTCGACCGCCTGCACCATGTTCGCTGACCGCACCCGCTGGAACCTGGCTCCCAACCGCCTGAGCCAGGAGCTCGCCCGGCGCCGCGCCGCGGGCCTGCCGGTGCTGGACCTGACCGCTTCCAATCCCACCGAATGTGGCTTTGAGTACGACCGTAAGGCGATTCTGGGATCGCTCTCCAATCCCGCCGCGCTCGCCTATTCCCCCGAGCCGAAAGGGCTTCCCGCCGCGCGCCAGGCGGTTGCGAAATATTACGCCGCCCACGGCGCTTCTGTTGCGGCCGAAGACATGGTCCTGACCACCAGCACCAGCGAGGCCTATTCATTCGTCTTCCGCCTGCTGTGCAATCCCGGCGAAACCGTGCTGGTGCCCGCGCCCAGCTATCCACTCTTCGAATTTCTGGCGGAGTTGGGCGACGTGCAGGTGGCGCGCTATCCGCTGGTGTACGACCACGGCTGGCAGATTGATTTCCACGCGCTGGAGCAGGCCATTACCCCAGCCACGCGCGCCATCGTGGTGGTGCATCCCAATAATCCCACCGGACATTTCACCGGCCCGGGGGAAGCGCAGCGGCTGGGCGCGCTGTGCGCCGCGCGCGGCATCGCGCTGATCGCCGATGAAGTGTTTCTCGATTTTGCGCTGGCGGGAGAAGCTCCGCGCACCTTTGCCGCGAGCTCTCAGGCGCTCACATTTACCCTCAGCGGCCTCTCGAAAATCTCCGGCCTGCCGCAGATGAAGGCCGCCTGGGTGGTGACCAGCGGCCCGGAGGAATGGAAGCAGCAGGCGCTGGCCCGGCTCGAAGTGGTGGCCGACACCTTTCTCTCCATGAATGCACCGGTGCAGCTGGCGCTGCCGGCGCTGCTGGATCTGCGGGCAGAATTCCAGCGCCAGGCGCTCGCCCGCCTGCGAGCGAATCTTGCCGAACTCGACCGTCAGCTCGCCGCGCAGAACTCCTGTTCGCGATTGCAAGTGGAAGGCGGCTGGTATGCGGTTCTGCGCGTCCCAGCGACGCGATCGGACGAAGACCTGGCCGTCGAACTCCTCAGCACCCGAGGGGTCTACGTGCATCCCGGCCACTTCTACGATTTTCAGGGTGACGGCCACGTGATTGTAAGCCTGCTCACGCGTGATGCTGATTTTTCCGGGGGCCTTCGCGAAATTCTCGCCTGGTACTGAGACGGTGCCGCGTTCGGGGTAGCCACGGTCAGTGGTTTTCTGACCGTGGGCACGTGCATAAGGCAATTGCAGATTGCATTGTGACGTGCACATGGCGGGAGAATCGTAGCGAAATGCCCACGGTCAGAAAACCGCTGACCGTGGCTACCTGGTCGAAAACATCGACGTGAAAGAAGAAGTGGCCGATGCTGCTCAGGCAGCGAAGACTGCCGCCAGAATGGAAAGCAGGCTTTGGCCGAAGCGCAGCAGCGCGGCGCGGATACGTTCCAGCCAGCTCATCGGCTGGTTGCCCGTGGTTCCGCCGCCATTCACGCCGCCGTTCGAGGAGCCGGCTCCCGCGAACGATACGGCAGCCCCGGGCGTATCGCTCACGGTGAACAGTTTGCCGTTGAGCGTGTAGAGGGCCTCAACTTCTGCGCGGTTCAGCGGGCGGGCGCCGCGGCGGCCGAACACGGCCAACTGGTTGCCGCTTTCGTCCACGGCGCGGTCACGGTCAATGCCCTTGGAGACGGCCAGGGCAGGGCCGTGGGTCTTGTAGCTGGCGATGAGTTTCGGCGTGGGCCGCGGGCTGAAGCCGCTGTAATGCGGATCGTCTTCCGGCGAGATGATCTGCAGCACGCGCAGGCCGTTTTTCCCGTCGGCGACAAACGCAAACGCGCTGGCGGATACCATGCCGATCTTCACATCGTTCACGTCGTTGATGGCGCCGTCGGCCGTGAACATCTGGTCCAGTTTGGGCGCCTCCGGCTGCTCCACGTCCACAATGGCCAGGCCCTGCGCGCCCGCGGAGACGTAGGCATAGGTGCGCGCGACGTACACGTTGCGCGCGTCGGGGAAGGGAACCAGCGCCCCGGGCACGCGGCGGGGATGCCCCAGGTCGGTCACGTCCAGCACCTTCAATCCTTCTTTATCCACCACGAAGGCATACCGGAACTGCACGGTGATGGCCCGCGCATCCACCAGGTCCGGCGCGCCGATTTCCGCGGCCAGCTTGGGCTCCAGCATGTTGCTCAAATCCACCACCGCCAGGCCCTTGTCGCACAGCACGTAGGCATAGGTCCCCACGGTGATCACGCGCCGGGCGCCATGGAGCGCGCCGTTGGGATTGAAGGCATAGGCGCGCTTCAGGAAATTATTGGTGGGGTCGCCGTCCAGCAAGGTGCCAACCCCGGGCATCCGGTGCTTCAGGTTCGGATCCCCTACCACCACCAGGCCTTCCTCGCGGTCGGCCACGAACAGGAAACCGTAAATCAGGTTGATGGGCTGCTCTTCATTTTCCGGCGGCACCACGCGCAGGGGGTCCACGCCGAGCGTGGTGGGAGAGGCGACCGCGGCCGCATCCTTGGTCTTCAGGTAGAACTTCTGCCCGAAGGGAGAAACCGGGGCGGTGGTGATTTTCTCGGAGAAATCCTTGTTATCCACGTTGGCGATGTCGTAGATGCGGAATCCGTGCTTGCCCTCGGCGGCGTACACGTATTCGCCGCGGGCCTGCAGGTCCTGCACGTCTCCGTGGTGTTCCACCGCGGTGGTCAGCTCGCGCTTGTGTTCGACGAAGCGTTTGTAGTTGTCCGGGTAGGCCATGCGCTGCAGATCGCTGCCGTAGATGGCTTCCGGCTCGTCATGTTCGGCCACGGCCACGGCTTCGAACCCTTTGCTGCCCGTGGCCACGAACACGTAGCGGCCGATGAAATTCATGAAATTGGTGCCCTGGAGCAGCATCGAGGCCATCCAGGCGTTATTATCCCGCGCGTTGGAGATGTGGCAATCGCTGCACGTCTTGGTTTCCTTCGAGCGCACGGTGTGCGGCACGTAGGTGCTGAAGGCTTCTCCGCTGAACCCCGGGGCGGAGATGGTCTGCTGCACGTAGTAGGTCCAGTCGCGGTCCAGGTTCTGGGAGCTGACCAGGATGGCGCAGGAGGAGCGCGCCGGCGAAAACCGGTGATGCGTCACCGTGCCGTCAATGGCCATCATCCACATGTCGTCGCGCAGCACCTGGAAGTTGTAGCTGATGTAATTCCGCGTGGTGATGCCCTCGTAGTGCAGCATGGGCCGCTTCGCGTTGGCCTTCTGCTGCAGGTGGCAGCCGAAGCAACTGGTGGTCCAGGAGGTGTGGCAGGTGAAACAGCTCATCTTGCTGTTTTCGTGCGCCAGCTTGGAGTGGTCCTCCGGCACGCTGCCCCAGGTCTTGCCGTCCTTTTGCAGTGTCTTGGCCCAGCGCGACTTTTCGCTGTAGTGGGCGTTGCCGGGCGTGATGGTATCCAGCGTCTGCACCACTTCCCACTCGATTCCCGGCGTGACCATGGAGCGCTGGTAGAGCCGCCCCTCGCGCCACTCGAACTGCCGCTGCCCATACGGGGTCCGATAGGCCTCCAGCGGAAAGCCCGGAGTCTGTGCGGCGAAGCCGGAGGTCATCAGGGTGGCCTTGTGCTCGATCGAGCCGTGGCAATCAATGCAGTCAATCTCCACGGCCGCGCGCGGCTCCCCATAAAGGTGGGTGTCTCCGTGGTTGTCCTGGCGGAAGTGGCAATCGATGCAGTGCATGCCCTTATCCATGTGGATGTCCGCCAGTTGCACGCGCTTGTCCTTCAATTGGGGGTCGTCGAAAGGAATGATGTTGCCGTTTGCGTCCAGGAGGTTGCCCTTGCGGTCGTGCTTGAAGGCGGCGCGGTACACCCAGCCATGGCCGTGGAAATCCGCGAACTTGGTGGTCTCCAGCTTGGAGTTGAATTCCGGCGTGCCCAGGTTATCCAGGAACTTTTCGTCAGACCACAACCCGCGCGCCGCCGCCGTTTCCGGGTTGCGCTTGCTCACTTCATACAGCTCTTGCTCGCTCGGGTTGTGCTGCTTCTCCGGGTACATATGCTTGCCATCCACTTCGTTGTCCCACCAGGTCACGCCGTAGTACGCCGCGATCCAGTTCGTCCCCGGGTGGACGTGGCAGATCATGCACTGGCTCGAGGGGATGGCCTTGGTGAAGACGTGCTTGATGCCGTGGCCGCTCTCGTTCTTCGGAATCGTCGGGTCGCTGGTGGCCGTGAACCCCAGATTCCCGTATTGCGCATAGGGGCCCGAGTGCAGCGGGTCGCGGTCGTTCGCGTAAATCACGTGGCAGGCGGTGCACCCGCTGGCGCGGTAGTCGCCCGGGTGGTCATTGGTGCCCGGCATGCTGAGCACGGGGTCCACCAGGCGGGTCTTCTGCAAGCCCAGGAACACCGGGTCGGTGCGCAGCAGGGTTCCAAATCCGCGGTTGCTCAGCTTCACATCCGGCTTGCCGGGATCTTCTTCCGTGTTGGGGATTCCCGCCTCGCCCTTCTTGCCCCCGCCGCGCTCGAAGACGCGCAGTACGTTGCTGGGCTGTGAGATTTCCCAGCGCTGCAATGGGGTGAGTTCCGGCATCCAGCCCTTCAGGCGTGTCTCTTCGGCCGTCGGTTTTGGATACGCTTTGATCCCCCGCGGTTCTCCGTCCACCGTATAGCTCTCGCCGAAACGGGTGTTCTTGAACGGATAGGAGCCGTTGTTGTAGAGCGCCGTGCCCCACAGGAAGCCCACGTGGGTCATCATGCTGGTGGAAACGGCGCGCACTTCGTAGGCGTGGCAGCGAGACTGGCCGCAGGTCTGATTGGCGATGCGCAAATCGCCGGGATTCACGAACCGGACGTACTCCGGACTCTCCTTCAGCCACATCGCGTAGAAATCCGGCGGAATGCCGGCCCGGTCCTGCAATTCCTTGTTGCGCGGCTGCGGATGGGCCTTGTGCTTCGCGTCCTGATATTCGCTGGAGCCCGGATTGCTTCCCGCGGCCACGCTCACCCCCGGGTCGCCGCCATGGCAATCCGCGCAGCCGATGGCGATCGGCGCGTTGGCATGCATGGTGGGGGAATCCTCGGAAGTGTGGCAGGAAATGCATCCGGCGCTCTTCCGCTGGGCGTCCGCGGCGTCCTGCCCGAAGATGGATTCCTGCGCCTCAGCGGCGGGGGGCGCCGCAGGAGGGGCCGTGGCGTTCTGCGCGCCGCGGGGGGGATTGCCGCCCGCGGCCCCGGAGGCCATGGCAAAAGAGAGCACCGCGGATGAGGCCAGCAAGAGCCAGCCCAACGCAGCGGGATGTTGCGCTGCCGCAGGTTTTGCGGATGAGCTACGGCCGAAGATCTGAGCGATGCGCATGGTTAGAAGACGAAATCCAGCTTGGTGAATACCGACCAAAGCTGTCTCCCCGTGTAAATATCCCGGAAGCCGTCCATCGGCGAAAGGCCCGAAGCTCCAAAGGTCAGCACGATGTTCTCGCTCAAAGGCGGACGGTACCGCACCCCAACGCTATAGTCCATCCCGATATCGTGCCGGATGTTGCGCTGGAACAGAATCTCCTGCAGCGGCTCGGTGCGGTCGAAGCGCAGGTAGTTGAGGTTCAGGAACAGCCGGGCCTTCGGCGTCAGGTCAATATCCGTTCCGGCGTTCACCAGATACAGCCCGGGGTTCACGAAGTTTGCCTGGCCCTCCACTTTGTCGGAACGCAGGTTGGCCAGCAAGCTCTCATCCGGTGTTAGCGCGAGACCGGAGCCGGTCAGCCGGATGCCCTCGCGGTTCCAGAAGCTGAAAATTCCACCGGCAAAATCCGGCGCGTCCACAATGGAATCGAATCCGGTGGCCCGGCCGCTGCGCGGATTCTTATCGCCGCTGGAGTACAGTCCGGAGATGCGGTAACGAATCCAGTCGCGATCGAGAGAAAGCTCCACGGCCGCAAACTGGGCGTTGACCGTGACCTTTCGGCCGGCGATCGGGTTCAGGCTGTCTTCCCCCGCCGCTTCGTAGAAGGCATGGGTGATGTTGATTTTTCCCAGGTGCCCGCTGCCCAGCCAGCCGAAGTAACCCACGCGGATGCCGTGCGTAAACGCCCCCGGATTGCTGCCGATGCCGATCACCGTGCCCACCGGCGCGGGACGCACCAGCACCCCGTTGTCGTTGTAGTGCAGGCCCCCGTCATCCTTGTTCCAGGCGCCCACCAGTTCCATGGTGTAGCCCTTCACCAGGAAATCGGAGCGGTAGAAGTTGCCGATGATCACCTGCTGGTCGCGCGGATCAAACGTGTTCAGCCCGCTATTGGTATTTTTCTCCAGCAGGTAGAAATACGCGGCGTTGAATTGCCACTTGTTGTTGTCCGCGATCCCAAAAATCCGCAGGCCCGGCTGCGAATCCACGTACAGGAAGCCCCGGAAATCGCTGGAAAATTGCTGGATTCCCGCGCGCATGGAGATGAAATCGTAGTTGGGGCTGAGGTCCGCCAGTTTGGCCTCGAAAAAGCCCTCCTGCAATCCCACGTGGGTGTCGAACCGCGTCGTGCCGTTCAGCGGACTGGGCCCCACGATGCCCAGTTCCTGCACCGAAAGGTAGTTCAGGCTGGCCTCCGGCGTGAACTGGATCCGCCAGTCCGGCTGGCGGAACCCGGCGTCGCCGTGGAACAGATTCATGCTTATGCGAAACGTCTGGTCCAGAAAGTACTGCCCACCCTTCCCGAAAAACTCGGAACTGCCCGGCTGCGCCGTGCTCAGTCCGCTGGGCGAAGGGACATAGCGGCCGTCCATAAACGTGCTGCTGGTGGCGGTCAGGTCGAAAAACGTCTGCGGGCCAAACACCTCCGGCCAGATCGGGTAATCGCCCTTCAGCCGGTTGCGATTGAACGAATTGTAAAGGTGGCCGGTCACATAGGGAAATTCGCCCTTCACCGCGTAACGGCGGAAGGGGGGCATCTCCGGGTGCCAGCGGTCCGGCAGCGTCGAGTAAATCTGCGAATCGGGAACCAGCACCTCTGGCAGCGGATAGTATTCGTAATTTGGATCCCAATCGGGACGCCGCCGCCACTCGCGATACGTGGCGGTAATGGCCGGCAAGGGAGCCGGAAGGGGCGGCCCCAACTCCGGACGCTCCGGCACCCGCGAGGTTGGGACCGTCGCCGCGGCGGATACCAGGGAGACTTCGATGATCACCAGTTCCCCCGCGGCCACCGGCACCTTTGGCCGGCCCAGCGGTTCGAAGCCCGCGGCTTCCACTTTCAATTCGTAATCCCCCGCGGGCAGTTGCAGCAGCCGGAAGACGCCCCCGCCATCGGCCGAGGCCGCGTGGATTTCTCCGTTGGCGAGATTTCGCACCGTGACCAGCGCCCCGGCCAGAGGCCGCGCAGCGTTGTCGGCAGACGCCTGGCGGATGATCCCTTCAATGGTTCCGGTGTCCGGGCGCGTCTGGCGCGGAATGCGTTGCGGCCCGGGCTTTTCCTGCTGAATTTGTGCGCTGCCGGTGGGAGCCGCCGGATCATCGCCCGGCCGCGCGGTCCCTTGCTGCGCCCACACTCGTGGGGCTGCCGGGAACGCCGCGGAACAGACCAGCAGCAAACAGGCCGCGAAAGCACGAGGCCGCGGCCTTACCGGGACTGGGCCGGTGGGCTTGCGCCCGATCTGCGGAACTCCCATCTCCATAGGTGCAGGAAGGCGCCCTTAAATTGCCTCAGAACTCCCCGGGTTTGCAACGGTTTTCCCGGAAAATGTTTCTCAGGGTACCCCGGGAGGCCAAATTTGGAAACTCGCTCGGAACAGGGGTTGAGTGTGTCCTCGCGGTGTGATACTACCTGTCAGACTGGAATGGCTATTTCGACCGCCAACTCCCAGAACGCGGCGAGCGCAGGGCACTCTGCTACACGCGACCCGGCACGTGTCGGTGTGCGCGCCCGCAAGCTGGCTGCGTGGATGATGTCGTTCCTGCTGCCTTTCGCCTTGAGCGGATGCACCGGCGGTGGCGACCCCCCGAGTTCCTCTTCGGGGTCCCCGGTTTATCCTGCGCCTCCGCCTGGCCCTGACGCGGTGCTCACTGCCGCGGATGTCACCAGCATCGTGCAGGCCGCGGCTGCTTCCGTAAACGACGACACCATGGCCATTGCCGTGGTGGACCGCCAGGGAGACGTGCTGGCGGTGTACCAGAAGCCTTCCGCTCCTGCCAATTCCACCTACTACGGCCAGACGATTGACACTCCGGACCTGGCCGTGGGCCTGGCCCGGGCCACAGCCCTATTCAGCATCGACCAGGCGCCGCTCTCCACGCGCTCCTTGCGCTTCCTGGGAGAGATTCATTTTCCACCGGGGGTGATGAACGCGGGGAACGGCGACCTGTATTCGATTGAGAGCAGCAACCGCGGCTGCCGGCTGGATTCTCCCGCCGTCCCTTACAACCCGGGCAAGGCCTATCCCCAGACCTTCGCGCTTTCGCCGCCGTTTCCTGCCAATACTCCCGGCTTCGGAATCGTCACCGGCAAGGCGAATGTGATGGACAGTCTTCCCGGGGCGGTCAACCCGGGCGGCGTTCCGATTTACAAAAAGAACCTAAACGGCGACACCTTTATGGTGGGCGGCGTGGGAGTTGTAGCCGTAAATATTGACGTGGCGGAATATGCCGCGTTCTCCGGGGCGTTTTCACCCGGATTCGGGCTGGTGGTGCCATTTCCGGGCGAAGTGCTGATCGGCGGTGTGGCCCTTCCTTTTGTCGTCAACACCACGATTCCGGCCGGCTTTAGTGCCGGAACCGCGGACGGCGCCTACCTCCCCGGGTTCAGTCCCGTGGATAGCCCGGGTCCCGTACCGGACGGCGACCTGATTGGTCCCGTGGCCGGCCCGCTGGGTGGACTCACCGTGGCCCAGGTCACCGAAATTCTGGACGCGGCGGTGACCACCGCCAGCCTCACGCGCAGCGCGCTTCGCCTGCCGCAGGGCTCGCGCACCCAAATGACCATCGCCATCGCCGATCTGGACGGCACCATTATCGGCCTGCGCCACATGCGAGACGCCACCATCGAAAGCATCGATGTGGCGGTCACCCTGGCGCGCAACGAGGTCTATTTCAATGGTGGTTGGCCCGGCGGCATCGTGGCGGGCGATATTCCTTCCGTGCCTGCGGGCACCGCGATTACCAATGGCGCCGTCAACTTCATGGGCCAGCCGCTGTTTCCTCCGGATATTGACGGCTCGCCGGTGGGCCCGCTCTTCTTCCTGTTTGTGAACGACGTGGCCACGATTTTCTCGCACACCTGCGGGCAAGCCTCGCAGCCGCTGGGGCCGAACCAGAGCGGAACCACCTTCCTCGCCGCGGGCGGAGTGGGTCTCTATGACTCCACCGGGAAACTGCTGGGAGGCCTGGGGGTTCGCGGCGATGGCGCGGACCGGGACGACTTCGTGGCCAACGGCGCGGCTTCCGGCTTTGCGAATCCCCTCCCCACCTGCTCCGGGACCAACTGCTACCTGCCGAATCCGAGCATTCGTACCGACCAGTTCTGCATCAACGCGCTGGGGGCGGCATTGCCGTGCGGAAGTCCCGGCGCCGTGCGCCTGCCGTTTTCGAAGTTCCCGCGAAATCCCACATTTTGAGGGCCGTGGGAACCCGCTCGCCCCGGGACCTTTATCGGTCCATGTACTGCGCCTCTCCGTTGCCGAACGACCAGTTTTCCCAGGCCACTTCCACCAAGTTGATCACCAGGTCCTGCGGCGGCAGCCCCGGCGACTCCGCCAGGATCTCCGCCATGCGGCGAAACAGCGCGCGCTTTTGCTGCGGTTTGCGTCCCGTGCTCAGCGTAATCTGCACCAGGACGATCCGGTCCGAGTGCTCGATGCCCAGGTAGTTCGCTGCACACACCAGCCCGCCGGGCGCGTGTTCGGTGATCACCTGAAAACGATCGTCGGCGGGCACGGCCATGGCTTCCACCAGGGCGCGATGCACCCCATCGCCGAGCGCGCGGCGATATTCCGGAGTGGTCCCTTCCCGCACGGAAATTCTCACCATTGGCATGCGTGGTCCTCCCTGGATTTCAGATGATCGGCGCGGCGGAATGTTAGGAAACGCGGCGGAGGCGCGCCGCGCCCACCGCCATCGGCACGCGAAGCGGGTCCCGGGGCCGCGGCCTCCCCTTGCCAAGCGTGTGCTGTGTGCGCCTTACCCTTCGCGCACTTTATGCCCGCTCAGATTTCCCAGGCCGTCGTACGCGGCGTATTTGTACATCTCCGAAAGCGTGGGGTAGTTGAAGCACAGCTCGATGAAGGCGTCGATGGTATCGCCGTCATAGAGCGACATCAGGCCCAGATGGATCAGTTCCGTGGCAATCTCCCCGATGATGTGCACCCCCAGCAGCTTTTTATCCGCCCGGGCGAACACCAGCTTCAGTTTCCCGTTGGTATCCCCGCAGATTTGCCCGCGCGCGTTGTTCTTGTAGTGCGCCACCCCGGTGCAATACTCGATTTTCTTCTCCTTGCAGGATTCTTCGGACTCGCCGACGGAAGAGATTTCCGGAATGGTGTAAATCCCCATGGGCAGCATGGAAGCCACGCGCTGTTTGTACTGGAAGCCGAAGGCGTGGCACATGGCCACACGGGCCTGCTCCATGGACGTGGAGGCCAGCGCGGGATTGCCGATCACGTCGCCGGCCGCGTAGATGTGCGGCGCCCTGGTCTGGTAATTTTCGTTGACCTCGATGTGTCCCCGTTTGTTCACCCCCAGACCGCATTTTTCCAGTTGCAGCCCGTCCACGGCCCCGATGCGCCCGGCGGCAAACAGGGCCTTTTCTCCCTCCAGCGACTGGCCGCTCTTCATTTGCAGGCGCACCCCCGCGGAAGTGCGTTCCAGCTTTTCCATCCGGTCGTTGAACCGGAATTCCATGCCCCATTCGCTCAGCCGCTCGCACAAGGTGTCGGACATTTCCCGGTCCAAAAAAGTCAGCACCGTGTCCCGCCCGTCGGTCAGCGTCACCTTCACGCCCAGGGCCTGGAAAATCGAGGCGTACTCGCTGCCGATCACCCCGCCGCCCACCACCACCAGGCTCTCCGGGATTCTGTCCATTTTCAGGATGCTGTCGGAATCAAACACGGTCACATCATCGAAGGGAATGTCGGAAGAGCGGTTGGGCTTGGATCCGGTGGCGATCAGGATCACTTCCGCGCTGAGCAGGCGCTTGCGCCCGCCCGCCATGGTCACACTCACGGTGTGCGCATCCTCGAACCCCGCCTGGCCCTGCATCAGTTCGATCTTATGGAGCTCCAGGTTCTTCAGGATTTTGCGGCGCTCCATTTCCACCACTTCGCTCAGGTGATGCATGAAATCGCCGATCTTCAAGCCTTCGCGCAGTGAATAGTCGATGCCGTAGAGCCCGCGCTGCCTCATCCCGGAAAAATAAAGAGCGGATTCGCGCAGCGTCTTGCTGGGCACGGTTCCGGTGTTGATGCCCGCGCCGCCCACCTGGGCGGCGCGTTCGATCACCGCCACCTTTTTTCCGAAATAGGCCGCTTGCGCCGCGCCCTTTTCACCCGCCGGGCCGCAGCCCATCACCACCAGATCGAATTTCTCCGCCTGCGCCATGCGTACCTCCGTGAGATGCCTCGAGCAGGGGCAGATTGTAGCGCCGGAAGGCGCCGCTGCGCTGCGAAGTTCTGCGTTCTGCGGCGCGGCGGCCGGCCGCCGCGCTCCAGGAAAGCGGGCTCAGGGATGGGTCATTTCCTCCGGCCGGACCAGACGGTCAAATTCCTCGCCGGAGAGATAGCCGAGCTTGAGGCAGGCCTCGCGCAGGCTGATTTTCTCGTGGTGCGCGGTATGCGCCACTTTCGCCGCCTTGTCGTAGCCGATCCGCGGGCTGAGCGCAGTCACCAGCATCAGGGAATTTTTCACGTACTGGTCAATGCGCTCGCGGTCGATCTCCATGCCTTTGACCGCGTACTCCACAAAGCCATGGCAGGCGTCCGCAATCAGCCGCACGGAATGAAGAAAATTATGGATCATCACCGGCTTGAACACGTTGAGCTCGAAGTTGCCCTGCGAGCCGGCAAAGCCGATGGCCGCGTCGTTGCCCATCACCTGCACCGCCACCATGGTGATGGCTTCGCACTGCGTGGGATTCACCTTGCCGGGCATGATCGAGGAGCCCGGCTCGTTTTCCGGCAGGGTCAGCTCGCCCAGGCCGCAGCGCGGTCCGCTGGCCAGCCAGCGGATATCGTTGGCGATTTTCATCAGCGAGGCGGCCAGCGTCTTCAGCGCCCCGCTGGCAAACACGATTTCGTCGTGCGCGGAGAGCGCAGCAAATTTATTGGGATGCGAGCGGAAGGGCAGTCCGGTGAGCTCGGCGATTTTTCGCGCGGCGCGCTCCGCAAACTCCGGATGGGCGTTCAAGCCGGTGCCCACGGCGGTCCCGCCGATGGCCAGGTTGTAGAGCCCGTCCAGCGCGTGCTCCTGGCGCGCCAGGTCCGCGCGCAGCAGCGCCGCCCACCCGCCCATTTCCTGGCCCACGGTCAGCGGCGTGGCATCCTGCAAATGCGTGCGGCCCACTTTCACCACCCCGGCAAACAGGTGGGCCTTGGCCTCGATGGCTTCGGCGGTTTGCCGCACTGCCGGGAGCAGCGCGTTCTTCACCTGCATGGCCGCGGCGATGTGCATGGCGGTGGGAAACGTGTCGTTGGACGATTGCGACATGTTCACGTCGTCGTTCGGATGGACGGGCTTCTTCGAGCCCAGCACCCCGCCGGCCAGCTCGATGGCGCGATTGGAGATCACTTCGTTGGCGTTCATGTTGGTCTGTGTGCCGCTGCCGGTCTGCCAGATGCGCAGCGGAAAGTGCGCGTCGAGTTTTCCTTCGATCACTTCGTCCGCGGCCTGGGTGATGAACCGGGCCTTCTCGGGCGCGAGCTTTTTCAGGTCCACGTTCACCAGCGCCGCGGCTTTTTTCAGGATGCCCAGCGCGCGAATCATTTCCCGCGGCATCACGTCGTGGCCGATGTTGAAGTGCAGGAGCGAGCGTTCCGTCTGCGCGCCCCAGTAGCGGTCGGAGGCCACCTCGATGGCCCCCATGCTGTCGGTTTCCATGCGTGTGGTGCGAATCTGGTTCAACGTTGCCGGTTCGGACATGGCCCACCTTCCCCGCATATTGTACGCCCGCCCGGTTCCCGGGGGTGGCGCCAGCGGGCCGCCGGCTCCACAAAATCCTGCCGCCGCGGGGTATAATGGTTCACCGGATTCGTCTGCGAAGATGATCAAAGATCCAGCCGCTTGGCGGGCGTGGGAGGAGCAAGGACCTCTCAGCGAACCTCCTGATTTTTCGCGCAACCTCCAAATCCTGGAGGCCATGTACAGCTTGGCGTGCTCTTTGGGCGTCTTCCCACCCGAAGATCCCCTCGCCGGCCTGGAAACGGACATCCGCGTGGCGAGGATTCTAAATGTTCGAGGCGCTGCTGGCCAAACTGGGCCGCGGACTTGACGGCCGCGGAATTCCCTACATGCTCATCGGCGGGCAGGCCGTGTTGCTCTATGGGGAGCCCCGGCTGACCCGCGACATTGATGTGACCATCGGAGCGGGACCGGAAAGACTTTCCGAATTGCTCGAATTTGTCAGGGAAGCCGGCTGGCGTGTCTTGCCGGACCGTCCGGACGAATTTGTGGCCAGAAATCTCGTACTGCCAAGTGTGGACCCCGCCTCCGGCATTCGCATCGACCTGATTTTTTCTCTGTCGCCGTATGAACGGCAGGCGGTGGCTCGGGCCCGGGTGGTCGAGGTGAACGGAGTCCCCGTTCGTTACGCCACAGTCGAAGACCTGATCGTTCACAAGCTTTTCGCGGGCCGTCCTCGCGACATGGAGGACGCCCGGACCATCCTGCTCAAGAATCCGGCGCTGGATAAAAGTTACGTTCGCCGCTGGCTGGGTGAGTTCGGGCCGGACGCCAGCCCGGGAATGCTCGAGGCCTTCGAGGCCATCTGCGCGGCTCCCAAATCTTGACGCCGGAAGAGGGATTCCCCGGCAGGCGGTTCCTCCACCCGCAGGGCCCGGAGGGGGCCGAGGCGCGCCAGGCGACCAGCGCCCACGCCGCCCCGGTCAGAGAGAGCACAACGAACGTGGATACCACTGGGAAAGCGCGGGAAGCCGGTGCCCGCCGGATTCTGCGCCCACTTTGATTACTGGCCGGTTTTTTTCGCCTCGCGAGTGCCGGACCGCCCCATCACCGGACCACCCTCACGCCCCCTCCGCGTGCGCCGGACGAGCGCGCCCGGGGACGCGCGATCAAGGCCGCGCCGCAGTTGCGTCCTTCAGAGTGCCAAACTTGCGGGCAATCGGCAGCAGCGTGGGATAGAACTGCACGAAGCTGTGCTCCACGGCGGCGTGATCTTCGTGGCATTGCCAGCAGGCCGTTTTGGCCACCGGACCGGCGGAGGTGGCCTC
>Ga0335085_10007467_pt1 | contig 16930 bp, 15 predicted proteins | sample Lox_Sample_45_FD_206712 | JGI IMG/M metagenome (GOLD analysis project Ga0335085, IMG submission 206712) | Soil microbial communities from Loxahatchee National Wildlife Refuge, Florida, United States - Lox_Sample_4.5 | ecosystem: Environmental > Terrestrial > Soil > Wetlands | place: USA...
GGAAAGGAAGCATGGTGGCAGCCTGCCACGCCCTGTTAATGTCCGCACCGTGCCCCGCATCCACCTGCTCGACGCCACGCTCGCCAACCAGATCGCGGCCGGCGAGGTGATCGAGCGCCCCGCGGCGGTGGTGAAGGAGCTGGTGGAGAACGCCCTGGACGCGGGCGCCCGGCGGATCGAGATCGACCTGCAGGATGGCGGCCGGCGCCTGGTCCGGGTGCGCGACGACGGGTCGGGGATGGGCCGGGCCGACGCGGAGCTGAGCCTGCAGCGCCACGCCACCAGCAAGCTGCGCAGCAAGGACGACCTCTTCGCCATCTCCAGCTACGGATTCCGCGGCGAGGCCCTGCCCAGCATGGCCGCGGTCAGCCGCTTCACGCTGCTCACCTGCGAGCCCGGCGCTCTGGAAGGGACGCGGGTGGAGATCGAGGGGGGCTCGGCCCCGCGCCTTTCCGCCACCGGCGCCCCGCCCGGCACCACCGTCGAGGTCCGCGACCTCTTCTGGAACGTGCCCGCCCGGCGCAAGTTCCTCAAGAAGGCCCAGACCGAGCTGGCGCAGTGCATCGACGCGGTCCTCCGCCTGGCCCTCCCCCGTCCGGAAGTGACCTTCCTGGTGCGCGAGGGCGAGCGCACCCTGGCCCGGCTCGAGGCCGGCGCCGGGGTGGAGGCGGCGCGCGCGGAGGAGGCGCTGGGGCGCGAGGTGCGGGGCCAGCTCGTTCCTTTCTCCGGCCAGTCGCGCGCGGCCCGCGCCCATGGCCTTCTGGTCTCTCCCGCCGTCGAGTACGGCAGCGCCCGCAACGTCTGGCTGTTCGTCAACGGCCGGGCCATCCGCGATCGCTCGCTCACCCACGCCGTGCTCCGCGCCTGCGGAGAGCTGATGCCCCACGGGCGCTATCCCGGGGCCATCGTCTTCCTCGAGGTGCCCAAGGCCGAGGTGGACGTGAACGTGCACCCGGCCAAGGCGGAGGTGCGTCTCGCCGACCCGAAGGCCGCCTGGGAGGCCATCCATTCCGGGCTCACCCAGGTGCTGGCGCGCGGCGAATGGATGGGGAAGGGTTCCGCGGCGGTGGAGCCCGCCCGGGTCTACCAGATGGGCGATTCCACCCGGCGCGTGGCCGAGGCCATCGAGCGGTACGGCAGCCGCATGCCCAACACCTGGTGGATGCCGCCGGCGCACGCGCAGGGCGAGCCTGCCGCCGCGCCGCCCCCGCCCGAGCTGCTGGAGCGCCCCTCCTGGTTCCGGGGGCTGCGCTACCTGGGGCAGCTCCACCGCACCTACCTGGTGTGCGAGGGCGCCCAGGGGCTGGTGCTGATCGATCAGCACGCCGCGCACGAGCGGATCAACTACCAGCGCCTGCGGGCGCGAAAGGCCGGCGAGGGCGTGCAGCCCCTGCTGGTGCCGCTGCTCGTCCAGCTCCCGGCGGCCGCCGCCGCGCGGGTGGCCGAGGCGGTTCCCCTGCTCGCCTCGCTCGGGGTGGAGCTGGAGCCGTTCGGCGGCGCCACCGCGGTGGTGAAGGCGCTCCCCTCATCGCTGGCGCGGCTGGACGAGTCCGGCCTGGGCGCCCTCCTCTCCGATCTCGCCGAGGAGCTGGCCCTGCACGGCCGGGGCGAATCGCTGGAGCGGGTGCGCGACGCGCTCTTGGCCCGCGCCGCCTGCCACGGCAGCGTCCGCGCGCACGACGGGCTTGCCGCCGAGGAGGCCCGGGCCCTGCTCGAGGCCCTGGACGAGACCGACTACGGGGCGCGCTGCGCGCACGGCCGCCCGGTGGTGGCGGAGTGGACCGGGGCCGAGATCGAGCGGCGCTTCGGCCGCGACTACGCCTCCCACTCCCACGCCGCGCCCCCGGAAGCCCTCTGACCAAGGGCTCCGGGGCATGGCGAGTGCCCAAGGCTTATAGTGGGACCGAGGAGGACGCGATGCAGGTCGCCATCCAAGGGATCGTCGAGACGCTGCGAAGGGTGCCGCCCGCCGAATTCCAGCCCGGGGAGGTGTGCGCGCGCCTGCGCGGGCTCCTCCTCGATCCGCGGACGCTCGCGCCGTACCTGCACTTCGCGCCCCGGCGCTACACCCGCAACCTGATCTACCGGGACGACGTCTTCGAGCTCCTGGCGCTCTGCTGGGAGCCTCGCACCCAGAGCCCCATCCACAATCACTCCGGCCAGCTCTGCTGGCTCTCCATCCAGCAGGGGGCGCTGCGGCTGGAGAACTTCCACAGCCTGGACGGGCCGGGGCCGGGAGAGAGCATCCGGCTGGTCCCGAACGGCGGAGTGGACCGGGCAGCGGAGGGCGTGCTCGACCTGCAGCAGGGGGACGACGCCATCCACCGGGTCTCCAACCCGTTCCCCGAGCGGGCCGTCAGTCTGCACGTCTACTCCCGCCCCTTCGACACCTGCATCGCCTACGACCTGGAGGCCCGCTGGGCCCGGGTGATCAACCTGCAGAACCACTCGGTGGGCGGCAAGCTGGTGGCGGGGCAGTTGCAGTGAGGAAGGCTCTTCTCGCCCTCGCCCTGGCCGCCTGTGCCCACGGCACCGCGCGGTCCGGCGAGAGCGCTCCCCCGCCCGGCCTGGAGGTGCAGGACGCGGTGCACGGCGTCCGCTACACCTTGCCCACCGGCGCCGAGACCTGGCAGGTGAGCCGCGAAGGCACCGCCCGCGCCGCCTCCGGCGTGGAGGCGGAAGTGAGCGCCTTCCCCATGGCCAGGCCGACCACGCCGCAGCAGTGCCGCGAGCACGCCCGCACCCGGCTCTCGGGAGACAAGGAGAGGGAGACGGCGGGTCCCCCGCCCGACCTGCCCCGCGATCAATCCGCGGAGGACTCCCCCACCGCCCTGTGGATCTTCACCACCGGCCCCGCCTCCGCCCCCTTGCGCAACCGCTGGGCCTTCTTCGCCCGCGGGGCCGACTGCCTGGTGCTGCACGTCACAGGGCCGCTGCAGGATGCCTTCGCCGCCCAGGCGTTCGCCACCGGCGCGGGCAACTTCCAGGTGCTCCCCTTGCCCGAGGATCGGCAGCGGGAGGCGGATCTGCTGGCGGGGATGGGCTTCCTCGAGCGGCGCGATCCGGCCTCGGCGCTGGAGCGGTTCGAGGCCCTGGCCAGCCGGGAACCGGACAACGCCAAGGCGCACTTCGGCGCGCTGATGGCCGGCTTCGAGCTGGGTCCCCAGGGCTACGCGCGCGCGCTCCCGCACGGGACCCTCGCGCTGCGCTCGGACCACGATCTCTCGCCCGAGCAGCGGCAGCTCGCCTTGCGGGCCATGGGGGTGATGCAGCTGGCGGAGAACCACGTGCGCGAGGCGGCGGAGACCCTGGCCGAGCTGGTGGTGCGCGCTCCCGACCTGGCGGAGGGCCAGTACAACTACGCCTGCGCCCTGGCCCGGATGGGCGATGCGCAGGCGGCGCTCGATCACCTGCGGGCCGCCGTGCGCCTGGACGGAGACCTGGCCGCCCACGCCCGCCAGGACGAGGATCTCAAGTCCCTGCGGGGGAGCGCCGCCTTCGACCAGCTCACCGGGGTCCCGAAGTAGGCCCCGGCGCCTCCAGCTCCAGGCCTTCCGCATCCACCCCCGGCCAGCGGATGGCCACCTCCTGCCGGGCGGCCTCCGCCGACATCAGCGCCGGATCTCCCACATACGCCCACGCCTCGGGCGAAGGGAATGCGGCGCCCCCCTCGACGAGCGCCAGGCGCTCGGAGATCGGCTCGAAGTAGAACCCGGTTTCCGGGGCGAGGGACATGGGGGGAAGTGAAATGAAAATGGAGTGTCGACAGAATCTCTGTATCCTACCGCCGATGCGACTCGCGCTCGCGCTGCTTCTCGCCGCCTCCGCCGCCACCGCCGCCGTCCCCGAGAAGGGGGAGGGCACCATCACCATCTTCGGCGGGGCCCGCTCGCTCTTCCCCGGGAACAACGACTACCTGGTGGAGCAGGGGGCCTCGCACCAGCCGGTGCAGCCGGGGGGGATGGCCTCCTTCGGGTACCAGTACGACGACGAGCTGCACTTCAAGATCGAGATCGGCTACATGTACGACCACTTCAAGATCGCCGGCGGCGACCTGATCGTGAGGAGCGTTCCCATCCTCCTCGCCCTGGACACCGTGCTGGTGAAGACGCAGAAGCTCACCTTCTACGGAGGCGGCGGCATCGGATACTCGCTCAACACCGGCAGCCGGGGCGGGATCGACAACGAGGCGAACTCCACCGCCGGCTACGTGGCGCTGGGGATCCGCATGCAGCTCCCGGGGCCCATGGCCCTGGTGCTGGAGGACCGCTACACGCTCTCCCACGCCCAGGTGGACCCGCAGAGCACGCAGATGCTGAACGTGGGAGGGAACCTGCTCTCGCTGGGGTTGATGTTCCACTTCCTCCAGCCCGACGACAAGGGGAAGCCGACCGCCCCCTAGCGCGATCGCGGCCACGGACGACAAGGTGCCTAAAAGAGACGGCCGTGGGATGCTCGCGAGCAACCCAGGCGTTCACTGGAGCATGAGGATGATGAGCGACGAGACCAGCGCCCCGCGCAGCGTTCCCCCTCCCGAGGGCGCCGGCCCGGACGGCGACATCACCGCCCTGAGGCGGGAAGTGATCGAGGCCCGCAACCTCGTCATCAAGACCGATAATCTCTTGAAGAACCTCCATGCCGAGCTCAAGCAGATGGGCCGCAAGCACGAGGAGCAGGAGAAGCGGCACTGGATGACCAGCGTGGCCGCGTACGTGGGGTTCATGGTGCTGGCCGCGGCCGGGGCCATCGCCTACGCCAACGCCGAGGTGCGCACCGCGCGGGGCGATGCCCAGGCGAACGAGGCCCGCGCCCTGGCCCTGCAGAAGGACGCGGAGAAGTCCAAGTCGCTGGAGGCGAGCCGCCGGGAGTCGTCGGAGAAGGCCCTGCGCGTCTACGACCTCCTGGGCAGCGAGAAGGAAGGGGCGGCCCTCAACCAGGCGATGACCCAGGCCATGCACCTCGACCGGGGGCAGCTCTCGGTCCTGGAGGGCAAGGCGATCGACGACCGGGCCGCGGGCATGAAGCAGAAGCTCGCGGAGGCGGCGCGCAGCGCTGGCGAGGCGGCCTTCCGCCGCCAGGACTGGAAGTCGGCCTCGCAGGACCTGGGCCGCTACGTGGAACTGGAGCCCAAGGTGGCGGACAACATGATCTGGTTCCACCTGGGGAGCGCGCGCATCCAGACCAAGGAGTACCAGGGCGCCATCCAGCCGCTGGAGAACTTCCTCAAGGGCACCGGGGGCACGAAGACGGCGCAGTACGCCGGCCTGTTGCTCGGCCAGGCCTACGAGGAAGTGGGCAACCCCACCCGGGCGCGCGAGGTGTACACCCGCGCGGAGTCGCTCTACCCGGGCAGCGACTTCGCTCCGTCCATCCGCAACCGGTTGAAGAGGCTCGCCGCCGCGTCGGCGCCGCTGGGGACTCCGCCGGCCACCGCGTCGGCACCGAAGCCTCAGCAGCAGTAAGAGACGTGGACGCGAACGTTACGCGAACGTCGACGTCGGCGTGGGCGTTGACGTGGCCGTGATCGAAAACCCGTTTGCTGCGTCCACGGCCACGTTCACGTCGACGCCGCCGTCCACGATCACGATCACGTCAACGCCCACGATCACTCTCTCTACCGCACCTTCAGCTCCCGCCTCGCCCGCGCCAGCGCCTCCTTCACGCGGCGCGCCTCCTCCGCCGTCTCCTCTCCCGACCTGGAGAGCCGGCGGCGCAGCTCCTCGATCCCGTCCAGCGCCTCGGCGAGCGCCTGCGAGGCCTCTCCGCCGGCGCCCGAAGAGCAGCGCTGGCTGACGCGGTCCATCTCGTCCTCCCAGCGGCGCGTCCAGGCGTCCCACTCGCGGGCCAGCGCTCCGCCTTCCAGGCCGCCCGGCGCCGGCTGCACCGCGCGCGCAGAGATCTGCGCGTAGAGCCGCTCCACGTCCTCCAGGCAGGCGGTGGGGCCCTGCACGGGGGCGCTGTCCGGGCGGCGGCCGTAGAGGTCGCCCATCACGCTGCGCAGGAGTTGCGCGAAGAGCACGGCGCAGACCACCCCGAAGGCGACGTACAGGGAGACGCGGTACGGTCTCAGCGCAGGGTCGCGCGGCACCGGCAGGGTCTAGCCCGACAAGGGCGGAGGTTCAAGGGACCGAGGCCGTGGGCTGGGACACGTCCGGAACGATGACCTGGTAATGCCCTTGCTCGTCCGTGAGCGCGGTCCCCAGCTGGAAGCTGGCGCCGGAGAGGTCGACGGTGAAGAAGGTCACCTGCGCCCCGGCCACCGCCGCGTCCGCGGAGCCCGGCTTCACCCCCTTGACCGTCCCCACCAGCTGCACCGGCGAGGAGATGCGGATGGCCGGGAGCTGCGTCTCCCCCGGATCGCCGCCGTCCAGGTCGAACTGCGCCACCGCGTGGGGCAGCGTCACGTCCGCCGGCGGGACCACCTCGAAGCGCCAGCGGCCGGGGTCCGCCACCAGGTGATAGAAGCCGTTCGCGTCGGTGGGCGTGCTGGTGGCGCTGCGGGTGGTGACCAGCGAGTCGGCGAGGCGGGTGGCGACCAGCTGGAAGTTGGTGGACACCGGCCGCCCGTCCGGCCCCAGCACCTGCCCGAAGCGGTGGACCTTGAGGGGGCAGGCGAGATCGACGCCGGAGGCGGGAGCGGTGACCGAGCGCTGGGGGGAGAGCGCCGGCGCGGTGGCGTCGGTGGGCGGCGCCGCCTCCACCAGGTAGCTGCCGGCCCGGAGCTGCAGCGAGTATGCGCCGGAAGTGTCGGCGACCGCCGAGCGCGCCAGCGTCCAGCTTCCCCCGACGCTCTTGGCGTACACCCGGGCCGAGGGCACCGGGTTGCCCGACGGATCCAGCACCCGCCCGCTCAGCGCCGCCACCGCGGGGAGGGGAAGATCGACCACCGGCGCGTACGCCACCGGCTGGTAGGTGGGGAAGGGATCGAGCGCCGCCGCGGCCACGCCCCCGTCGGGATCGGCGGGCGGACCAATCTGCAGGGCGACGCTGCTCGCGTTGGGCGAGAGATAGAACGAGTACCCCCCGTCGTCGGTGATGTCCGGCGCGGAAAGGGCCTTGCCCGAAGGATCGACGGCGGTGACGCTCGCCCCGGAGAGCGGCATCCCGCCGTTCACCGTCACTCCCCCGTCGAGCTGTCCCAGGTTGTCGACCGGGGGGACCACCAGCCCCAGCACGGGCGCCGCGGTGTCGAGGGCGGCGAACTGCAGGGGCGGCAGCGGCGGGGGCGGCTGCACCCGCACGTCCCAGGCGCCCTGGGGAATGCGGGCGTGGTACGCGCCCGAGGAGTCGCTCACGGCCACGATCTGCTCCACCCGGTCGGGGATCACCGGGGCGTGATCGGTGAAGGTCACCGTCGCCCCCGGGACCGGCGCCTGCGACCCGCCTGCCTGCGCCTGCGTCACCGTTCCCGGCAGCCCGGGACTGGGCCCCACCTCCAGGGGCAGGAGGAGGGAGAAGTCGTTGAGCACGCTGCGGCTCACGTCCACCGGCAGGCTCTTGAGGGCGAAGGCCGACCCGCTGGGCGGGCGCACCTCCACCCGCACCGCCGCGAGGTTCGAGGCGGGCAGCCGGCACTCGTTGAGGAAGCAGACGCCGTTGTGCGAGCACTGCCCGCTGCTGATGCAGGACTCGGCGCTCACCCGCGGATCGCGCAGGGCGCAGGCGGCGAGGAGCGCCAGCAGCGGCGGACCGAGGCGCTTCACTGGCACACCCGGCGAGAAGGCGGGGTCTGGGGGCACTGCCCGCTGACCTGCTCCACGTGCACGTCGACGAAGAAGCGGTAGATCGCCGGCGTGTAGCCGGGCTTCATCGCCCGGTTGGGCTGGGTGGTGGAGGCGGGGTCGAAGCCCTCGTTCTCGCCCACCACCACCTCCACCACGTGCTGGCCGCTGGTGACGATCCCCGCCGCGTCGGCGTCGAAGCTGTAGACCCTCAGCGTCCGCTGGATGGCGGTGGCGTCGTCGAAGGTTCCCTCCATCACATCGGTGAACCGGACCAGGGTGGAGTTGGGCACGGTCACGTCGTAGTCGATGAACCAGCGCGCCTCCAGGGTGATGGTCGGGTCGTCCTCCTCCACCACCAGTCCGCTGAACTCGAGCAGGCAGTGGCAGGGCGGGGTCTGGGCCGCGTCGACCGACCCCTGGCGGATGAGGGTGAGCAGGGGTGTGAGCAGGTAGGCGGGGATCGTCTCCACCACGAAGTGGGGCGGCGGATGAGGGGTGGTGGTCTTGGGCTCGATGCTTTGCGGGATCAGGCAGCCTCCCAGCGGGCACACCGCCGCCAGGGAGAGGATCGCAAGCGCCGCGCCACGGACGATGGGCCGCGATCCCGCCCACTTGGGAGCGGGGGCCGGGTGCGAGAACGTCTCCTCGCGCGACATTGCTGTCACCGCTCGTCCAGGGGCTCGTCGGGGGGCAAGGTCTCTCCCCGCTTCTCCGCCTCCATCCGCTCCAGGTGGCGGAAGATGGTGCGGGGATCGACGCCCAGGTCCTTGGCCGTCTTGGTCCGGTTGCCGCCGTTCCGCTCCAGCACCTCGTTGATGTAGCGCTTCTGCCACTCGTCGCGCGCCTGGGTGAGGGGCAGGATGGGCTCCAGCTGCTCGGGGCGCAGCTCCAGGTCGTCGGGGCTGATCAGCGGCTTCTCCGCCAGCACCACCGCCTTCTTGATCCGGTTCTCCAGCTGCCGGATGTTGCCCGGCCAGCGGAAGCGCTGGATGGCCACCAGCGCCTGGGGCGAGAAGCCCTTCACCTTGCTCCCCAGCTCCCGCACGGCGCGGCCCAAGAACCACTTGGCCAGCATCACCGCGTCCTCCCCGCGGTCGCGCAGGGCCGGCAGGTGCAGGTGGACGACGTTGATCCGGTAGTAGAGATCCTCGCGGAAGCGCCCCGCCTTCATCTCCTCGTCCAGATCCTTGTTGGTGGCGGTCACCACCCGGATGTCCACCGCCTCGGGCTTGTTCTCGCCCACCCGGGTGACCGCCCTTTCCTGCAGGGCCCGCAAGAGCTTCACTTGAAGGCCGGCGGGCATGTCGCCGATCTCGTCGAGGAAGAGGGTCCCGCCGTTCGCCGCCTGGAAGCGCCCGGGCCGCGCGCCCACCGCGCCGGTGAAAGCCCCCCGGGCGTGGCCGAAGAGCTCGCTCTCCAGGAGGTTCTCGGGGATGGCGCCGCAGTTGATGGCCACGAAGGGCCCGTTCTTGCGCGGGCTGCGCCGGTGGATCTCCCGGGCGATCAGCTCCTTGCCCGTGCCCGTCTCCCCGGTGACCAAAAGGCTGATGTCGGTCCCCGCCACCTTGTCGATCTTGCGGAAGATGTCCCGCATGGCGTCGCAGGCGCCCACGATGTCGCCGTAGGCGTGCTGGTCGAGGCGGTCGAGGAGGGCCTTCTTGTCCGCCCGCAGCTCGTCGAGCTGCCGGCCCAGCTCCACCAGCAGGACCGCGGTGCTGCAGAAGCTGGTGGCCATCTCCAGCTCGCGCTCGGTGAAGAGGTTGGTGAGCTTGTCGTTGCCCAGGTAGATGGCCCCGATCAGTTCCTTGCGCATCACCAGCGGCAGGCACATCACCGAGGCCAGCTTGAGGTTCACCACGCTTTCGCTGGCGTTGAACTGCGAGTCGTGGAGCGCGTCCTCGATGCAGAGCGGCTGCCGGGTCTCCAGCACCCGCTTGAGGATGGTGTCGGAGAGCCGCTCCACGGCGTCGGCCACGTTCTCCCGCTGGAAGTTGCGCGCCTTGAGCACCTGGGGCGCGCCGTCGTTCACCACCAGCACGAACCCCTTGTCCGCCCGCACCACCTCGATGAGCGCGTCCAGCAGCCGGGTGAGGGCGCTGTCCACCCCGGGCTCGCTGGCCAGCTGGCGGGCGAACTGCGCCAGCCGCGAGGTGACCAGCGCCTCGGGGTGGGCGGCCGCCTCGCGCCGCACCTGGGCGGGCGCGGAGGCGCGCTCCCCGCTCTGGAAGACCAGCTGCGTGTTCCCCAGCTGGAGGGTGTCTCCGTCCTCCAGCGTGTGCTGCCCGCGTTTGCGGCCGTTCACCACCAGGTGCGCTCCCTCCAGGGCCGTGGCGATGAAGGACTGCCCATCGTGCTGGATGGCCACCACCCCGCGCAGATCGGGCACCCGCACGTCGCTGTCCGCGGCGGCGGCCAGGGTGGTGAGCGGCTTCACCAGCGGCACGAAGGCCGGCGCCGCCCCCTCGGTGTGCACCACCAGCGTGGCCATCAGCGCACCGCGTCCGGGGGGAGGATGCGGTCGGGAAGCTGCTCCTCCGCCTTGTAGTTGAGGGCCGCGTGCACGGCCCCGGCCGCCCAGAGGGCGAAGAAGACTCCCGCCCCCACCCACTTCACCACGTCCAGCCGCTGGGCCGTCTTGTAGGGCGTGCTCCCCGTGCCGGTGTTGTCGAAGCGCAGGGTGGCGTTGTCGCGCAGGCCCTCGATGAGCAGGGCGCTGCCGGCGCTGGCCGCCCCGGCCACCAGCTCCGAGGTGGCGAGGATGGTCCCCAGGGTGCGGTCGCCGTTCTGGAACTGCCCGATGCCGAAGGGCATCATCGTCACCCAGAACTCGTGCTGCACCACCCGCCGCTCGATGGAGGGGGAGATCTGCTGCAGCCGGCGGCGCTCCTCCTCCAGCTCCCGCTGGCGCCTGCGCTCCGCCTCCTCCGCCGCCACCCGGCGCTGCGCCTCCTGCTCCGCGCGCTTCTGCGCCCGCAGCGGCGCCAGGTGCGGCTCGGCCTCCTTCTTCACCTGGTCGAAGAAGGAGACCGCGGCCGGCGGGACGTAGAAGGGGTCCAGCTCCGCGTCGGGATTGATGTAGAGGTACTCGAGGAAGGCGCTGTACGCCTCGCCCTTGCGGCCCTGGTAGAAGAGGGAAAGGCCGAGGAGCCGGTAGGCCTCCGCGCGCATCTGCAGCGACTCGAAGCGGCCGGCCTCCAGCAGGGCGGCGAGGAGCCTCGAGGCCTGGGCGTAGTCCCCGTACTCGAAGGTCACCCGGGCGCGGTTCATCGCGTCCACCGCCGCCCGCATGTCGGGGTCGGAGGGTGCGGCTTGCGCCAGGTTGAAGGCGAGGAGCAGGGCGAGCATCAGGGCGTGCCCTTGTTGTAGTCGAGGAGGTTGAGCATCCCGGCCTGCACGGTGACGGCGAGGGTGCGGTCGCCCACGGTGACCACCGCCCGCTGGTCGGGCTGGGTCATCGCCCAGGGGCGCGGGTCGGAGGCGGTGCCCACCAGCACGCCGTCGATCAGCACCCGCGCGTCGGGCGGGGCGTTGATCACCTTGAACTGCGCGGGCAGCGGGGCCCCGTAGTGGAGCTGGTAGACCTGCTGGGGGCGGCTCTTGCTGATGGAGATCTGCTGCACGGCGTCGGCGCAGCAGGGATGGTGCACGACCACCCGGTGCACTCCCGGCTCGAGCTTGAGGGCGAAGGTGGGCGAAGTGTTGTCGTGGGGAAGATCCTGCCCGTCCACCGTCACCTGCCCGCCGAAGCGGGTACGGAGCTGCACGTCCAGCGGGTCCGGCGCCTTGGGCGGCGGGGGAGGTCGCTTCAGGGCGATCTCCCGATGGGGCGGCTCCGCCTGCGGCGCCTGCGCGGGAGGCGGGAAGGAAGAGGCCCGGGCCCTGTCCTCGGCCTGCTGCTGCGCCGCCCGCTCGGCGGCGATCTTCTCCCGGGCCGCCCGCTCCGCGGCGGCCGTGGCCCGCGCCCGCTGGATGGCCGCGCGCAGCTCCCAGCCCAGGGCGAAGAGCGCGGCCAGCGCCACCAGGGCGATCACGGCCCGCCGCGCCGCCTTGAGCAGCCGCTCCCGCCGGCGGATCCGCTCCACCCGTCCCCGGGCGGCGGCGTTCTCCGGGTCGAGGGAGAGCGCCCGCCCGAAGGCGGCCAGCGCCGCGCTGGTGCGCTTGTGACGCAGGTGCTCCTCGCCGGCGGCCAGGCTGCGGGCCACCAGGCGGGCACGCACGTCCTTGGCGTGCGCCCCGGGCGCGCGCACGAAGGCCTCCCGCAGGGCCTCCGAGAGATCGGCCTTGACCTCGGCCGCGCTCTGGTACCGCTTCTCCGGGTCGTTCTCCAGGCAGCGGGCGATGATCTTCGCCTGCGTATCGCTCACCGAGGGACGGATTGCCCGCGGGTCCTGCCGCGCCCCCTCGAGGATGGCGCGGAGCAGCGCGGCGGGCGAGGTCGCCTGGTAGGGCATCTTCCCGCAGGAGAGCCAGTAGAGGATGGTGCCGAAGGAGAAGAGATCGGCCCGCGGATCGGCCGGCTTGCCTTCGATGGTTTCGGGCGCCAGGTGGGCGGGCGAGCCGAGGATGCTGCCGGTGACGGTGAACTTCTCGTCCGGGTCGAGGAGGGCGGCGATCCCGAAGTCGGTGAGCTTCACCACCCCGTCCTCGCGGATCATGATGTTCTCCGGCTTCAGGTCGCGGTGGACGACGCCGGCGGCGTGCGCGTGCTGCAGCGCCTCGGCGATGGGGAGGAGGCAGGCCATCGCCAGCTCCGGAGGATCGAAGGGGTGCTCGTCGGCGAAGGCGCGCAGGGTGCGGCCGCGGATGAACTCGGTGACCAGGAAGCTGGGCTCCGCCAGGGGGCCGGAGAAGTCGTAGACGTCGAGGATGTAGGGGTGGTGCAGCCGCGCTACCGCGTGCGCCTCGCGGTCGAAGCGCTTGCGGATCTCCTCCCGGGCGTGCAGGTGCGGATGCAGGACCTTGACGGCCACCGTGCGCCGGAGCTGGGTATCCCACCCGCGCCAGACGACGGCCATTCCGCCTTGCCCGACCTGCTCTTCGAGGCGGTACCGCCCCAGCTCCAAGGGCCCCTCCGCGACAACCGTGACAGGGTTGTCGCGTTTCTACAGCGAAATGGCGGAGTGCGCCATCGGCATCGATCGCGGCATCCGCGTCAGCCGCGGCGGGCCCTGCGCACCCGCTGCAGGAGCTCTTCCAGGAGCGCCCTGGGATCGCGGGGCAGGCTCGACGGGGGCGCGGGCTGCAGCGGGGCGAAGGAGGCGGCGGCCGCCTTGGCGGATCGCTCCTGCGGCCTCTGCACGCCGTTCACTTGCGCGGGCGGCGGGCCCTCGAGCTTCTCGCCAGCGGCGAGGTCGGCCTTCCCCGAGGGGACGGCCAGGGCGCGAAGCTCCTGCAGCCGTTCGCGCAACAGTTCGTTCTCCGGGCTCGCCTGCACCGCCCGCTGGTAGGCCTCCGCCGCCTCCACGAAACGGCCCGATCCGGCCAGCATCTCGCCCGTCTCGGTGTCGCTCACCGGGGCCTTCTCCCGCTCCGGGTCCTCGGGCTCGGTGCGCCGCCGGCTCACCAGCTCGCTGGGCTGGAGCAGCGCCCGCACCGCCTCCATCCGGGCCCGCACCCGGTCGTCGTCGGGGTGCTGGGCCAGGTGGGCCTCGAAGTGCTCAAGGGCCACCAGCAGCTCGCCGCGCCGCACGGCCCTCTCGGCTCGCTGCTCCATCTCGCCGGAATCCATCGGCGGAATTGTACACACAATGCCCGGTCAGGGCGCGAGAAGTGCCGGCGGCGCGGGGAGCAGCCCGCGCCTGCGGCTCTGCAGGGCGAGCTGGTTCAAGCCCTCCACCGCGCTGGGGAAGCGCGGGGCGAAGCCCAGCTCCCGCAGCCGGGTGGTGTCGTACCAGCGGTCCGCTGCAAGCTGCTCGAGCAGGTCCGGCTCCAGCCTGGGCGCGGCGACTGGCGGCTGCCCCGTGAAGGCCCGCTGCCAGCCCCGCGCCAGCCGGCGGTTGAGGGGCCCCCAGAGCGCCCAGTCGGGCAGGTGCCTGGCGAACCAGAGGCCCAGGCGCGCGGAGCGGGGAGAGTAGGGCAGCCGCCCCGCCTCCCGGGCCCCGGCGGCGTGCAGCACCGCGCGGGCCAGCTCTTCCAAGGGGAGGGGGACGTCGTCCGCCACGTTGAAAGCCCGCCCGTCCAGGTCCTTGGCGTCCTTGCCCACCAGCAGGGCAGCCTGGCCCACGTCCTGGGCGTGTACCGTGTGCACCACCGGGCCCCGGCGGGGGATCCACAGGGCCCGCCCGGCCCGGGCGGCCAGGGCGGCGATCGCCAGCACCACCGCCAGCCCGCGCCGCTGCCGGGGGCCGTAGGTCAGCGCCGGCCGCAGGACCACGAGGCGCAGGCCCCGCGTCCTCCGCCAGAGGTAGGCCTCGCGCTCCACCGCCCAGCGGGTGGCGCCGTGCCGGTCCACGGGCAGCTTCACCTCCCCTTCCTCGCAGGGGAGGTTGCGGGGCCGGCCGTAGACGGTGGCGCTGGAGAGGAGGAGGAACGGCGCCCCGGCCTGGACCGCCGCCGCCATCGCCGCGCGGGCGGAGGAGACCGTCTCCTCGCGCCGGTTGGCGCCGGCGAAGGCCGCGTGGGCCACAAGCTTCACGCCCTTGGCCAGCTTCGCCGCCCGCAGCGCGCCTTCCGGCTCGGCCAGCTCCGCCGCGCTGGTCTCTACCCCCGCCGCGGCAGCCGCCGACCAGTCGCTGCCGGGCCGGTCGACCCCGCGCACCTCCCACCCCTCCTGTGCGAAGGCCTCGCACACGTGGGAGCCGATCAGGCCGGCGGCGCCGGTAACCAGTATCGAAGCCACGATGCCTCCATGGGTACAGTGTGGTTGCGCGACCTTCAACTCCTACCTTTCGCGGTCGCACCGCTCACCGTATGCTGCCGGACAAACGGGGGGAGCCGCGCACGTGCAAGCTGTCGATGCACTCCTGATCGAGCGCTCGCCGGACTTTCTCGTCGTCCTGGACGCCGATCTGCGCGTGGTCAAGGCGAGCTCCGGGCTGCGGTCGGCAGTCCCCCTGATCGCCGCGGGCGAGGACTTCCTCCGCTCGCTGGACGAGACCTCGCAGGCCCGCCTGCGCCAGTCGCTCTCCTTGCACCACGACGACAGCTTCTCCCTCTCCCTGGAGCTGGTGCACCGCGGGCGCGAGCGCCTGATCAGCACCGCCTACCGCTTCTACGGGGTGGAGCGGCCGTACCTGGCCGGCGTGGGTCGCGAGTCGGCCACTTCCACCGAGCTGGTCGACCAGGTGGACGTGCTCCGCCGCCGCTACCACGAGTCCGTCTCCCAGCTCGCCTCGCTCACCGGCCGGCTGCGCGAGCTGGCGATGGTCGATTCCCTCACCGGCGTGCTCAACCGCCGCGCCTTCCTCGACCAGGCCGACGGCGAATGGGTCCGGCACCGGCGCCACAACCACGCCCTGGCCTGCGCCATGGTGGACGTGGACGGGTTCAAGAGGATCAACGACACCTTCGGGCACGCCGCGGGCGACGCGGTGCTGCAGCACATCGGCGCCCTGGTCCGCGCCACCCTGCGCGCCAGCGATCTCTCCGCCCGCCTGGGCGGCGACGAGTTCGTGGCCCTGATGCCGGAGACGAACCTGGACGGCGCCATGGCCACCGCCGAGCGCCTGCTGGGGCGGGTGGTCTCCCGGCCCCTCACCGTCCTCGACCAGAGCTTCGCCACCACCCTCTCCATCGGCGTGGCCGGCGCCGAGGGCTGCACCTCGCTGGAGGAGCTCCTGGCGCGGGCCGACCGCGCGCTCTACCGGGCCAAGAAGGAAGGACGCTCGCGGGTGTGCCGGGCAGATTGATCCGCTCTTTCTGGATCGCCGTCTCGCTCCTCCACCTCGCCGGGGTGCTCGCGCTCTTCGCCGTCTTCCATCTCTGGCCGAAGACGGGCTGGACGGCGTTCCTCCTCTATGCGCCTCGCGCGGCCTTCGTCCTGCCGGTCCTGATCACCGGCATCGCCCTGCGCGGCGCCTGGCGCCTGTTGCCCGCCTTCACCGCCGCCCTGGTGCTGGGGCCGCTGATGGGCTTGCACCTCAACGGCCCGGGCCGGCCGGGGGCGCTCCGCGTCCTCACCTGGAACGTCTGGTTCGGCGCCGGGGAGCCGGAGGTGGTGCGGGCCACACTCTTACGAGCCAACCCGGACCTGGTGCTCTTCCAGGCGGCCGCCCACCGGGTGGACGTGCTGCTGCGCGAGGCCCCCTTCACCGGGTTCACCTACCTGCACGACGACCAATACGTGCTGGCCAGCCGCTGGCCGGCGCGGGTGGTGAAGCGCGCGGAGGTCTCGGATGGGTGGCGGCCCTGGGCGCGGTTCGCCGTCGACTCGCCCTGGGGGACGCTGGACGTGTTCGCCGTGCACCCGCATTCGCCGCGAAGGCTGCTGGGTGGCGGGGTGCGAAAGGGAATGAAGGGGGAGCGGCCGGAGATGGAAGCGCTGCAGAACGACCTGGCGGAGATCGACGAGCTGGTCAGCAATGCCGGCCGCCTGAAGCTGGTGGCCGGCGACTTCAACGTCCCGGAGCGGGCGGGGATCTCGAGCTGGATGTTCGAGGGGATGGAGGACGCGTTCCCGGCGGTGGGGAATGGCTACGGGTACACGTTCCCGACGCTGGGCAAGCACGGACGGATGATCCCGTGGATGCGCCTCGATCGCGTGCTGGCCGGACCGGGGCTGAAGGCGACCCGGGCCGAGGTGTTCCCCGGCCGCGGGTCGGACCACGCGGCGCTGCTGGTCGAGCTGGCGCCTCGCTAGCTACGCGTGGGCTTGAGGCTCGGGGGGCTTCTGCTCCCCGGGCTGCTGCGGCTGCTCCGCCGGGGGCGGCGACTTCTCCGCCTTGACGAAGGGATCCTCCTCCAGCGCCGCCCGGAGCACGTCGTCCATGGAGTGGGCGAAGACGAACTCCATCTCGTTCTTCGCCTGCTCCGGCACGTCCACCAGGTCCTTCTTGTTGCGCTCCGGGAGGATGATCCGCTTGATGCCCGCCCGGTGCGCGGCCAGGACCTTCTCCTTGATCCCGCCCACCGGCAGCACCAGCCCGCGCAGGGTGGCCTCGCCGGTCATGGCCACGTCGCCCCGCACCCGGATGCCGGTGAGCAGCGAAGTGAGGGCGGTGAAGATGGTCACGCCCGCCGAGGGGCCGTCCTTGGGGATGGCGCCGGCC
>Ga0335085_10007468_pt1 | contig 16928 bp, 17 predicted proteins | sample Lox_Sample_45_FD_206712 | JGI IMG/M metagenome (GOLD analysis project Ga0335085, IMG submission 206712) | Soil microbial communities from Loxahatchee National Wildlife Refuge, Florida, United States - Lox_Sample_4.5 | ecosystem: Environmental > Terrestrial > Soil > Wetlands | place: USA...
TCAGACAAGTCAAGGCAGTGTACGAGTTGCAATCATTTTCGACATAGCTCCTTGTGAGATGAGGTAATCGAGGGGACTTTTGAGGCCCAAAGTTTTATGAGGTCTTTCGGTATTGTAGAAGATAAGGTAGTCAACGAGTTTTTCTCTGAAGCGGGGCAAATCATCGATGAGGTGGAGGTTATGGTTGATAAACTCTTCCTTAAGGGTCCTGTTAAAGCGTTCAACACAGCCGTTTATTTTTGGACAGCGGGGATAGGTAAAGTAGTGGGGTATCCCTTTGTGTTTCAGAGAGGCGTCAAACTCTCCCAGGAACTCGGCGCCGTTATCGGTCTGCAGGGACTTAATGGGTAAGGGAGAGACCCTCTCAAGCCTCCTGAGGAAATCCCTGGCATTGCTACTTGTCAACTGACTGTAACAGGAGGAAAAGGAGAATTTCAGTGTGCTGTCTATTGCAGAGATCATGTACCTCCTGATGCCGTCTATGAACTTCACAGAGGAGTCAGCCTGAAAATGTCCGAACTCCGTATGCTTTGGAGCATGTTTGATCCGAAGTCTTTTCGGCTTCCTCCTTCGGTCCTTCATCCATCTGCTGCAGGGGTCGTGATACACCCTTCCGGATCTCTGGTAAAAGAACTTGTGTCGCTTGATGATCTTTCCTATGGTCGATTCGGAGACAGAAGGGATATGCGCCTCTTTACAGTACTTGTCCACAAAAGGCTTGAGCTTCTCTTTGCCCATTCCGGGGTGCTCCTGCCTCATCTGCCTGATCCATCCGATGATCCGGGGATCTATACGCATCCTTCTGACCTTTATTGGCCTTGTGGAGTGGGGAATGAGCGCCTCAAGATGCCCATCGTTTACCTTGAGCCTCCTCTTCCATACATGGATGAGTTTTCGATCTACCCCAAAGGCCTCCTTCGTCGCTTTCTCCCCATAGGTGTCGTAAAACCTCAATATCCGATGCCTCTCCTGCGCCACCTCGTCCTTGCTGAACCGCCTAAGGCTATGGAGCATCTGTTCAACCCTCCTATAGCCTCGTATCCTACTAAAGATCGGGTACGCCCGTGCATAATGGTCCACTTACACTTAAACGTCAAAAATGTATCGTAACTTTTTCAGCACGTGGTGTATGAGTTCAGCACAAAAGTTTATCGTGTCGCAGCAAACTTTTATCGAGTCAGTGCGGGAGTTACAGTGAATACGTTGACAACAACCCTTCAGAAAGATTTTAAAAAACTGAATGCATGGGAAATCCCCTGCAATCTCCTGACCTTAATTGCCGAATAATTTAAATGCCAAAACGCCAATGTCCGGGCGCTTCGGGATCGTTACCTTACCGGGACATCCTTTGGTTGTGATCTTGCTCCGTGCCGCACTGCCCAAGCATAGTAGTAATTCTCCTTTTTGTTGTTGTTTTGGAGGCCATTGAAGAGAAAGAAGAACCACGCGCTTACCGTATTTGGCGCGTACTCGGTACCTGACCAGTAGTCGTTGGCCTGAATACCCGTAAATGGCCCCGTGTTGGTCAAAAGGCCGTCTGCGGCATTGCCCAGCGAAACATAATACAAATAGCCCATTTCACTACCGGTGCAATTTTGTCCGTACCCTTGGAGAGGAGAGCTGCCGCCGGAGGTAGCCTGATATGAACAAGTTGCGTCCGGTTGAGTGGTCGCCGGAAGCCGCCAGCCTTTTAAGCCCGCAAATCCTTTGCCGGTGTTCAAAGTCGCTGCCCAGGCAACCGCCTGATCCCAGGTCATCGGCGACCCTGCCGTATTGGCATTCTTCAGCCAGCTTAGCTGCGTGGCTGTGTCATAAATCGTCCCATCGTTCATGTCCACAAGCGTTGCCTGAACAGACATAGACAACCCAAGCACCATAATCAAAGCGCTTAATAAAATACCTATCCTTTTCATTAATTTCCCCTCCCTCTTATTCATAAAATATAGTGGCGAATTCAATTTGAAAAATCTAATTACCGAATAATTCAAATGACCAGAGCGCCTATATCCGGGATGCTTCGCTATCGTTACTTTGCCGGGACAGGCCTTGATTGTGATCTTTCTCCTGGACGCACTGGCCAAACAAAGTAGCTGTAAGTCTTACTGCTGTAATACTGGAAGCCATTGCGGAAGATGAAGCTCCACGCATGTGTAGTACCTGGCGCATACTCGGTACCTGACCAGTAGAAGTTGTTCCGAATATTCGTAAATGGCCCCGCGGCGATCCAAGGATTACCTGCCGCATTACCCAGCGAAACATAGTACAAATACCCCATTTCACTACCGGTGCAATTTTGTCCGTGCCCTTGGAGAGGAAAGCTGCCGCCGGGGGTACCTTGATCCAAACAGGTCGCGTCCGGTTGAGTGGTTGTCGGAAGCCGCCAGCCTTTTAAGCCCGCAAATCCATTACCGGTGTTCAAAGTCGCTGCCCAGGCAACCGCCTGACTCCAAGTCATCATCCCTGCCGTATTGGCATTCTTGAGCCAGCTTAGCTGCGTGGTTGTGTCATAGATCGTCCCATCGTTCATGTCCTCAAGCGTTGCCTGAACAGACACAGACAACCCAAGCACCATAATCAAAGCACTTAATAAGATGCCTATCCTTTTCATTGTTCTTGTCCTCGCCTTCCTATATTGATAAAACTGTAGTCACGCTATTACTTTATCATATTCTATTTCCGTCGCAAGTATCTTAAGAAAGTACGCTGGAGAGATAACGCAATTTTTGTACCTTTGGTTATTGATCTCGCAATTAATAAAGCCCACAATATCTAAAATGCCTACGACATGGCTTTATTAAGGCAGTGAGTGTAGTATAAAAACTCTCGGTTATCAGATATTTTTTTCTGTCTTTAACGCCTGGTGAAACGCCAAACCTATTGCCATTTCACGATCAGAAGGTACAATTAAGTCACCCAACGAATTGATTCGACATGGTTTCCCGTGTGGGATTTGAACCAGGGTCCTTCCAGGAAGAAACCTTTTTCTTTAGTCTCCTCTTTCTCCCTTTGCTACATCGTCTCAAACAGCTTGTAATACTCTGTTATCTTTTGAATCGAGTCCAGAGTTAATTGCAACAATATCCAACTTAGCACAAGAATTACAATTGTGAGACCGATCTTCCAACCTCGCGTTGTATTAGGACGCCACCAGATTAGCGGCAACGCCAGAGGTCCTACACAACAGACTGCGATGATAATAAAAGATTTTCGGAAATACCACCTGGTCGTGTCTTCTCTACGGTGTGGGCGGGATGAGGCATCGAGAAACTCCCCGCAGTGTTTACACTTTATTGCCGCGTCTTGAATTTCTTCAGCACAATAAGGACACTTCTTCATAATTCATTTCTTTTGGCAGAATATCGGAATCATGTCCATCACCCGCAATTGCCGTTTATACCCTTCACCATTTTAGCAGAGAAGGCGGATAAATGTTTATGGTTATCCGCAGGCCCTTCCCTTAAGGTTGAAGAAAAACTTCAGAGCCTTCTTCACTTTGTCAGAGAATATCTTGCCCGAGAAGTATGTTCCCACAACCCTCTTATTTATCTCTCCAAGGGTTGGATAAGGGTGGACCGCTGCCGCAAGGGTTGAAAGCTTCACTTTCCCGTTAAGGACCGCTACCCATTCACTGAGCAATTCTCCTGAGTGAGGTCCCAGGATCTGTATGCCAACAGGGTTTTCGTGTTCGTCCAGAACCATCTTTATCCTGCCCACCTCTTCGCCTTCCGCAAGGCTTCTGTCATTAGAACTGAACTCCTCTGTCCAGACTGAATACGCAATCTTCTTTGCCTTTGCTGCCGCCTCATTCATTCCGATACTTGCGAGTTCCGGATCAGTATAGGTACACCAGGGAAGGAATGTGTAGTCAGCCTTTTTGGGCAAATGAAAGATGGCATTACTCACCACAATACCTCCCTCATACCCTGCAGCATGGGTGAACTGGTAAGAGCCGGTGACATCTCCGGCAGCGTAAATATGTTTGTGGCTTGTCCTCATCCGGCTGTCCACTCTTATCCCCTTTTTGTCAAAGTCCATCCCTATCTCTTTAAGTCCCATGCCTTTGATATTTGCCTCCCTTCCCACTGCCACTACGATAGCCTCTGCCCTGAGATTGGTTGTCTCTTCGCTCTTATTGATAACCACCTCTCTTTCTGTACCAAGGTCTCTTACACTCACCACGGACGCATTCAGGTGAAAAGTCACCCCCTCGCTGCATAAGACCTTCATCACGCTGGCGGCCATGTCCTCATCTTCCCTGCCGAGGATGTGGCTTCCGCGCTCTACGACCGTCACTCTGCTTCCCAGACGTCCGAAGGCCTGAGCCATCTCGGTGGATACAGGCCCTCCCCCAAGAAAAATCATGGAGCGGGGAAGGTGATTCAATGAAAATATCTCCCTGTTGGTAAGAAAAGGTGTTTTATCCAGGCCTTGGATAGAGGGAATGGAGGGAGAGGAACCGGTTGCAATGACCCAGATCTTTGCAGAATAGATTCTTCCATTCAGATTGATTGAATGCTCGTCAACAAACATCGCCTGACCGAATTCAACTTTTGCTCCGAGGCTGCAGAACCGTTCCACAGAATCATGCTTCTGTATAGTACTGATGACCGATTGTATCCTTGATGCCACAGCCTTAAAATCAACCGGCTTGTGTTCAAGCTCAGGAAGCCCAAACTCTTTTGCCCTGTTCGCCAGATGCCATACCCGGGCAGTTCTTATAAGTGTCTTGCTCGGCACACACCCGAAATGGAGACAGTCTCCTCCCAGCCTGCCCTCTTTATCGATGAGAAGGGTTCTGGCACCTAATTGGGCAGCCCCTGAAGCGATAGTGAGCCCCGCTGCTCCACCTCCCAGTATGCCGATATCAAAATCATACACTGCCATGATGACCTCCCTGCTCCTATTGGTGCGTATTTTTTTGCTGGTTAGTTGCTCTCTTCCTGTACAATGCAATGATTCGTTTTGCAGCCAAAGGGAATATGCCCAGAAGTGCGAATGAACCGAGCAGTTCTGGGGATATAATGCCTTTCAGAGAATCAATTCTTGCCAGCTCCTTTCCTGCATTAACATACACAATCGTGGCGGGAAGCATTCCGATCTGGGAAATCCAGTAAAAGGTCACAAGGCGCATCTTCGTGACCCCCATCACAAGGTTGATAAGCCAGAAAGGAAAGATGGGGATAAGTCGCAGGCTGAAGAGGTAAAAGGCCCCTTCTTTTTGGATCCCCTCATTCACCTTCCCTATTTTGTCCGAAAATTTGTCTTCAACCCAGTCGCGGAGAAAAAAACGTGACACAAGACAGGCCAACGTTGCACCGATGGTGCTGGCAAAAGATACAATGATTGTGCCGGTCAATAGCCCGAAAAGGCCTCCTCCGGCAATAGTCAATACAACTGCCCCGGGCAGAGACAGTGAGGTCGCAACAATATAAATCACCATGTACCCGGCAATCACGAGGGCCTTATGCTCTTTATATAACAACACATATTCCTGCCCGGATTCTTTTATATGTGCAAGGGTCAGATATTGGCCGAGGTGAAATAACTTGAAGGCTATGGCAATAGTCAATATGAGGATGAGGACCGCTATCTTATTCAGCGTATCTCTTTTCAAAGGGAACCCCAGTGCCGATGATTCCCCATCATTCCTGGACTACCTGCTGTCCCAAAAAGGCTGCCCCCCATAGACCACTCTCTTCGTCAGACATGAGTGTAACAGGCATCTGAGCCAGTAATCTCCCCATGGTCTTTGAACTCCGAAACTCCCGGGAAAAGGCATCATGAGTAACGAGCTGTGGAAGTTTTGCCGCTATTCCGCCTGTGATATACATTCCACCAAGCGAAAGGGTCTCCAATGCAAAGTTTCTGCACGCCCTTCCGTAGAAACGGGATGCCCAGACAAGGGTCTCGCAATTCAGCGTGCATTTTGCCAAGACGTCCTTTGGCTCAAGTTTTTCCCCTGTGAGAAATTGGCGGATAAGAGTCAGGCCCTTTCCGGAGACAACGCTGTTTGCAGTAATATAGTCTTCTCCAAGCTCCTGAATAAGGAATTCCTGAAATCTAAATTCCTCCTGAGACTCGAAGGGAAAGCTGGCATGAGCCCCCTCAGAGGGTATCGCGATATACCTGCCATCGCTGTCAGAAACGAGCATGGCCTTGCCAAGGCCGGTGCCTGCACCAATCACCGCAACTGTCCCCCCGGGAATTATCTGCCCGGGCAATATCTCCCGAGCAGATTGTCCCACAATGGATCTTGTAGCGTATGCCTGGGCAACAAAGTCATTGATCAAAATGGATCTCTTAAATCCGTAGTCGGTCAAGGCATCGGTAAGGTCGACATCCCATGGAATGAGGGGAGGAGCACTGTAAACACCTCTTTCCACAGGGCCTGCCACAGCGATGACGACTATGTCAGCATCTCCGGGTTTTAGCTGAAATTCACTCTCCCTGAGCAGCCTGATCAGGTGCCCGAATGATGCAACCTCCTCTGTCCTGAACCATTGTGTTTCGACCACAGAGAGGTTCCCGGTGGGGTCTGCTTCAAAGAGGCCGAATCTGCTGTTTGTCCCGCCGATATCTGCGCAGAGAATCCTTTTCGTGCTCACGTGGTATAGGCTCCTCTCTTTGGATTGAACACCCTGACAGTCTTTCCCAGGCTCTTGCATTATCTAGAGCGAAATCTTTTCAACGGAGTTATGTGCCTGGATCGCATGGATAAGGGAGGCTCCACCGCGGACGGCGGCGGCCACATGCACCGCCTCCGTAATATGTTCAAGGCTCATTCCCTCTTCCAGGCAGCTTTTGGAATAGGCATCTATGCAATAGGGGCATTGGACGGCATGGGCAACCGCAACTCCTATGAGCGCCTTTTCTCGTTTGCTGAGAGTTCCGGGTGCCAGGGCTGAGGTATACCATTCCATGAATTTCTTAAAGAGATCAGGCTTAGGTCCCCCTATCTCACCGAACCTGTCAAGGTCTTCATCTCTGTAATATTCAGTCATCGCATTCCTCCCTCATTCATTATGTAATACAGGCAACTGCCTGCTAGGTGACTGCGCCCACTCAGGTCGAACCTTGTCCTGCAGTACATGCGTAGCAGTGGTTGCCGACTGTTATTGTTCTTCCGGAAAGGCGCGTATAGTCAAATTCCTTAATATGCTGCTGGCATGTATCATGGACGGTGAGGCCGAGCATCTGGTTGAAATCGCAGTCATACAGTCTGCCGTCCCAGGATACACTAATCAGGTACCGGCACATCAGACCGTTAAGGGTTGCAGGGTTGAAGGCCTGTATAAGCTTGTCCATGTACCTGTCAAAACCATTAATTCTGAGCAAGAAATTCCTAAATCTGCCTATAGGCATGTTCGTGAATGCATAGAGTCGGTCAAATGAAATCTCGAACCGTCTGCGCAGCTCCCTTTTAAAATCTTCTTCCAACGTGTTCTGTGCAGGGGAGAGAAAGGGGCCCGCAGGATTGTATACAAGGTTTAACCTTTTGTCCGGCACGCCACTTCCATAGCCAAGGCAGTTTAATTTCATGAGAGCCTTTATGCACTTCTCGAAGGCGCCTTTTCCCCTTACTCTGTCAACGTCGCTGTCTATATAATAGGGTAAAGATGCAACAACCTCCACTGAGTGGTTGCTGAAAAACTCCGGCAGATACTCCATCTCCTCCTCAAAAAATATTGTAAGGTTTGTCCGGACTATGACATGGCAACCGATCAGTCTTGCTCTCTCCACAAGATAGGTGAAATGAGGACTCATTTCAGGCGCACCGCCGGTGATATCAACCGTATGAATGGGGTTGTTCTTCAATACCTCAATGACTGCCTCAACGTTGTCTCCAGACATCATTTCAGCCCTGTCAGGGCGTGCCTCCACATGACAATGTTTGCAGGCCATGTTGCATCTATAGCCAAGGTTGACCTGGAGGAGCGCGATATCTACCGGCGTCAGGGGTGCTGACTGAATATCCATTATCCTGTCTTGAAAGTGTGTGGTATTGATACTCACCTCCTTCGTATTGCCCTTTCTTCAAGTCCTCTTCATCTCTGTCTTACCGTAACCAACCTGCTCTTACTATCAATGATACATATTTCCCGGTATACATGAAAGTAATACCGGGGAATATGCAATGCTGGTCTCCTGCCAAACCTGCATTACCCTGCAACCTCTTTTCTCATGCCCTTGCATACATTGATCAACCCATTCGTAGACGAATCATGGGATGCCACAGTGGCGTCATCCGCGAGCTCATGGAGAATCTTGCCTGCGAGCTGTTTCCCGAGTTCAACCCCCCACTGGTCAAAGCTGAAGATATTCCAGATTACCCCCTGCACAAAAATTTTATGCTCGTACATTGCAATAAGACTGCCAAGCGTCCTGGGGGTAATCTCCTTGAGAAGGATAGAGGTTGTAGGCCGGTTGCCTTTGAAAATCTTAAAGGGCGCAAGGGCCCTGATTTCCTCTTCATTCATCCCAGAGACCCTCAATTCCTCGACGACCTCTTCATATGTTTTCCCTTTCATCAATGCCTCAGTCTGAGCAAAAAAGTGTGAGAGCAGTATGCGGTGATGATTTCCCACCGGGTTGTGGCTCAATGCAGGCGCGATGAAGTCGCAGGGGATGAGTTTCGTCCCTTGATGGATAAGCTGATAAAATGCATGCTGACCATTTGTTCCTGGTTCCCCCCAGATCACGGGCCCTGTCTGATAGTGTACTTTAAGGCCTTTTCTGTCCACGTATTTCCCATTGCTTTCCATATCCCCCTGCTGCAGGTATGCGGGAAACCTGTGCATGTACTGGTCGTAGGGCAAAATCGCATGGGTTTCGGCACCAAAGAAGTTGTTGTACCAGAGTCCTATGAGTGCAAGGAGTACAGGGATATTCTTCTCAAAAGGAGTGTGCCGAAAGTGTCTGTCCATGGCGTACGCCCCTTCAAGAAGTTCAACAAAGCGGTCGAATCCTATGGAACAGGCGATCGAGAGTCCGATTGCTGACCAGAGAGAGTATCTGCCCCCTACCCAGTCCCAAAAGATGAACATATTCTCGGGTGCTATTCCGAACTTTTTTACCTCAGCTTCGTTGGTCGATATAGCTACAAAATGTTTTTTGACAAACGTGGCGTCCTTTGCCGCCTTTATAAACCATTCCCTGGCAGTGTGGGCGTTTGTCATAGTCTCCTGGGTGGTGAAGGTTTTGGATGCAACCATAAACAGTGTTGTGTCGGGTGAAAGGCCTTTTAGGGTTTCCGTGATATGGGTTCCGTCTATATTGGAAACAAAGTGGGTTCTAATATGCGGCTTGCAATATGGCTTCAGTGCCTCGGTTACCATAACAGGACCCAAATCAGAGCCGCCGATGCCTATGTTGACAATATCCGTCATGGGCCTTCCGGTATACCCCTTCCATTCCCCTGAAATGACCATGGAAGAAAACTTTTCCATCTGCGTCATGACCGTGTCTATTTCACCCATTACATCTTTCCTATCCGCATAGAGAGGACTGTGCGAGCGGTTCCTGAGCGCCACATGGAGCACTGCCCGGTGCTCTGTCTCATTGATCCTTTCACCAGAAAACATTTTTTCTATGGCATCTTTCACCCCGGTCTGCCGGGCCAGCTCCACAAGCAGGAGAAGGGTCTCCTCTTTTATGATGTTTTTTGAGTAATCCACGAGAATGTCCTCAAACCGTAAAGAGAATTTGGAGAAGCGTTCCGGATCTTCCTTGAACATGTCCTTCATGTGATGGGTTTTGATATATTCATAGTGTGCACTCAGTTTTTTCCATGCACCTGTCTGTAAAGGATTTCTCTTTTCGAGCATAATGCCTCCCTCTATGCGCACTCATTCAGTTACCAGTCATTATGTGTATCCAGCCTTTCTTGCTTGATACACGCCATTCATATGCTGATAAGCTGATATCACTCCGTCTCACCAGATTCTACCCAATGCAAAGTGATCCTGCAAGAGTGCGGTGTGAGGAGATTTAATGGTATGTCTTAGGAGTGTTCACTGGTGGGGAGAATTCAAGGATTTAGCTTTCTCAAACAATCTTTGCCTATGTGTGTGCGCTCAGGATATTGGCGAAAATAGTTGTAAGTGCTTGAGTTTTCAACTGATTCAACTCTCGAATCCTTAAGAATCAGTTACTCTCTTCCAAAATCCTGTCCCTGCATTCTTCGCAAATACTCAAGATGTTGCCTGCATGGTCCATTACCACATATTTGAGGACTTTAATGGCATAGCAGGTGTCGCATTGGTAATGCACTTCATTCTGCAACTTTCCTACAAATGGCTTTTCCATGGTGAAATTATCCTGATCATGTCCTCGGATTCTATCCTAATGAAGTAAGTATTTCAAAATCGGAAAGGAATTTCTATACATTTTTTGCTTTTTTTTATGCAATTTTTGCAGGCAAAAAAAATAGGTTGCGGGATAGATAATGAAAAATAAGAAAATAGTTTTTTTAATCAACAGCATGGGAATTATATTCCGACCCCTTAGATAATCTTTGTAGGAGAACGACAAAGAAAGTTTTGCACAAAAAATGAAGCAAAATTGATAAAATAGGCTTCCACTAGAAGGGAGTGAGATGGCAAACCCGAAGATTAAAGACTGGCCAGAAAATGAGAGGCCGAGGGAAAGACTCATTAAGTATGGCACAGAAAGCCTTTCAGATGCCCAACTCCTTGCGATAATCATCAGGACAGGTGGAGAGGGGAAAAGCGTTCTTGCCCTTGCAATGGAACTGCTTGATAAATTTGGGGGATTGAAAAATATTGACAGTGCCTCTATCGTTGATCTCTCCTTAACGAAGGGTCTGGGAAAGGCAAAAATTGCTCAGTTGAAGGCAGCGTTTGAGCTGGGGAAGCGTCTGATGAGCGAGCCCATAGGGAATACCCCTGTATTTTCCTCAAGTAATCTCGTCTATTCCTATTTTGCGTCCCGGTTCAAAAATGCAAAAAAGGAGACCTTTCTCTGCGCACTCCTTGATACAAAGAACAGATTGGTGCGGGAGGTGAAGATTTCGGAGGGAACACTCACCAATTCCCTTATCCACCCCCGTGAGGCCTTTAAGGAGGCTATCAGGGAGTCAGCGGCTTCAGTTATCTTTGTCCATAACCATCCCAGCGGAGACCCAGGGCCGAGCAGGGATGACATCGCGGTTACCGAAAGACTGAAGGCAACAGGGGATATTGTGGGCATCACGGTTCTTGATCATGTGATTATCGGCGATGGGACATACGTGAGCCTTAAAGAAAAAGGGATAATGTGATATAATCGTTTGCGGAATCATTCAAGTCTGTATCATCGTGTAATTATAAAACCTGAGGGGAGGAACATATGATCAAAAGAGCACTTATGAGCGTCTCAAACAAAAAAGGTATCGTTGATTTTGCGAAGGAGCTTTCGGGCATGGGAGTGGAGATCCTCTCCACGGGTGGGACGGCAAAATCCCTCCGGGAGGCAGGTGTCTCAGTGGTGGAGGTGTCTGAGTATACAGGGTTCCCGGAGATGCTGGATGGCAGATTGAAAACACTTCACCCAAAAATACACGGAGGGCTCCTTTCCAGAAGAAGCAATCCTAAAGACATGAAGGATATTGAAGAGCATGATATCAAACCAATAGATATGGTTGTGGTAAATCTCTATCCCTTTGAGGAGACCATCTCGAAGCCCGGTGTGAGCTTTGAAGAGGCCATTGAAAATATCGACATCGGCGGTCCCACCATGCTCAGGGCTGCGTCGAAGAATTTTCAGGACGTCACCGTAGTAGTGGATCCCGATGACTATGAAGCCATACTTCGTGAAATAAAATCATCCAAAGGGGCTTTGAGCAAAGAGACAAAACTCAATCTTGCGAAAAAAGTTTTTGCCCATACTGCACGCTATGACACACTTATTGCGGATTATCTCACCGGCATCACCGAAAAGGAACCCTCTTTCCCTGAATTTTTCACCACCACTCTTAGAAGGGTCGCTACCTTGAGATATGGAGAGAACCCTGCCCAGAAGGCTGCCATCTACAGAGAGAGGACTAAGGGTCTTTCCCTTCCGGATGCAAAAGTCCTCCAGGGCAAGGAGATGTCTTTTAATAACTATTTGGATACTCACTCTGCGCTGCTCCTTGCGCTGGAATTTAATCAGAAGGCTTGCGCAATAATAAAACATAACAACCCCTGCGGGGTTGCTGTGGGTGCAACTGCTGCTGAAGCATATACAAAGGCGGCAAAAACCGACCCTGTTTCGGCCTTTGGCGGGGTTGTGGCATTCAATACCGAAGTGGATGAAGCGGCCGCAAAAGAGATGGCGGACCTCTTTCTTGAGGTGGTCATCGCCCCTTCTTTTACCAGAGGTGCCCTTGAGGTCTTCTCCCACAAACCGAACGTGAGACTCCTTGCTTTGCCCGATATGCTCCAGCCTGATAAAAGACGGCCCGGCTCATGGGACATAAAGAGAATTGCCGGCGGCTTACTGCTCCAGGGATGGGACTATTCCACAGAGGACATCATGGCGCTTAAGGCAATCACTAAACGTCAGCCCACAAAGGATGAGCGTGAGGCACTGTCCTTTGCGTGGAAGGTCTGTAAACATGTGAAATCCAATGCCATTGTGTATGCATTCAAAGACAGGACTGCAGGAATCGGCATCGGTCAGACAAAAAGGGTTTTTTCTGCACAGACCGGCCTCTTGAACGCAGGAGAGCCTGTTAAAGGTTCTGTGGCAGCTTCTGACGGCTTCTTCCCCTTTAGGGACGGAATCGATGTGCTTTATGAAGCCGGGGTGACTGCGGTGGTGCAGCCCGGTGGATCGGTAAAGGATGAAGAGGTGATAAAGGCGGCGGACGAGTATTCCATGGCTATGATAATTACCGGGGTAAGACATTTCAGACACTGATGGGATTCTCGACAGAAAGCAAAAGGTATCATAATTTCTGGGGACGAAGCCGGAAAGAGTCCGGAACCGGAATGGCGAGAAGACCGGGGAACAGATACAGGGGAATCCGAAATAGTATAATTACTGCACATCATATTCTCAAGACATCTGGTAATGAGGGGAGCACATCTCCGGAGCACTCATACGGCAGGTAATACGGTGTGTCGGCTGGTGAGCAATGCGAGAGAAAGGAACGGGTAATATGAAAGTTCTCGTGATCGGTGGCGGGGGAAGGGAACATGCGATTGTATGGAAGTTGGCTCAGTCAAGGCATGTGGACAAAATCTACTGCTCACCTGGGAATGCCGGAATCGCAGATCTGGCCGAATGCATAGACATAGGAACAAACAATTTCGACGCCCTGGTGGATTTTGTAAAGTATGAGTGGATAGATCTCACCATCGTAGGGCCTGAAGGGCCCCTCTCCCGGGGCATTGTGGATGCCTTTGAAAAACAGGGGATGAGGATACTGGGACCGAGTGAAAAAGCAGCACAGCTTGAATCAAGCAAGGTCTTTGCCAAGGATTTCATGAAACGGTACGGTATCCCAACAGGAGAGTACAGCGTGTTTTCGTCGTATGTCCATGCAGAAAATCATGTGAAAATGAAGGGGACCCCCATCGTGATTAAGGCTGAGGGTCTTGCGGCAGGGAAGGGCGTCTTTATTGCCACGGACATGGATGAAGCGATCAATGCCCTCAAGCTGATAATGCGGGACCGGATATTTGAAGATGCGGGAGACAGGGTGGTGGTGGAGGAATGTCTCGAGGGAGAGGAGGCATCCTTTATGGCATTCTGCGACGGAAAGACGATTAAACCCATGGCGAGTTCCCAGGATCATAAACGGGTGTTCGATGGCGACAAAGGCCTGAACACAGGAGGGATGGGTGCATATAGTCCTGCCCCTGTTATTACAAGGGAGTTGGAAGGGGAGATCATGGAGAAGGTCATGTGGCCCACGTTAAGAGGGCTGAAGGCCGAGGGAATAAAATATAAGGGGATACTCTATGCTGGCCTTATGATAAAAAATAACGCCCCTCATGTCCTTGAGTTTAACTGCCGGTTGGGCGATCCCGAAACCCAGCCTGTTCTTTCGAGAATGGATACAGACCTTGTGGATGTTGCCTTTGCCATTACTGACGAGAAGCTTTCGGAGGTGGATATTCAATGGAGACCTGATTCCTCTGTCTGTGTGGTGATTGCATCAGGAGGATATCCGGGGAAGTATCAGAAAGGGAAGATTATTAAGGGACTAGAGAGCATAAAAGATGAAAAGGATGTATATGTATTTCATGCAGGGACCTCCTTTGAAGATGATCACGTGGTCACCTCGGGGGGAAGGGTCCTGGGGGTTACCGGTCTGGGAGCTGATGTGGGAACTGCAAGGGATAAGGTATATCGCGCGATTGAGAAGATTCGCTTTGAGGGAATGCATTACCGGAAGGACATTGCGGAAAGGGCACTGAAAAGGAAGTAAGGGGGAGGAGTATGAAACCGAGGGTCTTGGTAATGATGGGAAGTGATTCGGATCTGTCTGTAGTGGAAGAAACGGGAAAGATACTCAAAGAGCTGGGGATCTCCTATGAGATGACCATCGCCTCTGCCCACCGGACACCTGAGCGGGTCCAGAAACTCGCAAGCGAGGCTGAGGGGAAGGGTATAGAGGTAATCATTGCGGCTGCCGGTGCGGCAGCGCATCTTGCGGGTGTTGTCGCCTCACATACTATCCTTCCCGTAATTGGGATTCCCCTCAATTCATCTCCCCTCCAGGGGCTAGATTCCCTTCTCAGTACGGTCCAGATGCCGCCTGGTATTCCGGTGGCGACTATGGCAGTAGGGAAGGCCGGAGCAAAGAACGCTGCCATATTCGCGGCGCAGATTATGGGCAGGAAAGACAAGGGAATTGTGAAAAAGCTGGTGGCATACAGGAAGCGGACAGCCGTTGAAATCAAGGAAAAGGCCGATTCCATGAAGCGATTGTGAGAGTCCATCTTGACTGTTTTCCTTGTTTCCTGAGACAGTCGATCATTGCCCTGCGTCTTGGAACGAGGGATGCGGCGCTTCAGGAGAGCATACTGAAGGCAGTCCTCCATGAGGTCGAACAAAGTGATACGTCCAGGCCTCCTGCTTACACCACCACATTCATCCACAGGAAAATAAGGCAACTGCTCCAAGGGGACCCCTTCCAGCGGATAAAGTCAGAATATAACCAAATCGCCCTCGCCCTCTATCCGTTCTTAAGGAAAATGGTTCTGGAAAGCGGCGATCCACTTTGGACCGCCTCAAGGCTTGCCGTAGCAGGAAATGTGATCGATTTCGGAATATTCACTTCTGTTGATATCGAGGGCACGGTGAAAAGGGCTCTCCACAGTCCCTTTGCGGTGGATGAGTATGACGCATTTAAGGATGCACTGTCGGATTCAAAAGAGGTGCTCTACCTCCTGGATAATGCCGGGGAGATTGTATTTGACAGGATTCTCATAGAGACCATGGTCTCTCATGGCAAGAAGGTACTTGCAGTGGTAAAGGGTTCTCCTGTGCTGAACGACTGCACAAAGGCTGATGCCATTGAGGCAGGATTAGCGGAGGTCTGTGAGATAATCGACAATGGTTCCGATGCAGTGGGCACGATTATCGAATGGACTTCCGGAGATTTTCAGAGGAAGTATGCGCAGATGCCGTTCATTATCAGCAAGGGGCAGGGAAATTTTGAGACAGTGTCAGCAGACCCTAAAAAGACAATAGTGTACCTCTTTCAGTCCAAATGTGAAGTGGTTTCAAGAGAACTGGGCCTGTCCCTGGGCTCTATGATTCTGAAGAGATCCTGACCTATGTCGGGAGATCTTGGAACCTAAACTATCTTCTTCCCCCCGGTCTTCTGCTTCCAAAACCGCCGCGATCTCTTGTGCCCCTCTCTCTTCGTTCCTGCGGTTTCGCTTCACTGACGATAATGTTCCTATCCATGAAACTCGTACCGTTCAGCGTGGAGATCGCCTTTTGGGCCTCTGCATCAGAACTCATCTCAATGAATCCGAATCCCCGTGCCCTTCCCGTGGCAGCATCAGTGATAAGCTTCGCCGAGAGAACCTCTCCTGCCTTTGAGAAGAGATCCTTCAGGTCCTCCTCAGATGCCTGGAATGAAATGTTGCCTACATAAAGTTTGTTTCCCATCCTTCCTCCTAAAAATAAAATCCCAAGACCTTTGGTCCTGGGTAAAGGCACCTCAAGAATCAATGATTTTTGGGGGACCCGGTGATGCAGCGATGCTCACATCATGATACGTAACTATGCCAGTTCATAATGATTTTGTCAAGTAAATAATTTCGAGAAAAAATTCTCCGAGCGCTCCCTCCCTATTGTTGAGTTCGGCCCGTGTCCTGCGAGCACCACCGTTTCAGGGGGAAGAGACATCAGCCTTTGGAAGGACTGCTTCAGCTTCCGAGTATCTCCTCCATGGAAGTCTGTCCTTCCCACAGAGCCGGCAAAAAGCGTATCCCCAGTGATTACTATCCCCTCACCGAAAAGACAGATGCCGCCAGGACTATGACCGGGGGTATGGAGCACCGTGAAGGTGAGACTTCCCATTGTTATTTCATGGCCATCTTCTGCAAGGAGATCAGGTTCAGGAAGCGGGTCAAGGGTATATCCCCAGAATGCTGCCATGTCCCTGGCACCATGGTAAATCTCCTGTTCATCCCTGTGAATCACGACGGTTGCACCCGTCTGTTCCTTAATTTTGGGAACTGCACCCACATGATCAAAATGCGCATGGGTGCATATGATGTACTCAAGGGAAAGGTTCTCCGTCTTCAGAACGTCCATGATTGTGTCAGGCTCGTCCCCAGGGTCGATGACCATTGCCTTTCTTGAATGCTCGTCAGCTACTATGAAGCAGTTTGCTTCCAGCGGCCCCAGGGGAATTGACCTGACAATCATGCGGCACTCCTCCTCAGTCGGTCTTTAATGCGGTCATACAGGTAATTCAATTC
>Ga0335085_10007471_pt1 | contig 16925 bp, 14 predicted proteins | sample Lox_Sample_45_FD_206712 | JGI IMG/M metagenome (GOLD analysis project Ga0335085, IMG submission 206712) | Soil microbial communities from Loxahatchee National Wildlife Refuge, Florida, United States - Lox_Sample_4.5 | ecosystem: Environmental > Terrestrial > Soil > Wetlands | place: USA...
CAATAGCGTAATGCACCTGGTCGGACTGGGACCACGCGACCACGTAGACCGTTGCGGGGGAAGACCCGCAAGTGGGTGTTGGTGTGGTTGGGGTGGTGCTGCTGCATATAGCTGGAGGAGCCGTGTACAGACCATTGGCGTCAATCGAACCGCAACCTGGATCTGAGGTCGTGGGACTGCTGACCGTACAGGTAACGGACGTCGGCGAAGGCGCCGCGTTGTTGGGATAGGAAGTGCTGGAGAGCGTTTGCATGAGCAGGTACTGAACGCCGACTGGCGGCGTGTTGATAAACGTCACATCGAAGGAGGCCGTTGCCGCCGGCGTGAGTCCTACCGGCACGGTCGTCAAGGTCGGACTGATCGAAGTGCGAATTCCGCTATCCAGACCTATAACCGCGTTCGCCGTCTTCTTTTTGTCCGCATCCGCGGTCGCTGCAAACGTAAGTGTCGGGACGTACGGCTTGGGAAAATTCGCGAGTGTTGGCGCGGTATAAGTCAAAACATTGGAGCCGTTGGCAGTGCTGATCGTCCAGGTTCCAAAGGAACCGGATTCTCCATTGCCGCTGAGCGTGCCGCCGGAACTGCACGTTCCTGTCACCGCAGTCGGGTTTGGAGTAGAGGTAGTCGGCGCGGGAGTATACGAGTACGTGCACGGCCAGTCGGTCACCGTGGTCACCGTCGACCCAGTCACCGTCGCCGTGAATGTCTGCACCTGTCCAGCAATAACGCCAGCGGCGCTCGGCAGCACCGACACCGCGACCACGTTCGGGCTGGAGCTCCCGCATCCCGAGATCAAGATAGCCAGGCCCGCACAGGCCGCCAGAATCGCTTTTTTTGCGTCACACCACTTCATGGATTATTTCTCCTTGCCCCATGATCACAGGAATTCCCGCGGACTTTCCTGTTTCTCTTCTATGTTCAAACTCGTCTCGCCGGCCGCTGCCTCAGAACGTGCGGCTGACCGTGAAGCGGAACGTATGCTCCGGTTCAAAATAGTTCAATCCGGACGGCGCGAAAATCGCCTGCGTCGCATAGACCACCGCCGGACTGCAGATGGCTTGCCAATTATTCAGATTGCCCGGATCGATCGGCGTAATCGGATTCGTCTGCCCGCTGTTGATGCACTGCATGGACAGGTTGCGCCCATTGATGCCCGCGTTCGGCGCGTACAAAATCGTGTGGATGCGCAGCGGGTTGTACGCGTAATAAATACGGAAGGGCGCCTGGACGATGGGCAGGTTCACGATGAACTCGACGCCAAACGAATCGCGCAGCTTCCAGTTCGTCCCCGGAGCAATCTGCAACTGGCCCTGCTGGTTCGCAAGCGGAAATTGCGCGTTGATGTTATCCACGCCGGTGGGATCCAGGCGAAGCGCGCTCTTCCGCAACACGCCAACGGTCCCGATATCGTTGAAGAGCGACATGGCCACGGGGCCTGCAATCGGGATGCGGTATTCGAGGTTCATCACGCCCTGGGTGTCCCCGCCGGGGAAGGTGATGGTCTTCACCAGCACCGGCACGGAGAACGCGAATCCGGAAACATTGATGGTCTGATTGACCACGTTGGGAATGTAGGTGACCGGCGAAACCGCGCGGATGTCGAATCCGCGCAGATCGTTTTCGCCGCCCAGATAGAACCGGCTGTACGGCGGCACTTCCTTGCCGCCATATCCGGTGGTAAATCCAGCGAGCAGCCGAACACCGATGGCGTTGCGCTTGTGATTGACCGGGCGGAAATATTTCAGTTCGCCGATATTCGTGATGGTATTGACGTTCCCGCCGATGGGTCCGCCGGTGAACGCCAGTGAATAGAAATAGCTTTTGCCCTGCGTGGCGTTGATGGGGTTGTTGATCGTGTTGTAGGAAATCGTTCCGGTGATGGTGCTCGCCACGATGCCGTTGAGCGCACTGGGACCCGCAAGGCTGCTGTACTGCAGGCTTTCGAACAACAACTGCGACGATGCGTTGTAGGTGGAGATGTTCGTGCGGGTGAGGCCATAGGTCAGGCCGATGTGCGTGAACACGTGCTTCTTCAGGCCGTAGTTCGCGAACGTGGTAAAACCGGTGCTGTTCTGGTTGTAATCCTGGATGTATTGCGGGTTGATACTCACCTGCTGGCCGGTTAGCTGCGCCGCTTGTTGCGCCTGGTTGAACTTGTAGAGGGTGGAGAAAACGGTGAAGCCGGTGCTGATGGGGCGGTCTAGGAAATACGGTTCGGTGAAGCCGAACATCAGGTTGCGCTGGTATTGGCCGACCTGCGCGGAAAGCGTCAGGGTTTCGCCGAGACCGAGGAAATTGTTGGTCTGATACGTCAGGCCGATGAAGCCGCCGGCCAGGCCGCTGACGCCGCCTTGCAACCCGATGGATTGCTTTCCTTTTTCATGGAGCTTCAGCACCAGGTCCACGGTTCCCTGCTTGGTGTTGCGCTTGATTTCGACGTTTTTATCGGCGTCGATCTTGTCGAAATAATCCAACTGGTTGATGCGCAGGATGCTCAATTCCCAGGCACGCTTGTTGAAAAGCTGCCCTTCGTCAATCAGGAGTTGCCGCCGGATGACTTTGTCGCGCGTGGTGGTGTTTCCACTGAAGTCAATGCGGTGGACGTAGTATTGCTTGCCCTCGTCGAATTTCAGGATCAGGTTGACTTGTTTCTTGGACTCGTCAATGTCCTGGTCCGGCGTCGGCACGAAATCAATGAAACCGTACTGGCCGTAAATCTTGGTGTACTCATCCAGGGCTTTGCGGATCTTGGAGGTGGAGAAAACGTCGCCTTGCTTGAGCGGGAACACGCCTTTGAGCGCATCCGCCTTCAGCGAAAGCGCCTTGTCGGGGTCGGTGCTGGCGATCTTCAGCGTTCCCATGTAGTACTTCTCGCCTTCATCAATGGGAATGGTGATGTTCACCGCTTTTCCGGGAACTCTCCCGGTCACCACCGGAATGCCCCAGCGCCAGCCCATGGTGTCGACGTTCTCCAGGATCGGATCTTTCACAACGACCTTGAAATATCCATTGTCCTGGTAGAGACCGCGGATGCCGACTTCGATATCCTCGATCAGCTTGTCATGATCGTAGGTCTTGGACATCACGTTGATCTCCGTGATGTAGAGGGGAATGGCATACGGCCGGTCGTTGCGCATCGCGCGGATCAGCTTCCGGTCGCTGAATGCGTGGTTTCCCGTAAAGTGAATCTGGCCGACCTTCACCTTGGGCCCTTCGTTGATCTTGAAGACGAGGATCACGGCGTTACTCGACGCAATTTTTTCGTACTCTGGCGTCACCGTGGCAAACTGCCGGCCGTGCTCCGCCAACAAATCTTTCAGCACGACTTCTGCTTTCTTGATGCGCGTCGGGTCGAATTGGCTTTCCACGGTGAGGCCGACTTTCTTGTCCTTGAAGCGGTCCAGAATGTCGGACTCCGAAATCGAATGGATGCCGTCATAGCGGATACGCCGGATCACCGGGCGTTCCTTTACCTCGAAGATCACAATCTTGGCGTTGGGCTTGTCCGGCGAGTCTTCCACGCGCAATTTTACGTCTTCGAAATATTGCGTATTCCACAGGGCTTGGAAATCGCGCCGCAGTGTCTCTTCGTTGTAAGGGTCCCCGTCGCGGGTGAAGATGCGCGCCTTCAGGGTGTCCGTGCGGATGCGGCGGTTGCCTTCAAACTCGATGCGCTCGACGATCACGTTGCCGGTTTGCCCCGCACCTTCCTGCTCGTCAGGAGTGTAGTCGTCCATTTTTTCGTCGGAGGAATTCAGGTTCAGGGAGGCGTGAAAGAGGAGTCGCGATTTTTCACCGGCGTTTGCTTCGGAGAAACGCCCGCTGGCCGCGTGCGTCAAAACCGGTGCGAGGAGAAGCAGGAGAAGGACGAGGAAAACAGGGTCTTTCCGGGATACACCCATACGTTCAGAACTCGCCCGGTTCTCTCTCGGCAACACACAGACTGTCCGTTGAGCGGCCATTGAGCGACTCAAGGCCGCGCCCCCAAACTCAAGATGTTTTTCTCCCGCCAGACCCGGTACGGGCTGGCCCGCGCGTAATTACGCGGGACGGTTTCCCTGCAGGCCAAACCGCTTCGCGTTCACACGTGCTGCGTCAGATTCGCTAGTGGACGACCGGGGTTGCCTCGCCTACCGGCCGGAATGCGAGACCTTCCCCCGCAACATAAATCTGTAATGTTGCAGGTCTCTGGATTCCACCCTGGATCAAAGCCTCGGAGAGCGGGTCTTCGACGTATTTCTGCAACGCCCGCCGCAACGGCCGCGCACCATAATTCCGGTCGGAGCACGTCTTTTCGAGGATCCACTGTCTTGCTTCGGGTGACAGCACCACTTGCACCTGCCGGTGAATCAGCGTGTCGTTCAACTGCCCCACCAGCAAATCGATGATGCGGAGGAGATCTTCGTCACCCAACGGATTGAAGAGGATTACTTCGTCCAACCGGTTCAAGAACTCCGGATTGAACGCCCGCTTCACTTCTCCCAAAACGAGATCTTCCATGCTCTTCAGGCTGGCCTCGTCAATGCCCGCCTGAAAACCGATGGAGGTGCGCTTTTGCAGATGCCGCGCACCGATATTGGAAGTCATGATGATGATGGTGTTCCGGAAGTCGACTGTGTTTCCGAGACCATCCGTCAACTGCCCGTCCTCGAAAACCTGCAGAAGAATGTTAAAGAGGTCGGGATGCGCCTTCTCAATCTCGTCCAGTAGGATAACCGAATAGGGCGTCCGGCGCACGCGTTCTGTCAACTGCCCACCCTCCTCATAGCCCACGTAGCCTGGAGGTGCACCTATGAGCTTCGAGACCGAGTGCTTCTCCATGAACTCGGACATGTCGAAACGTACCAGCGACTTTTCCGAGCCGAAGAGGAATTCAGCGAGGCGCCGCGCGACCTCGGTTTTCCCGACGCCGGTCGGCCCCAGGAAGAAGAAGCAGCCCACCGGCCGCGAGGGGGATTTCAATCCCGCGCGGCTGCGGCGAATGGCGCGGGCCAGCGCCGTAATGGCCTTGTCCTGACTGATGACGCGCTTGTGGAGTTCGGGTTCAATGCGCAGCAACTTCTGCTGCTCGTCTTCCTTGATGGAAGTGACCGCGATGCCGGTCCAGCGCGAGACGACTTCTTCGATGTCTTCGCGCGTCACGATACCCGTCGAAGCGTCGTCCAGCTTGTAGCGTTCGCGCAGAACGCGCAGGTTTTCCTTCTCTTTTCTCTCTTCTTCGGAGTAGAAGCGCGCTTTTTCGAATTCATGCGCCGCGATCGCCGATTCCATGCGGTGCGTGATGAACTTCACGCGCTTCTGCACCTCGCCGACTTCCTCCGGCACGGACGCCTGGCGCAATTTCACGCGCGCGCCGGCTTCGTCAATCAGGTCAATGGCCTTATCCGGGAGGAAACGGTCGGGAATGTAGCGGTTCGAAAGGTAAACGGAATAGCGCAGGGCTTCATCGGTGTAGCTGACGGCGTGGAACTTCTCGTAGCGTTCCCGCACGCCGTTGATCACCTGGATGGCTTCCTCTTCGTTCGGGGCAGGAACTTTTACTGCCTGAAAGCGCCGCTCCAGCGAACGATCTTTTTCCACGGACTTGCGGTATTCGCCCGGCGTTGTGGCGCCGATGCACTGAATCTCTCCGCGCGAAAGCGCCGGCTTCAGAATGTTGGCCGCGTCCAGCGAGCCTTCCGCCGAACCCGCGCCGACCAGCGTGTGCAGTTCATCAATGAACACGATGGAGTTCTGGCTCTCCATCAGTTCCTTCATGATCGTCTTCAGCCGCTCTTCGAACTGGCCGCGGTATTTGGTTCCCGCGACGATCAAGGAGAGGTCCAGCGACAGAATGCGCTTGTCGGACAAAAATGGCGGCACATCTCCATCTGAAATCCGCTGTGCCAGTCCTTCGACAATCGCCGTCTTGCCAACGCCCGGCTCGCCGATCAGCACGGGATTGTTTTTCGTGCGGCGGCACAAGATCTGAATGACGCGCTCCACTTCGCCTTCGCGGCCCACCAGGGGATCCAGCGACCCTTCCGTCGCCGCCTGCGTCAGATCACGGCTGAACTCCGCCAGCAGGGAAGTCTCCTTTGGCCGTGACGTCGTGGTCTTTTCTCCCGTTGTCCGCGACAATTCTTCACGCAGTGCCGAAAGCCGCAGCCCGCGCTCCATCAGGATTTCCGCGCCGAAGCACTTCTCTTCGCGCAAAATTCCGAGCAGCAGGTGCTCCGTGCCCACGTGCTTGTGCCCCAGCCGCTCCGCTTCTTCCGCCGCCATGTTCAGGATGCGCTTGCACTCCGCGCTCAGCGGCACTTCCACGGACGTGGAAATCCGCTCGCGAATCGTGATGCGCGCCTCAATTTCCTTGCGGATGGATTCGATGGACCCCTGCTGGCGCAGGAAGCGGTTCGCCAGCGCCTTGTCCTCGCGCATCAGGCCGAGCAAGAGGTGCTCGGTCTCGATGTACGGGCTCCCGTACTGGCTGGCTTCATACCTGGCAAAAAAGATGACGCGACGCGCTTTCTCAGTATATCGTTCGAACACGTTAGCTCGCTTCTCCCCCTGGGGTCCCCTTCGCCTCGGCTCTCACCGAGCGAGTCCGCAGAACGCCGTGCTCCAGCCCCACAATCCGGTCGCAGCGTTCCGCGAGTTCCAGGTTGTGCGTCGCGATTAACGACGCCAACTTATGCGTACGATGCAACCGCTCCAGCAACTCAAACACGGCCCAAGCATTCGCCTCGTCCAGATCTCCGGTCGGTTCGTCTGCCAGCAGCACGCGCGGCCCGGTGACGAGTGCCCGGGCAATTGCCACACGTTGCTGCTCCCCGCCCGAAAGTTCACCTGCGCGGTGCCGGGCTCTGTCTTTCAGCCCGACTTCTTCCAGCCACTTGCGCGCCTTTTTAAGCGCTTCTTCCTGTGGCTCTCCGCGCACCAGCAAAGGCATCGCTACATTTTCTTCCGCCGTAAAATCCGGCAGGAGCTGGTGCCTTTGCCAGAGAAACCCCACGGCTCGATTACGGAAATCCGCCACAGCCGCGTCTTGATTTGTCTCGATCGCTTTATTCGCAAAGTATACTGTACCGCTTGTTGGAGTGTCTAGCGCACCAAGCAAGTGCAGCAACGTACTTTTTCCCGCTCCGGATGGCGCGACGATCGCAACCATTTCTCCTTCACGCAATTTCAGGTTCGCATCCGTCAAAACTTCCAATTTTTTCTCGCCGTCGCCGAAATTTTTTCGTAATCCACGCGCTTCCAGGAGAGCATCACCACCGTTGGGCGTCATTGGAGCGCTTTGCGAACTCATCCGAAGCATGCTCCCTTCCCGCAAGCGCGGCTGCAAGGTTCCCCGTCACACGGGGCGAGACAATCTACATATATAGGATGCTTGGAATGGGCGCGGCAGCATGCATGGGCCGTGGCGGCGAGTGTGTCGGAGTTGCCCAACAGTTTTCCCATTTCCATCCCCAAGCTACCTTTGCTGGTAGACCAGGAAGCCGTTCAAACTGAAACGATTCTAATTGGCACGCTTTCAATACTTTAGGGTGGGCTCATGCAACCGAATATAGCGTTAGCACTGCCTTCTAGCAGCCTCCCAAGTATGAGCCTTATTGCTGCAAATCACTCTCCAAATCTAGGGCAAAACCTGTACCAGAACCTTCGGTTTATCGCAGCCGAAACCAAACGAGCTATCGGATTTCTGATATCCGATTTCTTGTATTCCTATTCAAAGCGCAGAATTTCTACTGGTAACAGCCTCGCTGCCTCTCTCGCCGGCACAATCGTCGCCAGCACGGCAATGCACAGTGCCGCAGTCGCAATCCACATCCCGTCCCAGAAGCTCGGATGAAACGGCACATATGGCACGGCATACACCTGCGGGTCGAGCGGTATCAACTGATACGTCCCGGCAATCCAGGCAAAGCCGTATCCCACCACCAGACCGATCAGCGTTCCCGTCGCGCCAATTGCGATTCCCTGCAACAGGAAAATCTTCCGAATCTGTTCGCGACGCGTTCCCACCGACAGCAACACGGCGATGTCCTTGGCTTTGTCGGTCACGGTCATCGAAAGCACTACCAGAATGTTCAGCCCGGCCACAAAGGTGATCAGTCCGATGAAGATTGCGGTCACCAGCTTTTCCAGCTTCAGAGCGCGAAACAGCGCGCGGTTCGCTTCCATCCAGGTTGTCGCCGTAAACCCTGTCCCTGCCATCTGCTCCGCTTCCGGCGCGATTTGCAGCGCAATTTCCGGCTTGTTCAGCCGGAACTCCAGCACATTCACAATGTCTGCCACGCCCGCAAGCGATTGCGCGGCGGGCAACGAGATGAAGCACCAATTTTCGTCGTAATCGTAGAATCCGGACTCGAAGATGCCCGCCACGCGAAACCGCCGTGTTCGCGGCATCATTCCAAACGGGGTCAGCCTTCCTTGCGGACTCGTCAACGTCACGTAATCTCCCGGCTTGACCTTCCATTCGTCCGCGAGCAGCTTGCCCACCAACATTCCGTCAATGCCATCCGCATCGGCGGAGAAATCCAGTTGCCCCGCAGTCAGCTTTTGCAACGCCTCGTCGCTCTTTTTCTCAAGGTCGACGTCAATTCCTTTCGTCACCACCCCGCGCGCGTCACCGCCAAACGACATCAGCACGGTGTCGTAGATGGCCGGCGTCACCGAACGCACGCCGGGTATCTGCGCCAGCTTGTTCGCCAGTTCTTGATAATTGGAAATGCCGCCGGAGCCCGGCTTGGTGAGGGAAATGTGCGCGGTCACGCCCAACAGCCGGTCCTGCAACGTCTCGCGGAACCCGCTGTTCATCGCCAGGGCAATCACCAGCGTGGCCACGCCGGCCGCCACGCCCAGCACCGAAAATGCGGTCACCAACCGCAGGATTGCCGGCCGGTGAGGCGACCGCAGATAACGTCGCGCCACAAACCATTCAAAGCTCATGGCGTTCCACGTCCTTTACGCCTTTCCCGCAGCTTGGCCAGTCTGTCCTTCTTCTGCCTTTGCCTCGGGCCGGAGTTGCGGGAACAGAATCACGTCGCGGATGGAATGCGAATCGGTCAGAAGCATCGTCAAGCGGTCGATGCCGATGCCCTCGCCGGCGGTTGGCGGCATACCGTGCGCCAGCGCCCGAACGTAGTCTACGTCCAGTTGCTTCGGAGCTTCTTCTCCGCCTTGCGCAATCTGTGCCAGAAAACGTCTTTCCTGCTCGGTTGGATCATTCAACTCCGAAAAGCCGTTGGCGATCTCCATCCCGGCGATGTAGATCTCGAACCGCTCCACGAGTGATGGATCCTCGGGCTTCTGCTTCGAAAGCGGAGAGATCTCAATCGGGAAATCATAGAGAATGGTTGGCTGGATCAGCTTGTCTTCTGCGATGGTTTCAAACAGCAGCCCGGTCCACTCGCCGTCTACCAACTTCCCCTTGGCCGCCGCGTACTCCGCATGATTCGCCTTCGCCCAGACGTTGTAGCGCTCCGTGGCGCGCTGCGCGCCGCCCGGGGCCGCCAGTTCTTCTACTCCAGGTGGGTCCCCGGCTCCCGCTGGCCAATATTTCACGATCGCTTCGCGCATCGTCAGGCGTTCCATCTTGCTGAAGTCCAGCTCCACCTGGCCGTATTTCACCGTGGTGGACCCGGTAATGGCCTGCGCCAATTCGCGGAAAAGCTGCTCGTTCAATTCCATCAAATCGCTGTAATTGCTGTACGCTTCGTAAAACTCCAGCATGGTGAACTCCGGGTTGTGCTGCGTGGAAATGCCTTCGTTCCGGAAATTGCGGTTGATCTCAAACACCCGATCGAAGCCGCCGACGGTCAGCCGCTTCAGATACAGTTCCGGCGCGATTCTCAGATAAAGATCGGTGTCCAGCGTGTTGTGGTGAGTCACAAACGGCCGCGCCGCCGCGCCTCCGGCAATGGGGTGCATCATCGGCGTTTCCACTTCGATGTAGCCGCGCGCCTCGAAAAATTTCCGCAACTCCTTCACGATGCGCGCCCGCGTTTGGAACACTTCGCGGGACTTCTCCGTAGCGATCAGGTCCAGATACCGCATGCGGTAGCGCAACTCGATATCGGCCAATCCATGCCACTTTTCCGGCAAAGGCAACAAGGCCTTGGACAAAAAGAAAAGCTCCTCCACCCAAACCGAAAGCTCTCCGGTCTTTGTCCGGAACATATGGCCGCGAACGCCGATGTGATCGCCCAGATCCAGGAGTTGAAAGAGCTGAAATCCCCGCTCTCCCACCACGTCCTTCTTAACGTACACCTGCACCCGCTTCCCCGCCCCTTGCAGGTGCGCAAATCCGGCTTTCCCCATCAGTCGGTAGGATACGATTCGTCCCGCCACCCGTACTTCGGGCTTCGCCGCTTCCAGCTCCGACGCACTCATTTCCCCGTAGACTCGCACTAGGTCCGCCGCCGTGTGGGTCCACCGGAATTCGCGTGGAAATGCCTCAAATCCAAGGGCTTGGATCGCTTCTAGCTTTTTCTGGCGCTGCTCAAATTGGTCACGCGGTTCGAATTCCAAGGCCAACTTCCCTTCCCAATGCTCTGCTTCAGGAGTATAAAGGCCGTAGGTGGCTACAGCAAGGAATCCCCGGCCAATGCCAATTCCGCGCCGTTCCACATTGGTACATCAAATTAAATATTATTGATTTGTAAAATCTTTGATATATTCCCGAGACTTTTCCAATCGTTCACTGGAGGTCGATTGTGCAGACCCGGCTGCTCCCTTCGCTCCAACGCACAAACAAAACTTCGGTTTCTCAAAATTGGCGGTCCCCTCTCTCCCCGGAAAAATCCATTCCCTACTTACACACACTGCGTCTTCTTGAAACGTCTTACACCATCTTTAGTATCAATCTGGATGAAGCGATCGGTCTCCGGCGGTGCGGGCACCTCGGTAAAGCCTACCAGGCGCTTTCGATTACTCCCTCGCTATGCAGGCGGCTTGCGAAACATCTTCAGCTTTCGCTCCGCGCCATGATTTCCCATGCCAAGCACTTCCACATTGTTCCCATCATCAATCCCCTTGATCCGGAAAATTTCCAGAGCCCCAAGAGCCGCCGCGCCGCGAGCATCAGCAATCTTTGCAGCCGAATTATACTGACTCAGCGTTCCCAGTTTCTTCACAAGTTATCCACTCTGCTTGAACTCGTCGAGGATCTGGAAGAGGCCTTTGGCGAGGCCGCGTCGGACCTGAAGGACTCCTCTTCGCCGCACCCGGAGCACGAATGGGCTACTCTCGATTCCGCCCACTACGACCTCAACACTTGCCTGCGGGAGTCGATTGTCCTTCTGAAGTGCTTTTTCCACGCCATGCCTGCGGAGCAACTTCCGGAGTTCATTGCCGCTCTCCAAAAACAGCCTTCCCCCTCGCTTTCCGGAGCCCTCCTGCCCAAACGGCATCTTGCCCATAGACGGATGGCCCTGCTCAAGGGACAATAACCCCTGACTCTTTGGGGTCGCGTACAAACCCTGGCATGCAACCAATGGAGCCCTTCTCCCTATCTATAGCTCCATATGTGCGCCTCGACCGCCATCCCAGGGACAACTTTAGGAGCGATTCGGCGCATCCGTTCTTCTAGTGGCGCCGCAACTGGACAGTTGGCCCGTCAAAGACCAGCACCACCGGTAGCGTGGACCGAAGCGGAGGCTATACGCCTGGCGAAGGCCGGGAATGCCGCTGCCTTCGAGTTCCTCTACCAGCTCCACAGCCGCAGGGTCTATGCCCTGTGCCTCAGGATGGTCGGCAATCCTGCCGACGCGGAGGACCTGATGCAGGAGGCCTTTCTTCAGCTGTACCGGAAGATCGGCACGTTCCGGGGCGAATCGGCATTCTCCACCTGGCTGCACCGCATGACCGTTAACGTCGTGCTGATGCGCCTGCGCAAGAAATCGCTCCCGACCGATTCGCTGGAGGAAACCATCGAGCCCGACGCGGAAAGCAGCGCCCCGAAACGCGATGTTGGCGCTCCGGACCTGCGTCTCTCCGGCGCCGTGGATCGCGTGAACCTGGAGCGCTCCATCGAAAAGCTCCCTCCAGGCTACCGCACTGTATTCGTCCTGCACGACGTGCAGGGCTACGAACACAACGAGATTGCGGACATCATGGGATGCTCGGTCGGTAATTCGAAGTCGCAGTTACACAAGGCGCGCACGCGTCTCCGCGAGTTGCTTCAGGAGGAAATCCGCGAGCAGGCTCGCGAAGAGCGCAAGGCCGCAAAAACACAATCAGGTTCCCTGGATTAGGTTAGAATGGCGAAAACACCTCAATCGGTCGGTGCACGAAATTGCCAAATGCAGTGGACGGAGGCAGCCATCCAGCGCTGCTTTCTTCGGAGCTGGCTGTATGCAGTGTAAAGTTCTCGAATACGTTTTGGAGTCCGAAGGCCTCGGCACGCTTTCTGTAGAAGCCTGCGAGCATCTCGCCGAGTGCCCATCTTGTCAGGGCCTCCTCGCTGATTTTCATTCCATTGTCGCCGTTGCGCAGACGCTTCCCGCCGAAGTCGAGGCTCCCGCTCGTGTGTGGATTTCTCTTCGCTCTCAGCTCCAGGCCGAGGGGATCATCAGGGAGCCAGTCGAAGCGTTGGACCCCGCTCCCTGGTGGGAGTCTCTTCGCGTGCTGTTCCAGCCGCGCTCCCTGGCTACCGCTCTTGCCGGCCTCGTGCTCGTCGTCGGCACCTTCTACTTCACGCACAAGCCGGGTAGCATCCCTCAACGCGTCGCCAACGGCCAGCCTGCGGTGCAGCCTTCTCAACCTCAGCAGGCTTCCGCCCCGGCCCCGGTTCCCGCGGTTCCGGCTCCCACCACGGTGACTGAGATAGCTCACGCCCCCGCCGCCAAATCTCCCAAGGTTAAAGATCTCGCCCCCTCTCCGTCCGAAACCGCTTCCACGACGCTCGCGCAGCAGGAACTGTCTATGCCGGATATGCAACTTGCCGGCGATACCACAGTGGACGCGTCCTTCCGCGAGAATTTACGCACACTCAATCAATTTATTGCTGAATGCCAACGCCGTTTGAGGCAGAATCCTCAGGACGAACTGGCGCGCGAATACCTTAACATGGCCTATCAGCAAAAAGCCGATTTACTCGCCGCGATGATGGATAACGGCAGGAGCGAACACTGAGATGCTGACCTTGATGAAGCCTCGCCATTCGTTGGGTCTGTGGAGCGCCACAGCGTTGCTTTTGGCCGCGCCGGGCGCTTATGCCGCCGCCGCTGCTGCCGACGCTCCCGAACATCTGGAGCATCATTTCACCGTCCAGGGCCACCCCGTCGTCGTTCTCCAGAACGTCGTCAACGGACGCATCGAAGTCAAATCGTGGAAAAACTCGGAAATCGTTGTCACCAGCACCTCCCTAAAGGACCGCGTCGACATTGATATGGAGCAGGTCGGCGACCGCATTGACATCGCTGCCAATCCCACTTCCAACGCCAACAGCGCGCAGCCGCACGAGGTTGAGGCAAATTTTCAGCTGACGGTTCCCGAACGCACCGAACTTCAGCTGAAGACGCAGACGGGCTTGATCTACGTCGAGCAGGTCACTGGCGATATGAAACTCGAAAGCATTGCCGGTGACGTGCATCTGAAAGAAGTCTCCGGCTACATCATCGTCAAGACCACGGGCGGCTCGCTGGTGTGCACGTCGTGCTCCGGAAAGCTGGAATTCACCTCGGTCAGCGGCGGAGCACAGCTTTTACAGCCATCGTTTACGAACGTGAGCCTGCTCACCACCTCCGGCAACATTCTTTACGACGGCGACTTCCTGCGCACGGGGATTTACACAATGAAGAGCGGCAAGGGGCTGGTGGAAGTGCGCTTCTCCGGCAATGATTCGTTCGACCTGCAGGCCAGAACGTATTCCGGCATTGTGGACAATCAGGCCGCGCAGTATATGCAGCCCGAGCAGCACACCAGCCGCCACGGCAACAAGTTCACCCGCTATCTGAACCGCACGGTTGGCTTGGGTTTCGCCAAAGTCGAAATCTCCACCTACAGCGGCACCATCCGCATCCTGAAGCGCGACTAAGTTTCGTGAGCATCTCCGTTGTGCGGCCCGCCCTCCGGGGCGGGCCGTTTTTTTCGCCGTTATCTTTGCTTCGTTCCCTCGTTACTTCTTTACTTCTTTCCCTCAACTCGAAGTATTCTGTACTCAGTCGTATGAATTCTCATCGCCCGCAATCATGGTGAATCCGCGCGTACCGATCCTTTGCCTCGCCGGCTTCATGGGCTCCGGCAAAAGCACCGTCGGCGCGCGCCTTGCCCGGCAGCTCGGGTGGCGCTTCGTGGATCTCGACGAGCGCATCGAAGCCGCCGCCGGCATCACCATTCCGCAATTTTTCGAACGCCACGGCGAACCCGCCTTCCGCCAGTTTGAAGCCGACCAACTCCGCGCGGCTCTGGGCCGCGCCATCGAGCACAAAGAGCCCAGCATCCTGGCGCTTGGCGGCGGCACCTACGCCCAGTCCGGCGCGCCCGAATTCCTGCGCAATGCCGGTGTCCCCGTCATCTGGCTCGACGCCCGCATTGAAGTCCTGCTCTCCCGCTGCATGACCATGACGGGCCGCCCGCTGTTCCGCGACGAAGCCAGCTTCCGTGCCCTTCACGCGCAGCGCCTTCCTTCTTACCAGCTCGCCGATTTTCGCGTGGACAGTTCGGGCGACGCGTCCGTGGTCGTTGCCGAAATTCTACGCCGCGGCATTCCCGGCGTTCCCGCGGCGGAACTCGATACCCATTTGGAATTGGAGAAACCGCAAACCTGAGGGGGACTACATGAACCAAGCCGTTCGCTTGTCGAATCTGGTGCTGCGCTGCACGGCAATGTTCGCAATCGTCGCTTGTCTTGCTCTCTCCGCCATCGCTGGGGACAAGAAGTCCTCCGTCCTCATTCCCGACAAGGGCAAATTCAACATTCTTCTCGACGGCAAATCCATCGGGCGCGAAGAATTCGAAATTCAACCTTCCGGTGCCGGCTGGGTCGCCAAAGGCTCCACATCGATTCAGGCCGACGGCCAATCCGCGAAAGTGACCGGAAATCTTTCGCTGCAACCCGACGGTGTCCCCATCAGCTACGACTGGAGTTCGCAGACCGACAAAGCCAACTCCGCGCATGTCGATTTTGTGAACGGAGTCGCCAAAACCACGTTGCAAGTTCAGGGCGCACATCCGTTTCAGCAAGAAAATTCCTTTGGCGCACCGCTGATCGTGGTTCTAGACAACAACCTCTACCACCAGTACGAAATTCTCGCCCATCTTTACGACTGGTCGAAGCGCGGCCCACAATCTTTTCCGGTGCTGATTCCGCAGGAACTCACGCCCGGCACCATCGCCGTCGAATCCGCAGGCTCCGACACCGTCGACGGCAAATCCTACGAACTTCTGAAGGTCACCACCGCCGACATCGAGATCCACCTGTTCCTCGACTCCAGCCACAAGCTCCACCGCCTCGAGGTCCCCGCCTCCAAAGTCACCGTTCTCCGCGAGTGAAGCTTCTGTTGTCTCGGCTCGGCACTACCCTTTGAGCAGGCCGATCCGCCGGTATTCCTGCGCACGATCCGGATGCAGAAAGAACCCGTTCACTCCTGCCGTTGGGCCGAGCACGATCTTAAGTTGGCGGTTTTCGCGGCGCGCATAGACGTACCCGGCCTTCAGCAGTTGGCAAACCGACGCATTGGTGTGCCCCGCTTCGCACAACACCAGCGGCCTTTGCATCGCCAAGAGTTTTGGGCACCCCGCAATTACCTGCCCTTCGTAACCTTCCGTATCAATTTTCATCCCAACAATTTTGTCCGTGGGAACCCGAAACCCTCCGGCATCCAACTGGTCGTCCAACCGTGCCACCGGCGCATCAAACGCGTGAATGCGGAATGAGCTGAATGCTTGTCCCTTGCAGTGTTTTTCCAGATGGTTCACGACGTTTTGCGCCAGGCAGGAGAGCGCCGGCGATGCATTCGCGGTCGCCAGCGCGCCAATGCCGTAGCCGTTCAGCACCGTGGACGTGCTTTCACGACCAGATCGAAGCCGCCGAATATCCAAAGTGCGCGCCGATATCCAGAATCGTGCTATCCGGATCCTGAAACGCTCCGAACACAAGATAGTCTTCGTCATGAATGGTGCCGTTCCGGAGTGTTTCTTCAATCCACGCGGGCTGTGCCTCGACGTGCGGGTCGTAGCCTGCAGGAGTCACAACCGCATCGGACCGGTTTCTGCGCAGAAAGTACTCCTCCAAGATCACTTGCACTTGCCGAAGGATTGCCTCCCGGTCATCAACCGGAGTTAGCTGCTCCTTCCCGCGCCTTCCGCAAAGACCCAACAGCATTCGAATGTGCCCTCGCACGGCGCCGCTCGTGCCTACCAACGGTCGTTCCAGGAATCCTGTCGCCTCCTCGTACTTTCCAATGCTGAAGAGCAGCACCCCCAGGTTCGCCGCAGCTTGTTCATGTGTTGGCTCCTTCTCCAAAGCGCGCCGAAACCCTCTCTCCGCCAGCATGAGTTGCCCAACGGCCCAGTCATTCCAGAGTTCCGCTGATTCCCCTCGGCTGAGGGCTAGGGCTTCAGCCAAAGCCTGCGAGCCCTCGACGACCCGCCCTTCCATCAGAAGCGCCGTTCCATTCTGAACCCCCGGTCGCGCGAGATTTGTTTCCTTCTCTGTCATTCGGAGTTCCACTCAACAGGAACTTGCAACTGGAGAACCACGGCATGACCGAATGGATTGGAAATCCCCCAAATGGGGAGCCAGCAGAACATTCATCTTCTGTTCTCCAAGGTGTCATCTCCGCCACGTATCTGTTTATAATTTGTCCCGCGCAAGGTCACGTCAGGAGGAACCAGAAATGCTCTCAGGAAAGGTATTCCAACGTGCGTTGAGTGCTACACTCCTAGCCCTCGGGCTGGCAGCGAGCGCCAACGCGCAGTGCAACCTCAACTCCCCG
>Ga0335085_10007472_pt1 | contig 16924 bp, 14 predicted proteins | sample Lox_Sample_45_FD_206712 | JGI IMG/M metagenome (GOLD analysis project Ga0335085, IMG submission 206712) | Soil microbial communities from Loxahatchee National Wildlife Refuge, Florida, United States - Lox_Sample_4.5 | ecosystem: Environmental > Terrestrial > Soil > Wetlands | place: USA...
GTCGTTTGCCGACGGGAGGAGGCGCTGAGGGGCGGGGACTGTGATGCGGATGGGACTGGGCGGCTTGGCCTAGGCGGTTAGCGGCTGGCGGCGGCTAGGTCGATGCCGAGGGCGATGAGGGTGGCACCCAGGGCGCGCTCGAGACGGCGCCGGATCGCGGCGCGGGACAGCCAGTTACGCGCGCGGGACGCCAGCAGGACGATGCCCACGCAATAGCAGGTGTCGAGTATGAGCTGGACGGATGCCAGCGCCACGGTGGTGCCGAACACCGGGCCGTGCCGCGGCAGGAACTGCGGGAAGAACGAGAACGCGAAGACCGCCGCCTTGGGGTTGGCCGCGATCGTCACCAGCGACGCGCGGAACGCGGCGGCCGGGGTGCGCCCGGAGGGCAGCCGGGTCAGGGAGAGGGACGCGCCGAGTTCCTGGTCGTCGCCGACCCGGCGCGCGCTGCGCCAGGCGGACACCCCCAGGTAGACGAGGACCACCCCACCCACGACGTGCAGGGCCAGGTACAGCCACCAGTTGGCGCGCAGCAGCGCGGTCAGGCCGGCGCCCGCGGCCAGCGCCCAGCAGAACACGCCGATCTCGTTGCCCGCCACCGCGGCCAGCCCGGCGGCGCGCCCGTCACGCACCGTGCGATGCAGGAACAGCGCCGTGGACGGCCCGGGCAGCGCGGCGACGGCCAGGCAGGCCAGCAGGAACGCGGGCAGCACGGACAGAACGTGCCTGACGATCTCACTCATCCGCCGATTACACCCGCTGGCCCGCCCAAGCCGCAAAGCGTTTTCCGGTCCCGGCGGCGCGGTGCCGTAGAAGCGGAGCGTCTGCGGGAGACTACTGATGGCGACCGACGCTGCCTCCGGCCGGTACCAGGACCAGCCTGGGCCTGGCGCCGCGGACCGGCTGGGCGGGTACGTGGGAGGGCCCGCGGGTACCGTCCCCCGTTCGTTCAAATCGGGCTGAGATGCTCGGGCGGGCTGCCTACTACGAAGTTGCGCGCGCGGCGGCCGAGCGTCATCCGGCGCCCGACTCGATCAGGCTGCCGCCCGAGCGCGTCCGGCACATCCTGGACGGGGACCGCTGGGGCGGCGGGCACCGGCACGGGACCGGCCCGGCAAGGCGGAGTTCCCGGCTAGCTGGGACGACGAGCAGACGATCGGGCACATCATGGACGTGGCCCGCCATCCCGACGCCCGGCCGGTCTGGCAGCCGAACCACCGGTGGCGGCTGCGCGGCGAGCGGGACGCCGTCGACGTCACCGTCATCGTGAAACCGGACGGCGGGATCTGGGCCGCGTCGCCGGAAGAAGGCGGCCCGGGCGTGATCAGGAACCCGACCGGGGGGCAGCGGTGAACGAGTCCGAGGTCATCGAGCGCGCGGAGGCCCTGCCTGCCCGGTTCGCCGACCAGGTCCGGCCGGAGGACCTCGATGGCCTGCGGTCGATGGCCAGGGCTGGCGAATGGCGGGAACTCGTCGACCTGCTGGTGGCCAGCCTCGGCTCGACCCGGGGCCCCGGTGACCGCCGGGGAGCTCGGCGAACTGCGGTCCCTGCTGGAGGCCATGGACATGCCCGGCCCGTCGCTGGCCGGCCTCAACGTCGAGGGCTAGCCGGACCAGGGCTGCGCGCGCTAGCCGAGCACCGGATCGGCCTGATCAAGCTGGAGTGGAACCAGGCGTCCGAGCAGGCCCTCGGCACCAGTCGGCGGCCGGTCGCCGACCTGCTGGCCGGCACGGCTACCAGCTGTACCGCCCCGACCCGGCCGGGCAGCTCTGGCCGGGCAGCGACCCGGGCTTCGGCCCGGAGGTCTTCGGCCGCCCCGCGACGGTGGCAGCTACCGGGGCCAACACAGGGGCGTAATAAGCTTCTGTGCATGGACACGACCGCGGTGAGCATGGCGCTCTCGTGGCGCCGGGAGGACGCGCCGTGACCGGGCGCTCCGACGCCGAGGCGCGCAAGCAAGCCGGGCTCGTCATCGCGGGCCTGGCTGCCGTCACGTTAACGGCGGCGAGGCTCGGCATCCGCTGCCCGATCCGGGCGGCGTTCGGCATCGACTGCCCCGGCTGCGGCGGAACGCGGGCGCTGCTCGCCCTGATGCACGGTGACGTACCGCAGGCCGCCAGGGAGAACGCCGCGGCCCTGCTGGCCGGACTGGTCGCGGCTGGTTATGTCATTGCTCCCGCCCGAGTCAGCCAGGCGGCGGGCGTCGTGCGCGCCTCGGCTGAGCGTTACCGCGTGACGAGATGGTGGGCGCACCATCCGTACACCGCGGCGTGCGCCGCAGCCGGACTCTGGTGCCTGGCCCGCAATGGCAGCCCGTATTCTTCCCGGATCCGGTCGTTGGCGGCGCCCAGCATCTCACGCCGGGTGCCAATGTCGGCTTTAGCCTCGGGCTTTCGTCCGGGGTTAGCCAAGTGTGATCTCGTGATAAGAAAAAGTGCCTTTGACCTGGGAGGATTGGGCTTGTCTAGAGTCCTGTCCGCCACCAGCCGAAGGCACTTTTCCAGTGAAGAGTAACGCACGCAGCACCAGGGTCGCGGTGTCATCTGACGGGAAGGGCCTGGTGTCCCAGGCGGGGGCGGTCCTGCTGTGGGAGACGCTGCCGGCCACCGGCCTGGGCCGGGGCCTGTCGCAGGGCCTGGCCCGGTGGCGGTCGCCGCGGGCGGTGCACGACCCGGGCAAGATCGTCGCGGACCTGGCCGCCGCGGTGGCACTCGGCGGGGACTGCCTGGCCGACATCGCGGTGTTGCGCGACCAGCCGGATCTGGCCGGGCCGGTGGCGTCGGACCCGGTGGTGTCCCGGCTGGTCAAGACCCTGGCGGCAGACCAGGTGCGGGCGCTGGCGGCGATCCGGACGGCACGGGCCGCGGCCCGGGAGCGGGCCTGGGCGCTGGCCGGGGACCCCGCCCCTGGCGCGGACGGCGGCCCGGTCATCATCGACCTGGACGCGACGATCGTGATCGCGCATTCACAAGGAGGGCGCGGCGCCCACGTGGAAGACGTTCGGGTTCCATCCCCTGACCGCCTTTGCCGATCATGGCGCCGGCGGGAACGGGGAGCCGCTGGCCATCATGCTGCGGCCAGGGGGCGCCGGGTCGGACACGGCGGCCGACCATATCGAGACGGTCCGGCTGGCGCTGGCTCAGCTGCCCCGCCACCTGAGGAAGAAGGTGCTGGTCCGTACGGACTCGGGCGGCGGCACTCACGGGTTCCTGGACTGGCTGACCGCCAGGTCCGGCCGCCTGCACTATTCCGTCGGCATGACGATCACCGAGGACATGCAGGCCGCCATCGGCAAGGTCCCGGCGGGTGCCTGGACGCCGGCTTATGACGGGGACGGGCAGGTCAGGGACGGGGCCTGGGTCGCCGGCATCACCGCGATGCTGGACCTTTCCTCCTGGCCGGCCGGGATGCGGGTCATCGTCCGCAGGGAGCGCCCGCACCCCGGCGCGCAGCTGCGGTTCACCGACATCGACGGGCACCGGTTCACCGCCTTCGCCACCGGCACCAGGAAAGGCCAGCTCGCCGGCCTGGAGCTGCGGCACCGCCGCCGGGCCAGGTGCGAGGACCGCATCCGCAGTGCCAAAGACACCGGGCTGCGGAACCTGCCGCCCTGAAAGGCTTCGCCCAGAACCAGCTCTGGTGCGAGATCACCGCGCTGGCGTGTGAGCTGCTCGCCTGGATCCAGCTGCTCGCCCTGGCCGGCGAAGGCCGCCGCTGGGAACCGAAACGGCTCCGGCTGTGCCTGTTCTCGGCCGCCGGGCGCCTGGCCCCCGGCGGCCGCCGCCTGCGGCTGCGGCTCGCCGCACGCTGGCCCTGGGCCGGCCAGATCACCGCCGCGGTCACCCGCCTGCAGGCCCTGCCATCCGGCTGACCAGCCGGAACCGTCACAGCGACACGGAAGGAGCAACCCCGGGGCCCGTGGAACCCCGCCCACCCGGCGCGACAGCCGGGCAGCCACGCACCGCCTGCACCCGAAATCATCACCAGCCGGACATCTCAGGCCGACGCGTCAGCCACGCGAAAGATCGAGGCTAGCCCAGTCGTCTGGGTCGACTATCTCATTGAGGTCCTTGCCGTTCGGCCATCGCGGTCAGGAACCGCCGGGCATCCGGCGGCGTTCCGGGCTCCCGGAGGCGGGCAGGAAAGGACTAGGCATCCGGTTCCGTGATGTTGAGCCTGGCGAGCGAGACGTTCGGCATGCCCACGGCCGTCAGCAGCGCCTGGAGTTCGTCCCGCTCCTGAGCGGTCACTGCGGCGTTGGTCAGGTTGAGGCTGCCGACCAGCAGAGCGACTAGTTCCTGCCATTCACCGCCGCTGGCCATGTCCCGCATTCCGTCGAGATCATCCGGTCGGACGCGTCCGGCGTAATGGTCCGGGAGCGCTCGCACCCGCTCTACTACCTCGTCTTCGCTCACTGCCGTCCTTTCTAAGAATTCTTGACTACTCCTGGATCGCCTTCTCTTGGCCACGCTGTGACAACGGTGCCGTCCTGTCCGACGATGACGGTTACGTGCACGCCGTCCCGTACGCCCTCTGCTCGCCATCTGTCTCCATCGGGGTGCGGTTGATGCTTCGGCGCGGAGTCGGGGTTGCGGGCTATGTCTTCGACGTTGCTGAGGATCCGATCGTCATCCCAGTCGGCGGGAAATTCCGTCTTATCCTTGATACCTGTGCCGGACCGGTGGCCTCCAGCGAACCGGCCATTGCGCTCCTCCCCGTCGAGGATGTGGGTCGCCCGGTCAGGCGGGATCCGTATCGAGTCTGGATCCGGCCGGCTGGGATGATCCGCGACTGCTTCGTCGTCCCATCCCGAGGGCGGGCGGTCTGTGCCGGTCCCCTCGTCGGTGGCATTCTTTTCCCCCGCGTCAGCGAGTTGATCCTCGTCAGGAGAGTTCGTCATGCGCGGTACCGAGTCGTCCGGGATCGCGTCCGGCTGCTCCGGATCGCGCTCATCGCCGGTCATCTGGCCAGGCTGTCCGTCCCTGTCTGGCTCGGGCTGCGGCCAGCCAGCCTCATCCGGTTGCGGCAGTCCGCTCTCCTGTCTGAGCTCATCGCCGGTTTCCCCGGGCTCATCACCGGCGGTGCCTGGCGAGTCCGCCTCGACATTGCGATCGGGAGCGGCGGGATCGCGCGGCAGCTTGTCTTCCTGCAGCTCACCGGCTGGCGTCCTACCGGATTCGACGGTGTCCGCGGGTTGAAGGTCCGGCCGATGGTAACCGGGAGGCCCGGCGTGGTCGCCGTCCGACTGAGCGGGAACGTCGGCAGTACCCCCGTCCTGCCCGTCCGGCGACGGAGAATCGGTGACAGCCGAGCGCAGTTCCGCGCTGGCGTCGGGCTCAGGCAGATCCGGCGTTCCACGATCGGGCTCAGCCTCGCGCACTTCGTCGGGCCGTCTCGCGGAATCGGGCTCCCCGGCACGCCCCTGGCCATCCTGGGCGTGGCCGTCCTGGTTTTGGCCGTCCTGGTCTATGGCGCGGGCGAGTTCCGGCGATACCTCGGGAGTCCGGTCACGCGGCCCATCGTCGGGAGGGGGCGGCGGTGGCGGTGGTGGAGCATCCGTGGCCCCGACACGCTCGGTCATCTTGAATACCGCCGATCAGGCTGGGCGGGAACTTACCCGGCCGGGTTCCTCGCGGGGCGGAGCGAGGAACAGGCCGGACCTCACACGGTCAGGATCCGCTGGGCACCCGGCGCCAGGTCTGGCCGTCCCACCACTCGCTGCCGTCCGGCTTGCGCAGCGCTTGCGGCGGGGCGCTGAGGGCCACCGGCTGCCATTCCGCGCCATCCCACCACTGCTGGCCGTCCGGGGTCATCTGGATGACCGGGGCACCCTCCACCGACATCGGGCTCTCGCCGTCGACCGCGACGTGGTCGCTGGCCCGGTACGGTGTCGCCTCCGGTTTGTCGATCAGCCTGATCTCGACGATCTGATCACTCTGGAAGGCATAGACGACCAGGTAGACCAGGAGCGGGATCACGCACAGCAGGAACCCGATGATCAGCATCGGGATGCTGAACTGCTTGCGCTTGACCAGCGTCACCGACCGGTTGTTCTGGTTGGCCACGGTGAAACCCGAGGAAACCAGGCGGGTGATTTCCATCTGCATCTGCTCGGGCTCGGTGACATCGATATAGCGGACATTTGACATGGATAACCTCTCTTTAGTCGGCACCGTCGATTAGGCCGGGCAGGGTGGTCAGCAGGGCGGGGAGGCGGGATTCCTCGCACACGTACCTGAGAGCACGCTCAACCGAGGATCCGCGGGCCGCTCCGGCGACCTGCGTCAGGGCAGCGCTGAGGCCGCTGCGGTCCGTGTTGCCGAGCACGGCTCGCTTGCTCCCCGGGGCGAACGCGGGGTGCTGCGCTATCTCAGCCAGCTGCTGCCCGAGGGTCGCGCCGTCGAGGATGAGCCCCCGGCTCCGCCACTCCTGGGTCTGAGGGTGCGGCGGCGCGGCGGCCGCGGCCTCGGCGCCGAGGGCGTCGACCGCCTCCGACAGGGCGATCCATTCGGGCAGGTACCGGTAGTAGCCGGCCTGCCAGCGCCGGCGATCGTGCCGAGGCGGGGCCTCGCCGGCCAGCATGGCGTAGAGCGTGTCGCGCAGCCGCCCGGCGAAGTCATCGGCGTCGATCCACCGCCGCAGGTACGGACGGCGGGCGTCGACGGCCCGGTCGACGGCGGTGGCGAGCGCGCAGTCCAGGCCGCGTGCCTGCACCGGCCAAAGCGTCCGGACCTGGCCGCGAGGGTCGGGGGGATTGATGCCGAGCACCAGGGCGGCGGCTACAGCCTCGGTCCACAAGGTCACCGCCGGGTTCTCGGCCAGTGCCCGGGCCTCGTTCAGCTCACGCAGGTCGCAGGCCCGCTCAAGGCAATCCTTGCCGCATAGGAGGCTGCGTCGGCCGGTCAGCGGCGGCGTCACCTGGCGCGTGCCGCCGGTTTCGCGGCTCTCCCCCAGCGGCACCTGCATCAGCAACGGCCGGTCGGCCCCGTCCACGGTGACGGCGGCGACACCGGGCGGCAGCGCCACCACCGCCTCGGACTGGGCCTCGTCGAGGTTCATGGTGGCTCCGACCGCATCCCTGTCATCGCGAGCGGGCAGCCGGTGCATGACCTTGAGCGCGGTGTTCTTGATGACGTCGGGCACGATCTTCGCGGGTATCTGCTCGACGACCACGACACCCTCGCCGTAGGCCCGGATCTCGGCCAGGAGCGACGCGAACAGTTCCACCGCGGCCGCGGCCGGGCCGTCAGTCACGTTCTTGAGCAGCCGGTGCGCCTCCTCGATCAGCAGGAGGTGGATCAGGCCCGGCGCCCTGACCCCGGCGGCGTCACGGACGCGCAGGTGCTCGACGACGCGGATCAGCACCGCCCCCATCAGGAACGCTTTGTCCTGGTCGTTGGTGATGGGCTCGAGTTCGAGCACGACGTTGCGCCGCAGCAGGCCACCGATGTCGAGCGGGTGACCGCCCTCGAAGAAGCGCCCGGGGGTGCCACCGCGCAGGCTGCCGATCCGGACGTCGACGAAGCCCCTGACGTCCGCCGCGACCTCCTTCCCGTAGCCGATGTTGTCGACCACGTCCCGCGCCGCCGCCTGCAGCTCACCCAGGGTCGGGTAGCGCGGCCGGATGAGTTCCTCGGCCTCGTCGTCACGGAAGCGGGGCTTGGCCGCGGGCCGCAGCCCCCCGGTGACAAGATCCCAGCCTGCGCTGGTGTAGCAGCGCAGCAGCGCCTCGGACAGGACTTGCGGGAAAGGCTCGTTGGCCTCGAACGCGGCGAGGAACAGGGCCCGGATCAGGTCGGCGTGGCTCTGCAGCGGGAATCCCGCCTCCGGCTCCAGGGGGTTGAGCGAGGCAGGCGGGCTGTCCAGGTCTCCGGGCCTGATGACCAGGACATCTCCGCCCGGCCCGAGGCGGGCCGCCATCCGGGCATACTCGGCCTTGGCCGGCTCGACGACGAGCCAGGGCACTGGCTGGGGACCGAGGGATAGCGTCTCGAGCAGGTTCCGCGAGGTCTGGGACTTACCCGAGCCGGTCGCGCCGCATACGAAAGCATGACGGTTGAGGGTGTCGTATGGCACCCGCAGCTCGTCCACTGGCAGCAGGGATTCGTCCAGGATGCTGCCCAGGACGACGTGGGCCGCCCCGGCGCCGGATTCGGGAGTCACGTCGAACAGGCGCGGCGACACGGCGCGGATGCCGGGCAGTTCCCTGGCTGGCGGGCGGGCTACGGACGCCAGGAATTCCGAGCTCGCGATGAACGGCGACCGGCTGTCGTCCACGGCGGCCTCGGTCTCCAGGCACTGCGCCAGCGTGCCCTGGTCACGTCCGGGGGTGAGCACGTAAGGCACGTCCTCGAGGTCGCTGGCGTTGCACAGCAAGGCGGCCGTCCGCTGCATGCACGCGAGGTCCGGGCCGCCGACCAGGATCCTGACCGACCAGGCACCCGAGGTCCGCGCTTTGGTCAGTTCCCGGTACCGCGCCTGGGTGCGTTCCAGGTCGATCTGGTGGATCGCGGAGTTCTCCCGCTGCCTGAGCAGCGGAAGACGGCCCATCAGCCGGTTCCGCTCCGCGTCGACTGAGGCCACCGGCAGCGGCTCGGCGATCACCAGCCAGCCGAAGGCATCGGGCAGGTGCGCCACATAGTCGTCGAAGGGTGCCCGCAGGGCCGCCTGCGGCGAGTCGTCACGCGGGGTCCACAGCACGTCGGGTTCGCCCAGGCAAGCAGTCCACAGCCCGAGCGAGCCGAGGGCGGCGGCCACGTCGGCCGCGGGAGCCGGGATCCCGGTTGCCCCGGGCGGATAGAGGACCGGCACGTCACGAGCGGGCGAGCCGGGACCGTCCCGGAGGGTGGCGGTACCGGCGGGCGGGAATCTCGGCGAGCCGCCCACCAGGTACTGCAGGCGACGGACGCCCGCGGGCCGCACGCAGCAAAAGGCCAGCGTCCCGGTGCTCTGGCCGGCCCCGCCGAGCAGCTCGGCATGAGCGCCCGCGAGCGAGGCGAAGATCTGACGGCGCAGCTCGGTCGGCCTGGCCTGGTCGACGGGACGCGGGACGCTGGTGAGCCGGAGCCAGGAAATGGAGTCCAGGTTCATCGTGCGTGCCGGCCCGGCCGGACCTGACTCCGAGGCAGGCCGAGGGGCTCGCCTTCCACGAGGACCCGGGCGCCAGCCGCGGCGGAGTCACCGGGCGGGAGCTGGACGTTCCCGCCGGCGGTGGCGGCCACCCGGTTCAGCAGGGAGATGCCTGGATTGCAGTCGGCGGCCACGACGTGCCTGCGGCCGCCGGAAGTCCCGACGAAGATGAAAGCCGTGCTGGGCATCGACTGGATCTGGGTCGGCTCGACGGCGAATTCGTACACCCGGCTGGCCGTGGCACCATCGGTGACCGTGTTCGTCGTCGACCAGTTGACGGTCCGGGACCACGTGTCGGACCTGGAGAACGAGGCCGAACGGGACCAGTTTCGGCCCCGGCTGCCTCCGCCTCCGCTCAGGGAATGCGAATCCGTGACGGTACCAGTAGCACCCCACTGCTTGGCCTCGCCTTCCGAGGTGGCGTCGCTCAGCTGCCGGCTGATCTGGTTCATGACGAACTTGTGCCCGCGCCCGATATGCTCGGCCGCGGCCGAGGCCTCCTGAGCATTCCCCATCCGCATGATCAGCGAAGCGCTATCGGAACCGCCGAGCAGCTGAGTGAGATCGCCGCGGAGGTGCTCGAGAATGAGCACGGTCTCGAGATTGGCCCGCCTGGCCAGCTGGGCCATTGTTTCCAGCGGCTTGAGACCGATATGGTCGCAGCCCACCACGATCAGGCTTCCCGCGCCGTTGCGGGCGTATCCGCCGCGCTCTCGGAGCTGATGCATCAATATCTGCAGCAGGACCCGGTCGGCCAGGTCCTTACGCCGGCTGTTGTGGTGAGACGTCCGGATGACCAGCGCCCCGCGTGGCCAGAAGTCACCGCGCATTCCCTGGCCGTAGACCATCGCCTCATTCCCGGCCAGCAATTCCATGCTGTTGATCAGGAACTGCAGTTCCCGCTGGGTCTGGTCGTCCTGGCCGGCCGCGTCGACATAGGACGACAGATTCAGCAGCTCGCTATCGGAGAGCGGAGGATCCTGAAGGCCGCTGGCGTCATAGGTGCGCCGCAGGACCTGGAGGCCCGCGCCGATCCGGCGGAAGGTGAAGCCCCCTTCGAGGCGGTCGGTCACGCACCGGACCAGCGCGGCGTCGAGAGACCTCAGCTCGGCTGAGCCTGTCTCGCGCGACGTGCCGACCGCCTCGGCGATGATCTCCGCGACATCCTCGGAGCCGAGCCCGGCCAGCATGCTGGCGTAGCCGGCGTCAGACGGCAGGTCGAGCACGTCAGCGGGTATCCCGCGCGCCCGCGCCATGGCGACGAGCTCACTGGATACGTCGTGCTCGGAGAGGTCGAGGACGACGGTAAAGCGGTCGGCGGCCAGCAGCGAGGCACCGAAGGTGGTGATGAGAGCGGCCCAGCCGTCCGGCGTGCCGCCGAAGACATCGATCCGCGACAGGGACTGGTCGGCCGTGACCGGGAACCAGAGGTCCGCTTTGTCGATACGGGCTCGTTCCCCCGTGTTCCACGATTCGACCGACGTTTTCCAGGCCTGCCAGGCTTCCTGGTACCTGGCGTGTTCCTGGTCGCGCTGCTGGGTGGCCGTGCGCTGCTGTGACTGGGTCTTTTCCGCGTTCGTCAGGAGCGGCAGGAACCAGATGGCCGCCAGCGCGATGGCCAGCAGGTCGAGGACGATGCCGTATTGCCGCAGCGCCAGCCCGACAAGCAGGATCAGGACGACGATCACGATCCGCTTGGTCGGCGCCTGGGAGTGATGCTGTATACCGTGCGCCTTGGCCGGCTCCACCCAGAGCGGCTCTTTTTCCCATTCAGGGCTGCGACGGGCCGGAACGGGTTCCCGGTACTCCCAGCCCCACTTCTCGGGCAGCCTGAATACTTGCTCAGCCAAGTCGTGGATGGATAGATCGCCCGTACCCGACACGAACCCCCCCAGGATGCGTGAATATTGACAATATCAGGCAATGATGCCTGATATTACAGTCACTGTCACCACAGTCCGAGAAATTGCCGCGCGAGCGCTCAGGAAACAGGCTACGACACGCACGGACCGCGCATCAGCCAAACTCCTGATATACCTCGCCAGCTGGGCTTTCATGAAATGATGATCATCCAGGGGCGACGATGATCATCTTCAGGCAACCGGCAGATGATGCTCCATCGGATCAGGATTGAGCCATTCTGACGAAACGGTCATATCGCCCTCCGAAGTATGATTATCGTATACATAAATTGTTCTATGTATACGAAGCGGGGCCGTTCTATGCGGCTCGCGGAGCGCGTTCCCGGCTTACCCGGTTACCGGCCGTCCCCGGCATATCCCGGTTCCCGGGCGCTGCTGGCGTATCCCGGTTCCCGGGCGGTGCTGGCGTCAGGTCGAAAGCGGAGACGGTGAGGCGCTTGGCGGCGTCGATGCGGAAGTCGAGCCGGAACCGGTCTTCGCCGGGCGTGGCGGGCGGATCCGCGGCCAGGAACGTGGGGCTGTCCTCGTTGAGCCACAGCATGGCCTGCTCCTGGCGCTGCTGCGCGCTGACCGGCACGGCGCGGGCGCCGCCGTCGGCATCGAAGATGATCTCCAGGTCGGCGCTGGCGTCCCGGTAGGTGCGTGGGCTAGCTCGTAGATGGCCGGGCCGAGCCTGCGCTGCCCGAGGTGGATGGCCTTGATCGTCAGCGACCTGACCGGCTCCGGCGTGGGGTAGGCGGTCCCGGCCCGCACCAGGGGCTCGAACTCGTAGCCGCCGCGCTCGCTGACGTGCCGGCTGGCGTAGTCGTGCTGGATGTGATCGTGCAGCTCAAGGCCCCGGCGATGCCCGCCGCCCCCGCCGCGGCCGCCTCCAGCAGGCGGTCAAGGCACACGATGGCGGGATCGAACTGCAGCCGGACCAGGTCCTGCACGGCCGGGATGAGGCTGCTGCCGCCGACGAGGAACACGGCGGCGATCTGGCCGGCCGGGTACCCGCGGGCGGGCACTGTGGAACTCGGCGTACCCAGTCTCCTTCAGCGCTGCGGCCAGCACCTGCGCATCGCGCAGGCGGGTGCGCATCCGGGTGAAATGGGACACGCCATCCGGCCAACCGGGCGCCACGCCGACGGTCCAGTCTGCATGTATCACAACGCGAGAATCACAAGCGACCGTTTGGTTCACTCGGCCGAGCGGGTCATTGCTCGCGATGCTGTTCGCCGCATTCTTCGCCGCGACGAGACACCCCCTGGCGGAAAGCTAGACCAGCCGGATTCCATTTAACTGTCATTTCACTGCCGTCCGCTTCCACCGGCTCGTACGGCTCACGCTCGGTACGCGGACGGAGACGCTGCAGGCAGCGGGCCGGCTGTGGCACACCAAGCTTTATGTAGATTTCGTCTCTATCGCACGCCGAGACCTCGATGTTGGGCAAAATGGGGCCCGTTACGTGAAATGGGGGCTAATCGCATACGGGGTATGCTTGTGCAGGGATTGCAGGCTGGCGATCCGCAGCTGATCGGGCCGTACCGGGTGGTCAGGCGGCTGGGCAGCGGCGGCATGGGGCACGTATTCCTGGGCCGGTCACCAGGCGGGCGGCTGCTGGCCATCAAGGTCATCCGGGCCGAACTGGCCGGCGACCTGGAGTTCAGGACCCGCTTCCAGCGAGAGGTCGCCGCCGCGCGAAGCGTGAGCGGGCTGTTCACGGCACCGGTGGTGGACGCGGACCTGGAAGCCCCGGTGCCCTGGCTGGCCACCGCCTACATCGCCGGATCATCGCTGGCGGACACCGTGACCCGCCACGGGCCGCTGCCCGCCGCGTCGGTGCTGGCACTGGCGGCCGGGCTGGCCGAAGGCCTGCTCGCGATCCACTCGGCGGGCCTGGTGCACCGCGACCTCAAGCCGTCGAACGTGCTGATGGCGGACGATGGCCCGCGGGTCATCGACTTCGGGATCTCCCGCGCCATGGAGGCGAGCACGGTCACCAGCACCGGCATGGTGGTCGGCTCGCCCGGCTTCATGTCGCCCGAGCAGGCGGAGGGCCTCGAGGTCGGCCCGCCGAGCGACGTGTTCAGCCTCGGTGCCGTGCTCGCGTTCGCCGCCACGGGCGAAGGGCCGTTCGGGTCCGGATCCAGCGCCGCCCTCATCTACCGCCTGGTCCATAACCCGCCGGACCTGAACCGGGTGCCCGCCGAGACCCGGTCCCTGATCGAGCGCTGCCTGGACAAGGAGCCCGGCCGGCGGCCAAGCCCGCGTCAGCTCCTGGCCGAACTCGGCGAGGCCAGCCTGGCGCCCGGCTGGCTGCCAGAACCGGTGGCCGAGGACACCGGCCAGCCCAGGCCGGCCACGGCCGTGCCATCGGTCGGCATGTCGGCCCCGCCCGCCTTCGGATCCCCCTCAGCCTCGTTCCCGGCCGTCCCGCCGCCGGGGGACCCGCTCACGGTCACCCGCGCGCGCCTGAGCCAGCCTGCGCCACCGCCCTGGCCGGGGAGTGTCCCCCCGGTCACGCCGCCAGAAGGCGGCCGGGGCCAGGGTCGCCGGCGGACGCTGGTCATCGCGGGAATCGCGGCCGCCCTGGTCGTGGCGGCCGGCGGGGTGACGGCCGGGATCGTCAGCGGGGGCGGCAGCAAGCACCCGGCCGCGCAGAGCGCGCTGAAGGCGGAGCCCCAGGCGACCGCGTCGTCCTCCTCGTCGTCCGCCGCAACGGCATCGGCCACGCAGTCCCAGCAGCAGGGCCGCGATAAGAAGAAGCGGAACGGGGGGGCAAGCGCGTCGCCCACGGCCACCGCGACGGCGACTCACAGCGCCAAGGCCGCGCCCACCCCGCACCCCACCAAGCGGGGCTCAGGACTTCACCCGGCCAGCCTCACCGGCACCTGGACCGGTTCCTACTTCTGCCCGCAAGGACAGACCGGGCTCCGCCTCACGCTCAAGGCGACCTCGGGCGGCGCCCTGACCGCGACGTTCAGCTTCTACCCGACCGCGACCAACGTCAGCGTCCCGTCTGGCAGCTTCGCGCTGACCGGCAGCTACACCGCCAGGGGATTCCAGCTCACGCCGGACCACTGGATCAGCAAGCCGCAGAACTACTCCATGGTGGGCCTCACCGGCGCGGCCAACGCGAGCGATACGGCGCTGAACGGCAGCATCGTCAGCCCTGGCTGTACCACGTTCTCCGTATCACGCTAGCCATGGACGGGCACGGGACATGGAAGCCCGGCCGATGAGGCAACGGGACTCCCGGCAGCAAAGAAGTTATTCATGAGAAATATGAGACGAAGAATGACACGCGAGTGTTATTTTAAAAGACTTCTTGCCCAGATGTAACGGTTCGACCTGCATGAACGCTTCCAGAATGGAGGCCCAGGTGAATGCATACGCAACCCCGCGTGCACAATTGCGCATGCTTTCCCTGGTTCAGGCGGCCTTCAGCCTTGAGCAGGATCGGATCCAGCCTGCCGACCGGCGTCCGCGTAGGGGCCGGATTGCCGCGTCGTCACCTGCGGGGATGCAACCCGAGGAACAGGCAGGAAGGCCTGACGATGGCTGAGTGTCGCCGATGTCCGGACTGGCGGGACCGCTTGATCCAAGTCTGCGGGTTGCGGTCGGCTTGGCCAGCGAACTCACGAGGCTCGCTGACGCAACGAGAGATACTCTCCGCTAGTCCTGAATACAGTGCCCCCTGCCGGGCCGATCCGCCAGACCTGGCAGGCAGGGGGCACTGCTCATCAGCTCCGGACCGGATATGCAGCTATCGCTACTTCGGGAGCCGGGCCATAACCTGCCCCTTACCGCGGACAGGGCGGGGTGGTTCCGGGGCCCAGGTCCACAGCGCCACGGCGGCGGCGAGGCCGACCGAGCCGCTGACGACGATCCCGAGGGCCAGGCCGGCGACGGCGGTGACGGCGGAGAGGATGACGGGGCCGACGCCTGAACCGGCGTCGGCCAACTCGCGCCAGATACCGAGGAAGGTGGGGCGCCCGGCCTCGGGGGAAATGTCGGCGGCCAGGGTCATGACGATGCCGGAACCGATGCCGTTGCCGAAGCCCATGAGCATCGCGGTGAACGCGAGGGTGGTGGCGCCGTGGGATAGGGGCATGAGGAAGAAGGCGATGCCCATGATGATCGCGCTGGGCACGGCGACCCAGCGGCGGCCGTGGACGTCCATGACCTTGCCGGCGGGATAGAAGGTCAGGACGTCGACGGCGCCGGCGACGCCGTAGATGACGGAGCTGGCGGTGGGAGACAGCCCGATGTGCGCGGCCCACAGCGGGATGACCACCTGCCTGGTCTGCCTGATGGCCGACAGCAGCAGGACACCGCAGCCCAGGGTGACGAAGGTGCGCCAGTACCGCCTCAGGACGCTCCGCGTGGTCACCTGCGCGGCCGCCGCCTTGCGCTGGTCACTCACCTCCAGGTCGGGCACCCGGTAGACGATGACGCCGGCGGCGGCGGTCGCGGCGAGGCTGACGTAATAGGCGCCCGGCAGCCCCCATAGTTCCATGGCGCCAGCGCCGATGAAGGGGCCGACGAAGATCCCGAGGCGCATGGTGCCGCCGAGGGTCGACAGCGCGCGGGCTCGCATATGAGCGGGCACCATCTCGGTCAGGTAGGACTGCCGGGCCAGGCTGTAGACCGAACTGGCGGCGCCGATGAGCAGGATCCCGGCGCCGTAGACGAGCAGCGCCCCGGCGCCATGGCCGAGGTCGACGAGGCACACGGCCAGGCCAGCCGTGGTCGCGATCGCGGCCACCAGCATCGATTTCCGCTCACCGATCCGGGTGGCGAGGATCCCCGAGGGGATGTTCGTCACGATCGAGCCGATGCCGAGAAGCGCGCCGATCAGGGCCGCGATCGAAGGGCTGGCACCGCGGTCGATGGCGCTCAGCGCGATGACCGGCAGCATCGACCCCTGGGCGAGGCCGAACAGGGTGGCCGGGCCGTAGGCGGCCACCGCGATCGAACGGAGATGGAACTCTTCGCTCACATCAGCAACACATCTCGCACGATACCGTCCGCCCACGCCCGCGCCCGCCTCAGCCAGGAAGGCGGGAAGATACTCCTGTGGGAGAACACATGGATAGTGACCGCCCTCGGCGGGTGCTGACGGAGCTGGAATCCTTTCTCGCGGGCCGGGCGGCGCCGTCGCCGGAGGATGCACGCGAGCGCGTGGTCGAGCTGTTTCACCAGGTCGCTGCGTCGGTACCGGCCTACCGCGCGTTCCTGCGCGACCAGGGGATCGACCCCGGCGCGGTGCGCACGTTCGCGGACTTCCAGCGGCTACCGTTGCTGACCAAGGAGAACTACCACCGCCGGTACCCGCTGCCCGACTTGTGCCGGGACGGGCGGCTCGACGGCTGCGACATGATCGCGGTGTCGTCCGGCTCGACCGGGCAGCCGACCATCTGGCCCCGTTCGCTGACCGACGAGCTAGCGGTGACGGCGCGGTTCGAGCAGGTCTTCGCGGACAGCTTCGCGGCCGGCGACCGCACCACCCTGGCCGTGGTCTGCTTCCCGCTCGGCACCTGGGTGGGCGGCCTGTTCACACTGGCCTGCGTCCGGCACCTGGCCGCGAAGGGCTATCCGATCACGGCGGTGGCCCCGGGCAACAACAAGGCAGAGATCCTGCGGGTGATCCCGGAACTCGCCCCGCACTGCGACCAGACCGTGCTGCTTGGCTACCCGCCGTTCGTCAAGGACGTGGTCGACACCGGGATCGCCGCGGGGCTGGACTGGAGCCGGTACGCGGTCAAGCTGGTGCTGGCCGGGGAGGTGTTCAGCGAGGAATGGCGCGACCTGGTGGGCCAGCGGGCCGGGATGAGCAGCCCGTGCTACGACTCCGCGTCGCTGTACGGCACCGCCGACGCCGGGGTGC
>Ga0335085_10007473_pt1 | contig 16922 bp, 19 predicted proteins | sample Lox_Sample_45_FD_206712 | JGI IMG/M metagenome (GOLD analysis project Ga0335085, IMG submission 206712) | Soil microbial communities from Loxahatchee National Wildlife Refuge, Florida, United States - Lox_Sample_4.5 | ecosystem: Environmental > Terrestrial > Soil > Wetlands | place: USA...
GCGTTCGGCACGCCGGTAAGCGGTGACGACGGCGGCGCCACCCAGCCCGATGTTGTGCTGCAGCGCGGCGGTGACGTTGTCGACCTGGCGCTTGTCGGCGGTGCCGCGCAATTGCCAGGTCAGCTCCGAACACTGCGCCAACCCGGTCGCGCCCAGCGGGTGGCCCTTCGAGATCAGCCCGCCGGACGGGTTCACCACCCAGCGTCCGCCATACGTGGTCTGGTTGTCGTCGATCAACTTGGGCGCCTCGCCGTCGCCGCACAGGCCCAGGGCTTCGTAGAGCAGCAGCTCGTTGGCGGAGAAGCAGTCGTGCAGCTCGATCACCTGGAAGTCCTCGGGGCCGAGCCCGGACTGGTCGTAAACCCGTTGGGCGGCTTGCACATTCATGTCGTGGCCGATGATGTTGCGGGCACTGCCGTCGAAGGTGGATCCGAAGTCGGTGGTCATCGCCTGCCCGACGATCTCCACCGCCTGCCCGGCCAGGTTGTGCTCGGCCACGTAGTCCTCACTGGCCAGCACCACCGCGGCCGAGCCGTCGGAGGTGGGCGAGCACTGCAGTTTGGTGAGCGGGTCGGAGATCATCTTCGCGGCCAGGATGTCGTCGAGGGTGTACTCCTCCTGGAACTGCGCGTAGGGGTTGTTGACCGAGTGCTTGTGGTTCTTCAAACCGATCTTGGCGAAGTGCTCCGCGGTGGTGCCGTACTTCTTCATGTGCTCGCGGCCGGCCGCCCCGAACATCCACGGCGCCACCGGAAAAGCGAACTCGTCGATCGCGGCCAACGCCTGGACATGCTTGCCCAGCGGCGACTCCCGGTCGGTGGCGCCGCCGGCCAATGCGCCGGGCTGCATCTTCTCGAAGCCCAGCGCCAGCACGCAGTCGGCCAGCCCGCCGCGGATGGCCTGCGCGCCCAGAAACAGCGCTGTGGACCCGGTCGAACAGTTGTTGTTGACGTTGACGATCGGGATGCCGGTCATGCCGAGCTCGTAGAGCGCGCGCTGCCCGGAGGTGGAGTCTCCCGAGCAGTAGCCGACGTAGCCGTGCTCGATCTCGGTGTAGTCGACCCCGGCGTCCTGCAGCGCGTTGGTGCCGGACTCCTTGGCCATCTGCGGATAGTCCCAGCCTTCCCGGCGACCCGGCTTCTCGAACTTCGTCATACCCACGCCGACGACGTAAACCTTGTTGGAACCGTTCTTGGACATGACACCCCTTCGTGGACCATCGAGAAACCTGGCCCCAGTGTGCAACCTGGTCACGCGCAGGGATCAACCGGGTCTCTTACTGTGACACCTACAGTGAGGCCGGGCACGCAGCCCGATGGCGGTCGTCAGCCGACGACCGCGTTCCGCTCGGACTGTCCTACGGGTTGTGCTGCATGACGCACTGCACAATCCCGTTGGCAAGGCGCGGCTCGTAGCCCATCTGCGTTACTTTCTGGGCTTCTCCGGCGGGGGGAACACCTGATTTGAGATCCTGCTCGACAACGCCCATGAGGTACGAATTCTTCAGGTCGGGGGCGTTCAGCGGGATTGGCGCCAGGTGTCCCACGCAGCGGCTGTAACCGTCGTAGTCAGCGTGAGCAGACGGTAACGCCGTCGGCATACTCGGGGCGATAAACAGGGCAGTGACGGCTGCGCCGGCAGCGGCAGCGACGTGGGTGATATGCATGGATGCGTGGATACCCACCGCCGGGGCAAATAATTCCTTCCAACAGCAAAAAGTGCGAATCTGTGTTCGCAGATCAGTTTTTAGCCCCGTACCGGCCTCAGAGATGGCTCGCGACGAAAGCTGCGGCCTGGCCGGGCATCCCGGACTGCAAGTAGGCATGGTGCGCCGGGGAGGACAGCTCGTCCGGCGAAGGCGGCGCCAGCGCCCCGCCCACAGAGCAAATCGGATCGCCGGGTGCACACAAGTCAATTGCCTTGGCCCCATACCAAGGGCTGATCTCGCTGATGGGCCCGCCGAGATATCTGCTCGCCGGATTCCCGAAGACGGCGACCGCGGCAACATGATCGGCCACGTCCGCCGGCAGCGACGAGGGGATGAAGCCCGCGACCGGTCCTCGAGCGATGGTGATCAGATCGATGACCATCGCGCCTTGGGAATCTCCACCCAGCACCAGCTTGGTGTTGGGACAGTTCGCAGCCATGGACTGAACGTGAGCGCTCGCGTCGCCGGCGCCGGCGGATGCGGACGGCGCGAAATCGTCGCTGGCTGGGTAGTTGACCGGATAGACACCGACGGACCGGCCGCCGACCTGCGAGCGCAGTGCGGTCAGAAACGCCGTCCCGACGCCACCGACACCGGGTGGCTCGTTGGTGGTGCGGGCGAACGTCACATCGACGTCGGGGCACGGAGCAGCGAATGCGGAGGGGGCGGTGGGGATCGGTGCGCTCAGCAGGGCGGCCCAGGTTGTCACCACTGCGGCACCCAGCACACGAGCGAACTGGCGCGCGTTCACGTCCCAATGCTGGCATATCGCGACGGAAGCGCCCAGATCGAGTAGCCGGTTACGCTAGGCCGCCCCGTGACGAGGTCGCAGCATTGCAAACATGATGCCGAGCACAGACACCGTTCCGCCGCAGCACCCGCAGGTGGGGACGAACCGGACACGGAGGCAATACCCGGGCGCCGGCAAAGCGGCGCTGATCGCGGCCGTCATCGTCGTCTTCGCGGTCGTCGGCGTGCTGGTCATCCGGGTCATAGCCAACCACGCGGGCAGCCAAACAGCCGCTCCCATCCCGGACATGTGGCAGAACGTCGACCCGAAGACCCGCGGCATCGTGCAGATCGACATCGCCGAGGTCCCGGACGGGCTGACCATCCACCCGTGGGGAGCCTGCCTGCCCACGCCATGCGATTGGGGCACCCAGCTGGTACATGTGCCACGCGGCGCAGCAACCTGGGACGTCCGCTGGTCCCCGTCGTTCGCTGTGGAAGACCAGCACTACACCCGCCTGCCGGACGGCAGGCTGAACGTCACGACCCACACGCACTTCACGGATGATTCGGGCCGCGCCGACTACGACTCCGACGAGGATTTCGCGCGGACCTGAGCCCCTCTAAAGCGTCGCTGGGCGGATAACCACCACCGGCTTGGTCCGCGGGCCGTCGTCGCGCAGCAGCGCAACCACCCGGCCGTCGGCCTCGCACGCGGCATAGACACCTTCGATACCGGCCGGCGAAAGCGCCCGGCCATGGCTGGTCGCCTCGGCTTCTGAGGCCGTCAGGTCGCGGCGCGGAAACATCAGCAGACAGGCTTCATCAAGGGTCAGGCTCAACCGGGGCCGCTCGGCCAGTTCGTCCAGCAAGCACGCCTGGTCCAGGTCGAAACGCCCGACCCGGGTGCGCCGCAGCGACGTCAGGTGCCCGCCGACACCCAGCGCCTCGCCTAGGTCGCGGGCCAGCGCGCGGATGTACGTTCCCGACGAGCAGTCGACCTCGACATCGAAGTCGACGAGCCGATCGTGAGCTCGCACCGCCAGCAGCTCGAACCGGTCGATGCGCACCGGCCGCGGGTGCAGTTCGACGGTGTGGCCCTCGCGGACCAGGCGATAGGCGCGGCGCCCGTCGACCTTGATCGCGCTGACCGCCGACGGCACCTGCTTGATGTCGCCGCGCAGCACGGCCATCGCCCGGGCGATATCCTCGGTTCTCACGTGCTCGGCCGAAATCGATTGCAGCAGTTCGCCTTCGGCGTCTTCGGTGGACGTGGCCTGACCCAGCCGAATAGTCGCGGCATACGACTTGGAGGCCGCCGTCAGCAGGCCCAGGATCTTGGTGGCGCGGTTGATCCCGATTACCAGCACGCCGGTGGCCATCGGGTCCAGCGTCCCCGCGTGCCCCACCCGGCGGGTGGAGAAGATGCGACGGCAGCGGCCCACCACGTCGTGGCTGGTCATGCCGGCCGGCTTGTCGACGACGACGATTCCGGGGTCGGTCATAGCACGATCGCGGTCAGCACCAGTCCGTGCTCGACCGACCAACGACCCGCGAGCGCCCGCAGCGGCGGACCCGACAGCGCCTCCGGATCGATCAGGATCCGGGAGACGAAGCGGCCGGCCGAACCGGGCGGATCGACCTCGAACGAGATGTGCGCATCCTCGAAACCCAGCCACCGTTTGGTCAGCGGAAACCACGCCTTGTACGTTGCCTCCTTGGCGCAGAACAGAATTCGATCCCAATGCAGGGCCGCCGGCATCTTGGCCGGTATTTCGCTGCGCTCCTCGGGCAGGCTGATCGCGTCCAGCACACCGCCGGGCAACACGTCGTGCGGCTCTGCGTCGATGCCCACCGAGCGCACCGCGTCGCGGCGCCCGACAACGGCGCCGCGGTAGCCGGTGCAGTGGGTGAGGCTGCCGACCACGCCGTCCGGCCAGCACGGCTCCCCCTTCTCGCCCTTCAGGATCGGCACCTTCAGGATCGGCACCGGCGGCACGCTGAGTTCACCCAGCGCGATCCGGGCGCAGTGCCGGGCGGTGATGAACTCGTTGCGCCGCTTGGCAACCGACTTGGCGATCAGCGGCTCCTCCTCGGGCAGCGGGGCCAGCTCGGGCGGGTCGGAGTACAACTCGGCGTACGCCAGATCAGACACCAGCGTGCCGGGTAGCACCGAGGACACCAGCGTGCTGGTGGTCATCGAGACTGCCGCTGCCGCAATCGTTCCCGGAACTGCGCGGCCTGCGCACGCATCTCGGGAGTGATCACGAAGTGACCGCCGAAGTCGTTGAGGTAGCCGGGCGCGTACTGCGGATCGGGCAATACCTGCCGCAGCCAGCTGTACGGCTTGCGGCGTCGCCACTCCCGCGGGTAGCCGACCGACACCTCCTCGAATCGCACATCGTCATACCAGGTGGTGCGCGGAATGTGTAAGTGGCCGTAAACCGAGCAGACGGCGTTGTAGCGGGTGTGCCAGTCGGCGGTCTTGGTGGTGCCGCACCACAGCGAGAACTCGGGATAGAACAACGCGTCGCAGGGCTCGCGCACCATCGGGAAGTGGTTGACCAGCACGGTCGGCGTCATCCAATCGAGCTGTTCGAGGCGGGCGCGGGTGCTGGCCAGCCGGTCGCGGCACCAAGCCTCGCGGGTGTGGTAGGGCTCCGGGGAGAGCAGGAACTCGTCGGTGGCCACCACATTGCGCTGCCGCGCGATGGCCAATCCCTCGGCTTTGGTCGTCGCACCCTCCGGCAGAAAGCTGTAGTCGTAGAGCAGGAACATCGGCACGATCGTGGCCGGGCCGCCGCGTTCGGTCCACACCGGGAACGGATGTTCGGGGGTGACCACGCCCATCTCGTCGCACATGTTGACCAGGTAGTCGTAGCGTGAACGACCGAAGATCTGCATCGGATCGCGGCTGGTGGTCCACAGCTCGTGGTTGCCGGGCACCCAGATCACCTTGGCGAACCGCCGCCGCAGCAGGTCCAGCGTCCAGCGGATCTCGTCGGTGCGTTCGCCGACGTCACCGGCCACGATCAGCCAATCGTCCGGCGATGACGGGCGCAGCGACTCGGCGACGGGCTTGTTCCCGGTGTGGCCGGTGTGCAGGTCGGACACGGCCCACAGCGTCGGCTGACCGCCGTGGGTCGATCCCTGCCCTGGTTCGTGACTGGCCACGATTAACCACCCTAACGAGCTAGCGCTGTGCAAGCCGAGCCAGAACAACTTCGGTTTCACTGTGACGGCGAGCAAGCGACTTGTATAGTCCGGGCAAAGGGACCGCCGATCGCAGGGGGTGTCGTGTTAACCAGGCTGCGTCTGATCGGGGCGTTCGGCGCGTTGATCACAGCGTTGGGAGTGGGCTGGCAGTGTGCTCCACCGGCGCCGACCGGGGGCGGCACCTACCAACTACGGTCCACCGCGCAACCTATGGAAACCACGATGAAGAGCCCCATCGTGGCAACCACCGACCCGAGCCCGTTCGACCCGTGTCAAGACCTTCCGATCGACGCGTTGCAGCGGCTCGGACTGGCGTTCACCCCGCCCGAGCGCGAAGACGGGCTGCGCTGCAAGCTCGACGCGGGCAACTACACGTTGGCCCTCGAGCCGATCATCTGGCGCACTTACGACCAGTCGTTGCCCGCTGACGCGCTCGAGACCGCGATCCAAGGGCACCGGGCCGCCCAGTACTGGGTGATGAAGCCGACCTATCACAACAGCTTCTGGTTCTTCTCCTGCATGATCGCGTTCAAGACCAGCTATGGGGTGCTGCAGCAGGCGCTGTACTTCTCGACGATCTACTCCAACCCCGAGCCCGACTGCATGCCCACCAACCTGCAGCGCGCCAACGACCTCGCCCCGCTGTACAAGTTCTGACTCGTCTTAACCTAGGTGTCGTGAGTACGACTTCCACCGCACAGCCGCGGCTGCGCAACGTGACCAGAGTCGGCGGCAATGCGGTCGGCGGACTGCTGGGACTGCCCCGGGCGACCACCCGTTACACCGTGAGTCGCGTCGGCGTACCGATGCGCGACGGGGTCCGGCTGGTGGCCGACCACTACGCGCCGATCACGTCGCATCCCGCGGGCACCCTGCTGGTCCGGGGACCCTACGGGCGCAGCTTTCCGTTCTCGCTGGTGTTCGGCCGGCTGTATGCCGCCCGCGGCTATCACGTGCTGCTGCAGAGCGTGCGCGGCACTTTCGGGTCGGGCGGAGAGTTCGAGCCGATGGTCAACGAGGCCGCCGACGGCGCCGACACGGTTGAGTGGCTGCGTGCGCAGCCCTGGTTCACCGGCCGGTTCGCCACCGTCGGGCTGTCGTATCTCGGCTTTACCCAGTGGGCGTTGCTGCAGGATCCGCCGCCCGAGCTCGCCGCGGCCGTCATCACCGTCGGGCCGCACGACTTCCGTGATTCGGTGTGGGGCACCGGCACATTCGCGGTCAACGACTTTCTTGGTTGGAGCAATCTGGTTTCCCATCAGGAAGACCCCGGGCGGCTGCGCACCGGTGTCCGCCAGCTGACCGCGCCACGAAAGGTGGCGCGCGCGGTCGGTGAGGTGCCGTTGGGGACGTCGGCCCGCGCCCTGCTCGGCACGAGCGCGCCGTGGTTCGAATCGTGGGTGGAACACACCGACGCCGACGATCCGTTCTGGGACCGGCTGCGCTTTCCCGACGCACTGGACCGCGTCGAGGTGCCGGTGCTGCTCCTCAGCGGCTGGCAAGACATCTTCCTGAGCCAGTCTTTGCACCAGTATCGGCATCTGCGCAACCGGGGCGTGGACGTCGCGCTCACCGTCGGGCCGTGGACGCACACCCAGATGCTCGGCAAGGGTCTGGCCACCAGCGCCCAAGAGTCGCTGGACTGGGTGGACGCCCATCTGGGGGGCGCACCGGCATTGCAACGCCCAAGCACGGTCCGCGTGTTCGTCAACAATCAAGGCTGGCGCCGCCTGCCGGACTGGCCGCCCGCGACCACCGATCATGTGCTGTACCTGCAGCCCGGTGGCCACCTCGGGGTGACCGCGCCGGCGACCGACGCGCCCCCGGCGACATTCCGCTACGACCCGTCGAACCCGACACCGATGATCGGCGGTCCCCTGCTGACACCGACCGGCGGCTACCGCAACGACAGCCGGCTGGCGTTGCGTCATGACGTGCTCAGCTTCACCGGCGCCACCCTCCCCCGCGACCTGTACGCCTACGGAAATCCCGTCATCGAGCTGGAGCACAGCGCCGACAACCCCAACGTCGACCTGTTCGTCCGGCTCAGCGAGGTCGACGCCAAGGGCCGTTCGCGCAATGTCAGCGACAGCTACCGGCGGTTGGACGGGCGGCAGCGGGTCCGCATCGAGCTCGACGCCATCGCGCACCGGTTCCCGGCCGGCTCGCGCATCCGCGTCCTGATCACCGGCAGTTGGTTCCCGCGCTACGCGCGCAACTTCGGCACCGACGAACCACTGCTGACCGGCCGGCAGCTGAAGCCGGCCACCCACGCCGTGCACTTCGGAAGCTCCCGGTTGGTGCTTCCGGTCGGCTCGCCGGATGCTTAACCGATGGCGTCGCGAACCCGGGCGGTGACGTGCGCTAGCGCGGCCTCGCCGTGTAACGGCGCCCCCAGAGCGGGCGTCACCGGGACCTGAACCCAGCTGGTACAGCCGGCGTAGTCCGGGGTGCGGATGATGCGGACCGGCTCGAGGAGCGGGATCGCCTGGACGATCAGCACGGCCAGCTTGTGCTTGGGCCGGAAGTCGAGTCGGTCGGCGCGCACCGACTCGGCGGTCCAGATGTGCAGGTCCTCGATTTCGGACAACCCATCCGGCCGGTTGACCGCAAGCGTGGCAACGACTTTGGCTGCGGCCCTCAGCGTCAGGTGGGTTTCGGTGCTGTCGGCGGCCGCCGCGGCCAGCAACTCGCGATGCTCGGGCCGTACTCGCTTCGCGTGGCTGTGCGCGACCGTCGGGAACAACAGGAACTCGGGGGCCGTGACCTCGAAGCGCTTCTCCCCGATGCCGCCCTTGCGCAGCAGGATGGTCTGCCGGCCATCAAGCAGGCCGTGCACCGCCGCGCTCCACTCCTTGAGCGCGGGCGTCTGCGTCATCTGGCCGCCAGGCGGCGCAGCGGCGGGACGGTCTTGGGGGGCTGGCGGCGTGGCGGCAGCGACTGCAGCAGCCGCGTCGTCGTCGCGGTGACCTCGGCGACCGCGAGCTCGAACGCCTCGGCATTGGCCGCCGACGGGTGGGTGATGCCGCTGACCTTGCGCACATACTGGCGCGACGCCGCCGCGATCTCCTCGGGCGTGGCCGACGGTTGCAACCCGCGCAGTTCGGTGATGTTCCGGCACATGGGTTCCACGATAGGCGCGGACGCCAGGCCGACGATTCCAAGATTCTTGCAAGATGATTGCGATACTTATGGCCATCTTCATATCTGTCATCGCGTAGCAGATGGGGTACCGCAATGTCGGGTGAGGGGGGCGGGACGCCGTTTGGGCGCTCCCGGCTGATCGAGGTGTAGGGCCGGGGCGGTGGCGCACGCATGACACCGACACCGACCGGATCGTGGCCCTCAAACTGCTGCCCGCGGGTCTGTCGGAGGACGACGACTTTCAGCGGCGCTTCCGCCGCGAAGCCCACGCCGCCGCCCGGTTGAACAGCCCGCACGTCATCCCGATCCATCACCATGGCGAGATCGACGGGCACCTGTATGTCGACATGCGCCTGGTCGAGGGCCGCGACCTGCACACCGTGTTGGCCGACGGGCCGCTGGAACCCGCCCGCGCGGTGCATATCATCGGGCAGGTCGCCGCGGCGTTGCAGGCCGCCCACGAGGTGGGTCTGCTGCACCGCGACATCAACCCGTTCCGTCTTGCCAATCGATCCAGGACTCGTATGGCAAATGTGGCTACCCCTCGAAACTGGTGGATTCGTGCGGATGCTGAGCCACTGCTTCGAGCAGCGCCGAGCGTGCTAGCAATGCCAGCAAACCTGCGCGTTGACGGTTTGCTCCGCACCGCCGTCAAGTCCTGCGCGCGCTGCGGCATGGTGGAGCTTGCGCGAGACGCCCGCGATGCCATCCGATAGGCACAAATACCACGACCCCAACAGTGCTAAGAAGGCCCCATGACCGACGACATCCTGCTGATCGACACCGACGACCGGGTTCGCACCCTGACGCTCAACCGGCCGCAGTCCCGCAACGCGCTGTCCTCGGCGCTGCGGGACCGGTTCTTCGGGGCGCTGACCGACGCCGAGGCCGACGACGACGTCGACGTCGTCATCGTCACCGGCGCCGACCCGGTGTTCTGCGCCGGACTGGACCTCAAAGAGCTGGGCGGGTCCTCGGCGCTGCCGGACATTTCGCCGCGCTGGCCACCGATGACCAAGCCGGTAATCGGCGCGATCAACGGCGCCGCGGTCACCGGTGGGCTGGAGATCGCGCTGTACTGCGACATCCTGATCGCGTCGGAGCAGGCGCGCTTCGCCGACACCCACGCCCGGGTCGGCCTGCTGCCCACCTGGGGCCTGAGTGTGCGGCTACCACAGAAGGTCGGGGTCGGCCTGGCCCGGCGGATGAGCATGACCGGCGACTACCTGTCCGCCGCCGACGCGCTGCGGGCCGGCCTGGTCACCGAGGTGGTGCCGCACGAGCAGCTACTGAGCACCGCGCGCCAGGTCGCCGCGACCATCGTCGGCAACAACCAGAACGCGGTACGGGCGTTGCTGGCGTCCTACCACCGCATCGACGAGTCACAGACCAGCGAGGGGCTGTGGTTGGAAGCCATGGCGGCCAAGCAATTCCGGACCAGCGGCGACGACATCGCCGCCAACCGTGAGGCCGTGCTGCAACGCGGACGCTCGCAGGTGCGCTGATCGAGCCGAAAATAATTCGCGAGCTTTCCCGACGTTTGCAGGCCATCATTGGTCTCTATGAAGCGAATCCACGGGCACAAGCTGCTCAACTTCGCCTCCGAGATCGACGACGGCACGATCGAACAGGCCAAGGAGACCGCCTCGATGCCGTTCGTGCATCCGCATGTGGCGCTGATGCCCGACGCGCACGTGGGCAAGGGCTCTGCGGTGGGCACGGTGATCCCGACGCTGGGTGCGGTGATTCCCGCCGCGGTGGGCGTGGACATCGGCTGCGGCATGATCGCCGCGCGGACCAAGTACACCCAGGACGACATCGCCGACCTGCCCCTAAGCAAGCTGCGCTCCTCCATCGAGTCAGCCATCCCGATGAGCAAGGGCGGTTACAACGACCGGTCCGACCGCTTCGACTTCACCGCGGGACGCCTCGAATCCCTGGCACACCAAGCGGAATCGAGCGGAGTCGACCTCAGTCACTCCCCCAACTGGCGCCTGCAGCTGGGCACCCTCGGCGGCGGCAACCACTTCATCGAGTTGTGCCTGGACAACCACGATCACGTCTGGATGTTCCTGCATTCCGGCAGCCGCGGCGTCGGCAACAAGATCGCCAACCGGCACATCAAGATCGCCCAGAAGCTGATGGCCCAGTTCTGGATCAAGCTGCCCAATCCGGACCTGGCGTACCTGCCGCAGGGCACCCGCGAATTCACCAGCTACATTACCGAATTGAAGTGGGCGCAGGCGTTCGCGCTGGCCAACCGCGCCGAGATGATGGACCGCTTCCGGCAGGTGCTCGCCGGGCACATGAACGACGACCCCGCCGACATCGAGGTCGACCGGGTGAATTGTCACCATAACTACACCGCGGTGGAAAACCACGGCGGCAAGGACGTCTGGATCACCCGCAAGGGCGCGATCAACGCCAATAAGGGTGTGCGCGCGGTCATTCCGGGCAGCATGGGCACCCGCTCCTACATCGTGACCGGCCTGGGGAACCAAGCCGGTCTGTGCAGCGCCCCGCACGGTGCGGGCCGGCGCTTTTCGCGCACCGAGGCACGGCGTCGATTCACCACCGACGACCTCGCGCAGGCGATGCAGGGCATCGAGTACCGGCACGGCGCCGCGTGGATCGACGAGATCCCGTCGGCGTACAAGGACATCGACGCGGTGATGGACGACGCGCGGGAGCTGGTGCAGATCGACTTCGAGCTGCGCCAGATACTCAACGTCAAAGGCGAGTGACCGCTAGCGAATACGGTCTTCGGTTGCCGGATCGAAGAAGCACACTTCGTGCGAGTGCGGCACGATCGACAACGCATCGCCTACGGTGACCGCGGTGCGACGGTCGGTGCGGAACACGATCCGTTGCGCGCGCAGCGACCAGCCCTGCTGATCGGCCGGTGTTGCGTAGACAAACGATTCGAAGCCGAGTTCTTCGACCAATTCGACGTGCACCGTGAAAGCTCCCGGCATATCGGCTGTCACGACGTCCCACGACTCGGGCCGGACGCCGATCAGCACCCGGCCGCCCACCGAGCGTGGGACCGGTATCGCCAGATCGGGCGACTTGACCACGCCGTCGGCCACCGTGGCATCGATGAGGTTCATCGCGGGCGCGCCGATGAACGTCGCGACGAACGTGTTGACCGGGTCGTCGTAGAGGGCGCGAGGAGTGTCAACCTGTTGTAGCACACCGTCTTTGAGTACGGCCACCCGATCGCCCATCGTCATCGCCTCGACTTGGTCGTGGGTGACGTAGACGGTGGTGGTGCCCAGCCGCCGTTGCAGTCCCGAGATCTGCGACCGGGTACTCACCCTCAGCTTGGCATCCAGATTCGACAGCGGCTCGTCCATACAGAACACCTGGGGCCGCCGCACGATCGCGCGTCCCATCGCCACCCGCTGCCGCTGCCCGCCGGACAGCTTCGAGGGCTTGCGGTCAAGCAGCTCAGTCAGTTCCAGCATGTCGGCGACTTCCAGCACTCGTTGCCGGGTGTCCGCACGCGACATGCCGGCGTTGCGCAACGCGAAACCCATGTTGCCGGCGACGGTCATGTTCGGGTACAGCGCGTAGTTCTGGAATACCATCGCGACGTCGCGCGCCCGCGCCGGCAGGTGCGTCACGTCCACGTCGCCGATGCTGATTTGGCCGCTGGCAACCGATTCCAGCCCGGCAAGCATACGCAAGGTGGTGGACTTGCCGCAGCCGGACGGGCCGACAAGTACCAGGAATTCGCCGTCGGCGACGTCGAGTTCCAGGTTGTCGACGGCCGGCGTGTCGGCGCCGGGATAGCGATGGGTGACCGCGGAATACTGCACTCTGGCCATGGCGCTAACTCTGCAGCTTTCGCTTCATCTGGCGCTCGTAGATGACCCGCAGCTGTTGTTCGATGCTGGTGAAGGTTGCGGTCACGTCGGATCCCTTCAGTCCGATGGATTCCAGGCCGGCGGAGATGATGCGGTCACCGCCGGGCAGGAAAACACGCGCGTAGTCCTGCGGCCGGGTGTGCGGGAGTTGGTCGAGCGCGACGCGCGCACGCGGGTTGTCCGCCAGGTATTTCTGTTCGCCCGGATCGTCGGCGGCAGACTTTCGCACCGCCAGGTAGCCGGTACGCCGACTGAAATAGGCGGTGTTCGCCGGGTTGGTGACGAATTGGATGAACTTGAGCGCGTTGATCTTTCGTTCGTCAGAGAGCTGGGCGGGAATCGCCAGCCCGGCCCCGCCGGTGGGGCATCCGGGCGTTCCGCCGGGGCCGGTCGGCAGGGGTGCGGCGCCGAAGTCGAATCTGGCCGCGGCGGTGATCCCGACCAGGCCGCCGGTCGACACCACGGTCGAGGCCAGGATGCCGGTGGCGAACTCGTTGGCGCTGTCGTGGGCCACCGCCGCATAACCCTTGCGGTGGATGGAATCCCGCAGAAAGTTGCCCGCCGCGATGGTGGCCGGTTCGGTGAACGTCAACGTCCACTTGTCGGAATAGGCGCCGCCGAACGTCCAGATCGGTCCCTGGAACGTCCAGGAAATCGTTTCGGCATTGGCCCAGCCGTGCGCCCGTTTTCCGGCACCGACGACCTCCTGCAGCCGCGGACCCCAGTCGTCGAATTCCGGCCAGCTGTCGGGCCCGCGATCGGGCAGGCCGGCCCGCTGCCACACCTGTTTGTTGTAGTAGAAGAGCGGCGTCGAGCGCGCATAGGGCAGGGCGTAATGCTTGCCGTCGAACTCGTAGTCGGCCAGCAGCGTGTCGACGTAATCCGTTGTGTCCACTCCTACTTCACGAAAAAGCTCGTCGAGCGGAGCGATGACACCGCTGAGGGCGAAGTGGAACCACCAAATATCGTCCAGCACCACGACGTCGGGCACATCGGCGCCGATCAGAGCCGCGTTGAACTTCTGCGCCACCTCGTCGTAGTCCTTACCCGCGTCGATCAGCTTGACGGACAACCCGGGGAACTGGTTCTGGAATCGGCTGACCAATTCCCGTTCCACCGCCACGGATTGGCCGGGGTGGTTGGACCAGAACGCGATCGGCCCGGATCCCGACTTGACCGGGCGGGTGCCGCCCATGCCGGCGCACCCGGTCGCCAAACCCGCGCCCAGCAGGGCGAGAAACGTTCTGCGGCTCAAGGCAGCTGGTGCGTTCATGGCAAATCAGCCCTTCACCGCACCCGAGGTGAGGCCTTTGATCATCTGTCGTTGCAGGACGATGAAGATGAGCAGGATCGGCAGCATCGCCAGCAGCGTCACCGCCATCACCGGGCCCCAGTTCGTCACGCCTTCGGCTTGCTGCAGGAACGTCAGGCCGACCGGCAGCGGCGCCACCGATTCGTCGTCGGACATCAGGAACGGCCAGAGGTATTCGTTCCATTCGTTGACCACGGTGATTACGCCGAAGGCCACCATGGTGGGCCCGGACAGCGGCAACACGACCCGCAACAGAAGTTGCCACCAACGCGCGCCGTCCATCTCGGCCGCTTCGATGACCTCCGACGGCAGCGACAGAAAGTGGTTGCGCATCAGGAATGTTCCGAACGCCACCCCGGCCAGCGGCAGGATGATGCCCGGAAACGTATTCCGCAGTCCCACTTGGGAAATCAGCGAATAGTTCGAGATCACGGTGATCTGGTTGGGCACCATCAGCGCGGCGATGATCAACAAGAACACCGCGTTGCGGCCCGGGAACCGCACGAACACCAGGCCGAACGCGCTGAGCACACCGAGCACGAACTTCACCAGGGCCAGCGCCGACGTGATGATCACCGAGTTGCGCAGGAAGGTCCAGAACGGAATCTGGTGGGTGGCCGTCCGGTAGTTCTGCGGATGCCAGCGCGGCGGCCACCAGGTGGTCGGCTGCGAATAGATGTCCGGCTGGTTCTTGAACGACGTGAAGAACACGAATATCAACGGCCCGGCGATGAGTAGGACAACCATCAGCATCGCGGCGTAGCCCAGCGTGCGCGCCGACCTTCCGGCCCTCACTGCCGCTGCTCCCGGTCCATGACTCGCACCTGGTAGTACGTGATGGCCAGCAGGACAAGAAACATGATGGTGGCGATGGTGGCGCCGTAACCGGCCCGGAAGTTCCGGAAGGTCTCCAGATACACCTGGAACACCATGGTTGTGGTGCCGGTGCCCATCGGCCCGCCCCGGGTCATCACGTTGATCACGTCGAACACCTGCAGCGAGTTGATCAGAACGGTGATCGACAGGAAGAACGTGGTCGGGCGCAGCTGGGGCAACAACACTCGGGAGAAGGTGGCCCACCGGCTGGCGCCGTCGATTTCGGCCGCCTCCAACAGGTCTCGGCGCACGCCCTGCAACGCGGCCAGATAGATCACGAAGGTGTAGCCGAGGTTCTTCCAGACGTAGGTGACCGTCACCATGAACATCGCCCAATGCGGGTCCTGGTAGAAGTCGGGCACGCCGATCCCGATGCGGTGCAACAGGTCTTGCACCAGGCCGAAATGCGGGTCGAAGACGAACTGGGCCGCCAGCCCGACCGCGGCACCGGAGATCACGAACGGTGCGAATACGGTTGAGCGCACCAGGTTCCGTCCGCGTAACGGCTGGTCGAGCAGCATCGCCATGACCAGCCCCAGCACCATCGACCCGACCACCGCCGCCACGGTGAACACCAGCGTGTTCAGCACTATCTGGCGGGTGTCCGCACGGGTGAACCACTCCGCGTAGTTGGACAGCCCGACGAACTGTGCCGTGGGGTCGGAGATGTTCCAGTCGAAGAACGACAGTCGGATGTTGTCGGCCAACGGTCGGTAGATGAACAGCAGCAACAACGCCACATTGGGGCCCACCAAGACGGTGAACAGCGCGTAATCCCGCGACGACCGCCGTCGGGTTCGCCGCGTCGCCGTCATCGGCGCAGTGTAACCGCGAATGGGGCGTTACGCGGTGGGAGTCTTTCCTGAACCTGGAACGAATGCGATTGGGCGAGGAACGCTGCTGACGCCCGGTTGAACTGCCCAAGGAATCTATGGAGCTGAGGCGTAAAGCTTTGTGCAGTAACGCTCATAGGTAGGGGTGCCGACCAGTTGCCACATCATCCTGGCGGCCGACGGTACACCTGCCAGGAAGCGGTGCGCCCGGGCGTACAGCTTCGGCCAGATCAGGTCGTCTTCGGCTGCGTGATGGTGATGCAGCACGGCAACGATGAAGCTCAGATGCGTTGACGACCGCAGCGCGTTTCGCATCCCCCGCACGGACGCCATCGATCAGTTCCGGAACACCGTGTAACTCGTTGCGGAAAACGCGATGAACCATCGCCATGTCGAACGCGGCAGTCGAGGTCATCACATGCTCCTCCGCCGATGTTCAACAGCTGGTGCGGGTCGAGGCGAACGAATGATGTGGCTCGTCGCAGAATCCGGAGGTTGGGGCGCCGTGGCAGTCTCGGCGGCGCTGAACGCCGCGTCGGTGATCGCAACGAGATCCCCATCGTCAGTCCGTGCCCAGGTTTCCAATGCGGCCACAAAAACGGCAACGGCGACCCTCGCCTGGACGCTCACCACCAAACTGTCTTCAGCTTGGCGGTTCCGTCGCGCGAGGGAACGCGCGAACAGGTCGCGGGTGTCATCCATCGCGACTATCTGCCGGGCCCGCAGCTCAGGTGTACTCATCATGAGGCGAACGCGCGTAAGAATTCTTTGGCGATCGGTGAGCATGATCGCCGCGAAACTGGTGGACAGCGCGGCGCCGATTGCGGCGATTGGTGACTCGTGCGGTGGTCGGGCGAGGATGAGTTCCTCGATCATCGGGTCGTACTCACGTGTTTCGACGACGTTTTCCTTGCGGGGGAAATAGCGGAAGAACGTCATATGCGACACACCCGCGGCCGCGGCGATGTCCTCGACTGTTGTGTTGTCGTAACCATTGGCGGCGAACAGGCGCAGCGCGTGTTCCTGGATCGACCTGCGGGTGGCCGCTTTCTTACGGCTGCGCCAGTCGTCGTTCGTCACCGTGCCGACACCGCGTTCACGGCACTCGGACGCCCCAAAGCGGTGTCGAGCCATACCTCGAGCAGGCGGGGATCGGATCCGCGCCACGCGAGATGCCCGTCTGGCCGCACCAGCAAGCCGTCACCGTCTGCCGGCAGCATCGCGATGTCGCCCAG
>Ga0335085_10007474_pt1 | contig 16920 bp, 15 predicted proteins | sample Lox_Sample_45_FD_206712 | JGI IMG/M metagenome (GOLD analysis project Ga0335085, IMG submission 206712) | Soil microbial communities from Loxahatchee National Wildlife Refuge, Florida, United States - Lox_Sample_4.5 | ecosystem: Environmental > Terrestrial > Soil > Wetlands | place: USA...
CATCCCACCAGCCCGCCATTGCGGAGATCGTCACGCCTGAAAGCCCGCCCGAACATTGCTGGGACAAAAAAGTCGGCGCTGGAACGAAACCGGTGACGCTATCAATCGTCCTCGCCACAATTTGCCGGCGTGCTACAAGGGCCGATTATTGACGCGGGAATGCAGCAAGGTTTCGATCGCCGGCAGGTGCAAGAGCGATCCGGACCGGAGCGTGTTCTCGGGCAAGACGACGATGGTCGGGGACGGGAAAAGCCGCTTATGCTCGATGATTTGTTGCAGCGCAGGCCGTACAACGCCGTCGCCGATTTCGTCGATGCTCACGTGGCGCGCGGCCTCGGTGAAAAACTCGCATTCATCGATGCGGAGCGCTCGCTGAGCTACGGCGAATTGCAGACGCGCACCTGCCGGTTCGCGGCGGCGCTGACCAGGCTCGGGTTGCGGCGCGAAGAACGGCTCGCGCTCCTTTTGTATGACACGGTGGATTTTCCCGTCGCGTTCTGGGGCAGCGTGCGCGCCGGCATCATCGCGCTGCCATTGAACACGCTGCTCACTGCCGACCAGTACGCCTACATCCTGGGCGACAGCCGGGCCTCGGCCATCGTCGTCGCCGCGCCGCTGGCAAAGGCGCTGCTGCCGATCCTCGATCGCCTGCCGTCCTTGCGGACGATCATCCTCGTCAATGCGGCGGCCGACGAACGTGTGGCGTTTGCCGGCCGCGATGTCCACGATTTCGCCGACCTCGCAGCCGATGGACCGTCGACTCTGTTCAAGGCGCCGACGCTGTCTGATGAGGTCGCCTTCTGGATGTACACGTCCGGCTCGACCGGCGAGCCCAAAGGCGTCAAGCACGTCCACACCACGCCGATGGCGGCGGCTCGCCTGATGGGACAACGCGTGGTCGGCATTCGCGAGGACGACGTAGTGTTCTCGGCGGCGAAGCTGTTCTTCTCCTACGGCATGGGCAACGCCATGGCGTTCCCGATGTCGGTCGGAGCGACCACGGTGCTGCTGTCGCAGCGGCCAACGCCCGAAGCGGTGTTGGATGTCATACGCCGTCACCGGCCGACGGTCTTCTTCGGCGTGCCGACGCTTTACGCATCGCTCCTGGTGCACAAGGAGATGAGAGCGGGCGCCGGATCCGACCGTCTGCGGCTCGCGGTCTCCGCCGGCGAGGCGTTGCCGGCCCATCTCGGCGAACGCTGGCGCGCCGTTGCCGGCGTCGATGTCCTCGACGGCATCGGCTCGACCGAAATGTTCCAGACCTTCCTCAGCAACCAGCCGAGCGAATTGCGTTACGGCACGACCGGCAAGGCCGTGCCCGGATACGAGCTCAGGATCGTCGACGAGCATGGCCGCGAGGTCGCCGACGGCGAGATCGGCGAACTCGTCGTCCGCGGGCCGACGGCCGGCGAGGGATATTGGAACCAGCGGACCAGGAGCCGGCGCACCTTTGCCGGCGAGTGGACCTATACCGGCGACAAATTCTTCCGCGATGCCGACGGGTACTATCATTATTGCGGCCGCACCGACGACATGTTCAAGGTCAGCGGCATGTGGGTCTCGCCGTTCGAAGTCGAGGCGGCGCTCGCTGCGCACGAGGCCGTGCTCGAGGCCGCCGTGATCGGCAAGCAGGATGCCGACGGGCTGATCAAGCCGAAGGCCTTCATCGTGCTGCGCGACGGCTATGCCGCCAACGAGCAATTGCTCGAAACCTTGCGGGTGCACGTCAAGCAGTGCGCCGGACCGTGGAAGTATCCGCGTTGGATCGATATCCGGCCTGACCTGCCGCGCACGGCGACCGGCAAGCTGCAGCGCTTCAAGCTGCGTGAACTGGATCAGTGATCGCTCGCCGCCGCGGCGGCTTACACGGCGCCGGCTTCGCGCAGGACATGCTGGCAAAGCCGAACCGGGTCGCGCTCGCCGCGGCGCGCAAGTTCGATGATCCTCGTCGCGATGATTTCTCGATTGCGCGTGTCGTGATCGGCCAACTTGAGCCTCAAGCAGGCGTCATCGAGCGCCGTCGACATGCTCTGGATCATCTCGGGATCGAACACGGACTGCTCGCGCAGAAACGGAATGATAGTGGCCATTCCGATCTCCAAAGCGTCGCGAGCAGTGTCCCTCTTGGACCCATTGTTTGTCAAATGGCGTTGCGTTGCGCCGGTTTTATGCTTGGCAGGACTTGCGGCAGCTTGGGCAGTTGGTCAGCCTTGAAAAAGCCGCTGCACCAATCGGCGCGCCAGCACGCCGGCAACGCGGCGCCGATAATGGCCGGGTGTGAACGTCGTCTTCATCGCCATGATCTGGTCGCGCACCAGGACATCGAGGCCCGCGAATACGCGGGCATCGAGGCCGCCGCCGCACAGTTCTGCGGTGCCTGACAGCCGAACCGGACGCGGGTTGGTGCCGGTGAAGGCCACGCGCAGATCGGCGAGCGTGTCGCCGTCGCGGCGCAACGCCACGGCAACGCCGGTGACCGGGTATTCGATCGAGCGGCGAATGCGAATCTTGTCGTAGGCGGAGCGGAGTCCGGGCGCATTCTTGGCCCGTACGGCGGTGATGATCTCGCCGCGCCGCAGCGACAGAAAATATTTGCCGTCGCCGCGGGTTTCGGTCACCGGCTCGTCCTGTCGCGCATAGCCGATATAGAGATCGGCAAGCTGCATAATGCGACGCCCGGAAGGCCCGGCAATATCGACGTCGGCATTGAGCGTGAGCAGCGCCGGCGCCAGATCGCCGCTGAACGTGGCAAAGCACACGCCGCGACTTTTCGGCGCCACGTGGCACATCTCGCCGGTGGTCTTGAGGCAATGACGATTAGCCTCGCGCCACCACTCGCTCTGATTATAGAAAATGCAGCGGGTATCGAGCGCGATATTGCCGCCGACCGTGCCCATGTTGCGATGGGTCGGCCCGGCAATATGGCCGGCGGCCTGGGCCACGACCGGATAGTGCCGGATTACGGCCGGATTGGTGGCGAGTTCGGTCAGCGTTGCGGCCGCACCGATCGCGAGACCCTGCGCATCGGCCTCGATGGCGCGCAGCTCGGCGACGCCGTTGATATCGATCAGCACCGGCGAAGCGACGATGCCGCGGCGGATGTTTACCATAAGATCGGTGCCGCCGCCGAGAATGCTGCCGTCGGGATGCGTGGTCCGCGCCTCGATCAGTTCGCCGAGCGTCCGCGGGCGCACGAGATCGAAAGCCGGCAACGCATCCATCAGGCGCTCCTCTTGCGCGCTACCGGATCAACACGCCGACCGCGAGCAAATAAATGCTCCCTCCCCACCTGTGGGGCAGGGTTGGGGAGGGGAGTGAATCCCTCTCGCGAATCTCTCGGCATACCCCCCTCCCTGTCCCTCCCCCGCAAGGAGGGAGGGAACGAAGGGAGCATGCTGCGCAAACATTCGATCATCGCACGCCGTCTTTGCGTGCCCGCTTTTCCAGCGCGGCAAAGACCCGGTCCGGCGTCACCGGAAGATCGTTGAAGCGCAGCCCGGTGGCGTCGGCGATGGCGTTGGTGAGCGCCGGCAAGAACGCCGCCAACGATCCTTCGCCCGCCTCCTTGGCGCCGAACGGCCCGTGCGGGTCATTGCTCTCGACGATGCCGACTTCGATCGGCGGCGAGTCTTGGATGGTCGGCACGCGATAGTCGAGCATGTTGGCGGTGAGCATGAGGCCATCATGATAGGCCGCCTCCTCGCTCATCGCCTGGCCCATGCCCATCCACACCGAACCCTGCACCTGACCTTCGACCGACAGCCGGTTGAGCGCCTTGCCGCAATCGTGCGCCACCCAGACCTTGTCGACGGTGACGACGCCGGTCTCCTCGTCGACGCTGACTTCGACGACCTGCGCCGAATAGCTGTAGCCCATGGTGCCGCCGATCGCGGCGCCGCGATATCTCTTGCCGCCGTGTGATTCCGGGATGGTCGAGTAGTTGCCGGTGACCGTGATCGTGCCGGTATCCTTCAGCGCTTCGCTGACGACGTCGTTGAAGGTCAGGCCCTTGTCCTGGGCGCCAGCGCGATAGAGTTCGCCGAGACACTCGATCTCCCCGGGCTTGGCGTCGAGCTTGCGCGCGGCGGCGGCGATCAGCACCGCCTTCAGGTTGTTCGCGGCATCGATGGCGGCATTGCCGACGAGGAAGGTGACGCGCGACGAGTAGGAGCCGTTGTCTTTCGGCACCACGTCGCTGTCGCCGGTAACGATGCGGATGCGGGCAAGGTCGAGCGCGAGCACCTCGGCGACGCTCTGGACGAGAACGGTCGAGGAGCCCTGGCCGATGTCGGCGGCGCCGGTCAAGAGCACGATCGAGCCGTCGAAGTCGAGTTTCAGCTTGACGGTGGCGTGCGGCTCGCCGGTCCAGTTGACCGGCTTCGACGCGCCGCTGATGTAATGCGAGCACGCCATGCCAAGGCCTTTGCCCTTCGGCAGTCTGCCCTTGCGCGCCTTCCAGCCGCTCTCGCGCTCGACCCAGTCGAGACATTCGGGGAGGCCGTAGCTGTTCACCATCAGGTCGTTGTCGGTGAACGTCGGCACGCTCGGCAGCAGGTTGACGCGGCGCACCGCGAACGGATCGAGCTCAAGCGCCTGCGCCATGTCATCGAGCAGGCTTTCGAAGGCGAAGCGTACGTCGACGGTGCCGTGGCCGCGGAACGCGCCGCACGGCGGCGTGTTGGTGAGCACGCGCTTGCCGATATATTTCACGTTGTGCAGATCGTAGATCGCATACAGCATCGAGCCGGCATAGAGGATGGTGACGACGCCGTAGCCGGAATGGGCGCCGCCGCGCATGATCGCTTCGCATTCGACGCCGGTGATGCGGCCGTCCTTGCGCATGCCGATCTTGAGACGGATGTCGGTCTCCGGCCGGCCGCGGTGGGTGATGAAGGTTTCTTCGCGGCTGACCATCATGCGCACGCAGCCGCCGACCTTGCGCGCCAGCAGCGCGGCGATCAGCTCGACATTGAGCGTCTCGGTGCGGCAGCCGAAGCCGCCGCCGACATGCGGCTTGATCACGCGGATGCGCGACATGTCCATGCCGAGGATCTGCGACAGCATCAGGTGCACGTAGTACGGCACCTGCGTGGAGGCATGCACAGTGATGCGATCGCGTTCGACGTCGTAATCGGCGATCGCGGCGTGCATTTCCATTTGGTTCTGGCAGACTTCCGGGCAATTGTAGGTGCCTTCGCGCACCAGGTCGGCGGCCGCGAAGGCGGCCGCCACGTCGCCGAGCTCGAAAAACACGTCGCGCTCGATGTTTTTCGGCCGATGGCTGTGCAACTCGACGGCATCCGGCGCCATCGCCGCCTGCGCGGTATGGTAGGCGGGGAGTTCGCGAACCGTAAGCTTGATGAGCCGCAACGCCTCCTTGGCCGTGGCATCATCGATCGCGGCGACGGCCGCGACCGGCTCGCCGCAATAGCGCACGCGCTCGCGCGCCAGAGGATGCTCGGTGCGGGCGATCGGCAGGACGCCGAAACCTTTGTCGCAATCGGCCCCGGTGACGATCGCTTTGACGCCGGGCAGCTTCGCTGCGGCCGAGACGTCGACGTCGATGATTTCGGCGTGCGAATACGGGCTGCGGAAGACGCGCCCGACGAGCATGCCCGGCACAATGAGATCGGCCGTATACTTGGCTCGTCCGGAGACCTTCTCCGGACCATCGACCAGCGGCACGTGAGCGCCGATGGTATGCGCAGGAACCATTTCGTTCATGGGGCTAGTCCGCTGCAGCGCTCGTTTTGCCCAATCTGCCGTCCAACGCGATATGTGAAAAACATCATGGTGGCGCTCCCGCCGCATGAAGATCGGCGGCATATTGCACCGCTTCGATGATCTTCACGTATCCGGTACACCGGCAGATGTTGCTGCCGAGCGCGTCGCGAATCTCGTCCTCACTGGGGCGCGGATTGCGTCGCAACAAGCCCGCCGACGCCATGATGAAACCGGGCGTGCAATAGCCGCATTGCGAGCCGAGTTTCTCATGAAATCCACGCTGCACAGCGGACAAGCGGCCATCAACCACAAGCGATTCGACGGTGTCGACGCGCCGCCCGTCCACCGTCGCCGCCAGCGTGAGGCAGGATAACCGCGGCTGATCGTCAACAAGCACCGTGCAAGCGCCGCACTCGCCGCCGTCGCACCCGGTTTTCGTTCCGGTCAGGCCGATGATTTCCCGCAAATAATCCAGCAGCAAAACGTTGTCAGTTATGGCGTCGCTGCGCGGGCGGCCGTTGAGCGTGAGCTGAAGAATACGCGTCATGCAGGCCATCGGTGGCTTTTCTGATTTATGCGCGTCTCATATCAGCATCGGCTACTTTGTTCAAATCTCGGAAGTCCGCAGCCATCCGTCACCGCACGCTGAAACGTGCGATGACTTCCTGCGGAACGGGTTGCGACTTGAGCGCGGTAGCATCCACGGGATCGCGGACCGTCCACACGCGGGTCTCGCGGCCCTCGGCAACGAGCGTGCCACGCACAATCACGTGGTGCGCGACATCGAAACTTGATCTGCGGAACTCCTTTACCTGCGACATCAGCTCGATCACCTCGCCGAACCGCGCCGGGGCGAGAAAGCGGGCGCCGGCGTCCACGAGCGGAATGCCGGAAATCCCGAAAGCGCCCGGCAAATCAGCCGGCTTCACCCCGAGCGCGGCCCCGAACAGCGACCACGTGCCCCAGTCGAAGAACTCGAAATAACGGCTGTTGAGGACCATGCCGGCGGGGTCGCAATGCGCCCACTCGATCGCAAACTCCATTCGGCTGACAAATCCCATTCCCACTGCCTAATTTCTAATCAGGAATTTTTGCGGACTTTCTGCGGATTTGCCTAACCAATAGGCGATTGGAGTGAAATGTTCGGATTCAAAATATGCGTCGTGTGCTGCCTTGGCCTGAACAGTTCCAAGATTCTGACCTGACCGCAAGGAGTTAGCGCCCGCCATCGATTGGCATGCTCCTTGCGACTTACCGGAAGCGGGACGGCGCCGGGGCCGGTCGCGCGCGTCTAACAGAGGACATCGCGATGCTCAACTCGATAGGCGCGGTCGCCAAGCGACCGCGGGGACGCCGTTGGCTTGCTGCCGCGGCTGGGCTTGCCTTTGGTCTTACGGCGGCGCTGCCCGCCCAGGCCCAGGATACGATCAAGATCGGAATTCTCCATTCGCTTTCCGGCACCATGGCCATCAGCGAGACGACGCTGAAGGACGTGATGCTCATGCTCATCGACCAGCAGAACAAGAAGGGTGGCCTGCTCGGCAAGAAGCTCGAGGCCGTCGTGGTCGATCCCGCCTCGAACTGGCCGTTGTTCGCCGAAAAGGCGCGCGAGCTGATCAGCAAGGACAAGGTCGCGGTCGTGTTCGGCTGCTGGACATCGGTGTCACGCAAGTCCGTGCTGCCGGTGTTCAAGGAGCTGAACAACCTGCTGTTCTACCCGGTGCAATACGAGGGCGAGGAGAGCGAGCGCAACGTGATCTATACCGGCGCCGCGCCGAACCAGCAGGCGATTCCCGCAGTCGACTATCTCATGAGCGCGGACGGCGGCTCGGTAAAGCGCTGGGTACTGGAAGGCACCGACTACGTCTATCCGCGCACGACCAACAAGATCCTCGAGGCTTACCTCAAGCAGAAAGGGGTGAAGGACGAGGACATCATGATCAACTATACGCCGTTCGGCTTCTCCGATTGGCAGACCGAAGTGTCGAAGATCAAGGCGTTCGGCTCCGCGGGCAAGAAGACGGCGGTGGTCTCCACCATCAACGGCGACGCCAACGTTCCCTTCTACAAGGAACTAGGCAACCAGGGTATCAAGGCGACCGAAATCCCGGTGGTGGCGTTCTCGGTGGGTGAAGAGGAGCTCGCCGGCCTCGATACCAAGCCGCTCGTCGGGCATCTCGCCGCCTGGAATTACTTCGAGTCGATCAAGACTCCGGCGAACGAAGCCTTCATCAAAGAGTGGCACGCGTTCATCAAGAACCCGAAACGCACCACCAACGACCCGATGGAAGCCCACTACATCGGCTTCAACATGTGGGTGAAGGCGGTTGAGAAGGCCAAGACCACCGATCCGGACAAGGTGATCGAGGCGCTGCCCGGTACCCAGGCGCCGAATCTGACCGGCGGCATTTCGACCTTGCTGCCGAATCATCACATCACCAAGCCGGTCTATATCGGCGAGATCAGGGCCGACGGCCAGTTCGATGTGGTGTGGAAGACCAAGGGCCTGGTGCCAGGCGACGCCTGGTCGGATTATCTGCCCGGCTCGAAAGACCTCGAAGCCGACTGGGTCAAGCTCAAGTGCGGCAACTACAACAAGGTCACGAAGAAGTGCGGCGGCGCCTAGTATCGACGACGCCGTGATCGTGACCTCGCGGGAAGGCGGCGTATCGCCTTCCCGCATCACGAGCATGATCCCGAAAACCGGCCCCCGGTTTTCGGACAAGTCATGCTCCAACAAAAAGTAGAGCCGCGTTCTGATCCGTCAGAACGAACGAAGCTCCAACCCGGGAACCTGAGCATGCGTTTTTGCCGAGCTTGCCTCATCACCTTGCTATTGGCTCTGAGCTGTGCGCTCGGTTGCGCCAATGGGCGTGCCGCAAGTCTTGACGAAGCGCTCGTCCATTTCACCGCCGACGATTTCAGCGAGACCGGCACCGGCATCAACGAAGTAGCCGGCAGCGGCAATCCGCGCGCCGCCATCATCATCCGCGCCCTGCAGGACGGCCGATTGTTGTTCAGCGCCGAACGCAAGGCCGTCTACATCAAGGATGATGCGGGTGCATTGACCGACGCCACGACCGGAGCGCCGATCGCCGGCGCCGCGCCGGCCGACGTCGACGTCGTGCGCATCAACAACCGGCTACGCGGCGTAATCGAAGGCGCGCTCGGCGGCCTCACGCTGCTCGCCAGCAATCCAAGCGCGCGCTACGACGCCGCGCAGGCGGTCTTTAAGTCGCGCAAGGCAAGCATTCTGCCGACGCTGGAAACCGCGATTGCCAAGGAGCAGGATCCGAGGGTCGGACGCGCCATGATGCAAGCGCGTGCCGCCATCATCCTGTCCGGCGACACGGCCAGCGACGAAGACAAGCTTGCCGCCGTCGAGGTGATCCGCCAGCGCGGCGATCAGGACGCGCTCGGCTTGCTCGCCAGCCTGCCGGCCGACACCTCGGCGCCGGTCATGAAGAGCGCATCGGCGACCATCGCCGCCATCAAGAACCGGCTCGCCCTGTGGGAGGGGGTACAAGACGCCTGGTACGGAATTTCGCTCGGCTCGGTGCTGCTGCTCGCCGCCATCGGGCTTGCCATCACCTTCGGCGTCATGGGCGTCATCAACATGGCCCATGGCGAGATGGTGATGCTCGGCGCCTACGTCACCTTCGTGGTCCAGGAAGCGATCCGGGCCCATAACCCGGCCTTGTTCGGTTATTCGCTGGCCATCGCCATTCCGCTTGCCTTCCTGGTCGCCGGATGCGTCGGCATCCTGATCGAGCGCTGCATCATCCGCTTCCTCTACGGCAGGCCGCTGGAGACGCTGCTGGCGACGTGGGGCTTGTCGCTGATCCTGCAGCAGGCGGTGCGCACGGTGTTCGGCCCGAACAATCGGGACGTCGGCAACCCGACCTGGATGAGCGGCGCGTTCGATCTCGGCGGCATCACCATCACCTACAACCGGCTCTGGATCGTCTGCTTCGCAATCGCCGTATTCGTCGCCCTGCTGGTGATTTTGCGCTTCACGCGCTTCGGCCTGGAGATGCGCGCAGTGACGCAAAACCGCCCGATGGCCGCGTCCATGGGCATCCGCACCAGCCGGGTCGACGCGCTCACCTTCGGACTGGGCTCCGGCATCGCCGGCATGGCCGGCGTGGCGCTGTCGCAGATCGATAACGTCAGCCCCAATCTCGGCCAGGGCTACATCATCGACAGTTTCATGGTCGTCGTGTTCGGCGGCGTCGGCAATCTTTGGGGCACGCTGGTCGGCTCCTTCGTGCTCGGCATTGCCAACAAGTTCCTCGAGCCTTATGCCGGCGCCGTGCTTGGCAAGATCGCCATTCTGGTGCTCATCATTCTGTTCATTCAAAAACGGCCGCGCGGCATGTTTGCGCTCAAGGGCCGTGCGGTCGAGGCATGACCACGCACCTCCTCACGCGCTCGATCGATCGCAGCGCCACGATCTTTCTGATCGTCGTCGTCGCCATCGCCGTCGCCGTGCCGATCCTTAACCTGATGCTGCCGCCCTCGTCCGCCTTCCATCTCCCGACCTATCTGGTGGTACTGTTCGGCAAATACGCGTGCTATGCGCTGCTGGCGCTGTCGATCGATCTGATCTGGGGATTCTGCGGCATTCTCTCGCTCGGCCATGGCGCCTTCTTCGCGCTCGGAGGTTACGCCATGGGCATGTATCTGATGCGCCAGATCGGGACCCGCGGGGTCTATGCCGATCCGATTCTGCCGGACTTCATGGTGTTCCTGAACTGGAAAGCGCTGCCGGTCTACTGGTACGGGTTCCAGTACTTTGCCTTCGCCGCGCTGATGGTGGTTCTGGTCCCGGGGGTGCTGGCCTTCGTCTTCGGCTGGTTCGCTTTCAGGAGCCGCGTCACCGGCGTCTACCTGTCGATCATCACCCAGGCTTTGACGTTTGCGCTGATGCTCGGCTTCTTCCGCAACAATTTCGGCTTCGGCGGCAACAACGGCCTGACCGACTTCAAGGATATTCTCGGCTTCAACGTGCAGGCGGAGACTACCCGCAACGCCCTGTTCTCGATCTCCTGCCTGGCGCTGATCCTCGGCTTTCTGGTTTGCCGGGCAATCGTCACGTCGAAGTTCGGCAAGGTTCTGATCGCCATCCGCGACGCCGAAGCGCGGACGCGATTCCTCGGCTATCGCGTGGAATCCTATAAGCTCATGGTATTCACCGTGTCGGCCTGCATGGCGGGCATTGCCGGCGCTCTTTACGTGCCGCAGGTCGGCATCATCAATCCGAGCGAATTCGCGCCGGGCAATTCCATCGAGGCGGTGATCTGGGTGGCGGTTGGCGGCCGCGGCACCCTGACCGGGGCGGCGCTCGGTGCGGTGCTGGTCAACTACGCCAAGACCTATTTCACCTCAGGTTTTCTGGCGCCGTACTGGCTGTTCATGCTCGGCGGCCTGTTCATCGCGGTGACGCTGCTGTTGCCGCGCGGCATCGTCGGCACGATGTACCATTGGACGGCGCTGCGTCGTGACCGGATGTCGGCCGCCGCCGAGGACGGCGTCACCGAGCCGCTGCCGGCGGAGTGAAGACAGGGATCGCGGCATGGAAGCGCTGACCAGCTCACTGCTTTATCTCGACGGCGTGACCGTTTCATTCGACGGCTTTAAGGCGCTCAACAATCTGTCCCTCGCCGTCGAGCCCGGCGAGATGCGCGCCATCATCGGGCCGAACGGCGCCGGCAAGACCACGATGATGGACGTGGTCACCGGCAAGACGCGGCCGGAGCTGGGCGACGTCATGTTCGACGGCTCCTACGATCTGACCCGCCTCGACGAGGCCGAGATCGCCGAGCTTGGCATCGGCCGCAAGTTCCAGAAGCCCACGGTGTTCGAGAGTCACACCGTCAACGACAATCTCGAACTCGCACTCAAATCCGACCGCCGCGCCCGCGCCGCGTTGTGGTGGCGGGAAAGTCCGGCCGAGCGGCAGCGCATCGACGAACTGCTGCAGGTCATTCGGCTGACCGCCGTATGCGACCGCCTTGCCGCCAGCCTGTCGCACGGACAGCGGCAATGGCTCGAAATCGGCATGCTGCTGGCGCAGGAGCCGAAGCTGCTTCTCGTCGACGAGCCGGTCGCCGGCATGACCGATGCGGAAACGCAACAAACGGCCGAGCTGCTCAAACAGATCAACCGCGAGCGCACCGTCGTCGTCGTCGAGCACGACATGGCATTCGTGCGCGAGCTCGGCGTCAAGGTCACGTGCCTGCACGAGGGCTCGGTGCTGGCCGAAGGCACGATCGATCAAGTCTCGCAGAACGCGCGGGTCGTGGAAGTCTATCTGGGACGCTAGCGAACATGCTCGAAGTCAACGCCATCGACCTCCACTACGGCGCCGCCCAGGCGCTGCGCTCGATCTCGCTCAAGGCCGAGCCCGGCAAGGTCACCTGCGTGCTTGGCCGCAACGGGGTCGGCAAGACCAGCCTGCTCGACGCGCTTGCCGGCCAGCATACGGTCAGCCGCGGCACCATCGCCTGGGAAGGCGAGGACATCACCGGGCTGCGGCCGCCGGAGCGCGCCCGGCGCGGCATTTCCTATGTGCCGCAGGGCCGCGAGATCTTTCCGCTGTTGACGGTCGAGGAGAACCTGCGCACCGGTTTTGCCCCGCTCAAGCGCGAGGAGCGCAGCATACCGGACGACGTGTTCTCGCTGTTTCCGATCCTCAAGGACATGTTGCGCCGGCGCGGCGGCGACCTTTCCGGCGGCCAGCAGCAGCAGCTGGCGATCGGGCGCGCCCTGGTGATGCGGCCGCGGCTGCTTTTGCTCGACGAACCGACCGAGGGCATTCAGCCTTCGATCATCAAGGACATCGGGCGCGCAATCGGCTATCTGCGCTCGCTCGGCGGGATCGCGATCGTCCTGGTCGAGCAATATCTCGACTTTGCCCGCGAACTCGGCGACCATTTCGCCGTCATGGAGCGCGGCTCCATCGTCTATTCCTGCAACCGCGGCAACCTCGACGAAGGCGCGCTGCTGCGGGCGATGACGATCTGATTGCTGGCGCGGCTGCGCGCGAGGAGGAGCAAACGTGTTGGCGAGGTCGGCGGCCGAGAGCGAGATTTTCGCCGGCAATCGCGCGGTCGGACGCATTGCGCTCGCGGTGACGGCCGCTGCCGGCCGCAGCCGCCGTCGCACCGTCCACGAAGCCGGCTCGCTGCGGGTCCGCTTCCCCAACGTCGCCGCCGACGGCGCGCTCGAGGCCGTCATCGTCAACACCGCCGGCGGCATGACCGGCGGCGACCGCTTCGGCATCGACATCGCGGTCGGCGCGACCGCGCGGCTGACCGTGACCACCGCCGCCGCCGAAAAGGTCTACCGCTCGCTCGGCCCCGACACCGAAGTCGGCGTCAAGCTTGACGTCGGCCCAGGCGCCGCGCTCGCCTGGCTGCCGCAGGAAACGATCCTGTTCGATCGGGTGCGGCTGCGACGCACCATCGACGTCGACCTCGCCGCCGGCGCCCGCCTCATTCTCGCCGAGGCGATCGTGTTCGGCCGCTCGGCCATGGGCGAAACGCTTGAGCGCGGGCATTTGTTCGATCGCTGGCGGGTGCGCGTCGGCGGCGCCATGGTTTTCGCCGACAGCGTGCGCCTCGACGGCCCCATCGCCGAACGGCTCCGCCGCCGCGCCATCGCCAACGGCGGCGTGGCGATGGCGAGCATCCTCAAAATCCCTGGCGACGAGGCAGCCGTAGCCGCGGTTCGCGCGCTCGGCAACGACTGCGTCGGCGAGCTCGGCGTCTCGGCCTGGAACGGGCTTGCCGCGGCGCGGCTCGTCGCCGCCGACGGCGCGGCGCTGCGCCGCGATCTGATTGGCGTCCTGACTGCGCTCGGTGCTATGCCGCTGCCGCGGCTCTGGCTGAATTGACCGGCTCGCAATGCAGGGTGCGCCATGAATCTTACTCCGCGCGAGAAGGACAAGCTCTTGATCGCCATGGCGGCGATGGTGGCCCGGCGCCGGCTCGAACGCGGCGTCAAACTCAACCATCCGGAGGCAGTCGCCCTGATTTCCGATTTCATCGTCGAGGGCGCGCGCGACGGGTGCACGGTCGCCGAGCTGATGGAAAAAGGCGCCCACGTGCTGACGCGCGCCCAGGTGATGGACGGCATCGCCGAGATGATTCCCGAGATCCAGGTCGAGGCGACGTTTCCCGACGGCACCAAGCTCGTCACCGTGCACGAGCCGATCAGATGAGGTTCCGCATTCACTTTGAAGCACCCGGCCATGACGATTGAGAGGCAGTATCCATGATTCCCGGCGAATACTTCATCAAGGACGGCGACATCGAACTCAACAAGGGCCGCAAGAGCGTGATACTCTCGGTCGCCAATACCGGCGACCGGCCGATCCAGGTCGGCTCGCATTATCATTTCTTCGAGACCAATCCGGCGCTGCATTTCGACCGCAGCAAGGCGCGCGGCATGCGTCTCGACATCGCCGCCGGCACGGCGATGCGCTTCGAGCCCGGGCAGACCCGCGAGGTGAAACTCGTGGCGCTCGCCGGCAGCCGCACCGTGTACGGCTTCCGCCAGGACGTGATGGGCAAGCTCGACAAAGCGAAGGCGCAAAAACCATGACGGGCGGGCTTGCGCGGGCCCACCCGTCACGTTCTCAGCGCTGCCACCCGCGACTGGGAACCAGGATCATCTCCGCACATGGTGCCGGGCGGGTAGCGGCCGCAGCATTTGGCTGATCTGATCTTGGCGATCTCTCATGTCCGGCGAACCAAACACGATTGATCTGAAAGCGAGGATAGCCGAGAACCGGCGCGTTGCAAGCAAAAGTCGTCGCCGACGCGCCGTCCGGAAACTGTGGGGATAATACTGGGGATTGCTGGTTCCTCATCGAACCAAAGCGCACCAAACAACGAGGACTCTCATGCCATCGACGATAAGCCGCGCGGTCTACGCCGACATGTTCGGCCCGACGACGGGGGACCGGGTACGGCTCGCCGACACCGATCTGATCATCGAGGTGGAGAAGGACTATTGCGTCTACGGCGAAGAGGTGAAGTTCGGCGGCGGCAAGGTCATTCGCGACGGCATGGGCCAATCGCAAATCACCAACAAGCAGGGCGCGGTCGACACCGTCATCACCAACGCGCTCATTCTCGATCATTGGGGGATCGTGAAAGCCGACGTCGGCATCAAGGACGGCCTCGTCGCCGCCATCGGCAAGGCCGGCAATCCCGACATCCAGCCGGGGGTCACCATCGTCATCGGCCCCGGCACCGAGGTGATTGCCGGCGAAGGCAAGATCCTGACCGCCGGCGGTTTCGACACCCATATCCATTTCATCTGCCCGCAGCAGGTCGACGAAGCGCTGGTGTCGGGCGTCACGTCGATGCTCGGCGGCGGCACCGGACCCGCGCACGGCACGTTCGCCACCACCTGCACGCCCGGCCCCTGGCACATCGCCCGCATGATCCAGGCGGCCGACGCCTTTCCGGTCAATCTCGGCTTCGCCGGCAAGGGCAATGCCTCGCGGCCCGCGGCGCTCGAGGAAATGATCAAGGCCGGAGCGTGTGCGCTCAAACTGCACGAGGACTGGGGCACGACGCCGGCGGCGATCGACTGCTGCCTTTCGGTCGCCGACGACTACGACGTTCAGGTGATGATCCACACCGACACGCTCAACGAATCCGGCTTCGTCGAGGACACGATCAAGGCGTTCAAGGGCCGCACCATCCACGCCTTCCATACCGAAGGCGCCGGCGGCGGGCACGCCCCCGACATCATCAAGGTGGCGGGCTTGCCGAACGTGCTGCCGTCGTCGACCAACCCGACGCGGCCCTATACGCGCAACACTATCGACGAGCATCTCGACATGCTGATGGTGTGCCACCACCTCGATCCGTCGATCGCCGAGGACCTCGCCTTCGCCGAAAGCCGCATCCGCAAGGAGACCATCGCCGCCGAGGACATTCTGCACGACATCGGCGCGCTCTCGATGATGTCGTCCGACAGCCAGGCCATGGGCCGGATCGGCGAAGTCATCATCCGCACCTGGCAAACCGCCGACAAGATGAAGAAGCAGCGCGGCCGCCTCAACGGCGAGAAGGGCGACAACGACAATGTGCGGGTGAAGCGCTACGTCGCCAAATACACCATCAATCCCGCGATCGCGCACGGTGTGTCGAAATTGATCGGCTCGGTGGAGAAGGGCAAGCTCGCCGATCTGGTGCTGTGGTCGCCGGCCTTCTTCGGCGTCAAGCCCGACTGCATCATCAAGGGCGGCTCGATCGTCGCCGCCCCCATGGGCGACCCGAACGCTTCGATCCCGACGCCGCAGCCAATCCACTACCGGCCGATGTTCGGCGCCTTCGGCCGCGCCCGCACCGCATCCTCGGTGGTGTTCGCCTCGCAGGCCGCGGTGAAAGCCGGGCTCGGCAAGAAGCTCGGCATCCAGAAGGAATTGTTCGCCGTCAGGAATACCCGCGGCAAGATTTCGAAGAAGAGCATGATCCACAACGACGCCACGCCGAACATCGAGGTCGATCCGGAGACCTACGAGGTGCGGGCCGACGGCGAGCTTCTGACCTGCGCGCCGGCCGATGTGCTGCCGATGGCGCAGCGGTATTTTTTGTTTTGACCGTCGAGCCACGCGTTTGCACTCCCTCTCCCCGCGTGCGGGGAGAGGGTTGGGGTGAGGGGGCCTCACCGCCGGGCTCGGAATCGCGGCCACGCCCCTCACCCGGATTGCTTGCGCAATCGGACCTCTCCCCGCCCGGCGGGGAGAGGTGAAGAGCGATCGAGCTCAAAACAACTCCGCATCAGAACAGCCATAGCCCCTCCGAACCTTTGAGCGAGCCGATGGACAACAGCGCACGAAGGGGCCGGCAGGCCGCTTCCGCTTTGGCCCAGTCGCCCGGCGCCATCGCGCTTTTGCGCTCCCAGTAGCAGGGATGCGGCGCGAGGCAGCGCCGCGCGCGGCGGCACCGCGCCTTGGCGCAATCCTTCCAATAGCCGAGCAGAGTGCACTGCGCCGCCGCCACGTAGGCGTGGCGATCGCGGTACGGCAGCATGCTCCATTGCTGACGCGTCATGCGCCGCGGAAACCGCCAGTCCGGCGCGCTCACCTTGCGTCGCGTTGTTTTCCTCCATCCGGCTTTTGCGCATGACTCCCTCTCCCCGCGTGCGGGGAGAGGGTTGGGGTGAGGGGGCCGC
>Ga0335085_10007475_pt1 | contig 16919 bp, 16 predicted proteins | sample Lox_Sample_45_FD_206712 | JGI IMG/M metagenome (GOLD analysis project Ga0335085, IMG submission 206712) | Soil microbial communities from Loxahatchee National Wildlife Refuge, Florida, United States - Lox_Sample_4.5 | ecosystem: Environmental > Terrestrial > Soil > Wetlands | place: USA...
AAGGGACACCTTACGCTGCGTAGCGTGCCACAGCCCGCTCGTCCCAGGTCATGCCGAGGCCAGGGCCCCTTGCCGCGATGCACCCGTCCTTAACCCCGATCGGCTCGGCCATGATCGCGGCGGCGCTGTCGAGATGCTCCAGCCAGTGCGCCGTCGGCGTCACCGCCAGGAGATGCGCGCTGGCCTCGACGAAGATGTGGCTCGACACCGGCAACGATGCCGCCTCCGCCTGCCCGGCCGCGCGTAGCCAGCCGGTGACGCCGCCGATCTTCATGATGTCGAGCATGGCGAAGTCGGAGGCGCCGGCGGCCACAGCATTCGCCATGTCGCGCGGGAACCACCAGTTCTCGCCGGTCTGGATGCGGATAGGAGAGCCCGCGCGCACCCGCGCATGGCCATGGATGTCCTCGGCCGGCACCGGCTCCTCCACCCAGGTCAGGTCGTACTCGGCGAGGCGGGCGATGCGCCGCAGCGCCTCCGGCGCGTCGAGCGACTGGTTGTAGTCGACCATCAGCGCAATGCCCGGCCCGATCATGCGCCGCACGGCGGCCACCGTCTCGACGTCCTTCCCCCCATCGCCGTCGCCCAGCTTGATCTTGATGGCGCGGAAGCCGCGCTCCAGCGACTGCCGGATGGCGCGCTCGTCGGCAGCGGGATCGACGATGCCGAAGCTGTCATAGGCCGGCAGCGGCAACGGCTGGCCCCCGAGCAGGCGTACGACCGGCCAGTCGGCGGCACGCCCGAGCGCGTCCCACAGCGCCATATCGACGCCTGACAGCAGCATGCCCAGCAACCCTTGCCGGCCGAGCAGCCGGAACCGGCGCTCGAATCCGCGCATGATCTCCACCGGCGCGACCGGCTGTCCGGCCAGCTCGCCGGCGATTTCCGCCGCCAGCCGGGCGAGCGGCGCCAGGACCACCGGCGTGTAGGCGAAGAGGTAGCTGCGCCCGACGACACCCTCATCGGTGCCGATGTCGATCAGCAGCAGCGGCGCCGAGGGGATGGCGCCGACCGCCGTGCGGATCGGCCGCGCCAGCGGCGCATTCACCGCGCGCACCCTGATGTCCCGGATGGTAAGGACCGCATCGCCCATGGCCACAGCTCCTTCGCTACATCGGAGCAGGGATACTCAGGCCGCCACTCGATGTACACTCACTGGCCGGTATACTCTTGCGTGAGGCCAGAATGGGCAGCAAGGCAGACGCTACGCGGCGGCGCATCATCGACGCCGCCTATGAGCTGTTCTATCGCAAGGGCTTCGCGCGGGTCGGCGTCGACGCTGTCGCCGCCCAGGCCGGCGTCACCAAGCGCACGCTCTACGCCCATTTCGGCAGCAAGGACCGGCTGCTCGCCGCCATGCTGGAGGCGCACCACGACTTGGCGCTGGAGCGCATCCGCCGCTGGTCGGACCGGCTCGCGGGCGACGCCGAGGCCATGGTGCGCGCGCTGTTCGCGGAGCTGGCCGTCTGGGCCTCGAAGCCGCGCTGGTCGAGCGCCGGCTTCACCCGCCTCGTGGTCGAGCTCGCCGATCTGCCCGGGCATCCGGCGCGCGCCATCGCGCGTCGCCACAAGGCGGCCGTCGAGTCATGGCTCGCCGGGCAGCTCGCACGCCGGCGCGTCGCCGACGCCGCGCTGCGGGCCCGCCAGATCGCGCTGCTCCTCGAGGGCTGTCAGGTCCTCATGCTCATCCATGGCGACAAGCGCTACGCCGAGGCGGCCGCGCAGGCAGCCGTGAGGCTCGTCGCGCGCTGAGCTCTCAGTTCCACCAGTTGCCGCCGGCATGCGCCCGCCGCGCGGCTCGCATGGCCGTCGCGCCCGCCGGCACCTCCTCGATGTCCATGAGGAAGCGGTGCGCCGGGCTCATGCGCTCGTAGAGCGCGGGCGTCAGGTATTCGCGCTGCACCAGCTGCTGCGGCAGGTCGCGGCGCGTGTAGGTCAGGTGCAGCACCCGCCGCCGTGCGCCGCTCACATTGGTCGTGCCGGCGTGCCAGAGCGAGGAGTTGATGATGATCACGCTGCCCTTGGGCGCGGTCACCCTGAGCTCGCCGGGGTAGGGCGCGGCCAGATCCTTCGGCACGCGCGCCTGCTCCTCCGGCGTCAGCGGCCGCGGCTCCCAGTCGCCGATGTTGACGTAGGGCACGTTCATCGGCTGCCAGCGATGCGAGCCCGGCACCACCCGCGTCGGCCCGTTGTCGGCGGTCATGTCGTCGAAGGTGATGATGGCGTTGGACACCCACCAGTCGTCATCGAACAGCTTGGGCACGTCGACATGCAGGTCCTGCTGCCCGCGCCCCTTCAGGGGATCGCGCAGGTTGGCGCCGTGCAGCTTGAACTCGCCGAGCAGATAGTGCGACGCCGCCAGGAACGGCTTGATCTCAAGGCAGCAGTCGTAGACGTCGGTCTTGTTGAAGATGTCGGAGACGCGCGGTGCCCCCGGCTCTACGTGCACCTCGCGCCCGCCCTGGTCGCCCTCGCGCGCATGGAGCCGGTCGAACTCCTCCGCCATGACCCGGCACTGCTCGGCGCTGAACACGCCCTCCTGGATGAAGAACCCGTTCTCGTCGAGCGACCGCCGCTGCGCCTCGCTCATCTCCCTGCCGGTGACGCCGAGCTCCCGCAGCGCCTGCTTGGTGTACATGGCCCGCTCCTCCTCCGGCTGTTATATCGCATTCACGCTGGCGGAGCATCAAGGAGGCGCGCCCGGCAGGAAGAAGAAGGCGAGACCGAGCACGAGGTAGACGGCCAGCAGCTGCACGCCTTTGAGCCAGTCGGACCGTCCGTCGCCCGCCACCTGGCCCGTGATCAGGACGGACAGGAGGACCGTCAGGACGAGGCCCGCGGAGAACGCCAGATCCATCGGCGCCGGACCGATGAAAAGACTTGCGAGCACCAGGACGGGCGCGACGAACAGCGCCACCTGCATGCTCGAGCCGATCGCGATCGAGAGCGAGAGGTCCATGCGGTCCTTCATGGCCGCGCTGATCGCGGTGGCGTGCTCGGCGGCGTTTCCCACGATCGCCACGACGAAGACGCCGACGAAGACGCTGCTGAGGCCGAACTCGTGCGCCGTGGGCTCGATCGCCCCCACCATGATCTCGCTCATCCACGCGATCGCCGCCGTGGCGGCCGCGAGCACGAGCGCGGCCCGGCCCACGGATGCCGGCGCCTTCCCCTCCTCCGGCACGTGCGAGCCCGCGAAGAGCGCGGAGTGGGTCACCAGCGAGAACGTCAGGAACAGCGCATAGACGAGTAGCAGCACGACCGAGATCGAGACGCTGAGCCGGCCGAGTCCTTCGGGCGTCGCGCCCGCCGCCACCTCGAAGGCGGCGGGCAGGACGAGCGCGATCGCCGCGAGCGTCAGCATCGTCGCCTGCGAGCGCGCGCCGGCCGGATTGAAATGCTGCTCCGGACGGCGCAACCCTCCGGCCAGCATCGACGCGCCGAGCACCAGGAGGATATTGCCGACGATGGAACCGGCGATCGACGCCTTCACCACGTCGTGCAGCCCGGCCCGCAGCGCGGCGAGGGCGATGATCAGCTCGGCGGCGTTGCCGAAGGTCGCGTTGAGAAGCCCGCCGACGCCTTCGCCCATGCGCTCCGCGAGCTGCTCCGTGGCGTGCCCCATCCATCCGGCGAGCGGCAGGATGGCGAGACAGGAGGTTGCGAAGACCAGGAGATGCCGCTCGGGCGCCAGGTATTCCAGGCCGACCGCAACGGGGACGAAGAGCAGAAGCCAGTTCATGCGTTACTCCCCTCTTCTCGGCGGACCGCGGTCCTCCCAGTCCTCCCACTCGACGGCGTGCATCGCGAGGTAGCTGCCGACCGCGGCGCCGACGGTCGGGAAGAAGGCGCCTTCGCCGATCTGCTCGAACAGGCCGAACCGCTTGAGCTTGTCCTTCACGGGATCCTTGAGCTCGGCAAAGCACAGCTCGATGCCGGCGTCGTGCAGGGCCTTGTCCAGCTCCTCGAGGGCGTCGGCCGCCGTGACGTCCACGCTGGTGACCGGCTCTGCCGCGACGACCAGCCAGCGCGTGGGCGTGGGCGCCGTCTTCGCCGCATCCAGGACGCGCTCTTTGAACAGTTCGGCGTTGGCGAAGAACAGCGGTGCATCCCAGCGGAAGAGGACGAGCCCCGGTATCCGGCGGGCGTCCGGGTAGCGCGTGATGTCGTGGTAGCCCTTGACGCCCTCGGCGCGCCCCAGCACCGCCGAGTGCGGACGCCAGCCGTCCCACAGGAACTCGATGACGGCGATCACGATCGCCAGGCCGATGCCGGGGATGGCGCCGAGGACGGCGACGCCGACGAAACAGGCGATCGAGAGCCAGAACTCCCAGCGCTGGATCCGATAGATGCGGATCAGGCCGGTGACCTCGATTAGGCCGATGGCCGCAGCGATGACGACCGCCGCCAGGGCGGCGGACGGCAGGTGCTGGAGCAGGTTCGGCGCCGCCAGCAGCAGCAGGGCCACGGCGAGCGCGCCGACGACGCCGGTCAGCTGCGTGCGCGCGCCGGCCGCCTCCGCCACGGGCGTGCGCGACGAGCTGCTGCTGATCGGAAAGCCCTGGAAGAATCCGGCGGCCAGATTGGCAGCGCCGAGCCCGACCATCTCCTGATTGGGATCGACGGGCGTGCGCATCCGCGCGGCGTAGGAGCGGGACAGCACGCTCGTGTCCGCGAACGAGACCATGGCGACGGCGGCGCCGCCGATCACGACCGGCACGATATCGTCATAGTTGATCCAGGGAAGCGTGAAGGCCGGGAGGCCCTGGGGTAGCGGTCCCAGGACCGAGATACCGGCGCGCGCGCCCAGATCCAGCACGCCGACGATCACGGTCGCGCCGATCACCGCCACCAGGATGCCCGGAACGCGCTTGCTGTTCTTGAGCAGCAGGATCACCGCCAGCGTGCCGGCGCCGATCGCGAAGGCCGTCCAGTTGACCTTGCCGCCCAGGATCGCCTCGACGATGCGCCACAGGTTTCGCAACGGCCCATCGCTGTCGATGGAAAAACCGAACAGCTTGGGCAGCTGACTGATCAGCACGGTCAGCGCGATCCCGTTCATGTAGCCGTAGCGGATCGGCTTGGACAGAAGCTCGGTTATGAATCCGAGCCGCGCCAAGCCGACCAGAATGCACACGACTCCGGAAACGACGGCCATCATGCTGGCCAAGGCAACGGCGCGCTGCGGATCTCCGCCCGACAGCGGAAGCACGACGCCGAGGATGACAGCGGCAAGCGAAGAGTCCGGTCCCAGGACGAGGATGCGGCTGGGACCGAACAGCGCATAGGCCAGCAGCGGCACGATCGTCGCGTAGAGGCCGTAGATGCCGGGCACGCCCGATGCCACGGCGTAGGCGATGCCGACGGGCACGAGCATCGTCGCCAGCACCACGCCGGCGACGACGTCATGGGTCAACCAGCGCACTTCGTAGTTCCGCAGGGTCAGCAGTCCCGGCACCCAGCGCATCCAGCCGATCTGATCTGGCATCAGCGAACAGCCTCGATATTCAGCCTCCCAGTACAACCGCGATGAGGACCATCGCGATCCCGAGGACCATGACCGTCAGCCCGACGCGCCAGGGCCGCGCATCCGTGTAGTGTCCCCATCCGTATCCGAAAAAGAGCAGGAGAATAAGCACCGTATTGGACACACGAAGCGCGAGATTGGAATCGCTCAGCAGAAGAAACGGAATCACACCGGGCAGCGCCGCGGCCGACACCAGGAGAAAAGCGACGAGAGCGGCCGAGAAATCCTGGCGCATCAGGCGCGCGCGGCGGAGCGGCGCGCGCGCTCAGAGCCAGGATGGCATCATGGAGACGGGCGCGATCCTCCGGCAGGATGGCGATGGGTTCGTCCTCGAATCCGAACTCGTCTTGTATCCTGGCCCGCGCCTCCGTGTCGTCGCGCGCATTCTGGAGCGCACGATAGAAGCGCGCACGACGGCTGCGATGGAACAGGCTGCCGAGGACGAAGAGTACGGCATCGATCACGCCCCAGGCGATGTTGCATCCGACAGCGCCCACGACCAGCTCGGTCGAATCGAACTGTTCTTCTGTAAGGAGGAGGCGCGCGCCGACGGTGAAGCTGAGCACCATGATGAGGCCGAACAACACCTCGCCCAGGGCGTCTCCCGGGTCGAGATAGCGATGGATCAGCGACTTGTCGGTCAATATCGATCCCGCCGGCGGTGACAACGACGAGGCGCATGACCGAAATGCTCGGCTGCGCAATTCTGCCGGCCGTGACGCATCCCGGCTTGCTTTGAATCGGCCGCCTCTTGACGGCCGACCTCCCCAGTTCGGGATCAGTATCGTCCGGCGATTCGGGAGCAGACCATTGGACCAAGGTCCAATTCAACGCCGTCCGGCCGGGCGCGTCGGTTTGGTAGCCCCCACCCTGGCCCCCAAGGCCCTTGAGGGGCCAGGGTGGGGTAGATCTTGGTGATTCTAATTCTATTTGCGTGCCGTTCCAGCGAGGGCCGGCACTTGACCGACGGCTCCCACCCCCTTCCGTCGCCACCGCCGTTCGCCGAGGAACAAGAGGATCGGCGCGGCGATGAAGATCGAGGAGCTGGCGGCGACGGCGATGCCGAACAGCATCGGCCAGGCGAAGCTCGCCACCGCCGGCCCGCCCCACAGCGCCATCGGCAGCAGCGCCAGGAAGGCCGTCGCCGAGGTGTAGAGACTGCGCATGAAGGTCTGGTTGATGCTGAGATCGATGAGCTGCCGGAGCGGCATCTGCGGATGCAGCCGCAGGTTCTCCCGCATGCGGTCGTAGACCACCACCTTGTCGTTCACGGAGTAGCCGATGAGCGTGAGCACCGCGGCGATGGCCGTGAGGTTGAAGTCGAGCCCGGTGAGCGCCAGGAAGCCCACGGTCTTCGTGACGTCGAGCACGAGCGTGGCGATGGCGCCGACAGCGAACTGCCACTCGAAGCGCACCCAGATGTAGGCGAGCATGGCCAGGCTGGCGAGCGCGACCGCGATGACGCCCGTTCGCTTCAGCTCGCCGCTGATCGTCGGCCCCACCACTTCGACGCGCTCGAAATGCGTGCCTGGCGCGACCGCCTCGACCGCCCTCTTCACGCGGTCGGCAGCGGCCTGCTGGGCCGCGTCGCCGCCGGCCTGGCGCTCGATCCGCAGCAGCAGGGTCGAGGCGTTGCCCGCCTCTTGCAGCGCGACGTCGCCGAGCTGCAGTCCGTCGAGCGTGCTCCGCAGCGCCGCGAGGTCCGCGGGCTGCGGCGTCGTCGCCTCGACGATTGTGCCGCCCGCGAAATCGATGCCGTAGTTGAGGCCGGGCGTGATGAACAGCGTCACCGAAGCGACCGACAGCAGCATCGATACGGCGATGCCGAGGAAGCGCGCGCGCATGAAGCGGATGGAGGACTCCGCCGGCAGCAGGTTCAGCCGCAGCAGCGGCTCGATCGCGAACTGCTTCGGCCGGCGCCGGCGCACCCACACTGCCATCACTGCCCGCACGATCGCTACCGCCGTGAACATCGAGGTGACGATGCCCAGCCCCATCGTCACGGCGAAGCCGCGCACCGGGCCTGATCCGAACCAGAACAGCAGCAGCGTCGCGATCAGCGTGGTGACGTTGGAATCGACGATCGTGCGATAGGCGCGTTGGAACCCGTAGTCGAGCGCCGCCGCCGCGCTGCGCCCCCGGCGCGCCTCCTCCTTGATGCGCTCGTTGATCAGCACGTTGGCGTCGACGGCCAGGCCGATCCCCAGGACGATGCCGGCGATGCCCGGCAGCGTCAGGGTGGCGCCGAACAGCGACAGGCCCGCGAAGGTCAGCACGACGTTGACGGCGAGCGCCGCGCTCGCCACCAGGCCCCAGCGGCCGTAGAGCGCAACCATGAAGCCCAGCACCAGCGCGAAGCCCGCGACGCCCGTGATGGCGCCCATGCGGATCATGTCGGCGCCGAGGTCCGGCCCGACCGTGCGCTCTTCGGCGACGGTGAACGCCACCGGCAGCGAGCCGGCCCGCAGCAGGGCCGCCAGCGAGGACGCCTCCTCCGCGGCGAAGCCGCCGCTGATCTCGCCGGCGCCGGCGGTGATGGGCTCGCGGATGACCGGCGCGCTCAGCACCTTGCCGTCGAGCAGGATGGCGAAGGGCTCGCCCACATGGGCGCGCGTGATGCCGGCGAACTGCTTGGCGCCGATCGAGTCGAGCTTGAACGTCACGATCGGCTGCCCGCTGCGCTGGTCGAAGGCCATTGCCGCATCGACCAGCCGGTCGCCCTGCAGCAGCGGCTCCGCCTCGATCGGATAGCGCATGCCGCCCTTGGCGGCCGGCGCCATGATCACGCCCGCGGGCAGCGAACCACCCTGCAGCGCCGAGGGCTCCAGCTTGGTCGCGACGAGGTGGAACGCCATCTTCGCCGTGGTCCCCAGGCGCTTCTTGATCTCGTCGGGGTTCTTCACGCCCGGCAGCTGCACGAGGATGCGGTCGGCGCCGAGGCGCTGGACCGTCGGCTCGGCCACGCCAAACTCGTTGATGCGACGCTCGACGATCGGGACGCTCTGCTCGATGGCACGGTCCAGGCGCGCGCCGAGCGAGGTCGCTGTCGGCCGCAGCAGGAACGCTGAGTCCGGTCCGCGGCTGATCTCGATATCCGGCTGCGACGTGTCAGGCGCGGTCGAAACGAGGCCGCGCAAGGCGGCCTCAGTCGCCGCCTGCTTTGCTGCCGCGGCCCGCACGACGACGGCATCGCCCGACATGGTGACGACCGCGCCGGAGACGCCGGACTGCCTCAAGGCCGTTCGCGCGTCCGCGGCGATCGCTGTCAGCCGCTCGCGCGCGAGGTCGGCCGCATCGACCGCCAGTACGAGTTGCGAGCCGCCCCTGAGATCGAGGCCGAGCGCGACCTGTGGCTTCGGCAGCCAGGTCGGCAAGAGGCCAAGCTGTTGGGCCGTGAAGAGGTTGGGCGCTGCGATGAGGCAGCCGATGAGCACCACGAGCGCGTAGCCCGCGAGCTTGAGGCGTGACGGGAACATAGGCGTCTCCGAAGACGGACGTGTCGGGACCGCTCGGAGCGGGCCATCGCCAAGGCAACGGCGGCCGCCTGCAGGCGCAGGCGGCGGACGGCGCTATGTCAGCGGATGTCGCGAGTCCGGCGGATGCGAGCGGCCCTCGCTCTGCTCAGGCGAAGAGCCGCGAGCGAGCGACCGTCGGCGGAGGCGCGCGGGCATAGCCGGCCCGGATGGTCAGCCTAGCCGGCCCGCGCTCGTCGTTGGAATGAAAGCCGATCTGATCATCGGACAGAGGGCGGGCTTCCCGCTCGGGCAGGACCGCGACCGCCGCGTCCTGGCCGGAACCGGACCCGCCCGTGTCGATGGCCCGCCAAACCCGCTCGGCGGTGAGGGCAGCCTTGGGCCGGAGCAGTTTCCGGCCTTGATCGAGAGATGCGTCCGCACGTGTCGCCCTGTCGGCCGTGGTGCCGAGGGGCAGCGTTGCATCGGTCCGCGCGACGGCGACCAGGCAGAAGACGGCGAAGATCGCCTGCGCGACCCGACGCCACAGAGACCATGGCTCGGCGTCGCCGCGCGGCGACGCGGCGCTCGGTCTATCCGGGTCCCTGATCGTCATCGGTCTTCACCCATCCCCTTCCGACAACGCGAGTTCCAACTCGATCTCGTCGCGGATTGGAATCCCGTGCTCGCCGAACTCGGGAATCGTCGGCTTGAGCCGCCGGGCCGCGACCATCGCGCCCGGGTGGACGGCCACGATCCGGAATCCCCGCCGCTGATAGAACCGCAGCGCCCTCAGGTTATCGTTCGTGGTCGTCAGTCGTAAGATGGGGATGCCCCGCCCCCGCAGCAATCGTCCGAGCGCCGCAACCAGGGCCGTGCCCGCGCCGCGCCCCGGCACGGCCGCATCCAGCGTGACGAGCTCCGCGTCCCGCCCATCGTCGGAGATCCGGTAGGTCGCCAGGCCCTCCCTGTCTCCGGCAACGAGGGCCGGCAGCGCATCGGCCTCGAACCGCTGCCCATGGGCGACCACCATCGTCCCGCCCCAATGGTGGGTCAGCAGGGCACGGATCCAGCCCTGATCATCCGCCGTCTTCTGCCGAACGGTCATCATGGCGGGCTTGAAAACCGCGCTCAAAGTTCCCACTATGTTCCATGTCGGTTGCCCACTTGGGGACAGCTGGCTCGATCTTTGACATCGTGGATAGGTCAGACGCGACGCGCAAGGCGGTGGCCGCCGCTGCAACGGCGGAGTTGCGGCGCTTCCCGCTGGGCATGGGGTCCTTTGTTCAAATCGACATCGGTGGAGGGCTGGCCCCACGTGGCGGCCCCTCCTCCGGCAACTGTCACGCCGGACCAGGGGGCACCCGCAGGGTGCCCCTACAGGCAGCGGGATCGGCGACCTCCCCGCTGGGCATGGGGTCCTTCGTTCAAAATTGACAGGGGCGGTCCCCGTGGCCGCCCTCCCTAGCAACCGTCACGCCAAACCAGGGCGCCCACCTTGGGGCGCGTGCCCTACAGGCGGGACCGGCGCCTTCCCCGCTGGGCATGGGGTCCTTCGCTCGATCTCTGGATGACCGGGGGATCAGCCTTCCGGTTTCTTCAGGAAATCGTCGATCCTGGGCTGCAGCAGGCCGGCCTTGAACTGCGGCAGCTCGAACAGCCAGCCGGAGACCCGGTCGCTGATGGTCTTGGCCTCGTCGACCGCCGCGCTTCCTGGGGCCGCGGAGGCGGTCACGCGCATCCAGGTGCCGCCGTCCATGGCCAGCAGTTCGACCTTCAGGGTCAGCCCGTCGAAGGTGGTGGCTTCGGCAGTTCCGGCCTTGACCGCCTTGTCCGTGTTCTTGTCGGCCCGCACGTCGTCGAGGTCGATGGCGGTAAAGGCCTCCGTCAGCCGCTTGAGGGCGTCGGGGTCGGCGCTCTTGCCCTCGGGGAGCGGCGCGAGCGTGAAGTCGGTCGCCGCCTTGTCGGCCTTGCTCACCGTCACGGCCGGCGCCGCCGTCGGCTCGAACTGCAGGCGCTGGATCTTGTCGGCCGGTATGTCGACCACCGTCCGGTCGACCCAGTCGACGGCGGAGGTCGGCAGCTCGACGAAGCCCTGGGCCAGCCAGGCCTGCGCGTTCCCCGGCTTGCGCACGTAGAGGCCGTGCAGGCCGTTGAGGTCGGTGGTGTAGTTCTGCTTGCCGACGATGAGGTCGGCGAGCGGCTTGCCGTCGGCCCCGACCAAGGTCACCTGCTTCGACTTGGCGTCCTTGGCCGTGATGTCCTCGACCTCGAGCCGCGCATAGCGGTCTGGCTGGTCGGTCTTCGCCTCCAGCAGCCGCAGGTCGGCGAGACCGGCCACGGCCTGCCGCAGCTTGTCCGCCAGCACCGGATAGCCGTCCTTCTCGGCAAGCACCCAGCCGTCGCCCTTGCGCACGATCGTGAACTTGCCGGAGGCGCTGGCGATCGTGGCGCTCTGCAGGTCGTTGGCATGCGCTAGGAGGCCGCCGAAGACGGGCGCGCCGCCGGCCGCGACCGGCGCCTGGATGCGGCTCTCGTGGATCACAGCATAGCCGGCGCCCAGCACGCTGACGGCGGTGACGGCGAGCAGAACGATGAACGTCGTCGGCCTCATGGCGCCCCTGCCTTTCGCTCAGCTGCCCGCGGCGGCCCGCTGCCGCTGCCGGAGCGCCCGCCGCCACAGCGCCACGACCAGCGCCAGGATGGCGACGATGGCCGGCACGGCCGCGATGTTCGCCAGCATCACCCAGGTCTGCAGCCGGTCGATGTCCTGCTGGAGCGCGCGCTGCACCTCGCGCAACTGGGCGCGCAGCGTCAGCACCTGGTTGCGGAAGGTGCGCACGGTGTCCTGCTGCTCGGCGCTCAGCAGGACCGCGCTGCCGGCGCCGGCCTTCTGGTCGCTCTCGAGCGAGGCCAGCTTCTTCTGCGCTCCCTCGAGCTGCTTGCTCAGCTCCTCCTCGGTGGCCAGGTACTTGGCCTCGGCGTCGGAGCGGATCTGCTCCACGGTGGTGAAGGGCCGGCTGGAGAGGCCGCGGCCTCGGAGGTTTGCCAGCGCCGCGCCGCCCGCCAGGTTCTCGATCGAGTTGATCACGAAGTCGGCATTGTGGGCGATCGGCACGGCCAGCTGGGCGTCGCCGCCGTCCTGGACGTTCAGCCAAGCCTCGTCGGACAGCATGTCGACGTCCGTGACCAGGATCAGGTTGATCGGCTGGCTCGACTCCTTGAGCGATGGCGCGGCCGGCGTGGTCGTCGCGGCGCTCGTGCTGCCGCCGTTCGCGCTGCTGCTGTCGCTGCTGCCGGCGTCCGCGGCCTTGGGTGGCGCCGGCGGGCCATCGGGAAAGGCGCTCTTGGCGGGGCCGGTGACGCGCGCCGCCAGCGGATAGCTGAGCCCGCTCGGCTGGAACGCGTTCATGAGGCCGGCCGGGTCGGGCATCGACTGCAGCTGCTGGGCGTCGATCAGCATGGAATCGGGGCTCGACTGCACCAGCGGCTCCATCTTGGTCGTCGCGTCCGGGAGCCGCACCAGCGCCCCGGCGCTGAACAGCCGGAGCACCTCGAGCTGGCCGGTGACGACGTCGTTCTGGTCGAGGGTGCTCTTGTCCAGCGTGAGCCAGGGCAGGTATTGCACGATGACCGCCCGGCCGTTGCTCATCGCCTGCACCTGCATCGCCGCGTGCCGGTCGCCGACCACCTTGCCCGGCGACAGCGCCACGCCCCAGGCCTGCATCAGGCGCTCGAGGTTCGAGGCGGTCTCGGGTGGCGGCGCGCCCATGCGCGCGTTGCGCGCCATATTCTCGGCCAGCGGATCGGCGAAGATCATGGTCGGGCCGCCGCGCATGACGAACTGGTCGATGGCGTACTGCGTCTTGTCGCTCAGGTCGTGCGGATGGACGATGACCAGCGCCTTCACGTCGTCGCCGATCTTGTCGATGTCGCCGCCCAAGACGCGCAGGTCGAAGAACTGCCGCATCTGCTCGTAGATCTGCCACGGCCGGTAGTTGCTCTGCGGCCCGCCGCTGAGGCCGACGGTGTCGATCAGCGCCACCACCGGCTTGTCGGGATGGGCCAGGTCATAGACCAGCCGCGTCAGGTCGTACTCGAGGAAAGCCTCGCGGTCCGGCGCGAGGAAGGGAATGGAATCGGTGTCGTCGGTGGTGTTCGTCCCGACGAGGCCGAAATAGCCGCGATTCCCCGTCGCATCGTAGGGCACGCCGCGCAACCCGAAGGCGGCGGCCCGATCCTCCTCCGGCGAGAACGGCTCGGGGTCGATGAGCTCCAGCGAGATCCGGTCGCCCGACAACTTGACGTAGCTCGCCAGCATCTCGCGCACTCGCGCCGCATAGGGCTTGAGTGCCGGGCTGCCGTCGAGCAGCGGGCGCGATTCGTAGAGCCGCAGCCTTACCGGCTCCTTCATCCCCTTGAGCATGGCGACGGTGCTGTCGGAGAGCGTGTAGAGGCCGTTCTCCGTGAGGTCGAGGCGGGCGGCACCGAGCTCCAGCGTCGAGAACAGGTTGACCGCCAGGAAGCAGACGATGGCGAGGGCGATGCCAATGCCGGTCAGCGTTCCGCGGTTCATCCGTCGCAGGGTTTGAAGCATCGCTATGCCGCCTTCTTCAGCTCGATGACCTGCGTGTTGATGAACAGGCAGAGCAGGATCAAGGAGACCAGGAAGATCGCCGTCGGCAGGCTGATCACGCCCTTGGCGATAGCTGCGAAATGAGTAAGGAACGAGAGCGAGCCGACGAGATCGACCACATAGGCCGGCGCCCAGCCGCGGAAGGCATCGAGCACGAAATCGAGCCCGCTCATCAGGAACAGGAACGAGACCGCGGCGCCGACGATGAAGGCGATCACCTGGTTCTTGGTGAGCGCCGACAGGCAGGAGCTGAGGGCCAGGAAGGCGCCCGCCATCAGCCAGCTGCCGATGTAGCTCGCGACGATCACCCCATTGTCCGGCGCACCCAGATAGTTGACCGTCAGCCACATCGGGAAGGTGAGCGCGAGCGCGATGGTCGTGAACGCCCAGGCGGCCAGGAACTTACCGAGCACCGCCTCGATCGGCGTGATCGGCAGGGTCATCAGCAGCTCGATGGTGCCGGAGCGCCGCTCCTCCGCCCACAGCCGCATGCCGATCGCCGGCACCAGCACCATGAACAGCCAGGGATGGAAGATGAAGAAGGCGCCGAGATCGGCCTGGCCGCGCTGAAAGAAGCCGCCGACATAGAAGCCGAACGCGCCCGCCAGGGCGAGGAAGATCACAATGAACACGTAGGCGAGCGGCGAGATGAAATAAGCCGCCAGCTCGCGCTTGGCTATGACGATGACGTTGCGCATGTGCTTGTCCGGCTCAGGCCCCGCTGGTGATGCTGCGGAAGACGTCGTCCAGGCGTCCGCGCTCGCTCGACAGCTCCTGGACACCGATCGCATGCTCGCGGAGGGCGGCGCCGACCTCCGCCGTGATGCTGCGGCCGCTCGCCGATCGCACCATCAGATCCACCACGCCGTCGACCTGCGCCATCAGGTCCACGCGCGCCACCTCGGGCAGCGGCCGCAGCACCTCCATCGCCCGCTGCGCCTCGCCGGCGCTGAGACGCAAAGAGACGGCATTGTGCCGGTCCGACTTGGCGCGCAGCGCCTCGGGTGTGCCGTCGGCGACGACGCGGCCGCGGGCGATGATGATGGCCCGATTGCACAGCGCCTCCACCTCTTCGAGGATGTGGGTCGAGATGACGATCGCCTTGCTGGGCGCCATGGTGCGGATCAGCTCGCGCACCTCGTGCTTCTGGTTGGGATCGAGGCCGTCGGTCGGCTCATCCAGGATCAGCACGTCGGGATCGTGCAGTATGGCCTGCGCCAAGGCGACGCGACGTCTATAGCCCTTGGACAGCGTCTCGATCCGCTGGCGCATCACCCCGCCGAGATGCATGCGCTCCACCACATCATCCAGGCGCCGGCGCCGATCAGGCCCGGCGAGGCCGCGGACGGAGGCGACGAAATCCAGGAAGCCGGCCGGCGTCATGTCGACATAGAGCGGCGCGCCTTCGGGCAGGTAGCCGAGCCGACGCTTCACCGCCACCGGATCGGCGCCGACATCGGCGCCGCAGACGATGGCCGTCCCGCTGCTGGGCGCCAGGAAGCCGGCGATCATGCGCATGGTCGTCGTCTTGCCGGCGCCGTTCGGCCCGAGGAAGCCCAGCACGCCGCCCCGTTGCACCGCGAAGCTGACGTTGTCGACGGCGGTGATGGGGCCGAAGTGCCTGCTCAATCCTCTGACGTCGAGGAGCGTCACCATGTTCCCACTCGGTTGCAGGCGACAGGAACTGCCGCCCAATTTTGCGGCACAGGAGTGATTCGAGCGCCCAACCTTGTCAAGTGGCCCGAGGTCGCACCGTCCGCCCTCAGGGCCGACCGCGGCTACTCGGCGGGAAGCGGGGCCGCAGCGCCCCGAATCTCGCCCAGGGCCTGGACGATCACGCGATAGGAGGACGACAAGGCGAGCCAGGCCATGACGGCGGCGACCGCCAGGTCGGGCCAGCCGGTGCCGCTGGCGAACACCCCGGAAGCGGCGAGCATGACCGCCAGGTTGCCGATGGCGTCGTTGCGGCTGCAGAGCCAGACCGAGCGGCGGTTGCTGTCGCCGGCGCGGTGCCGATACAGCAGGACGGCGACGCCGAGATTGGCGGCCAGGGCGAGAAAGCCGACCACGCCCATGACCGCCGAGCTGGGCACGGTCTGCCCGACGAGGTTGTAGACCGCGGCGCCGATGACCCACAGACCGAACAGGCCCATGGATGCGCCCTTGACCAGGGCGGCCGCGGCGCGGCGGGTCAGGGTCAGCCCCAGAACCGCAAGACCGAGCCCGTAGTTGGCGGCATCGCCGAGGAAATCCAGCGCATCGGCCTGGAGCGACACGGAGTCGCCGAGCAGCCCGGAAACACCCTCGACCAGGAACATGCCGGCGTTGACAGCAAGCGCGATCCAGAGCACGCGCCGAAAGCCGTCATCGCGCGCCGGGCCGTCATACTGGTGGCAGCAGGAGGCCGACATCTAGTCCTCGTCGCCCTGCGGCTCGGCCACATGCTCGAGCATGTCGACGACGACGCAGCGGACGTGATCGTCGGCGGCCGCATAGAACACCTGCTTGCCATGCCGCTCGGCGCGCACGATACGGGCGGCGCGCAACAGGCGCAGGTGATGGCTGACCAGCGAAGCGCTCAGCTCCAGCCGATCGGCGATCTCGCCGACCGAAGTCGGCGCATCGAGGCAGGTGAGCACGATGCGCAGGCGTGTGGGATCGCCCAGAAGGCGGAACAGGTCGGCCAGTTCCGCAGCATGCTCATCGGCAAGCAACAGGGCCGAGCGCGAGGAGCGGCGATGATTGCTCGTTAACTTATTCATTTGAACAACTGTTCATATATCAGAGACGTACCACTCCGTCAAGCAGACCACTCGCCGCGAAATCCGAGTTCCGAGTCCCCCTAAAGCTGGGCGCGATGGAGGCGCAGGGCGTTGCCGATGACGGAGACCGAACTCAGGCTCATGGCGGCGGCGGCCACGATCGGCGAGAGCAGCGTTCCCGTGAAGGGATAGAGCACCCCGGCAGCGAGCGGCACGCCCAGCGCGTTATAGACGAACGCCAGGAACAGATTCTGCCGGATGTTGCGCATGGTCGCGTGACTGAGGCGGCGTGCCCGCAGCAGGCCCGAGAGATCGCCCTTGACCAGAGTGACGCCGGCACTCGCAATCGCTACGTCGGTGCCCGTGCCCATGGCGATGCCGACATCGGCCTCCGCCAGGGCGGGTGCGTCGTTGACACCGTCGCCGGCCATCGCCACGACCCGGCCCTGCTGACGCAGCTTGCGGACCGCCGCGCCCTTGTCTTGCGGCAGCACCTCCGCCTCCACATCGTCGATGCCGAGCCGGTGCGCCACGGCAATGGC
>Ga0335085_10007476_pt1 | contig 16919 bp, 19 predicted proteins | sample Lox_Sample_45_FD_206712 | JGI IMG/M metagenome (GOLD analysis project Ga0335085, IMG submission 206712) | Soil microbial communities from Loxahatchee National Wildlife Refuge, Florida, United States - Lox_Sample_4.5 | ecosystem: Environmental > Terrestrial > Soil > Wetlands | place: USA...
CCATTGGCTGTAACCGATGAGCCCCAGTTGCAAACTCAGGTCGCGTCCCGCCGGCACAGTATGTGTGACGGAGTAGTCGACGCTCAAAGTCTGGCCCGGATGAATCCCGGTTCCCTCTTGCGTGGTGTGCAACTCGTAGATCTCGAATCCGGAAATCGCGGTCGCTCTGCCGTTCGTCACCCAGAAGGTCTCGCCGGCTGACAGGGTGTGCGTCCAATAGCCGGAACCGACATTGTCGCTCGCCCCGGCTTGGAACCGGCCGGTAGGTGCCAGGAACCCGTAGATCGCCTTGATGTCCGCGCGCTGCATCTGCCAGCCGAGTATGAGCACCTGATAGTAGGAGTCGGCAAACCCGCCGCCCCCACTCATTGCCCCCTGCGCGTCGGAAGAAAGCGAGTTATTGGCGATCGGCAGCGTCGCCGCAACGGAGACTCGCGCGTCGCCCAACGGCTTGAGTCGCTGCGTGCTCACCCAGACGAGCGTATTCATGTCCATCAGGACCGAGTTCTCGCCCGTCGCCACGACCTCGCCGCCCGGTCCCACAAGCTCGTCACGCGAGTAGAACAAGAACGCGTTGATGTAGCTGATCCCCGGCTGGGCCATGACTCCCGAGGTGGTCGCGCTCATGCCGAGCGGGTACACGCCGCGTACCTGGGCGAACCCTGGAATGCCGGGCAGCGCCGCGGCGACGGCGAGCACGCAGACTCTCCCGACCCGGGAACGAGCCACATCAAGACGTTCCCGCACGCCGCGTGGAAAGGAATCGCGACAGCGCCATCAGGATCAGCAATCCGACGAGCGCGACGACGGTGATCATCACCACCACCTGTGGATCGGTGAAGTTCTGACCGCCGACGACGAGCGCTGCCGCGATGTTGCGTTGCGAGGTCCCGAGGCCCAAGACCCACCTCGTATCCCGATCGGGCCCGCCCAGCAGGTAGCCGACAGCGACGCCCCACGCGATGAACAGAATCCCCGCGAGAATGCCACCGGTCCCGAATACGGCGACCACCTTATCGAGATTCGTGATAGTGATGAGCGAGATCACGAGAATCAGGCTCAGGTTTGCGACCCGATCGAGGGTCGGCTTGAGCGCCGCGGCTACGGTGGAATACCGGGCTTTCGCCGCAAGTCCCACACCCAGCGGAAGCAGCATGAGCAAAATGAGCGAGCGGGCGATCCTTGCGACGTCGACCGAAACACCGGTGAGCAACAGCGGGAGGACGAGCGGCATGTATCCGACCGTAAGGACCATGAGCAACACCATGAGCCCGACGGCGACGGCTTGATTCGCTTTGGCGACGCTCGCGAGCTTGGGGAGGAACGGTGCCCCGGCCGCGGCGCCGAGGACCAACAGCCCGGCACCCGGCCCCTGCTCGAGGTGCAGCACTCTCGAGAGCGCGATCGCCCCCAGCGGCATCATCACAAAGTTCGCGAGCAGCGTGAGCGAGACCAGCCGAGCGTTGCGCAGCGGTCTCAGGATCTGCTCGACGGTGAGGCTCAAGCCCATGGCGAGCATACTCGAAACCACGAACGCCAGCATCGCGAACGGGACGGCCTTACTCAGCAATTGCATCGGAATGTCCGACCCCGGGAAAGTGGACCGACGATCAGCAACCCGTCATTTCATGAGCGCCAGGTTCCGCCAGAAGTTCGCGAGGCTGTCCGTTCCGCCGAACAGCGTCGTGAAGTTCGTGGAGTCCACGAGGAGGATGTGCCCCGCGCGCGGCGGCTTCGGCGGCATCCAGAGCAGGGTCGTGAACTCGGTGTTGCCGGCGGCCGTGAAGGGATGCGGTCGCTCGAGGTCGATAGGCTGACGCGCCAGCACCTGGACCGACGTGCTCCCCCCGGAGGTCAGCTCGTAATGAGGCAGATGGGGGTGGAAATTGAACGTGGTGACGTTGCGGAGCAGGCCGAGGGCGTCCAGGTCACGAAAGGCCGTGAGCGGAGCGATCTCTTTCGTGCCCTTCACGACCGCGGGCCGAAGCCCGTACTGGTTGATGACCGGAACGTCGAGCGCTCGCATGAGGGAGCGCGTGTATTGCCCGAACCGCTGCTGGCGTGGCACGAGTGGGTCGCCATGATGCTGGTATTCCACCTGTCGCTGCTGCATGTCTGCGGTGAAGCCAACGTCGTGATGCGGCGCGAGCAGGAGACACGTGCCCTCGCGCTCGAGCCACTGCTCGATGGCGGCGATCTCGTCCGGCGTGGCCTCCTGCTCCGACAGGAGGTGGTCGAGGCCGAAGACCATCAACGTGTCGGTGTCGGCGAGAATCCGCTCGTCGACGGGGAGCTTGTAACCCGCCTGGTCGATCCGCTGAAACACAGCCACCGGATGCCCGGTGACTTCGCCGGCGATCCCCTGGAAGCTGAGCGTGGAGCGGTGAAACAATTCCAGTGTGCCGGCAATGCCCTGAAGGAATTGCGCGGCGCCGTACTCCGGCGTTTCGTACGCAGGCCAGAGCGCGTTGCGCACCTCGGTCATGGTCGAGAAGCGGTTCTCCATCGCCGCGGGATCGCGTCCCGCCTCCCACGGGTAGCTCCACGTCCAGTAGATGCTCAGGCGCCGCTTGCCCCGCGTGTGTTTCCGCGGGATGTGGTCTTGATTGTAGGTGCGCGCAGCCCGTAGCGAGCTCATACCGTCCCCTTCCTATCCGTCGCCGACCCTACGTCCGCCGTACCTCGCTGGGCATCACTCAGGGTGGCGAGGTAGCGGAGTGCCTTAAGTCCCGGCAGAAAGAAGTACGCGCCACCCCGCACGGTCGTGAACGCCGGGAGACCAATGATCTTCTTTCGGATCGGGCGCTTCGGGATCTTGAACTCGAGTGTGCCATCCTGGTTGCCGATGATCGGGTCGCGTTCGTTGCCGAGCTCGTGAAAGTTTCGGTCGTTGATCCACACGTTCTGCGCGAACTCGAATTGGCGGATCAAGCTCGCACAAATCACGAACGCGGCGATGCCGCGCTCCACTGCGTCGTCGGGCGCATCCTCGGGGAGCGCTGCGCCGTAGGTGGCCCCGCGGCGGATCATGCGGCGGCGGTGCAGGTTCGCGGCCGTGTCCCGCGGGTTCATGCGGCGAATATGAGCGCCGAGCGGTACGGCGTAGCCATGCGGATCCATCTCTTTGTAGTTGAACGCGTTGTTCCGGCTCGGATCGGCGCCCAGCGCCGGATCGTCCTTGTCGGGCGCCAGGACGAGGGGCGCGCCGCTGCGCCAGCGTCCCATGAGCTTGGCCGCCACGAGCTCCTGCTCGTCGGGCGTCTTCCCGTGTTGGCGCAGGAAATCGCGGAATGCGCTCACGTGCTCCTGCAGCCGGCGGTACGCCATGAAGCTGCCGTTGCGCGAGAGGATTTCGGGCTGCGGGAGGTGAGCCGGGGGGCCGTCTTCATCAGGATAGCCGAGGATGAACTCTCCCGCCTTGAGCGCCGCACCCGAGCCGGGCGTCGGCTCCTCGCCGCTCCCTTCGATCACCGGCTGCGAGAGCCTGTCGCGATACCCGAAGTGGTCGTGGGCGTAGTCGAAGGGAGGTGTGGCTTCGAGATCGAGTGACGAGAGCACGTTCACCCCTTGGCACCGCGCCAGGAGCGTCTGGTGCTCGGCCTGACACCGCCCACGCTCCGCGGCGTCGCGAGCGAACAGGATGACGATGGCATGCAGGTCGGGACTCGCGAGGCCTCCCACCCACTCGGCGGGGCGATTCGCGCCCGTGTCGCCAAGCATCTCGGCGCGCGCTGCCATTCCCTGCCTGAACTCTTCCGGGAATGTTGCGAGGGAACCCTCGTCCACGCCCAAGGCACGCAGCCCGCTCCACGTGAAGGCGACCGTGACCCAGCGAGAGTCCTTCTCCTGCGAAGCGCGCACCTGCGCCGCCGAATGCACCTTGTCGAGCATCGCGCCCAGCCACACCCGTCCGGCGGCGGCGTTTTGAAAGGAAAGGAACTCGTAGCGCCCCGTGAGCGCAGGCACGCGGGCCAGGATGATGTGCTGGATATCCTCGAACTCGAGCACGTGGAGCGCGCTCCGGTCACTGCATATGATCGAGCATGTCCGAGAACGCCGCCTTGAGCTTGAGCGCCTTTTTGATCTCGTCCGCGCTCACGTACGGGTATTCACCATACTCGAGGAAGCTGGGGCGCTGATGGTCGCGAACGAACTTGATGAACGCCGGCGTGTTGGTCTTCCAGTCCTCCGGAAACCCCTCGAGGTTCTCGAACACCGTGTTGAGACCATACTTCGAGAACAAGGCCACAGCGTCCTCCGTGTACTTGTCGAAGTCGGTGTCGAAGATGCCCTGATACATGAAGTACGTGTCCTTGCCGATTTCGAAGAGCACCCAGCGCAGGTAGTGCAGCTTGAGCACCGCGAGGCCGTCCGGCAGACCTTCGATCGTCTTCTCGATCGTCCTCCCGTACTCGCGGATTGCCGCTTCTCGACCGGACTTGATCTTCGCGATGATGGTGAACCCGTAGCACGCCGGCGTCTTGGGGAAGATGGGGCCATACCTGCCCTGCTCAGGCGTGAAGTATCCCTCTTTCGGGATTGCCATTGCGGCGGGCTTGGTCCAGTCCGCGTTCTTTGGGGCGTCTGACATGGCTGTGCGCCTCTCGTGGTTTAGAGTCTGCCCGAGTGCGTGACCGTCTCGGGGGGGGACCAGCGAAAACTGCGCGCTCACCGGGGCAAGGGTATGGGACGAAAGGCGCATGCACGCGCAGTCCATCAAACGATTGAAAATCCGCGTGTCGGCAGTTCGATTCTGCCCCGGGCCTCGGCGCTGCCGCTCGTCCGCAAGGTCCAGTTGCGGACCCAGAGCGCGCCGCCCGGGAACCGCTATTCGCTTGTGGCGCTCGCCTCTTAACGTGTGCGAGCACGCTCATCATCCCACCCGATCGCCGCACAGAATGTGGGAGCAGGCTCTGCGCCCCACCCGCGACGCTCTCCGTCACTCCCGCTCCCCGCTGTGTCCCTCCTACTCGTCGCTGCGCAGGTGGAGCAACGCTCACGATTCCCTCCGGCGCTCGGTCGATGTGCGTCGTTCCCCTCACCGTGCCATCCGAGACACTCTCCGCCGTACCCGCTCGACGCATCGTGGGTGGTGTTCCGCTCTGTGCGTGTGGGCGACCGCTCATCGGGGCACCCGCTACGCTCACTGCGCCACCCGGCACGCTCTCCGGCCCTCCCGCTCGACGCATCGTTTGTGGTGTTCGGCTCTTTGCATGTAGGGAACCGCTCATCACTGCACCCGGTCAGCGCGCGGCATGTGAGGATCCGCTCATCGGGGCATCCGCTGCGCTCACCGCTCCGTCTGCTGAGCGCCGCGGCGCTTCCGGTATTCGCAGCGCCGCTCCACGCGGGAGAAGGAGAAGGCGAGCGAACCAGCGCGGGGTCAGGGGGTGAGGACGCGAGAACGGGGCCGGGGGGTGAGGACCCGAGACCTAGTTCCTTTTCACCTCATCGTGCGATATCCGCTCGAGCTTTCCGGCCCTAAGGTTATCGCCAGGAAATCTCCCGTTCTGAACACGTGCAGGAGGGGTTCCTGGGATGACCGCACTCGCAATGGAGCGCAGGACGCCGGCCCTTTCCCCCGTCCCCGTGCTCGATGGCTACCTCGCGCAACGACACCTCGAGGGTGACTCGCGCGCGTTTGGCGTCCTGGTGGATCGCTATCAGACGCGCCTGCTCAATTATGTCCACCGCATCATCAGGGATCGCGAGCGTGCGGAGGATGTCGTGCAGGAGGTCTTCATCCGAGTCTTCCGCCATCTGCATCGGTTCGACCAGACGAGGAAGTTTTCGACCTGGGTCTATACCATCGCGACGAACCTCGCCAAAAGCGAGCTCCGCGACCGCAGTCGGGCGGTGGTGGTGTTTGAGGGACCCCTCGAGTGCGTGGACGCGCGCACCCGTCCGGACGAGCTTTTCCGCAAGCGTGAGCTGGTCGATCGCGTGTCGCAATGCGTCCGAGGCCTGCCCGAATCACTCCGAAGCGTGTTCGTGCTCCGCGAGCTCGAAGGGAAGAGTTACCCCGAGATCGCCGCGATCACGGGTTGCAACCTGGGGACCGTCAAGAGCCGCTTGAGCCGGGCGAGAAGCAGATTTGCCCGCATGATCCAGCCGCTGTTGGAGTAGCGTCCATCTGCTCGGGAGTACACGAGCGGGTCAGGACGGCATTCCTTTTCCATGACCGCGCGCTCGCTGCGCGATGAGTTGCTCCAGATGTCCCCAGATCTCAGGCCGTATGCTGTCCACCAGCTCCTCGTTCTGCTCGCCGAGCATTACCGCGGCGATCGGCGCGCAGCTCGCCGCCGCCCAACGCCGCGTCGTGCTGGTGATCGGCGACGGCGGGCTCCTGATGTCGGGGATGGAGCTGGTGACGGCGGTGCGCGAGCGGGTGCCGCTCACGGTGATCGTGTTCCATGACGGCAAGCTGAGTCACATCCGCCTGCAGCAGCTCGCCGAATCGGGCCACGCCCACGACGTGTCGTTGCACATCCCCAACCTGGCCATACTGGCCGAAGCGATGGGAATGCGTTACGTGCGGCTCGCCGGCGATGCCGATCCGATCCTCACTACCGCGTTCAAGTCCGCCGAGCCGGTGCTGATCGAAGTACGCGTGGGCGACTCGCCCGCGATCCGCCTGCTGCAAGCCAAGGCTGCTACCCGTCGCGCCGCCACCCGGGTGCTCGGCCCGCGGATGGCGGCGTGGATCAAACAGCGACTCAGTCGGCCGACGCAGGGCTAACGAGGCCAGCCCCACCCTCTCCAACCCCAGCCGAATCGGACAAACGGATACCCGACACCGACCGGCCACCGGTTCCAGTAGGGCCCGACGTACGGCGTCCGGAAGTACGCCCACGCTGACCGTACCGTATACGTGACGAAGTCGTAATCGAAGTGGTGTTGATCGGACATCTTCTGGACCAGATCGACGAGACCGGCCTCTCTGTCGCTTCCCAAGGGAGTGAGATTGAGCTGGGCCGCGTCCCAATGGCCGTCCTGTTGGAACACGGTGAAGTCGAACGGCGTGGGCGACCACGCGGCGAGGACCACGCCCGAGCCCGCGGCATCGTCCACGGTGAACGCGTCGCGGTCTCCGCGACCGCGGATCTCGACTTTCTTCCCGCCCTGAATGGTCCCGTTCGCGCTGGGATCAACCGGGTAGAGCACCCGAACCGTTCCCGCTTCGTCGGCGCGCAGCACGAGGAGATAACCCTCCCGCGCAGCTTCCACATGCACCTGCGCATTGTCGCCGCGCACGTATGTGTTATCCGAGTTGAGCGTGACCTTGACCGGTGGTTCGGTCTTGTTGAGCGCCGCCGCGCCGGCGAGCGCCAACGTCAGTGCGATCATCATACGCATCTCCTGTTCATTGCTTGTGACACGTTCAATGACAAGGTCCGTGCCAACCCGAGCCCCGCACGAATCGTCGAGCGAGCGACGCGGGTTGCTGCGAGATCCGCAGGAGTACGCGGCCGATCTGCAGGACTGCGGAATTCGCAGTCGTGCTGCGGAAATCGCGGGGATGCCGCCGGGGTGCGCGAGCCAAGTCGGCGAAACTCCCCGAGTTGCGAGCCGGCACGCGCCATGCCTCGGGGACACGACACGCAACAACACTCTCGTCCCATTCGAGGAGGCACACGATGTTCAGGTCTCTGTCTGGTATCCGCGGTTTGGTGTTCTTGGCCGGCTCGCTCGCGCTCGCCGCGGCGATCGGTGCGTGTTCCGAACCCAACGGCCCGGTGGCCGACTGCTACTACAGCAGCGCGCAGTCGAACGACGCCGCATCGTCCACGCACGCCTGTTTGCAATCGTCCAACGTCGGTCCGTAGGTTTCACTCGTGCCCAGTCGATTCACGCCGCGCGCGCCAGGAGCGTAGAACCAGTATGAGGGCGTTGCCCAATCGGATGATCCTGGCGCGCTGGGGCTGGCTGCTCAGTACGGTCGCCCTTGGCATCGCGGTCATTGGGAGTGCCTGGGCCAGCTGGCGCAGTACTCAGCGCGCGGCGGACGATCTGGTGCGCGGGCACGCCGCGATCTTCTTTCATGCGGCAATCGCCGCGTACACAACGGCCGCGCCGGACCGGCGCGACGCCGTGCTCGACAGCGCCGTGCAGGCGCACGCGTTCGGCGGCTTGCGCTACCTCGCCGTGGTGGGGAGCGACGGCCACGTGGTGGCGACGGGAGGCACGCCGGACACGACCCCCGTCGGCACGCTCGACTCCACGGCCATTCAGATCGTGCGGCTCCATCCCCATCTGCTGCGTGTCTCCTATCCGCCACCCCATGGCCGCCGCGGCGGCGAAGTGTCGCTCGGCGGAGGAGTGCGGCGCACGTTTCGGCAATGGTTTACCGTCAACGAAGGGCACCCGCCGATCGTGCTGATGGAATTCGAGCCGCTCATCTCCGAGCAGCTCTCGAGCCGCGTCGGCGACACGCTGCTGCTGGCACTCGCCGTCGCGGCCCTGCTCGTGGTGGCGGGATTCGAATTCTGGCGGATGTCGCACCGCCTGGAGCTCGAGGCGCGCCGGGCGCTGGAGCAACGGCGCCTCGCCGCGCTGGGACAAATGTCCGCGGTGCTCGCGCACGAGCTTCGCAACCCGCTGGCGGCGGTGAAGGGCCACGCGCAGCTCCTGGTGGAGCGGGTACCGGGGGAGTCCCCCGAACATCGCAACGCGAGCCGCATCGTGGCCGAAGCCACGCGGCTCGAGGGTCTCACCACCGACCTGCTCGAGTTCGCCCGCTCGGGTCCCATCGATGTCCGTCTGGCCGACCCGCTCGTTCCCTTGGCCGAGGCGGCCGCCGATGTGGGGCTGCCGAGCGGCGCGCTCGAGCGCAACGGGGCGCCGCGCACCTGGTCGTTCGACGTGCGCCGCATGCGCCGGGCGCTCGCCAACGTGCTGCAAAACGCGCTGCAGGCCACGCCGGCGGCGCGGCTGCCGAGCTGCACCGTCGACATGGACTCGGGGCGTCTGGTGTATACCATCCGCGACTTCGGACCCGGGCTCCCGCCCGGGCAGGAGGCGCAGATCTTCGAGCCGTTTTTCACGACCCGCGCCTCGGGCACGGGGTTGGGGCTCGCGGTGGCGCGGCGCATCGTGGAGCTGCATGGCGGTCGAATCGCAGCGCGCAACACCGGCGACGGCGCGGAGTTTCGTATCGAGCTCCCCGCCGGGACGGCGTGACGGAGGACCATGGCCTCAATTCTCGTCGTCGACGACGAGCCCGGCATTCGCGAGTTCCTCGCCGAGGCGCTCGCTTCGGATCGCCATGAGGTGGTGACGGCAGCGAACGGATCCGAAGCGTTTCATGAATTGCAACGCCGCGCATTCGATCTGCTGATCACCGACTTGAAGATGCCTGGGCCCCTGACCGGCATCGACCTGCTGCGGCGCGCCAAGGCCGATGCCCCCGAGATGGAAGCGATCGTGCTGACGGCACACGGCACGGTGGAGACGGCCGTCGAAGCGATGAAGCTCGGCGCGTTCGACTACCTGCAGAAGCCAATCGGCAGTCCGGGAGAGCTGCGCCTGATCGTGGCGCGGGCGCTCGAACGGCGCGCGCTCGTGGCCAAGGACGAGGTCCGGCGTGAAACCAACCGCATTCCGCCGCTCACGCACGGCGACCCGATCATGCTGCCACTCGTACGGGCCATCGAGCGCGTGGCACCGACCAACGCCACGGTGCTGCTCCTGGGAGAGACGGGCACGGGGAAAGAGCTCGTCGCCCAGACGATTCACGAGCGCAGCACGCGCGCCCGGGGCCCGTTCGTGGCGGTGAACTGCGCGGCGATCTCCGAGAGCCTGATGGAAAGCGAGATCTTCGGTCACGAGAAGGGCGCGTTCACCGGAGCGGTGACGAGCAGGCGGGGCAAGCTCGAGTTGGCGGACGGCGGTACGCTATTTCTCGACGAGATCGGCGAGCTCAAGCCCGAGCTCCAGGCCAAATTGCTGCGCGTACTGGAAGAGCGCCGCTTCGAGCGGCTCGGCGGCACGCGAACGGTGCAGGTGGACGTCCGCTGGATCGCCGCCACGAACCGCGATCTCGAATCGATGATCGGCCGCGGGGAGTTTCGGGAAGACCTCTACCATCGATTGGCGGTGCTGCCGCTGCGCTTGCCGCCGCTCCGCGAGCGGCACCGCGACATCATTCCCATCGCGGAATTGCTGCTGTCCCGGATTTGCCGTCAAATCGGCCGCCCACTCCTCCGGCTCTCCGACGCGGCGCGCAGCCGCATTCGCGACGCGAGCTGGCCCGGCAACGTCCGAGAGCTGGCGAACACGCTCGAGCGCGCCGCCATTCTCGTGGAGGGGCCGGAGATCGCGCCCGACGATCTGCAGATCACCACGCGGTTACCTGGCGCGTCCGCGGCGTCGCGCACCGTCGAAGCTCTCGAACGAGACGCGATTCGTGAAGCGCTCGGACACGTGGGCGGCAACCGCCGGCGGGCGGCGGAGCAGCTCGGAATCGGCGAACGCACCCTGTACGACAAGCTCAAGCGGTACGGGTTGACCTGACGGGCGAGCAACGACATGCCGTTCGCGCATGACAATGCTGCGGGATTGGTATTGGGAGAGCTTCGCTTGCGCCGGTATCTCTTCCTGACCTACAGCTGGAATCTGTCGTGCATGACCCTCACGATTTTCACGGCCACGGCGAGCTCATCCTCCTCGTAGACGATGACGAACCACTCCGGGTGGCGCTGGCGCGCATGCTCCAGGCGCTCCGGTTTTCAGTCGTGACGGCAGCGGACGGGGACGAGGCCTTCGAAATCATCAAGCGTAGTCACGTCCGGATCGACGCCGTGCTGCTCGATGTGTTCATGCCGCACCTGGGCGGGCTGGAGCTCGTCGATCGGCTCGGGTGCCGCGGTATGCAGCCGCCGGTCGTCCTCATGTCGGGATGCGAGACCACGGCGCTGCCGCCGGGTCTGCGCGAGTCGGGACGGACCGTGCTGCGCAAGCCGTTCACACCGGAACAAGTGTTGTGCGCATTGCGCGACGTACTGCACCGCCCGGGTGACGTCTCACCGCCGCTGTGCGACTGGTAACCCCAGCGCGGTATTGAGCCAGCGCACGAGCGGCAGCAACCGGACATAGTCGCTCTCGAGCCGGTTCTCGAGATGTGCACTCGTGACATCGCGGTCGCTCAAACGCCGTCCGGCAGTGAACGACTGATACTTGAGCCAGCGCGCGGCCGGGTGCGATTCGGCATAGCCGCGCGGCATCCGTTTGAGCATCGCCTCGTCATCGAGCCCGCCATAGCGGCGCGCGAACGTGGGATGCCGCACCACGCGCTCGAATTCCCGCCACCGTTCCGCGATGGCGTCGCGCAGGCCGGCCAGGATCGGCCGCGGGGGCATCCAGATCCCCGCTCCCACGAACGATTCTCCTGGCGCCACGTGCAAGTAGAAGCCCGCTGACCCTGTTTCAGCGGAGCTGCCGACGGCGCCCGACGCGTCACGATGCTGGAACCAGCAGGCCGCGTGCGTCTTGTAGGGCGACTTGTCGCGGGAAAATCGAATATCGCGGTGAATACGGAACATCGACCGCTTCGGGTCGCCGGTGATCTCGGGAGCAAACCGAGCGAAGCGCACGTCCATCTCTTCGATGAGCGCCCGCATCGGCGCGCGGACACGCTGCTCGTAATCTTCACGGTGTGCTTCGAACCACGGCTTCGCGTTATGTCGCTCGAGCCCGCGAAGAAACGTCAGTGCGCCCTGGGTGAAAGGCATGCGTCAAGCATGTGGACCTAGACCTATAGGGGCCAGTGCTTCCCTCACCAAAGCATTACTTGCCCATGAGTTAGCCTTCCCTCGAGTATCCATGCTCTATGAGATCAGCGGTCCTCGCGCTCGTGTGCGCCGTGTTATTCACAGCTCCCGCTCGCACACAGCAACCAGCCGGTTCGCCGGTGATCGATCCCACCGCGGTGGACGTTCCTGCTGTGGACCTGCCAGACGAAGTCGGGAGCGGTACGAATGAGAAGACCGGCACGGGCGTTACGCCCCTCGTCGCGCCGGTGCCGTTCCGGAACTCCCAGATCGGCTGGGGCGGCGCGCTGATGCTCGGTCTCATTCATCGCTTTGACGCGGATACGACCATCAAGCCGTCGACGGGCGCGGTGGCCGGGCTGGCCAGCGAGAATGGGACGTGGGGCGTCATGGGAATCGAGCTCGCCCGCCTGCAGCACGACACGTGGCGCGTGCGCGGTCTCGCCTCCTACCTCGAGCTCAAGTATGACTTCTATGGAATCGGGATCGACGCCGGTGAGTCGGGGGTTGCGGTGCCGCTGGACCAGACGCTGTTCATGACCGGCGGTGTGATCTTACGCCGGGTGATCCCCAATCTCTACCTCGGCGGATCCTTTATATGGATCCACACCACGGTCGCGTTGCGAGAACTGCCGGCCGACGCGCCGGTGGTCCCTGATCAGACCACCGCGGACCTGCTCGCGCCCGGGGTGCAAGGCGAGTTCGACACGCGCGACAACGACTACTGGCCGGAGCATGGATCGTTGGCCGAATTGAAGGCGCGATTCTTCACCACCCAGAGCGGCGAATCGGGCACGTTCCAGCGCTATCAGCTCTCCTGGTCGTGGTTCAACGCGCTGCGGGGTAAGTCGCTCGTGCTGGCCACCAACATCAACGCCTGCGCCGCTCCGGGTGACCCGCCGTTCTACGGCCTGTGCTCACTCGGCTCGGGACGCTACGTGCTGCGGGGCTATACGCAGGGGCGCTATCGCGATCACTACGGCAACGTGGTGCAGCTGGAACTGCGTGCCCACTCGGCAGGGCGATTCGGTGGCACGGTGTTCGGCGGCTTTGGGCAGGTCGCGCCGGGGTTTTCCGAGATCTGGAGCGCGCAGCTGTTGCCTGCGGGCGGTTTGGGTCTGCGATTTCAGCTGACGGAGAAGTATCCGATGCACATGCGGCTCGACTATGCCTGGGGACGAGACGGCGGGTTGTTGTACTTCTCCGTGGGCGAGGCGTTCTAGCGCAACAGAAAACGAGGGGCCGACCCGCGCCCCTCGTTCTCCAGGATTCTTCCTGCGGTTACGCGCACCTGCTCATTTCGGTACGCGCGGCGACGCGTCCGGTGGCTCGAGCGTCTCGTCCGGTTGCGCGTCGACGGGCGGCAGATACCGGGTGGTGCCGACGATCCGCCGTGCCGCCACCAAATGCTCCGCGAACCAGCGGCCGCGCTCACCATCGCTCAAGCCATCGTAGCGCACCCCGCCGCCGGTGGCCGTCGAGTGAATGATGCGCTCGTGGCCGGCGTAAATCGCGACGTGATCGATGTTCGAGCCATCGCTCGCGAAGAACAACAGGTCGCCCGGCTGCGCGGACCCCATGCGGAGCGAAACCGCTTCGCCACGTTGCGCCATCTCCATGAGCGTACGCGGCAGCCGCACGCCTTCGCGGGCGAACACGTACTGCACGAATCCGGCGGCATCGAAGCCGCCGTACGGCGTGCTGCCGCCCGTGCGATACGGCACGTTGACGTAGCTCTCGGCCAGCTCGATGATGCGCGCGGCGAAGTGCGCCGCCATTTCGTCCGAGACCGGAGGCGGCGGAGAGGGCGGCAGGCTGCGCGGCGCCATCGGTGGCGGTGGCAGCGACTTGGGCGCGCTCTCGTGATGACTGTGCGCGCCCCAGCTGACGGTCATGCCGAGCGTGTATTCGAGGTTCTCGCGCAGACCGGGCGCGTATGCCACGGAATTGTCGAGCGGGCGGCGATAGCGCGCTTCAGCCTGAAGGCCGAGGGCTCCGAACAACTCGTGGCGCGCGCCCACGCCGTAGCTCACGGTGGCCACGCTCGAATCGGCGCCGCCGTTGACGCGCACGCCATAGCCGCCGATGCCGGCGAACCCATAGGGCGAGAAACCGAGCAGCAGCGCCTTCAATGCGGGCACCGTGCGAAACGGCTCGAGCACCAGATCGGCGTTCGCGGACCAGGCGCCCACATTCAGGCTCCAGGGATCCGACATGTGGTTGCAACCGTACCGGCCGCAGTTCACGACCGGGGTCACACTGTTGTCGGGGGTGCCATTGTTGAAGTGAATGGCGCCGCCGAGCCGCATCCCGAGGATGCCGCCAAACTTGGCGAAGCTGATCCCTCCGAACACCGGGCTGCTCGAATCTTCTTTCCGTGCCGCGAATGCGGTGAACACCCACGGTTGGGACGAGCTCTGCGCGACAGCGGGAGAAGTGAATGACGTAAAGCCGAGAGCGACGGCGGCCAGGAAAGCACTCCGCCGGTATTCCCGTACCGAAATGTCGTGAGACATGGGCGCTCCGAATCCAGAGGGACCTGCACGCGCTGCACCGACTGGACACCGATCTTTGGGCCTACCCCATCGGCTTAATTCCCCTCGTGCTTTGATAATGCAGGTGATTTGAGCATCCGGCAATGTCCCCAAAACGCGGTGGTACGATTCCTGACGGTGTCTGTCCTTCGAGGATACCCGAAGCGTTCCCGGTTCGGACGTCTAGGCCATCGAATTGAGCTTGGGGGACTTAGGCGGTGCGGGTTGCGACGCGGATGTTACAAATTGTGGGTGCCGCTCGCCGTTGAAGCACAGGAAGCAAGCTTGCCCTCCTGTCTCTCTGAGGGTAAGAAGGTGCAGGGAGCGACGGCCGTCATGTCCGGAGAAATCCACCATCTGATCGCCACCTACGGCTATTGGGCTGTAGGCGGGAGCATCACGCTCGAAAGCGCCGGTATTCCCGTTCCTGCCGAGACGATTCTGATCGCCGCGGCGGTCACCGCCGGCACGACCCATCATCTCAACATCGGCGGCGTCATCACCGCCGCGGCGGCGGGCGCGTTCGTCGGGTGTATGGTGGGGTACTTGATCGGGCGGGAATTCGGATACCGGCTGCTGTTGCGTTACGGTCCGCGCTTCGGGATCAGCGAGCCGCGTATCAAGCTGGGACAGTTCCTGTTTCTGCGTCACGGCGGCAAGGTCGTGTTCTTCGGCCGGTTCGTTTCCGTGCTCCGGACGCTCGCCGCCATGCTGGCCGGGATCAATGGCATGCCCTGGCGTCGGTTCCTGTTCTTCAACGCCGCCGGCGGGGTGGTGTGGGCCCTGCTGTACGGGCTCGGCGGCTACTATCTGGGGCGGGGCATGGCGCATCTCGACCGACCCATCGCCATCGCTCTCGGTGTCATCGCCCTGGCTGCGAGCCTGGGTGCGGGGCTGTTCATTCGCCGGCATGAGCCGGCCCTCGCGCGCGCGGCCGAGGCGGCGCTGCCCGGGCCGCTCGCCCCGTTCACCCCAACGAACCCGGAGGTGTAGAATCAGAGGTTGATGAATCGTGCAACATCGGTAGGGAGGAGGCTCCATGCGTTCGCTTTATCACGTCGTCATCATCGTATCGTCCGCTCTAGTGGCTTGCCAACCGCTCAGACCGCAGGTTTCGCTCGAGCCGGGCGTTTCGCTCAAATCGTATCATCTTGTAGCGGTGGGACCCGTTCAGGACCGTTCGGGATATCCGTTCCATTACCCGATCGGCGACACGTTACATGTCAGGCTGAAAGATGCGTTGCAGCAAGACGGTGTGCCGCTCGTGTCGACCAGCTCCGATACAGCGGCTCCCATCTTGTTCGTGGTGAGCTCGCTCGATCGGTTCAAGAACGGGGCATTGAACGTGGCCCTGCCCAGCTCGCTCGGAACGTCGGAATGTGTGTTCTCGAGCCGGCTGCTCGACGGTCACTCGGGGCGGCGGCTGGGAGAGATCGTTTCTTCGGAAATCATCGACCCTGAGGACACACAACGCATCACGCCACAACAGCTGTTGACGACCTGCGCCCGCCTCACTGCGGACGAGCTCGAACGCAGGCTGAAATGAGGCGTTCGCTCAAGGCGGCGGGTGTGGTGGCTTTCGCCGCGGCGTGCTACACGCCCCTGCGTCCCCATGTCACACTCCAACCCGGCTATTCGCTCAAGAACTATCAGGCGGTAGCCGTGGGGCCGGTCGAGAATCGCACCGGCAATTCCTTCAAATATGACATCGAGGATACGCTGCGGACGCTGTTGATCTCGGCGTTTCACGAAGACAACGTGCCGGTTACCCGGATCAACAGCGATACCGCCGGCGTGCTCTATCTCGTCAGCTCGCTCGACGAGTTCCGTGGCGGGGGAGTGAGTGCGTCGCTGCCGATGGTGGCGGTCGGCTCGCCGAAGTGTGAAATGTCGAGCCGCATGACGGATGCCGCGACCGGTCAGGCGGTCGGCGAGATCAAATCGAAGAATCTCGTCGATCAATCGACCACTTCCATCATGACGCCACGGCAGCTGCTCGCCAGCTGCGCCCGGATCACGGCCGACGAGCTGAAGCGACGCATGCAATGATCAATCATCAATGACCAATCGGGGACTATGGACCAGACCTGTACGCATCTCGATCAGGTAAAGGATGTGAAGCCCCGCACGCCGAACGGCTGCGAGGAATGTTTGAAGATCGGTGGCCGCTGGGTGCATCTGCGGCTGTGCCTCTCGTGCGGGCACGTGGGCTGCTGCGACAACTCGCCCAACAAGCACGCCACCAAGCACTTTCATCAGACCAAGCATCCCGTGATGCGCAGTTTCGAGAAGGGCGAAGACTGGGGCTGGTGCTACGTGGATGAGGTGTTTCTCGAGCCGGCGCCGCGCGCATCGTGACGTCTGCCTGGCCGGCCCTGCCGCTCGGCGAGTGGCAGGACACCTACGCCACGCTGCATCTCCTGACCCAGATCGTCGGCAAGACGCGGCTCGCGCTGGCGCCGCCGCAGAACCACTGGTGGCACGTCACGCTGTATCTCACGTCGCGCGGTCTCACCACGTCGCCCATGCCGTACCGCGACCGCAACGTGGAAATCGAATTCGACTTCATCGATCAGCAGCTGGTAGGGCGCACGAGTGACGGACTCGTGCGCACCCT
>Ga0335085_10007478_pt1 | contig 16916 bp, 11 predicted proteins | sample Lox_Sample_45_FD_206712 | JGI IMG/M metagenome (GOLD analysis project Ga0335085, IMG submission 206712) | Soil microbial communities from Loxahatchee National Wildlife Refuge, Florida, United States - Lox_Sample_4.5 | ecosystem: Environmental > Terrestrial > Soil > Wetlands | place: USA...
CGGAGGAACTCCTCAACTCCCTGGCCGAGATCGATGGACTGCAGGTAGCGGCCCGTACATCGGCGTTTTCCTTTAAGGGGAAGGATGCCGATATCGGCACGATCGCGCGAAAGCTCAATGTGGGTGCCGTGCTCGAGGGCAGCGTACGACGCTCGGGGAACACGGTGCGCGTGACCCCACAGCTGATCGACGCAGTTACTGGCTTTCATCTCTGGTCGCACACCTATGACCGCGACCTTGGCGATGTGCTGAAGCTCGAAACCGATATCGCGACCGCGGTGGCGAGCGCACTCAAAGTCACGCTGCTCGGAGACGAAGCCGCCAAGATCGAACTCGGCGGCACGCACAACCCGGCCGCGTTCGATGCGTATCTGCGAGGCTCAAAGGCATACAGCTCGCAGCAGACAGCGTCTGACTATCAGCGCGCCATTGCCGCGTACACCGAAGCGATCCTTCTGGATCCGAATTATGCACTCGCGTTCGCAGGACGATCGCACGCATTTTCCGGTTATGCCCTGGAGTTCGCGACAGGGCCGGCCACTCGCGAGTCCTTTGTTAAGGCAGAGGCGGATGCACTGAGGGCGATTGCATTGGCGCCGAATCTTGCCGACGGGCACGTGGCGCTCGCGGTCTATTTCGAAGAGGGACTACTCGATTTTACCCAGGCACATGCGGAGTACGCCCAGGCGCTGGCGCTTGCTCCGGGCAACGCGCGAGCGTTGGCAGATTACGCCAGTTTTTCCGTCTACGTGGGACGCACCGAGGCAGGTATCCTTGCCGCTGCGCACCGCGCGGTTGCACTCGACCCGCTGAGTTCACTAAGCCGTGCCCGGCTCGGCCAGACGCTGTATTTTGCGCGCCGCTATCAGGAGGCGCTTACCACTTTCGCAGAGGTCATCAGTCTCGATTCCAACTTCAAACAGGCATACGGGGATCGCGGGCTGGCCTACTACGCGCTTGGGGACTTCCAGAGTGCGCGCTCGGCATGCGAGTCCAATTCGGACCATTGGATAAGTCAGTGGTGCCTTGCAGTGACGTACGACAAGCTGGGACGGCACGCCGATGCGGAGGCCGCGCTTGAGAAACTTGAGGCAACCTACGGTGATGCTGCTGCGTACCAGTACGCCGCGATCAACGCGCAATGGGGTAATACGGCCAAGGCACTGGCGTGGCTTGAGACTGCCGTGAAGGTGCGCGACCCCGGGTTGGTCACTCTGAAAACCGAATCGCTCATGGACCCCTTGCGCAAAGAGGCTCGCTTCCAGGCCATCGAGCGGAAATTCAAGTTCCAGGACTGAGTGTGGCCGACCCGACCAGAGGCCGATTGCGTCGGTTGCGTCTCATTCAATTGACGACGATGGACGCGCGCGAGGGGTGTCCATACAGATACCTGGGTATGCTCGGAACGCACGACAAGTGGTGGCCAAGGGCGGAATCGAGCCGCGGACACGCGGATTTTCAATCCGTTCGCCGGGTTTTCTGGGCAATCCGATTCATGAATCAGGTGACATAATATGAGAGTCCTACCTGACCAGGAGTAGGGAGCAGGCGCCATGAATCGACGTGAACTTCTTGAATTCGCGACTGCAGCGAGTCTGATGTCAGCAAATGTCGCTGTCGCGGATTCGCCGGCCGCGTCCGAGCAAGCACATGATCACGCAGCCGGAATCACCAAATACGGGGATTTAGTCTCCGCTACATCGAAGTGTGTAAACACCGCAGAGGCGTGTCTGGCCCACTGTGTGGGGCAGCTGATGGACGGCAACACGGAGATGAAGAATTGCACGCTGACGTCCCAGGACGTTATCACGGCGTGTACAGCGGTTCGGGAAATGGCGGCTCGCAACGCGCCCCGGGTCGCGCAAATGGCGGCGGTCTGCGGCAAGATTTGTCGCGACTGCGAGGCCGAATGCAAGAAGCATGAGACGCATAAGGTCTGTCGAGATTGCCGCGACAGCTGTGCCGAATGTGCGAAGGAATGCGAGAAGCTGGCGGCCTGATCTGACAGCGTCGGACAGGCGGCGGGCGGCTCATTTCGGGGACGCGTCTTGCTCCACGGTCCGATACCGGGGCCGAGGCCGGGTCTACCGTGTTTACCCCGCTTGCCGCCTGCCGGTGGCAGGGCGCAGAGTGGGTTGGCATGAGAGGCAATAGGGCAAGAATTCTTCGTGGGCCGACCGGGGAGTATTTCGCAACTCTCGCATTGGTAGCGTTTTTCACGCACGCGCTTATCCCAACCGGCTTCATGCCGGGTGTGGTTCATGGTCAACCGCAGCTGGTGATCTGCAACGGCGGAATCTCGGGCTTGGCTCACCACGGGCATCATGGAAGCTCTGGCTCACACTCCGATGCGGTGTGTCCTTTTGCAATGAGCGGCGGCGCCGCGCCGCTTCCCGCGATACTCGGTCTTCCGCTGCTCCATGAGACACCAGATTTGCTGGTGCCGCTCGTTGAACTTGCCGTCCTCTCCGAAGCCCCGCCCCGTTACACAGCCCCGCGCGGCCCGCCGACTCTAGCCTAGCGATTGGCGATTGGGCGCTTAGCGCTGTCCTTTTGGCACCGGCCGCTCGGGTAGGCGAGCAGCCGTTGGTATGTATCGCGGGGATACTCATGTTCACTTCGCCCGTAACTACGCGGCGATCTCGCGGGAGCGACGCAAATGCGGCGATGCGTGCGCGGTTGCAGCCCGCACGCGCCGGTCCCAAGGAGGAGGACCTGGCTGCTGCAGCGCAGCCGCTCCTATGTGGCAAGGAAACCCCTGCTGTAGCGGTCAGCGGTGAGCGGGCATGATCGGATTCATGAACCGCCGTTCGCAGCGGATGACCCGCTCGTGGATAGCCGCCCTGGTGATCGTGGTCACAGTGGGGCACGCGCTGATTCCTGTCGGCTTCATGCCCTCCGGCAGTTCGGGCTTCCCGTTAGTCCTGTGTCCCGGGCACGCGATGGAGATGCCCGATAGAGGGACTAACCCTCATAGGGAACACGGTGGATCCGGTCACGGAGCACCGATCTGCCCCTTTGCGGCCGCCAGCGTATTCGGTGCCGCGCCGTCCTTTGCAGGCCCTCCCGTCGCGGCGCTCACAGCGCTTTCCCCAGCACCCCTTGAATCACCCTCCCGCACCACCGATCTATCCGGTCCGCCGCGCGCCCAGTCTGCGCGCGCACCCCCTCTAGCTTAACTACTAACCACTTTCAATCTGACCCGTGGGTAGCGCGGTCCCGATCCGACCGCAAGCAGCGTCCGAGAGATGTGCCTCGCGACGCGAAGGAGTTGAGCCATGAGTTCGTCATTGCAAACGCCCGTAAGGGCGTGTTCCGAAACCGTCTTTAGCGCGCGCGGTGCTGTGGCCGCGGCACGCCTGGTGATCTGCGATCCGACCTCGCTTTGGGCCGAAGCGGTCGAAGCAGTAGTGCTAAAGCACACGGCATGGCAGGTCGCGTGCATCACAACACGCGTTGAGGTCGCTGTAGTTGCCGCCGCGGCATGTGCCGTGCATGCAGTGCTGTTCGATATTCGTGATGACTCACCTCGAGCCGTCGCGGAGTTGGTCGACCGGTTCCGGTGCGCCAAACCCGGGATCGAACTGATTCTGCTTACCCGCCATACCGGCGTGCGCATTCTGCGTAGCGCCATTGAGGCAGGCGTCAGCGCCTGCATTCAAAAGAGCGAGCCGGTGGCTGTTCTGGAGGAAGCGCTGCGGGCGGTGTGCACCGGCGAGGGCTACCGGAGTCCAAGCGTCGTCAAGCTGCTCGCTGCAGCTCAGATTCGCGGTCGCCCTACGAAAGTCCCTACTGCGGTGAGGCTGGTGACAACGGACTGCCAGCTCAGAACTTCGACCGGTAGCCACCGTCGGCTTCGCGAAGCCGACGTGAGCAATAGCGCCGAGAATTGACACCCTGAAAGGAAAGCTTGTCGTGAACACACACATTCAGTGCGCCAGATCGGTGCTGACTCGGGTATTGGTATTGGTACTCGTATTCGCACTTCCCGCGCTCGCCGCCGATCAACACGCCGGATTGCTGACCATCATTCAGCCCTGGTCGCGAGCCACCCCGCCCGGTGCTGTCATCGGCGCGGCGTACTTCGAAATCATCAATGCAGGTGCCGCAGACACCCTGCTGCGAATCGAGAGTCCCGTTGCGCGCGAAGTGGAGATGCATATGAGCTTTGTGGAAGGCGGAATGATGCGCATGCGAGCCATGCCCTCGGTCAAGGTGCCAGAACACGGTCATCTGCGGTTTGACCCCAACGGTATGCACGCCATGCTTATTGATTTGCGGCAGCCACTCAAAGAGGGGCAGCGCTTCCCGATGACACTCGTATTTCAACACGCGGGCCGCATGTCCGTTGAGGCAGTCGTCGGGGGACTGGGAGCCACTTCTGCGCCGACCCAAGAAGGAGGCGCCCATGAACAGGGCTAGTCGCTTCCCGACGGCGCTCGCCGTGTTGCTGGGTGGGGTCGCCGCCGCATTCGCGTGGATGGCGATGCGGCCGACTGTTTGGGCCGACAACTTCCGGCTGACCACTCTCCCTGATGCGCGTACCGCCCCCGACTTTCAGCTCACGGACTTCAACGGCCGCCCGCGTTCGCTGCTGGATTACCGCGGGCGTGTAGTGGTGATGTTCTTTGGCTTCACGCGCTGTCCGAATGCGTGTCCGACCGAACTCTTCACGCTGGCGCAGGTGATGAAGCGCCTGGGACCGGCAAGCGATCACGTGCAGGTCCTGTTCATTACGCTTGATCCCGAGCGCGACACGCCCAAGCTTCTTAGAGGCTACGTCACGGCGTTCGATCGGCGGTTCGTCGGCCTCACCGGCACGATGGAGCAGATCGACAGTGCCGCGAATAGCTACCACGTCATGCACGTCAAAGAACTCATCGGCGATGATTACACGATCGGCCATTCGACCGCGAGCTATGTGCTGGACGCGCAGGGCCGACAGCGACTGAAGGTACCGCTGGATGCGACCGTCGATGATTTCGCCCATGACCTCGCGCAACTCACCAGGGGATTGGAGTAAGGAGCTTTTCGATGACTGAAGAGGACAAAACCTCTCGTTCCCGCCGGGCCGTGCTGCTCGCAGTCACCTCGTAGGGCGCACGGTCGTAAAATGAAGTCAGCGATCTAATTGAGGTACTTGGGTAGGAAATTCGGCAAGCGAGTCAGCCACGTCGACCTGGGCGACGGTGAGATTCAATCGAGGGCATTGAGTCGCCGACTATTACCATGCCGAGAAGCGTCGCGTCTGCAACGGCCGCCGCGGGTCCCTCGTGCCGTGTGGCCCCGTTATCAGCCGATCAGCACGTACAGCGACAGGCCGAAAAAGCGGACGCCCTCGTTCGGCTGACAGTTGATGATGTCGCCCGAGCCGACCCCCTCGGCCAGTCCGCGCCGCATGCAGTAGCGCGTCGCACCGAGGTTGCGTCCCCAAAGTGCGACCTCGAACCGCTCCTTGGCGCCGAAGCGGTAGCGGGCGCTGGCATCGATCAGCCAGTACCCAGGCTCTACCTGCCGCTCGTCGTAATCGAGCGAGAAGTGGCGGGGACCGCTGTAGCTTGCCTCCGCCTGGGCGGTGAGCCAGCCGGCGCCGACCTTCCAGCGCCGCGCGGCGAGTGCGTTGCAGGTGACTTCGGGCGCGGAGATCAGGGGACTGCCCACCACCGCGTCGGTGAGGTCGCCCGCGTCGCGCACCTCGCTGTGCGTGAAGCCGAGGCCGGTGCGCACGAGCCAGGCGGGCGAGGGCGCCCAGTCGATCTCGAGCTCGCCGCCCCAGGTGCGCGCCTTGGGCAGGTTGGTGAGCACGCTCACCAGCACCAGGGGCGGCGCAGGCTCCGAGAGATACAACTGATAGTCGGACCAGTCGTTGAGGAACACGCTGGCGTTCACGCGCAGGGTGCGCTCGCGCCATTCGCCTTTCGTCCCAAGCTCGTAGGTGATGACGTGCTCGGGGTCCACGGTGCGCCCGCCGATGCCCGCCAGCGCCTCGCGCGCGATCGGGCTTACTCCGGCGCCCTTGAAGCCGGCGGCGACGCTCGCGTAGCCGAGCAGCGCATCCCCGAAGCGCCGCGCGAGAGTGAGGCGTCCGCCCCAGAGCGTGTCGCTGCGGTCAAACTGCAATCGCGTGTAGCAGCGGGTCAGGGCGAACGGCGCCGGACAGGCCTGGGGAAGCGCGCCCGTGACCTCGACCGAAGTCGCGGCGAACTCCTCGACGTCGCTCCTGCCGAGAAATTGCTCGGGCGCAATCACCGGAACGGTGTCGGCCCACACGCCCGCGCGCATGTTGCCGCTGAGCTCCTCGTGCGCGACACGCAGCTCGCCGCTGAGCGTGGTGCGCGCCGACAGGGCCTGATCCGCGCGCGCCCAGGCGGACAGGTGTCGCAGCCGCTGGTCGAGATCGCCGTAGAAGAGCTGGCCGCGCAGACCGGCCTCAGGAATGGGGACTCCGGGCACGAGCACCGGCGTGAGCAACGGGTTGGGCATGCGCCGCACGCTGGTGTAGTGCGCGTCCTCCCCGAGCCACACGACGCCCACCTGCCATCCCGACCCGTCGGCGCCGCGCGTGGCGAGCTCGAGGTCCTGCGACCACTGACTCGAGTCGGTCTCCTGGTTGGCCCCGGCCAGGTAGCTCGGGCCGCCGTCGGTGTCCTCGGCACGCTGCGACTCGCCGCCCTCGAATGCGGTGAGCGACGTGAGGCGGACGCCACCGAGCTCGTGCTCGAGTCGCAGCGACGCCCCGCCCACCTGAGTCGACAGGACGTCCGGGTGGCCCGAGAAGTTCTGGTCGAACGCCGCGGTGTCGCCGAAGCCGGTCTGGTCGACGCAGCCGTTTCCGGGGCTGAGGTTGAAGGCGAGGTACGGACAGTCGGAGTGCCCGGGGTGTCCGGGGGTGCCGAGGCCGATCTGCTTGTAGCGGATCGAGTCTCCGTCCACACGGCTACCGTGCAGGCTGACGTCGACGTTGGTGCCACCCGCGCCCTCGAGCCGCCAGCGCGCGCGCACCGAGGTGCGCGCATGGCCGCCCTCGTTGCGCGCGAGCGTCGCGTTATCGATGTAGTCGCCGAGGGATTCGTAGCCTACGGCGATGCGCGCGGCGCTGTGCTCGCCGAGCGGCAAGCCGGCGGCCAGCTCGCCGTCGAGGCGCTCGCGGGTGCCCACGCGCAGCAGCGCATCGAGACGCGCCTTCTGACCGACGGCGGGTGCACGGCTCACGAAGCGCACCGCTCCGGCGGAGGCGTTGCGGCCCAAGCCCGCGTTCCACGGCCCACGCAGCACTTCCACGCGCTCGAGGTCCAGCAGCGCCAGGTTCGCCAGGAGCGGTGCGTTCAGCGTCACGTCGTCCGCGTACAGCCCGACCGACCCCAGCGCGTTTGAGTGGATCGAGGGCGAGCCGATGCCGCGGATGAACACGCTACTGACGGTGGCGCCATCGGAGGCAAGCCAGGTGAGATTCGGGACCACGGTTGCCAGTTCGCGCGCGCTCGTGAGGTCGCGTTCCAGGAGCTCCTCCCCGGACAGGGCCGTGACCGACAGGGGCACTGCCTGGGCCGGGCGCGGGAGGCGCTCGGCGGTCACCAGGACCTCTTCCAGGACCGGTTCGGTGGCGCGGGCGTCTGCCGGAACAAACGCCATGAGCGGCGCAAGCACCGCCGCCCAGGCTTGTCCGGCTACCGAGCTGGCCATGAATGGGCACCCGCACGCGACAGAATGGTTGGTGCAGATCTTGCCAGAGAGCGCGCCTTGAGTTGTTTCCGGGACGGTCGTAGGCTGCCAAGCAACCGCCACTCCATCCGGAATGCGCCTGGGCACGGACACCGAAACACCCGCGCCGGCCGCCTGTCGGTTCGGAAGGTTCCGGCTCGACCCCCCCGGCCGGCGCCTCACCGACGAGGCTGGTAGCCTGCTCCCGCTCTGCGGGCGGCCGTTCGACGTGCTCGCGTACCTGGTCCGCCACCGGGACCGCATCGTCAGCAAGGACGAGCTGCTGTCAGCCGTATGGCCGCGCCTCAGCGTCGAGGAGAACAACCTCACCCAGGCGGTGTCTGCCATCCGTCGCGTACTCGGTGACTCGCGCGAGACCTCCGAATATGTTGCGACCGTGGCCGGGCGCGGTTATCGCTTCGTCGCGCCGCTGCGCGAGGAGACACCGGAACCCGTCGCACCGTTGCCGGCGGTTTCATCCGCGCCGCCTCCGGCCGCGCCGGCCTGGTACCGGCGCACGCCCGCCTACGCAGCGGGTGCGGCAATGTTCCTGGTCGCAGCCTTCGGTACGGTGGCGCTACGCCACGAGCCGATCCCACCCAAGCCCGAAGCCGCGCTGCGCAGTGCGCAGGCCGAGCGGCCCACCATTGCGGTGCTGCCGTTTCACACGAGCGGCGCGGGCGAAGAAGCCCAGCTCCTGGCGCAGAGCGTGACCGACGTGCTGCGCAACCGGCTGGCGGCGTTCAGGGGCGCGGTGGTGATCGGCGACCCCTCCGCATCCAGTCTGACGGCCGCGCAGCCGGGCAGGCGGGATGTCGGATCCAGGCTGCGGGCGCGCTACCTGCTGCAGGGTCGCGTCGAGCGCGCCGGTGAAGCGCTGCGCATAGATGCCGAGCTCATCGACACCACGTCCACCCCCGGCCTCTGGTCGGCCTCGTTCAGTCCGGTGACCAGTGTCGGCGCGACCGCGCACGCGCTCGCGCGGCGCGTCGCGGGCACGCTGCACATCGACGATGCGTCGTCAGGCAAGGACGTGCCGGTCAATCTGGAGGCCTACGAGCTCTATATGCGGGGCCAGCAGCTGACTGCGACCCTGCGCACGGACGATAACGACCAGGCGATCGAGCTCTTCAGGCGTGCCACCATCCTCGACCCGAGCTTTGCGCGCGGCTACCTCGCTCTCGGCCAGGCACAGCTGCAGGCGGACCGGCTGCGCAGCATCAGCGCCCGGGGGATCATTTCCCGCCGCCCCGCGCGGCTGCCGGACAGTGGCGATACGTCCGCGCACATGCTGGCCGAGGCGCGGCAGGCGCTCGACCGCGCGCTGGAGCTGGATCCCTCACTCGGTGAAGTCTGGGTCGAGCGCGCCGCTTTCGAGAGCGATCCGGCCAAGGCGGATGAGCTGTATCGCGCAGGCCTCGAGCTCGCGCCCAATTACGGCATCGGCTACCTGCGCTACTCGGAGTTCCTGTTCAACAACTACCGCAAGGGCGAGGCGATCGAGATGATCGACCGCGCCCGCCAGATCGACCCGCTCACCCCCAGCCTGCACGTCCGCAAGGCGTTCATGCTGATGGTCAGCCGCAGCGATGTCGAGGGCTGCGACCGCCTGCTGCGCGAGGCCCTCGAGATCAATCCGCGCTTTCACCCGGCGCTGGTGGAGCTCGCCGGGTCGCGTCACGAATTCAGCGGTGAGTTTGCCGACGGCATCCGCATCATCGAGCAGTCGATCGCGGTGGACCCGAGCTCTGATTACGGACGCTTCGGTGCGGCGCGGATGTATCTGGACGTGGAGGATCCCGAGGCCGCGCAGGCCGTACTGCGCGACGGGCGGGAGACTGAGGACGCGATGGCCGAGATCGCGCAGTATCAGCGCGACCGGCAACGCGCCGCCGCCCTCGCCCGCAGCCGGCGCTCCGAACCGTGGCTCGGACCGATCGCGCCCTTGGCCGAGGCCGTCCGCGACGAGGCGCTCCGCACCGGCGACTACGCTGCTGCACTCGAACTGCTCGAATCCCAGTACGCGATGGGCGTGCCCGCGGGCACGGGCTTCAGGATGTGGAGCCGCGGACTCGGCCTGGTCTACGCGCACACCCTCGTACTCGCCGGACAGCCGCAGCGCGGCCGCGAGCTGACGCGTACGATCCTGGTGCAGATCGACAGCGAGTCCGTGGGCCGCACCAAGGACTGGTTCAGCCGCGAGCGGGCCGCCGCGTACGCTGTCCTGGGCGATGACGAACGAACGCTCGCGGAACTCGAGGCGAGCGCCCGGACGCGGAAGTTCTACCGCTGGTGGTACCTGGCCGAGCGCGATCCGCTGTACGAGCATCTCAGGAGCAACGCGCGCTTCCAGGCACTGGCCGAACAGGCGCGTCAGCACCGCCGCAGTCAACGCGCGCTGCTCGAGGAGCTGCGTCGTAAGGGCGAAGTCCCGCCGCGCGTATCCTGAGTCTCAGCAGCGCGAGCGCAAGAAGTCCCAGCAGCTCGAGCGAGCAGCTGCCCCCTCCGCCCCCTCCGCCCGTCTCACCGGACGCGCCGCCGAGTTCCGGGTCATCGAAGATCGTGACGCGCGCCCGCTTCCAGGCACCGTCCGCGCTCAGGGTGCCTGCGACGTCGGCGAGTACCACGTAGCCCGTGTCGTCCGGCTGCGCGCCGCCCGATCCATTCGCGAATACGCGCACTGTGCGGCTCGAGGTGTCATCGGCGGCCCAGCGCAGCTCACCGACCGGCCTTCTCGCGAGCCGCGCACCGTCGCGGGGCCGCGGCGTGCCTTGCGGGTCGAGGTCGGCCGCCCAGGCGTAGTGCACGAGCACCGGTCCTGCGGTGGCGGCGGGGCGCGTGATAGCAACGTCGACAGAGCTGCCTTCCTTTGCCGTGAGTGCCGGCTGGGTAAATTGCAGTGCTGAGAGCGCCTCGTCGTCCTCGATCGTCACCTCGATCTCGGGAGCCCCGAGCCCCGCGCCGCCGGTGGTCGTGCTGAGCCGCACCCGAAAGCTCTCTTCACCCTCCATCTCGTCGTCATCGATCGTCGTGAGCGCAATCGTGCGGAAGGTGGCGTCACCGTCCGGCCAGGTCAGCGTGCCGGCAGGCAGCATTACGTCGGCCGCGCTCGCGGTGCCGGGCAGCAGCTCGTACCGGACCGAGACGGTGCCAGTGCTGCCGCCGCCGCGATAGACGCGAAGTTCACCCGGCCGGCGTTCCGCAATGCGCACCGCGGCGTCGTTGAACCCGATCGATCCTGGGCTCCGCGGTACCGAGACTTCGACGCGGGCGACGATCACAGTGCGCGTCGGGCCTGTTTCAAAGGGTGCATCCGCAGGAGGCGACTCCGGGCTGCGCGCGAGGAGCAGTGCGGCACCGTCGGCGGCGGTCTCCGCATCGACTACGTACCACTCGGACCAGTGATCGGGTGAACCGAGCGACAGAAGCCGTCCGTTGCGCGAGGGGTCGAACGAGGTGTCGACCGTCCCCGACGCGTCGAGGCGGGCAAGCAGTACATGACCGCCGCCCCACTCGTACGGCTTGTTCCAGTCGCCAACGACGAGATGAGCAGCCGCAGGTTGGGCGAGGATCCCGCGGCACTGCACATCGCTCCAGATATCGGCGCGAAAGTCCGGGCGCAGCTCCAGACCCAGCTCAACATGCCCGCCGGTCGCCGCCGCGAAGGTGGGGTCCGCCGTGCCGTCGTCCTGCCAGCGCTGAACCACCAGCGTCTTCCCATACCGGGACCCGCAGGCCGTGACGCGCGGGTCGTTCGGAGCGCGCGCGAAGCTTCCGATCTCGCTGAAGTCGTGCGGAGTCTTCGATTTCCAACCCACGCTCGGTGTGCCGGATGGGCCGAGGCGGTACACCTGAAAGCCACCCCAGTAGGGGTCAGCCCCACTCATGATCAGGCCGCCGTCCTCGGTCGGCACCAGCGCGATGACCGGGTAGGTTGGGATCGCAACGACCGAACGCTCGGAACCCGGAAACATCACCGGCGCGCCGTTCGGATCCAGCCGTCCGAGCAGCCCCGGAGCCGCGACGGCGATAGCACCGTCGGCGAGGAGCGCGACGCGGCTGATCCCCGTGGGTCCCGCACGCGCAACGCCGCCGACGCCGAAGTTCGGATCGACTTCCCCGTCCTTGGAGAGCCTTACGACCCAGCCCGGGCCACTGGGACCGCTCTCCCCGGCGAAATATCCCGCGACCAGGACCTGCCCGTCCGGCAGCGGCAGCGCATCCGTCGGCACCGGCCGTGGCTCGTTCCCCAGCGTGACGTCCCGGTGGCCGCCGGGCCCGAACGTGGCGTCCACGGACCCATCCGCGTGCAGCCGAGCGATCGCGATCGCTCCGGCGTCCCGCGTCGCAACCTGTGGCGAGACGCCGAAGACCAGGATCCGGCCGTCCGAGAGCGCTACGAGTGCCGCGCTGTCGACCTGCCCGGGAATCTCGGCCTGGCCGTGGGTGCCGAAGCGTACGTCCAGATCACCCGGGCCCGAGTATGCGGGCGGAGTGACGCTGGTCAGCAGGAGGAGGCCTGCAAAGAGGGCCTGTCGGGGGGACCGGATGCCGTTCATGGGAGTTCTCCCGTCGTAAGTACGTGCGGGGAAGCTCGCCACAGCCGGGCGCCTCACTCAATGAAGGGGCGGTGAAACGATCTGAAACGTTGTGAAGGGACAGGATTGGCACGGGCTTGGGCCGCGCGCCACGGCTAGCCTCGACGCGCACCTCGATCAGCCTGGGTCCTTGGTCGGCACGCCGATTCGAGCTCAGGACGGACAAACACATCGAGCTGACGGCAGATGGCGGTCGGATCAAGCACCGTTGCTGGCTACATCACCTCACTGTGAAGCGGCATACAATGAATACGGGGGGCGTTTCCATGGAGTGCAACGTACTCTCCGTAGCGATCATCGGCGGCGGTATCGGCGGCATGGCCGCGGCGCTGTCGTTGCTGCGTGCGGGCGCGGATGTCCATGTCTATGAGCGCGCGAGGATATTGAGCGAGGTAGGCGCCGGCATCCAGGTCAGCCCCAATGCCTCGCGGGTCCTGCACGGGCTCGGCCTCGCCCGCGCCCTGTCGAACATGGGCGTGAAGCCGCTCGCAATCCATCAGCGTCGCTGGGACGACGGACGGACCCTCCTTTTCTCACCGCTTGGCGAGGCCGTGGAGGCGGCGTTCGGATTTCCGCACTACCAGATGCATCGCGCAGACCTTCTGGATTCGTTAATGCGCGCGTTGCCTGCGGAACGCCTGCATGTCGGGCACCGCTGCACAGCCCTAGTTGATCACGGGGACAAGGTCGAGGCCACGTTCGAGAACGGGGTGCACATCAGCGTTGACGCGTTGGTGGGAGCCGACGGCATCCATTCTACCGTGCGCCACGTCTTGTTCGGTCCCGAGAAGCCCCACTTTACTGGCTGCGTCGCCTATCGTGGCCTGGTGCCGGCCGATCGGCTCGCCCACCTCGATCTTGAAGTGACATGTCAGGTCTGGATGGGGCCGGGGAAACACTTCGTCCACTACTACGTTCAGAATCGGCGGCTGGTCAATTTTGTCGCTGCCCTAGAACAGGACACCTGGACGCGCGAATCTTGGACCGATCGTGGTGAGATCGCCGACTGGCTTGCCGCACACGAGGGGTGGCATCCACAGGTTCGTGCCATTATCGGGGCTGCGGACGAAACTTTCATTTGGGCGCTGTTCGACCGCAGGCCGATGAAGCATTGGTCGGTTGGCAGGGTGACGCTGCTAGGTGACGCGTGCCACGCCATGCTTCCATTTATGGCGCAGGGCGCGGCCCAAGCAATCGAGGACGGGGCCGCGCTGGCGACATGCCTATCGCAGTGTGCGGCGCGGGACGTGCCAGAGGCTCTGCGCCGCTACGAGGCATTGCGCCTACCGAGAGCATCGCGCGTCCAGGGTCTCGCCGAGGTCAATAAGACGCGATTTCACTTGCCCGACGGACCGGCCCAGCAGGCGCGCGACGCCGAGATGGCCCGCGGCACGACCGACTTTTCATTGAAGGCGGTCGCCTGGCTCTATGAATATGACGCTGGGCGCCCGGAAACCAGTCCAATCAACTGAAGTAGCTCCGAACAGCCAGCGTCCCACCTCGCCGCGAAGGGCAACCTTGAATACGAAGGAGTGCACCTCGAGAAACCGGGAGCCGGGGCTCGGTGCAAGGCGCTTCGATCGAGCGGACTGGCTGCGCTGTTGGTGCGCGCGATTTCGCAACGCACCAACGGAACAGCAGGTCACCGTTAACGGCCAACCTCCACCCTCCCCCTTCATAACGGCGCACCCGGGAGCACCTAAAACAACCTCTTAGGCGAAACCGGCCATCTCGTAGGTGCTCCTGGGTGCTCGCAGGTGACGTTGGGTTGGGTACTAAAGTGGAAACCGCAAGGTCTTCCCGTCGCTCGGCGATCCCATTTCCATTCGCCGCCGATCATCCGTGCGGCCTGCCGCCGCCAACGACGATGGGTTCGCTGAGCGCTCGCCGATATTCCTCCTCGCCGATCGCATCCACCGACCGCAGCTTCGCCAGCAGCTCGTCGATCAGCGAACGCAGCCCAGGCCCCGGTGTGCCGCGCGCGAATGAACTCTGGTATTTGATCGGCCCGGGGATGATCGCGACCAGGAAGGCCATCTCGGCTGGTGTCAGCGCCCCAGGTTCGCGACCGAAATAGCTGCGGGCCGCTGGCCGCAGGCCACGCAGCTCCGGTCCCCATTCGATGATGTTCAGGTAGATCTCGAGAATGCGGTCCTTGCCGAGCGCCGACTCGAGCAGGAACGTGATCGCCAGCTCCTGCAGCTTGCGTCCGAGCTGCTTGTCGCGCGACAGGAACAGGTTTTTGGCCAGCTGCTGGGTGATTGTCGACGCGCCGCGCGCAGCGCCGCCGCGGGACCAGTTGGTGAGCAGCGCGGCGGGTAGTTCGCGCAGGTCGATGCCGCGATGCCCGTAGAAGCCTGTGTCTTCGGCAAGCAGCAGAGTGCGCACGAACAGCGGCGGAACGTCGCGCAGGGCGATGAAGTCGGGGGATGCGAGCGAGACGTCGACGGAGCGGTGTGGCCCGGGGCCGTCTTCGGAGCTGAAGGTGAAATCGCCGCGCAGGCGCACGATCGCCGGCGGCATCTGGCGTGGCGGCCTGAAGTCGATCTTTTGGCTCACCAAGAGCGAGGCAGGGTCCGCCAGGCGTCCGCGTACACGCACGTCGATCGTGGCCGAGCCAAGGTCACGGCCGTCGCCGGGCGCCATTCCCAAGCTTTCGGGCACCGCGAGCCCCGATGTGCTCAGAAGTTGCGCGAAGTCCAGATGCCGCACGCCGAGTACGAGATCGACAATCGGATCGGCGTCGAGGTCGCGAAGCGCAATCGAGCCCGACAGGGCCGCACCGGCCAACGTCGCTTGGACCTCGGGGATCTCGATCGTGCTCTCGGCCCGGCGCCAGGCGCCATCGAATCGTATGGTGACGTCCGTCGGATCGCCGAGCTGCAGTTCGTCAGCGGCGTTATCCGCCAGTGCTCCGAAGCGCGCGCCGCGCGCGCCCATGTCCACGTGGAACCGGAGCGCGTCGGTGCTGGTCTGAAGATCCACGCGGCCGTCCGCGATACCACCATCGAGCAGCGGGCGGGTGTCGTGCCGCACGTCGAGCAGACGGCCGACGTCGAGCCCACGTGCCTCGATGTTCCAGGCGCTGCCCACCGGATCCGCCAGCTTGCGGATTGACAGGCCGGCCTGTGGCTCCACGAGCGTCAGCCGGAGATCCTCGCCGAAACTGCCAGCCGTGTCCCAAGCAGTGGCCGGCGAGCTGACCCTGACCCCCGCTGGGCCTGCGAGAGCGGCGGCGCGAACTGCGAGTCGCAGGCGGCCGGGCCACGTGGCCGTGATCATGTCGGCATGCAGTCGCACTCCATGACCGAGGTCGAGATCGAATCCCTCCAGTCGCAGCAACGGCCAGACGCCGACGTGCACCAGCCCGATTCGGGCAACCGCGCCATGGCGCACGGCCGCGGACTCGATCCGCACACGCGCCTCGTTCTCCAGCATGGGTCTCAGCAACAGCGCGGCCAGGCTTGCGACCAGCCCCGTAGCGATCGCTCCCAGCCACCAGCGTCGCCCGCTAGTTAGAAACGTAAACATCGACGCAAGGATGCCACAGCCGGATCGCGCGCCCGCTGGTGGGCGTCGGCTCGCAGACGGCGTCGATCAGGTCCGCTTCAATCGGGCCCTTCGGGTCGTTAGCGCCCAGTGGTGAATACTGAGACTGCTAGTTTCAGAGGTTCCATCCAGTTTGTGTCAAAACTCCCGCGGCCCTTTCTCGCGGCTCTCGTGCACATCGACTCGCATAGGGTCAAACCGCAACCGCCTGTTAGGCGCTCGCGGACCCCCGGGAGCAAAGCAGGTGCCGCAGCGAAAGTCGCCAAGTTTGAATTGGTCGCCAGGGCGGAATCGAACCACCGACAGTCGGATTTTCAATCCGCCGCATTTTGCATCCAGCATCACCCAGGAACATCCAGTGGAGGAGCTTAGGCTATATGCACCTTACGGTAGGCGCTGATAGTTGACGCTGAGTGATCCTGGGTTGGGTACCGAAGTGGAGACCGAAAGGCGTTGCCCGCGCCCCGCGCACCTTCTTCGTCCTACTCCCATCCCTTCTTCAGAGGGCCGGTCCAGGCCAACTCCGGCCAACGGCACTGCCCGAATTTCTGCAACTGCCAGCCATTCACCTCCCGTCATTGTGCGGTGCAGAATCTCCGCCGATTGCGGTGGCCGGATCGCCCGCGCGGGGACTCCTAAGCTTAGTAAAGGCGACAACGCCGGCCACGGTCAGCCGCACGTTGCTTGCATCACTCATCCGCTCGCTCGGGAAAGCCAGAAGAGTAGTTTAATAGCGAGAGGGCACAACAGCCGAAAATACGCTCGACTCGCCAGGTGAAGCGAGATCGGATAACAAAGCGAATGCTCGGAGGTGTCATGAAAAGGCATTTCTTCATCTGCGGATTGTGTCTCCTCAGCGCCTGTGGCGGTGGTAGTGGCGGCTCGTCAAACCCGCCTCCTGTATCCACCACGCATTTCTCCGTCACCGCTCCCGCCACCGCGATCGCTGGGACCTCGTTCAACTCTACAGTCACCGCGCTTGACGCGTCGAACGAGACGGTCAGCGGCTATTCTGGCACGGTGCACTTCACAAGCACCGACGGCCAGGCTGTGTTACCAGCGAACTCA
>Ga0335085_10007479_pt1 | contig 16915 bp, 17 predicted proteins | sample Lox_Sample_45_FD_206712 | JGI IMG/M metagenome (GOLD analysis project Ga0335085, IMG submission 206712) | Soil microbial communities from Loxahatchee National Wildlife Refuge, Florida, United States - Lox_Sample_4.5 | ecosystem: Environmental > Terrestrial > Soil > Wetlands | place: USA...
ATCCGCACCGCCGAGATTCTGGTGCTGGACGATCTCGGCGCGAGCAAGCCTTCGGCGTGGGTGCTGGACATCATCGGGCTAGTGCTGAACGCGCGTTACAACGAAAAGCGCATGACGATGTTGACGACGAATTATCTGGATGAAACCGCCGTAGCCGAACCAGGGGCGCGCTTGCCCGGGGGCCAACGCATGGTGGTGAAAGAAGACTCGCTGGCGGATCGGATCGGGGCGCGGATGCGCTCGCGGCTGTATGAAATGTGCCGCACGGTGGAAGTGCAGGCACCGGATTTCCGGCGCGAGGCCCGGCAGGCAGGCCGCGCGCGGGCTTGAACTTTTGCATCGCTCTGAAGATGTGATAACAATCGCTACCCGGAAAGCGAACGCTCGCCACAATTCCATTTCCAAGGGGTGCCCATGATTCAGCCAACAGGAGCGGAAGGCCATCTGGAATCGCGTGGACTCTCGCGGCGCGAACTTCTCCGCAATGCGGCCCTCGCGGCCGCCGCGGGCGCGCTAGGCAACGCGACGCTACTCTCGACCAGAACACCAGCGCAGCCGAAATCCTTTCCCAAGGGTTTCCTGTGGGGAGCCGCAACGGCGGCGCACCAGGTGGAAGGCAACAACGTCAACAGCGACTTATGGGCGCTGGAGCACCTGCCTGGGAGCGCGTTCCGCGAACCTTCCGGCGACGCTTGCGATCATTATCACCTCTACCCACAGGACATCAGCATGCTGGCGGACCTGGGCTTCAATTCCTACCGCTTCTCGCTCGAGTGGGCGCGGATCGAACCGGAAGAGGGCTCATTTTCGCGAGCGGAACTCGAGCATTACCGCCGCGTCCTGGCCACCTGCAAGGAACATGGCCTGACAACGCTGCTGACTTATTCACACTTTTCCCTGCCGCGCTGGTTCGCGTGGAAAGGCGGCTGGCAAAGCGCATCGGCGCCAGATCGGTTCGCGCGCTTCTGTGAACGCGCCACGAAACATCTGGGCGAACTGGTGGACTACGCTTCGACACTGAACGAGCCTGACTTGCCGCAGTTGTTCGCCTGGCTGAACTTCCCCACGCCCTCCGGAAAGGAACTGACCGAGGAATTCCGCGATACCTGGCCCAAGATCCGGCAGCAGCTCAATGCCCCGGAGTTTGCCAATTTCTTCTGGGGCGACGCTTCAAAAATCCGCGAAGGGTTGCTGGCGTCCCATGCCAAAGGGTTCGCGGCCATGAAATCGGTGCGCGGCAACATGCCGGCCGGGTTCAATCTGGCGCTTACCGACGACCAGCCTGCCGCCACCGACAGCCATCTTGCCGAAAAACGCGCGGACGTATACGGACCGTGGCTGGAGGCGGCGAAAAAATGCGATTACCTGGGCGTGCAGATGTATTCGCGCGCCCTTGTGGGGAAAAAGGACTTGCCGCCGCCAAAAGGCGCCGAACTCAATCAATTGGGCGGGGAGTTTTATCCCGAGTGCGTCGAACATGTGGTGCGGTATACCGCGAAAGAAACGGGCGTCCCGATTATCGTGAGCGAGAACGGCATCGCCACAACCGATGACACCCGGCGCGTCGCCTATTACCAAGGGGCGCTGGCAGGTTTGCTGCGGGCGGTGGAAGATGGCGTGGACGTGCGCGGCTATATCACCTGGTCGCTGCTCGACAACTTCGAATGGATGCTGGGCTACGTGCCGAAATTCGGCATCGTGGCGGTGGACCGCGAATCGCAAAAACGCACGATCAAGCCGAGTGCCACGTATCTCGGCAATGTCGCGCGAAACAATTCGTTTTGAACCACGGTTCTCTTTCCGATGGGCTCCGCAGGGTATCCATGACGAAACTCATCACGATTGTGGGGCTGGGGCCCGGGCCGCTTCCTTTGTTGACAAAAGAGGCGGAGAGCGAATTATTGAGCGCCGAGAAGGTTTTCTTTCGCACGGGCGCGCATCCCGTTTACAACTGGCTGAAGCAACACGGCAAACACCTCATCTCCTTCGACAAGCTTTATGCCTCGCCGTGGAAAAATCCGGGCGAGATTTATGAGTTCATGGTGAGCGCGTTGTTGAAGGAATTGGAGTTGAGCGGCCGCGTGACGTTTGCGCTGCCGGGGAGCCCGGTGTTTCTGGAAGATACGACGCGGCTGCTGCGTGAACGCGGGAAAACGGCTGGCGCAACCGTGCGCGTCGTCCACGGGCTGAGTTTCGTAGAAGAAGCGCTCTCGCAAATGGATGTGGACTTCGAAGAAGGGTTGCAAATCGTGCTGCCCTGGACGCATCTGGAAACGGGGCGGTTCACGAAGAAGCTGAACCTGCTGGTCTGCCAGATTGAGGCGAAGCGCGTCCCCGAGGATAAGCCGCGCGTGGAATTGACGATGGAATGGCTGCTGCGCGCGTATCCCGCGAACCATACGGTCACCCTGATCTGGACCGACGGGCCGCCGGAGTATGGCACGCACGTCCAAGTCTGCGCGTTGAGGGGCCTGGCAAAGGAATATGGAGCGGAGCGCTTCTTTTCGAGCTTGTTCGTACCGGCCCAGGCCTCTCACAGATAAGAGGACCTTCATCCAGCAGCAACCTGCCTTGATTGACATGAGGTTTGCGCGGCGAGTATCCTTGAAAGGCTGTGGCGCCCAAGGCGACGATTGCAGCACATCCGTAGGTAGAGACCGAGTTAGCTCAAGACCGAGTTACTTCCAGCAGGTGCGTGTCCTCACTGCCGCGTGGTAACCCCTCCTTGCCATACCCCGGTTGGGAATCAGCAAGGATTGACTCGACAAAAACAGGGATACACATCCCGGAGGCGAAAAGAATATGTTTTCAGACCACGATAACCCCGTATCTTCCGCAGCAGCCGCACCCGCACCGGAAAACGAAACTCCCCAGCACATGGAAACGCCGCCGCCCGCTCAGGCCGCCGAGATTGCCCCTGCGCCCGCAGCCGTGCCCAACGTGAAGCCCGAAGAGGCGCACGCCCACGCTGAGGCCCAGGCGCAAAATGCCGCCGCGGATGCCGAAGCCGCCGCAGCCGCCGAAGAGGCCGCCAGCGCCGAGGAGATGAGCAAGCTTATCGACCAGTACAGTGAGCCGCAGGAAGCAGCGGCCACGCAAAACGAAATTATCGAAGTAAAGGTGGTCGCCTACACAGAGCAGGGCGTGGTCGTGGACCTCGGCGGGAAGACCGAGGGCCTGATTCCCGCCGCGGAGTTTACCGAGACGGAAGTTCCCCGACCCGACCCGAACGCGACCATCGAAGTGCAGCGCACCGGCGAGACCAAGGACAACTTCGTCATTGTCTCGTACCAAAAGGTCTTGCGGCGCCGCACCTGGGAAAAGATTGACGCGCAGTTCAAGGCCAAGGAAACCATCACGGCCAAGGTCGTCGACCGCATCAAGGGCGGCCTGGTGGTGGACATTGGCGTTCGCGCGTTCCTGCCGGGTTCGCAGTACGACCTGCGCCCGACGCAGAACCTGGACGGTTTGCTCGGGCAGGAAGTGCAAGTGCGCGTCACCAAGCTGAACCGCCGTCGCGGCAACGTGGTGGTGAGCCGCCGCGCACTGCTCGAGGAAGAGCTGCACGCGAAGCGCGCCGAATTGATGGAGAAGCTGAGCGAAGGCCAGGTGGTGCACGGCACGGTGAAAAACGTGACGGAATACGGCGCGTTCGTGGACCTGGGTGGCATCGACGGCCTGCTGCACCTCACCGACCTGAGCTGGGGCCGTGTCCGGCATCCGAGCGACGTGGTGAAGCCGGAGCAGGAGCTCGACGTCATCATCCTGAAATTCGACAAGGAAAAGCAGCGCGTTTCCCTCGGCTTGAAGCAGCTAGCCAAGGACCCCTGGGTTGACGCCGCCGAGCGGTATCCGGCGGGGGGGAAGTACAAAGGCAAAGTAGTCGGCGTGGTGGACTACGGCGCATTCGTGGAACTCGAACAGGGGATTGAAGGCTTGGTCCACGTGACGGAAATGTCCTGGTCCAAGAAGCCGACGCACCCCTCGAAAGTGGTGAAGGTCGGCGAAGAGGTGGACGTGGTGGTGCTCGACATCAAGCCGAGCGACCGGCGCGTTTCGCTGGGCATGAAGCAGGCGCAACCCGATCCCTGGCTGCTGGTCGCGGAGAAGTATCCCGTGGGGACCGTCGTGACCGGCAAGGTGCGCAACATCGCCGAGTTCGGCGCTTTCGTGGAAATCGAAGAGGGCTTTGACGGCCTGGTGCACGTCGGCGACGTGAGCTGGACCGGCCGGGTGAAGAACCCGCACGAAGTATTCAAGAAGGGCGAGCCGGTGACCGCGAAGGTGCTGCGGATCGATCCGGAGAACCGCCGCGTGTCGCTGGGCATCAAGCAGGTGAACGATATCTGGGGCGACTGGTTCAAGCAGCATAGGGTCGGCGATATCGTGCGGGGCAAGGTTTCGCGCATCGCCACCTTCGGCGCGTTCGTGGAGTTCGGCGAAAACATCGAAGGCCTGTGCCACAACACGGAAATCGAAGACCGCCGCCGCCGCGACGAAGGGCCAGGCAGCTTCCGGCCGACCACCGGTCCCCTGAAGAGCGCGGGCCCGCTGGAACCCGGCAAGGAATACGACTTCAAAATCATCAAGATCAGCCCGGAGACGCGGCGCATCGGCTTGAGCTATCGCGCGGCCGTGCGGCAGCAGGAGCGCAAGGAGATCGAGCAGTACAAGTCGTCGAAGTCCTCGGCGACGGCCACGATCGGCGACGCCATGAAGCAGAAGCTGGCTTCCCGATAGCCGGACCGACGGAACCATTTCTACCGCCCAGGCGACTTAGCGGATAAATTCATTTACCTGCGGGTCATTTTAGTGATAGGAAGAGGGACATCCGGGCAGGGGGTGTCCCTGTAAGTCGCCTTGCCGTATGGAGTTGGGCAGCACCAGGGTTATCGAGGTACGAGGCTCAAACCGATGACAAAGCAACCGACACTGACCAAAGCCGACCTGATCGAGGAAGTGCTGCGCGTAACCGAGCTTCCGCGGAAGGAGTCGGAAACCATCGTCGAAACGATTTTCGAGAGCATCATTGACGCGCTGCAGAAGGGCGACAAAATCGAAATTCGGGGCTTCGGAAGTTTTCGCACGCGGCAGCGGCGAGGGCGCATTGGACGGAATCCAAAGACGGGCGAGAAAGTGGAAGTGCCGGCGAAGAAGATTCCGTTCTTCAAGCCCAGCAAGGAACTTAAGGATTTTGTGAACACGGCGCAGCCGCAGAGCGAGGCAGCTTCGTAGGGCGCACGTTTTTGACATCATGGATTTGCTGACGCCCCGGGGTCCCGGGGCGTTTTGCTTTCTTAAGCGGGCGAGCAGCGAACAGATAACAGCGAGCAGGAACCACTTGCACGTTTTGTGGCTCCTGCTCGCTGTTCGCTGCTATCTGCTATCCGCATATGCGTTATGCTCTTGTGGCGGATCAAGGACAACGAACAATGGACTACCTCTGGACTCCCTGGCGATACCAGTACATGGCCGAGGCAGCTTCGGGCCGGCAGCCCGAATGTATTTTTTGCGATGCGGTGGCGCGCAACAACGACAGCGAAACGCTGATCGTGCATCGCGGGAAGAAATCGTTCGTGATTCTCAATCGCTTTCCCTACACATCCGGGCACGTGATGATCGTGCCTTACACGCACGTGGCGGAGTTGAAGCTGTGCGAGCCGGGAGCGCTGGACGAAATGATGGCGCTGGCGCAGCAGGTGGAAGGCGTGTTCCGCGCGAACTATAAGCCGGATGGAATGAACCTGGGAATGAATCTGGGGCGCGCGGCGGGCGCGGGCGTTGCGGGACATCTGCATCTCCACATGCTCCCGCGCTGGATCGGCGATTCGAATTTCATGACCGTCACGGGCGAAACCCGCGTTCATCCGGAAGAGCTGCGAACCACCTACGAACGGCTGAGCAAGGGACTAAAGGCGTAGTCGCTTGGACCGCGGAAGCAGGACTTCCCCTTTTACGATGCGGGCACTTTCGCCGGCGGAATATTTGGGCGTCTACGTTTTCATTTCAAAATCGGCGGCTTTGCCGTCGCAGTCCAAAAAAGCTAGAATCGTACTTTCACACCGTTGCCGGTCCTGCCGTAGGGAGAACCACCTTGCATCTGGAACTGACCGAAGAGCAAAAGCTGCTGCAGAAGAGCGTCCGGGAATTCGCGGAGTCCGAAGTGCGGCGCCTGGCCAAGCACAACGACGAAACGGGGGAGTTTCCGCGTGCACTCTTCAACAAGGCCGCGGAGCTGGGCCTAACCGGCGTAGCGTTTCCCGAGACGGAGGGTGGGGCGGGCTTCGATCACACCGCGTACACGATCGTCATTGAAGAAATTTCCCGATGCTGCGCCTCGACCGGCGTGATTTTGAGCGTGCAGAATTCCCTGTTTTGCGATCCGATCCACCGCTACGGAACTGAAGAGCAGAAAAAGAAATTCCTTCTGCCCTTTACGCGGGGAGAAAAAATCGGTTGCTATGCGCTGACCGAGCCGCAGGCCGGATCGAATGCCGCCGCGCTACAGACGAAAGCGGTGAAGAAGGGCGACACGTACGTCCTAAACGGCACCAAAGCCTGGATCACCAACGGCGGCGTGGCCGACGCGGCGATTGTGTACACCAACACGGACCCGGCGAAGGGCGAAAAAGGCATCACTGCGATCGTGGTGGAAAAGGGCACGCCGGGATTCAAGGTGGGCAAAGAAGAAAAGAAGCTTGGCATCAACGCCACGGCCTGCAGCGAACTGGTTTTCACCGATTGCGTGGTGCCGGCAAGCAACCGCATCGGCGACGAAGGGGCAGGCTACAAAGTTGCGCTTTCCACGCTCGACGGCGGGCGCATCGGCATCGCTTCGCAAGCGGTGGGCATCGCGCAGGGAGCGTTTGAGGCCGCACTGAAGTGGTCGCAGGAACGCATGGCTTTCGGGCATCCCATCGCGCAATTTCAGGCAATCCAATTCATGCTTGCAGACATGGCCACGGAGATCGACGCGGCGCGGCTGCTGGTGCGCAAAGCGGCCTGGAAGCAGGATTCGGGCGGGCGGTTCACCCAGGAGGCCGCGACGGCCAAGCTGTTCGCCAGCGAAATGTCCACGCGTGTGGCGCACAAAGCGATTCAAATTCATGGCGGGTACGGCTACAGCAAGGAGTACCCGGTGGAACGCGCCTACCGCGACGCGCGCATCACGGAAATCTACGAAGGCACCAGCGAAATCCAGCGCCTGGTGATCGCCGGGTGGCTCCTGAAGTCTTAGGTCTTTGTCGATCGCAGCCTGCATTTCCAGCTCCCGTGCAGAGCTGGCTAGTTCCCTTCCTATCAATTATTGGCGATCCGGGTACAGCGGCCCCTTTTTCCCGGGCCTTTCCGCAATAATCAAACTAAGCAGTTATTCCAGTCAGACGGAGAACTCGCGCCACGCGCGGGGAGAAATCATGGTTGAAACAATATTGTTCGGGGCGTTAGCGAGCCTCGGAATCGTGCATCTCGTGGCGCCGTTTGCGCTGCACAGTTCGTTTCGCTTTTCGGCTCATTGCCGGCCACGGCTGCTCGCGGCGCAGGAATGGCCGGCGGAGGTCACCGATCGTCTTCGAACTCTGACCCTGCAACTGGGCAACCTCGGATTTGAATTTTTGGGTTGCTACGACCTCGGAGAACTCGGCGCACACACGGACACGATGGTGGCGCTTTTCAGCCACCCGAATACCAACGATTTCGCGAGTCTTCTTCTGTCGACCGCTTCCCATCTTCAAGACTGCCATTTGGAATTTTCGACCGAGTTTTCATCCGGAATGCGCCTGGAAACCAACAACAACGACGTTCTGCCATTGACTCCGGATCCGACATCCGGCCTGGTCTTCCGCTTTCCGGAGATGCGGGAACCTCGCGCGCTCTATCGCCTGCACCGGCAACTGATCGAGAAACATGCCGCCGGGGCCTGGCCGAAACCCGAAGTCAAAGGCCAGGAAATAGGTCGCTGGGTGGGCGCCGCAGAGCAGTATGGGCCGCGCCACGCGGAACTGGGTTTCATGAAGCTGATGAACGGCTCGGAGTTTTATCGGCTCACCTGGAAAGGCGCCGTGCTCATGGCCTGGAAGGGACTTTGGCCGACCTCAATGGTCCGCCAGTGGCTCTACCGCCAGGGCATGCGCGCGGAGCTCCGATCGCTGGAAATGCGCGGGGTTACGGCACTGCAAAAGGCCTGAGCGTCCGGCACCGGGCTGCGCTCCGTAGTATCCTGACGGAGTGCTGGAACTCGACGCGGGCCTGGAATTTCATCCGGAAAACGACGCGGACTTTTTCGCCCTCCTGCCGGAGCTGCCCGCCGTCTGCCTGATCGAGCTAAGCGAAGAAAAAGCCGAGCCGCACCTGATTCGCACCGCGAATTTGCGCCGCCGCTTGCAGCGCCTGCTGGGCCCGGCCGATCCTTCGAGCAAGCGGCTCAACCTGAGAGGGTTTGCGCGGCAGGTGCGGTATCGCACGACGAATTCCGCGTTCGAACAGTCGCTAACGTACTACCGGATCGCGAGGCAGTATTTTCCGAAGCGATATAAGGACTTGATGCGCCTGCGGCCCTCGCCGGTGCTGAAGATCAATCTGAAAAACGCCTATCCGCGCTGCTACGTGACGCGGCACATCGGCGTGAACGAGCGCGGCGAGCCCACGGGTGGTATTTACTACGGCCCGTTTGCCTCGCGTAAGGCGGCGCAAATTTACGCGGACAGCGTGCTGGATTTCTTCAAAGTACGGCGCTGCCAGATCAAGATTCGCCGGGACCCCAGCTTTCCCGGTTGCCTGTATTCGGAAATGAAGATGTGTCTGGCGCCGTGTTTTGCGGGCTGCACCAAGGAAGAGTACGACGCGGAGGTGAATCGCCTGGTGGAATTTCTGGAGACGAGCGGTGGATCGCTGCGCGCCACCTACGAGCAGGAACGCGAATGCGCCAGCGAGGAGCTGGATTTTGAGCGCGCGGCAACGGTGCACAAAAAACTGGAGAAGCTGGACGATGCCTTGCGCGCGGGGCCGGAAATTGCGCGGCGCGTCCAGGATTTGAACGCCGTGATCCTGCAGCGGCTGGCCGAGGAGCAGAGCATCGGGATTTTTGGCGTGCACGGAGGGCGGCTGGCGGAGCCGTTTGCGCTGCGATTTGGAGATACCAGCCAGCCGCGTTCGGCGGAAGAGACGGTGCGCGATTACCTCGAAGCGATGATGAACGCCCCGGCCGCGCCCGGAAACGCGCGGCAATCCGCCATAGATTTGGGCGAACATCTTCGCCTGGTGGCGCGGTGGTTTTACAGCAATCCGCGCGAAGGCGAGATTTTTTTCCGGGAAAAGGATTGGCCGTACCGGCGGATTCTGCGGGCGTGTGCGCGCCTGCTGGCTCCGCCCAAGGAAGAAACCAGCGAGACCAAACCGTAGAGAGCGAGGAACGAGCGATGAGCCAGGGAGCGACAGCGGAAGGTACAAAGCGGTACGCCGAAAAGTTCAAGGAGATCGCCGCCGACGGGCATTTCCGGGAGGCGCAGGGACTCACCGTGTCGTCGCTGGGCATCGGCACGTACCTTGGCCAACCCAACGACAGCACGGATGCGAGCTACGCGGCCGCGCTGGTGGAAGCGGGTCTCGCGGGCATCAACTTGTTCGACACGGCGATCAACTATCGTTTTCAGCGTAGCGAACGCAATGTGGGCACCGCGTTGAAGGTGTTGGCCAATAAGGGCTTTGCGCGAGACGAGTTTGTGGTTTGCACAAAGGGCGGCTACCTGACCCCGGACGGCTCCATGCCCGCCGACCCCAACAAATATTTTTTCGAGGAGTACATCCAGCGTGGCGTATTTACGGCGAAGGAGATTGCCGGGGGCTGCCATTGCATGGCGCCGCGCTTCATCGAAAACCAGTTGAACCGCAGCTTGAAAAATCTGGGCGCGAGCTGCATTGACGTCTACTACCTGCACAATCCGGAGACGCAACTTGGGGAAGTGCCGCGCGCGGAATTCTTGAATCGGCTCCGGAAAGCATTTGAATTTCTGGAAGCGGCGGCTGGCGAGGGCAAGATCCAGTTTTATGGGCTGGCCACCTGGAATGGCTTCCGGCAAGAGGCCAAGGCCGCCGATGTGCTACCTCTCGGCGAGATCGAGAGACTCGCACGAGAGCTTGCGGGGGACGAGCATCATTTCCGGTTTGTGCAACTTCCCTACAACCTGGCAATGACGGAGGCGCTGACGCTGGGCAATCAAACCATCAACAGCAAGCCGCGTACGATGATGGAGGCTGCCGCGGATCTGGGAATTACGCTGGTGGGCAGCGCGGCGCTGCTGCAAGGCCAACTGGCACAAAATCTGCCGCCATTTGTGGCGGAGGCCCTGGGGCTGCAGAGCGATCTGGAGCGGGCGTTGCAGTTTGCGCGTTCCTCGCCGGGGATTACAACGGCGCTGGTGGGAATGTCGCGCGCCGCGCACGTGGAATCGAATGCGAAACTCGTGGGCGTGAAGCCGGCGGGGATTGAAGAATTCTCCAAGCTGTTCGAGCGGGGAAATTCGGCGTAGGGAGCACGTACATTCTGGCCGGGCTAAAGCCCGGCGCCTACACGGAGTGCAGTGCGGGGTGGCGTTCCTTCAGCCAGGCGGAAATGGCGGCGTTGAATTCGTCGAGGTGGCCGGCGAAGAAGTGATCGGCATGTTCGACAATAACGAGATGGTTTTCTCCTGGCAGCCCGGCCACCACTTCCTCGATTTTCTGGCGCGCGCCGAATTGATCTTCCGCGCCGTGTACAAACAACTTGGGTTTGCGGCACTCCTGCAAGAATGAAACATCAGTGGAGTTCACCGGGAGCCCCAGACCGATGAGTTCAGTCACGCGCGGGTCGCGACAGCCCACGCGGAGTCCGACAACGCTGCCGAAGCTGAATCCCGCCATCAACAGCGAAACACCGGGAAATTGCAAAGCAACATATTCGAGCGCGATACGCGCGTCGTCCTGCTCGCCAACGCCTTTGTCGTGTTCCCCGCCGCTCAAGCCCGTGCCCCGAAAATTGAAGCGGAGAACCGGGATGCCCAGCGCGTCCAGCGTTTTTGCGGCGTTGTAGACGACTTTATTGTGCATCGTACCGCCAAACAAGGGATGCGGATGGCAGACCACGGCGGCGAGCGGAGGCGCTCCGGCGCGCGTGGGGGTCCAGAGAATGGCTTCCAGGCGACCGGCATGGCCGTCGAGAAAAAGGGTCTGTGAATCGTGGTGAATCTGCATTGCCGGTTCGGTCAACAGAAGTGTACCTGAAAGACGCAGAAAGGCTGAATGGCGCGGCAGTGTGAGTTCTAGTCCGCCCACTACGCTTTTCCCTCGTACTAGAGCTAAAATCCCGCAATTTTGCGTTGCGATTTGGGGGACCCGATGATAATTTTCACACGTCCGACATTTCTCGGGGGGCCCGATGGGCGATCTATCGGATCGGCGTGAAGCCCGGCGCTTCGCGATGAATTTGCCTGTACGTGTTCTCGCTCACGACGCGAACGGCCCGGAGCTCAAAGCCAACACGCGAGACGTCAGCTACCGGGGCCTGTATTTCCTGAGCGAAGCGCGGTTCGAAAACGGCAGCGAAATTGACTTCATCCTGACGCTGCCACAACAGATTATTTCCGCCGGCGACGTGAATATTCGCTGCCACGGCCATGTGGTGCGCGTGGAAACCGACGAAAGCGGCAGGAGTGGAATCGCCGCGAAGATCGACAAATACGAATTTATCCCCGTGCGCGCCTCCGCCGCCTGATCCTACTCAAAACATCGCCAAGACGAATGCGAGATAACGTGGCCGATGGCCGCGAGATCATGTCAGACAGTCATCTTGGAGGAAAGGCTTCCACGCGTCCGGGAAGTTAGGGAAGTTTGTTCAAGATGCCGTTCAATCGTTCGATCAGGCGGAAATCGGCGATGTCGTCTGCCGAGAGGCGATCGCGAAGATTCTGAAAAAGTGGAGGATGTTCCGCGTCGTAAAACAACCCGTGCACCGGGACTTGCAAGGCTGCCGCCCAGCGCTCCAGTTGGTCCATGTCAGGAACCGCGTGACCGCTTTCGACGCGCACGAGGAAAGATTGACGCAAGCCCGTCCGCCTGGCAATTTCCCGCAATGTCGTTTGTTTTCTGTCCCGAAGAGTGCGAAGGCGATCGCCGAGGAGCATGAGCAATCTCCGTTGACCCGTTTATTTCCGAAGATTAGGACGGGTTGACATTATCAGAGTTCGGCTATATATCACATGAGAAAAGCAAAAAGACTCGTCGATTTCCAATAGGGGAACTTGCGCTCCCGGAGTGAAGGAAGGCCGCGATCAGGCATGGACAGTTCCGGCAAAGATCGGGTGGACCCGGCAAATCCGCATCGACTCAATCTGCTCCAGGGCATGCTCGCCCGCTACCGTAAGCCAAAGTACCTGCTCATCTTCGCGCTCGTCCTGGCCGGCTATTTCGTTACCGGGACGCTAGGCCTGGCCCTGTCGGTCCCGCTTCCCGGCTCGACACCCGTGTGGCTGCCCGCGGGAATTTCCCTGGCCGTGGTGTTACTGCTTGGAAATTGGATCTGGCCGGCCATTTTTCTGGGCGCCTTCCTGGTGAATATCAACAACGGAGTCGCCGTGGCAGCGGCCTTGGGAATCGCGGTCAGCAGTACCGGCGAAGCGCTCCTGGCGGCTTACCTGGTGAAGCGATACGCGAACGGCAAGAGCGCCTTCTTTGCCTCTCGCGACACGCTGAAGTTTCTGTTTCTCGCCGGGGTGCTGGGCCCGTCGCTGTGCGCGAGTTTGGGAACGCTTTTGCTGACGTTTGACGGCCACCTGGGATGGCGGATGTTCTGGCTGAACTGGCGCATCTGGTGGATTGGGGACGCGCTGGGAATCCTGCTGCTGACGCCGTTTCTGGTGCTGCTGCTGGGGCACGCCCACCATGCGCTGAGCGGCACGGACTTGGTGGAAATTGTCCTGCTGTTGCTGGCATTGTGCGTGGTATGCGTCTTGAATTTTGGTCCGCCGCTGATTTCATGGATGCCGAGGAGCGGCCTGCATTACTTGTGCGTGCCGATCCTGGCGTGGATCGCCGTGCGCTACTGTCCCCTGGAGGCGTCAGGAGCAGCGCTGCTGATGGGGGGATTTGCGATGTGGGGCTCGCTGCACGGATACGGCCTGTTCGCGCATGCGGGTGGCATGCCGTTTCTGGGCGCCGGGTACGTGCTGGTGTTGAGTGCAACGACGCTCGGAGTGGCCGCGACGATCGCAGAGCACAAGCGCTCGTTGGAGAACACGTTACACGCCTACTACCTATTAAAAAGCCGGATCGAACAAGAGACGGCATTACGGCCCGAACCCCCAGCACAAATTACCGACAAATATTCCGTAAACCCGCCGCGGCCGATGGGCCACTAAGGCCAGTTCCGAAATAGTGATGCGCCGCCCGGATTATGCTTAGATAGAAGCGTCGGAGTTCCATTTGGCTGCTGAGTGGGGGATTTTATGTATCACTACAATCCGAAGACGGCGCTCGAGGAATTGCAGGAGGACGCGCTGTTGCCGCATCCGGTGAAGTTGCGCGACATGATCCTGCGGAACCAATTGGGACCCCAGGAAGCGCAACTCCTCAATCACGACTTCCAGGAATACCTCACGCGCTTCGGAGAGCTGCAGAAGATTGCGCGCGATATTCTGGACCGGCTCGCCTCAGGACAGCGGAAGACTGCCTAGCGCAGCCGCTCCATGAACTCTTTCCTTCTCCCCGACCGGAAGCCGCGCGTTTTGATTCTTTCGGCATCCTCCGGCGCGGGCCATGTGCGGGCGGGGCAGGCGCTGGAAAAAGCGTTTCGCTCCCAGGGCCATTGCGAGGTGGCGCACATCGATTCCCTGCAGTACGTCAGCAAATTGTTCCAACGCATCTACGACAAAGCCTACATCCACATGGTGAACCGCGCGCCGGACCTGATGGGATTGCTGTACCAGCAGACGGACAAGCCCTGGAAGCACCCGCGCGAGCGGCTGGCGATGGACCGGCTAAACACCGGGCCGATGATTCGCATGCTCAAAAGAGTGCAACCCGATCTTTGCGTGGCCACGCATTTTTTGCCGGCGGAGATACTGGCGTGGTTGGTCGCGAAAAAAAAGCTGCGGGCGCGCCACGTGATTGCGGTGACAGATTACGACGTGCACGCTTCGTGGCTTTGCCGGACCGTGGACCGTTACTACGTGGCGATCGAGGAGTCGGCGGAATATCTGGCGCGCATTGGCGTGCCGCGGGAAAAGCTTTGTGTGGCGGGAATTCCCATCGATCCGCTGTTTGATGTGCCGGCGGACGCGGGGGAAGCGCGGCGAAAGCTCGGCCTGAGCACAAGCGAATTCGTGGTGCTGCTCTCGGCCGGAGGTTACGGCGTCGGGCCCGTGGAACAATTGGTAAAGGACCTGGTGGAAGTGAAAAAGCCCTGGCAGATCGTGGCGATCGCCGGCAGGTCAGAGCCACTCAAGAAACGCCTGGATGGGCTGGCGCGAGCGGCGGAGAAAACTCCGGCGGGACAACCGCGGCTGGTTACGGTCGGATTTACCACGGAGATGGATCAATATATGGCCGCGGCGGATTTGTTGATCGGGAAAGCCGGCGGGCTGACCACTTCGGAGGCGCTTGCGCGCGAACTGCCGATGGTGCTGGTTGAGCCGATACCCGGCCAGGAGGAGCGAAACGCGGATCATCTGCTGGAAGCCGGAGCGGCCATTCGCTGCAACAACCTTCCGGCCGCGGCGTGGAAAATCGCCCATTTGGCGGATCAGCCGGAAAAACTGCAGTCAATGAGGCGCGCGGCGCGGGAAATGGCACGGCCCGACGCCGCGTGCGCAATCGCGCGGGATGCGCTTGAACTGCTACACTAGAATTTCCGATTGTTGAACGAACGCGAACCGAAGCTCGCCCATCAAGCTTATGAGACGCCATACGCTGCTGATTGACGCGGACGATACGCTCTGGGAAAACAATGTTTTCTTCGAGAAGCTGATCGAGGATTTCATCACCCTGGTGGAACCTTGCGGCTACAGCCGTGCCTACATCCGGCACATTCTGAATGAAACCGAGCGGAAGAATATCCGGCAATACGGCTATGGCGTGCGTAGCTTCGGCCGTTCGCTGGAAGAGACCTACCTGAAGCTGGCCGACCAGATGGCCAAGCGCGAAACGCTGGCGCAGATTCATGTTCGCGTGGTGGAACTGGAACGCACCCCGCCGAAAATTCTGGACGGCGTGCCGGAAACACTGGCGTACTTGACGGCGCGCCACCGACTGATTCTCTTCACCAAGGGCGAACCTGCCGAGCAGGCCGCGAAGGTGGAACGCTCTGGCTTGCAGGGATTTTTCGAAGCGATTGAGATCGTCGGCGAAAAAGATACCAAGACGTACCACGTGCTGGTGAACAAGCACAAAATCGTGAAGACCCACGGCTGGATGATCGGAAACAGCCCGCGCAGCGATATCAATCCGGCGATGGAAGCCGGGCTGAATGCCGTCTACATCCCCCACGTGAATACCTGGCAGCTCGAACACGAAGCCGTCGTCGCCGGCAACGGAAAACTCGTGATCCTCCCCGCTTTCCGCGAGTTGCGGAACCACTTTTAGCCTTTCGGGCATCCAACCGCTCGCACTTCCCAAGAGGTGGACTGCTTATGAGTGTCGGAACAAACTGGCCAAGAGTGGCCGTCGTGGGCGCGGGCGCCGTTGGCGGATACTTCGGCGGATTGCTGGCGCGGTCTGGTGTGCCGGTGACGATGATCGGGCGGCTCGCGTTCGTGGAAGCGGTACAGAAGAACGGTCTGCGGCTGGACACCACACAATTCCAGGAAATCGTGCATCCGGCCGCTTCGACGCGATTGGAGGCCACCGCCGGGGCCGACTACGTATTTTTCTGCGTGAAGACCACGGACACGGCGGCGACAGCGAAGGAACTGGCCAAATTTATCGCGCCGGAATGCACGGTGCTCAGCCTGCAAAACGGCGTTAACAATGTGGAAGAGATTCGCAGGGCATCGGGGATCGAAGCACTGCCAACGGTGGTGTATGTCGCCGCTGCCGTGCCGTCGCCCGGGACAGTGAAACATCTGGGCCGCGGCGATCTCATCCTGGGGCCACACTCCCCCCAGGTGGATAAGACCGCGGAGTTTTTTGAGCGAGCGAAGCTGCCCTGCCGCGTTTCGGACAATATCGAAGGGGAGCTATGGACCAAGCTGATCTGGAACTGCGCTCTGAACGCGGTTTCCGGACTTGGCCGAGCAAATTACGGAGAGATCATCGCGAACGAAGAAGCCTGGCATGTGGTCGAGGCCGCGGTGTATGAAGTACTCGCGGTCGCGAAGAAGAAAGGCATCCAGCCGCCGGGGCTCGAAGATCCCAAGGTCGCGCTCGCCGGCGCCTACAAGATCGGCCAGCAGATGGGCGGAACGTATTCGTCAACGGCGCAGGACATGGCGCGAGGCAAACGTACGGAGATCGATTCCCTGAACGGCTACATTGCGCGGCAGGGTGCGGAATTGGACGTGCCCACCCCGGTGAATCGCGCGCTCTACGCACTGGTGAAGTTGCAGGAAGCGAAATTCCAGTAAATCCCGAGAGCTCACTCGCGCGGCGGAGCGTGGAACGGGATGTGCACGATGGCCTCGAGGTCCACGGGTTGCCCATCGCGCGTGGCCGGTTCGAATCTCCATTCGCTGAAAGCGGCCATGGCGTTGGCATCCAGCCGCGAATCCACGCCGCGCACCAATTGCACGCTGTCCACGGCGCCGCTCTTGCGGATCACCGCATAGAGAATCACTTCGCCTTCGATGTGCGCGTCCATCAGGGTAGTGGGATATTTCGGGTCCACCTTGTGAACCGGCCCGGGGGCGTTGACCGTTCCGTTGCCGCCGGGCGCCGCGGCTAAATGCATCTC
>Ga0335085_10007481_pt1 | contig 16915 bp, 16 predicted proteins | sample Lox_Sample_45_FD_206712 | JGI IMG/M metagenome (GOLD analysis project Ga0335085, IMG submission 206712) | Soil microbial communities from Loxahatchee National Wildlife Refuge, Florida, United States - Lox_Sample_4.5 | ecosystem: Environmental > Terrestrial > Soil > Wetlands | place: USA...
CGCGCCGTCTGTTTCGGGTTGTATGACCACGCGGAGGAAATGCTGCAGGCGCGGTCCCAGCGTGATCGTCTCACCGACCCTCACGCGAACGGTCTCGCGAAACGGCTGTGTGAACCCCTGCATGTGCCGGATGGCCGGCCGGGCAAACAGCTCGAACGTGACCATCGTGCTCACAGGATTCCCGGGCAGCCCGATCCACGGCTTACCGCGAACCAGGCCGAAGCCTAGTGGCGCGCCCGGGCGCATCCGCACGCGCCACAGCTCGAGTGTCCCGCCCAGGTCGGCGAGCGCCGCGCGCATGTGATCGTGCTCCCCCACGCTCACCCCTCCGGTCGTCACGATCAGGTCGGCGTCCGCCGCCTGTGCGAGCTTCGCGGCAATGGCCCCACGATCGTCGCCCGCCAATCCCAGATCCCGGGGCATCGCTCCGGCGCGCCGGATCATGCCGTCGAGCGTGTACGAGTTCGCGGACGCGATTTTCCGGCCCGCGAGGACCTGGGCCGTGCCGGTCGGATCGAGGTCGACGATTTCCTCACCCGATCCGAAGAACGCCACCCGCGGCGCCGGATAGACCAGCGGGTTCGCATGGGCGATCGAGGCAAGCACGCCGACCTGTGCCGGTCCAAGCGGCGTGCCACGGCTGAGCACGCTCGCTCCGCGCCGCACGTCTTCACCACGCCGCCGGATGTTGTGCCCGGCATCCCGATCGTTCTTCACCGCCACGCGGCCGTCGTCCAGCGTCTCGGTGTCTTCCTGTCGAATGACGCCATCGGCGCCCTCGGGGAGCGGCGATCCCGTGAAGACGCGCGTGGCCTTCCCCGCGGTGATCCCGCGGGTGGGAAACCGGCCGGCCTGCACCGTTTCCTGGACTCGGAGGACGACCGGCCGCTCCGGCGCGGCTCCATGAACATCCGCGGCGCGCACCGCGTAGCCGTCCATGCTCGAGTTGTCCCATGCCGGCAGGTCGATCTGGCTGGCAACGTCTTCCGCGAGCACGCGGTCGAGCGACTCCTTCAGCGACCGGCGCAGCGGAGCGAGCAGCGGAACGTGCTCGAGAATGAATCGCGCCGCTGCGGCGGGCGTGACGCGCGACAACACGTCAGTAACGGCGGCCGCGCCGCTTTTCGAACACGACGTCGAGCGCCACGATGAACGCGAGGCTGTGAAACCACTGTCCGGAATGTGGCGGCGTGAGCGATCCCGTGATTTGATCGTTGGGATCGGCGGGGCCGGTGATCCGCTGCAGCGGCGTGATGACATCGCGCCCCTCGAACCGGAGCTGGTAGCCGGGGCCCAGGGAGAACGCCACGCCCGCGCCGACCGTGATGTGCACGCCGACATTCGAGGGGTTGGTGTCGAGCACGACCGTGGTGCCCACCGGCTCGGCATTGGCCGTGTAGTACGATGAGGACATCTCAATCACGCTGCGGGTTCGTGAAATGATTCCCGCGGCGGCGAGAAAGTACGGATCGGTCGCGTGATTGGGAGCGAGCCGTCCCACGAGCCCGAACGAGAACGCCACCGCGCTGATCGGAACGCTCTGGCCCTGGAGCCCCTGGCAGAGCACCGGGACGATGTCGTTCATGCTCGGAGGCGATGCCTGGCGCACGCTGCACTGGCTTTCCGTGCCCATGTCGAGAAACGTGATCTCCAGGTGGAGACCGACATGGGGCTTTGGGAAATAGTCTCCCGACGCGCCCACGATGAAGCCGGGGACGACGCGCCGCTTGAGGTTGAGAGTGTCGTATTGACCCGGAACGGCGAAGATGGAGTCGCCAGCCGATTCAAACACGGCGATCGGCTGGTTATTGAGCGTCCAGAGATCGCCGCCTCCCCGGTATCCGCCGAAGAACGACAGGACGAGCCGCGGCTCGCTCGGCGTCGCCGTCTGGGCGGCAAGCGGCACCGCCAGGAGCAGCAGCGGACCCAGCGCGCGCAGGCTCAGGCTCAACGCGCCGCCCCTGATCCCAGGAGGTGCCGGTGCTCGACCATCAGGCACCGGTCCATGACACAGGGAATGCCGGCCGCTTCGCTCTTCGCCCGCGCTGCCTCATGCGTGATGCCCACCTGAAGCCAGATGAGCTGGGCGCCGATCGCGATCGCCTCATCGACGATCGGCCCGACGAACTCGCTTCTCCGGAACACATTCACGATGTCAATCTTGTGCTCTCGCGCCGCCGCCGCGAGCCGCGGATACGAGCGCTCGCCCAGCAGGGTCGCGTGCCCCGGATTCACGGGCACGATGCGATACCCCCGACTCTGGAGATACAGCGCCACGCTGTGACTGGGACGGGTGGATTTCGGCGACAACCCCACGACGGCAATCGTGCGCGCGCGGGCCAACAGCGCGCGAAGCGATGCGTCGTCAGGGCTCGCCGAAGTACTCGGAGTAGATATTGGGACCCTCCTGCACGCGAACGGCGTGCAGCGCGACACCACTCGGCAGACGGCCTACGAGCTGGTCCCAGACATAGACGGCAAGCGCCTCGCCGGTGGCGAGGTGCTTCCCGTCCGCGAATTCCGGGAGGGCTTCATGAATCGGCTTGCCATCGAGGCGCTTGACGATGACCTCCGAGAGCAGGTGATCGAGCGCCTGCAGATTGACCACCCCACCCGAAGCCGCATGGAGCGGTCCCTTGACCGTGACGCGGCACTGATAATGATGGCTATGCTCGTGCGCTGCTTTCCCGAAGGCCCGAGCGTTCTGCTCGGGCGACCAGTCGGCGCGTCGGATCCGGTGGCCCGCCGTGAACTCCACGATTCGCGTGAGATAGCTCGTGGGCACCTGGAAGAATGGTTCCTAGGCCACTAGAAGGTCCACGAAATCCCGGCGGTGAGATACGTATTGTGCGTCCACTCGCCCCCGTTCGCATCGACGGCGAGCACACGGGTGCCATCGATCGGCGAGGGCTGCTTGTAGGTGAGTGGGTACGACAATTTCCAGTACAACAGCTTGAAATCTCCGCGGAGCGAGAGTCGCTTCCCCAGAAACAGGCGCAGGCCGGCTTCGGGGCCGATCACCGCCTTGTTCCCAAACTTGTAGGTACTGGTATCCGCGCTGAGGCTGTTCTCGAACGCAATACCGCCGGTGGCGCCGATATAGGGCGAAAAGCCGCGCCACGTTTTGCCCCCCGTGAGCGAAGCGTCGAGCCCCAGCATGATCATCGAGGTCTTCGCGTCGAACGGTCCGCTTTTACGGTGTAGCGAATCCTGCGTCGGGTCGATGATGTAGCGTGAGGTGCCGGCCTGGGCGAACGTCAGCGCCGCTGCCAAGGTCCGACCCAGCGGCCGCTCGATCCGCACGCTGTAGACCTGGCCGTTGGCCGGCCCGACACCCAGACTGCCGCCGGAGCCGTCGAACTGTCCACCGCTCACGACCACCGTGTTTCCCAGTCGGATGTCATGATACGGCGACGAGTTCGGGTCGTGCCCGACCTGAGCGGCGGCGATGTGCCCAATGCCCGCCAACAGGATCGTGAGGCACGTCGCCCCGACACCACGTTGCACGAACTTCGTCATTCGTTCTCCCGCAGATCTTGTCCTGTCATCTCCACCGGCTGCTCGATGCCGAGCATGGCGAGGATCGTGGGCCCCACGTCGCGCAACGCGCCTCCGTGCCGCAGCGGCCCTTTGAACGCGTCATCGACCACCACGAACGGCACGGGGTTGGTCGTATGCGCCGTGTGCGGTCCACCGGTCACCGGATCGATCATCAGTTCGCAATTTCCATGGTCTGCGGTCACGAGAATGCGGGTGCTGGGGGTCTTCCCGCTGGTCTCGAGCACCCGGCCCAACGACTGGTCCACGGTCTCGACCGCCTTAATCGTCGCGCTAAGTACACCGGAGTGCCCCACCATGTCCCCGTTGGCGTAATTACAGAGGATGAAGTCGTGCTCCCGCGCGGCGATGGCCTTGCAGAGCACGTCCGTCACCGCCGCCGCGCTCATCTCGGGCATGAGATCGTAAGTCGCGACTTTTTGCGAAGGTACGAGCAGGCGCTCTTCTCCCGGGTAGGGCGGTTCCACCCCGCCATTGAAGAAGTAGGTGACGTGCGCGTACTTCTCCGTTTCAGCCGTCCGGAACATAGTCATCCCGCAGCCGGACACCACCTCGGCCACGATCCGCGCGAGGCTGAAGGGTGCAAACGCCGCGGGAAGCGGCAACGTGTTGTCGTACCGGGTCATCGTGACGACGTCGACTCGGGGCCGCTGGCCGGTGTCAAAGGCGTCGAACTCCGGATCCGCCAGGGCCCGCACGATTTGCCGCACGCGGTCGGCGCGGAAGTTCACACAGAACACGCCGTCCCCGGTCTTGATGCGCGGCGCGCCCAAAATGACGCGAGGCTTGATGAATTCATCCGTCTCACCAGCCTCGTACGCCTGGCGCACCGCGCTCACGGGATCCGGGACGGCGGCACCAACGCCGTGCACCATGGCGTCATACGCGAGCTTGGTTCGGTCCCAGCGTTTGTCCCGGTCCATGGCGTAGTAGCGGCCGACGACGGTTGCTACGACAGCGGACCGGCGGATCGGCGGATCGGCGGACCGTGGAAGTGAATCCTCCAACGCCTGCATGAAGCCCAAGCCCGATTGGGGCGGTGTGTCACGACCATCGAGCCATGCGTGAATCGCCATCGGGAGGCCGTGCTGCTGGCCGAGCCTCACCGCCGCGAGCAGGTGCTTGTCGAAGGCGTGCACGCCGCCCGTGCCGATCAGGCCCATGAGGTGCAGTGTGCCGCCGGACTGTTTCAGCTTCCCGCACAGCTCGAGGAGCGGCGCGAGGCGAAAGAATTCGCCGGAATCGATCGACTGAGAAATTCGCACGATGTCCTGCGGCACCACCCGGCCGGCGCCGAGGTTCAAATGACCGACTTCGCTGTTGCCCATGAGGCCTTCGGGAAGGCCAACGGCCAGGCCGGATGCGTCGAGCAGCGTGCGGGGGAAGCGCTCCCACAGCCGGTGCCACACGGGAGTGTTCCCGAGCTCAATAGCGTTGCCGTCGCGACCGGGGCGAAAGCCCCAGCCGTCGAGGACGATAAGGACGACCGGGGTGCGCTGCCCGCGCGGCTTCGCCATATTGGAGGCGATGCAATCTAGCCAAGTGCTTAGTGCTCTTCCAGTTGTAATCTGCCTCGCCAGTTTTGTCACTCCGCCGCATCCGCTGTTCGCGCAGCAGCGTTATCGGGTGACCGGAAAGGACGTGTGGCTGTATCAGCAGCCCGGAGGGAAGCGGCTGGCGCAGTTCAGCGACAGCGCCATGCTCGGCGGCTCCGACAGCGTTCAGAACGATTACCGCTCGGTCACGCTTGACGGGTGGATCTTCGCTGCATCCACGGGCTCGACCGACCGCGACGGTTTCGATCTCGCGGTTACGAAAGGCGGCGGTGAGAACGTGCGCACCGCGCCCGCGGGAGCACTGCTCGCGCACGTGCCCAAAGGATTTCTCTTTTCGAAGACTGGGGAGGAGCGGCGCTGGGCGCACGTCCGGCGCGCGGGGTGGATGCGGGTCACGGAACTGACTCCGGTGGATTCAGCAGAAACGGCGGCCGGTCCGGGTGGCTTGACCCCGGGGCCGCGCCCCGGGGTTAACCTACCCGACTCGACCGCGATTCCGCTTGATAGCGCCACCCAGGCCGCCCGGCGCACCGAGTTGTACCGCGCACCCGAAGGACCGTCGGCCGGGGTTGTCGCGGCGACGCTGCCGATGCGGGTGATCTCGCGCTCGGGCGAGTGGACCCGTGTGCAGCTCGAAGGCTGGGTCAAGACGGCGGACATCGCGACGACACCGCCCGGCGTGCTCATCGGCATCAGCTCCGCCGAGCTGCGCGCCGATCCTGCCCGCTACGTCGGCCAGACGGTGCGCTGGACGCTCCAGTACATCGCCCTGGAGAAGGCGGACGAGCTGCGCCCGGACATGCCGGAAGGCGCCGATTACCTGCTCACGCGTGGGCCGTTTCCCGAGCGCGGCTTCGTGTATGTGATCGTTCCCGATGCGCGGCGGGATTCCGTCACGGGGCTGGTGCCCCTCTCCCGCATCACCATTACGGCCCGAGTCCGTTCGGGCCGCAGCCGGTATATCGGCAATCCCATTGTCGACCTGGTCAGTATCGAGACCGAAGGACAACCATGAACGAGATTCTGCAGGAGCGGCTGCGCCGCAAACTCGAATCGCTGCCGGACGAGAAAGCGTATCAGGTGCTCGATTACATCGAGTTTCTCGAGTCGCGTTATGCCGAGCGCGCGGCCGGCGCGCCCGCATTTCAGCGGGTAGCGGAAACGCTCGAGGACACGCTCCGCGCCGGCCGCGTGCCGCTGAACATCATCAAGGGAACCATGGACGCCGTGTCGGGAGCGGGGAAATTTCTCGAGCGAGTAGCCGCCGCCGGAAAGGCCGCCGTGGACGAAGCGTCCAGGCGGCCGGCCTCGCCCGAATTGAAGCCCGCGCTACCGCCGTCCCTGCCGGTTGAGGAACGCGAGCCCCGCTCCTAACTTTCGCCATGGGAAGCTTCCATCCTCGCATTGCGCTGACGTTCGACGACGTCCTGCTCTCGCCGCGACACTCGAGCGTGCACCCGCGGAACGTCGACGTGAAAAGCCGGTTCACACGCGACATCCCCCTGAATATTCCGCTCGTGGCCGCGGCGATGGATACCGTGACCGAGGCGGAGATGGCGATCGCCATCGCGCGGGAAGGCGGGATCGGCGTCATCCACAAGAACATGCCGGTGGACCGCCAGGCCGCGGAGATCGACCGCGTCAAGCGCAGCGAGTCGGGAATGATCCTTCACCCCATCACGCTCGGCCCCGACCGCCCGCTGCGCGAAGCGCAGCAGCTCATGGACCGGTTCCATATCTCAGGCGTTCCCATCGTGGACTCGGCCGGGAAGCTCGTGGGGATCATCACGAACCGCGATCTGCAGTTCGAGCGCCAGCTCGATCGCCCGATTCGCGACGCGATGACCAAGGAGCACTTGATCACCGCTCCAGTCGGAACGACCCTCGACGAAGCGGAGCGCATTCTCGGCCAGCATCGCATCGAAAAGCTGCCGGTCGTGGATGGGCAGGGGGTGCTCAAGGGGCTCATCACCGTCAAGGACATCTTCAAGCGGCGCCAGCACCCCCATGCCAACAAGGATCAACACGGCCGGCTGCGTGTGGCGGCCGCGGTGAGCGGTAACAAGGACGCGCTGCCGCGCGCCAAGGCGCTCCTCGCCGCGGGGTGCGATGTCATCGTCGTCGACTCGGCGCATGGCGAGTCGGCGGGCGTGCTCGATGCGGTCGCGTGCCTGCGGGACGCGTTTCCCGAGGCCCAGCTCGTGGGCGGCAACATCGCCACGGAATCCGGTGCCAAGGCGCTGGTCGAGCGCGGCGTCGATGCGGTCAAGGTGGGTGTCGGTCCGGGCTCGATTTGCACGACGCGCGTCGTGACGGGAGTGGGCGTTCCGCAGATCACGGCGATTGTCGACGCGGTGCAGGGCGCCGGCGACGTCCCGGTCATCGCCGATGGCGGCATCAAGTATTCGGGGGACGTGGTCAAGGCCTTAGCCGCGGGCGCCGCGAGCGTCATGATGGGCTCGATGCTCGCCGGCACCGAAGAGAGCCCGGGCGAATCGTTCCTGCTCGAGGGCCGGCGCTTCAAGGTGATCCGCGGCATGGGGAGCCTGGGCGCCATGGAAGAGGGTTCGGCGGACCGTTACTTCCAGGAAGGCGAAGTTTCGCCCACCAAACTCGTGCCCGAAGGCATCGAGGCCCGCGTGCCGTATCGCGGGCCTGTGTCGGACGTGATCTTCCAGATGGTTGGCGGCTTGCGGAGCGGGATGGGGTACTGCGGCGTGAGTAACATCGAGGGGCTGCGCACCGAAACCGAGTTTATTCAGATCACGTCCGCCGGTCTCCGCGAATCGCATCCGCACGATGTGGTGATCACCCGGGAGGCGCCGAACTACAGCCTGTAAGGCTTGACACCCCTCGACACGGGTCCTACTCTAGCGCGCCACCCGGTCCGTTTCTCTCCACACGAGGTTCGCATGAGCCTTTGGGCAACGAAGTCAATCGCCGTGCTCCGCGCGGAGGCCGATTCAGAAGGCGAGGGGACGTTACGGAAGACGCTGAGCGCCTTGAACCTGATGACGCTCGGCATCGGCGCGATCATCGGCGCGGGAATCTTCGTGCTCACGGGACTGGCGGCGGCGCGCCACGCCGGTCCGGCTGTGCCACTCTCCTTTGTGTTGGCGGGCGTCGCGTGCGGCTTCGCCGGCCTGTGTTACGCCGAGATGGCGTCGGCCGTCCCCGTGGCAGGGAGCGCCTACACCTATGCGTACGCCACGATGGGCGAGTTCATGGCATGGATCATCGGCTGGGACCTCGTGCTGGAGTACGCCATGGGGGCCTCCACCGTCGGTGTCGGCTGGTCCGGGTACTTCGTCAGCCTGCTCGAGAACTTCGGCATTCATCTGCCTGGGGCGCTCACCGCCGCTCCCTATCGCTGGTGTGAGGCGTCCGAAGTCGCGCGTGCCGTGGCGGGGTGCGCCGCGAAGGGTCTGAATCCCACCGGCGCCTTCGCCAACATCCCGGCGATTGTGATCGTCGCCATCATGTCGGTCGTGCTTGTGGTCGGCATCCGGGAGTCGGCCCGCGTCAACAATTTCATCGTCGCGTTGAAGCTCGCGGTGATCGGACTGTTCATTGTGGCCGGCGCGTTCTACGTGAACCCGGCCAACTGGCATCCGTTCATTCCGCCAAATACCGGGGAATTCGGTCATTTCGGAGTGTCCGGCATCTTCCGCGGCGCGGGGCTCATCTTCTTCGCCTACATCGGATTCGATGCCGTGAGCACGGCGGCGCAGGAAGCGAAAAACCCGCAGCGGGACATGCCCAAGGGCATCCTCGGCTCGCTCGCCATTTGCACCGTCCTGTACATCATCGTCGCGGCGATCCTCACCGGTCTCGTGCCCTACACCACGCTCGACGTCTCCCATCCGGTCGGCTTTGCGGTGGATTCCGTCGCCGGCCTCAAGTGGATGGGATGGATCATCAATCTGGGCGCCGTGCTCGGCCTCGCCTCCGTGATTCTGGTGATGCTCCTCGGCCAGTCACGCGTGTTCTATTCGATGGCACGAGACGGACTGCTGCCGCCGTGGGTCGGGAAGATCCATCCGCGATTCCGCACACCGTACCTCACGCAGATCTTCGTCGGCATCTTCGCCGCGTTTTTCACCGGCGTGTTCCCGATTCAGCTGTTGGGTGAGCTGGTCAACATTGGGACCCTGCTCGCCTTCGTGCTCGTCTGCATCGGCATCATCATTCTGCGCCGTACACGCCCCGACCTGCACCGGCCCTTCCGCACCCCGTGGGTACCGGCCGTCCCGATCCTGGGCGCGCTCTTCTGCTTCGGACTCATGGCGACGCTGCCCGCGGACACGTGGATCCGGCTCATCGTCTGGATGACCCTGGGCCTCCTGATCTATTTCACCTACGGCCGGCGGCATAGCACGCTGCAGACCGGTGCCGATGCTCAGAAAGTGTGATCCGTCCGAGTAAGCGCCCCCTCCGGGGCGCCGTTCTTCTTATCTTGTAGTCCCATGACTCCCGTCGCGCTGTCCGTCTTGCCGGAGCGGGCGCGTGCCGCAGCCGAGATCGCGGCCGTCCTCACGCCGGGCCGCGATATCGCACTGACGACCCACGTCAATGCCGACGGGGACGGGCTGGGGAGCGAGGTGGCGCTCTGGCACCTCCTGAAGGCACGCGGACACGGGGTGTCGATCGCGAACCCCACGGCCATTCCCGAGCGCTTCAACTTTCTCCTTCCTGACGGCGCGGACCACTGTGACCGCGCGGCCGCGGCCATCGATGCCGCCGACGTCACCATCGTGCTCGACGTTTCCGATCTGGGACGGCTCGGCGACCTGGCGCCGATCGTGCGCCGCTCGCGCGGTCCCGTCGCCTGTATCGATCATCATGTGAGCCCCGGCTCGCTGCCGCCCGGTCCGCGCCTGGTCGACCCGGAAGCCGCGGCGACGGCCGAGCTGGTGTTCGACTTCGCCCGCGCGCTCGCCTGGGACGTCGGACCGGACACGGCGCGTGCGCTGTATATCGGGATCGTGACCGATACGGGGGGTTTCCGTTTCGCGAACACGACGTCCCGCGTCCTGCACGTCGCCGGCGAGCTGCTCGAGACCGGCATCGATCCCGAGTCGATCTACGAGAGTGTATATGCGAGCGCCCCCGAGGGCCGCATCAGGCTTACGGCCGAAGTGCTCGACACCCTGGTGGTGGAGCCGGACGTCGGGCTCGCGTGGGTGACCGTGCCGCCCGATGCCCTGGCGCGTCACGGCGCCACCCCGGACGACCTGGATGGCATCGTGGAGTACCCCCGGTCCATCGCCGGCGTGCGCCTCGCGCTCCTGTTCCGCCAGCTCGCGAACGGGCGGGTCAAGATTTCGTACCGGTCGCTCGGGAACGTCGACGCTGCCGAGCTGGCGAACGAGTTCGGCGGTGGCGGTCACCGCAAAGCTGCCGGCGCCGCCGTTTCAGGCGAGATGGGAGATGTCCAGGAGCGCGTGCTCGGATCGGCACGACGCTACCTGCGCAGTCTTCGAGGGGAATACGCGCCGGCCACGCGCTAGACGCGTGCCGCTTGCGCTCCTCGCCGCGACCGCGGGACTCACCCTTCCTTCCGTACCCGTCCAGGCTCAGAGCTCGACGGCGACCGGAAGCATCACCGGAAGGGTTGTCCTCTCCCGCACGCTGTCTTCACGCAAGCCGCGCATTCGCATGTACGGGGAATACGGGCCCGGGTCGCTGCCGGCGGTCACTCCGCCGCCGGTGAACGAGCTCGCCAACGTCGTGCTGTATCTCGACTCCGTGCCCTCCGGATTCCCCGTGCCTCGGGCGGCGGGGCCGGCGGAAATCGTCCAGCGCCACGAAACGTTCGTGCCCCATGTGCTCGCGGTGCTCCGCGGCGCTCGCGTCGAGTTTCCCAATCAGGATCCCATTTTTCACAATGTGTTTTCCCTTTCCACGGCACGGACCTTCGATCTGGGGCGGTATCCCGAAGGCACATCGAAGTCGATCGTGTTCGACCGGGCGGGAGTCGTGCAGGTGTTCTGTCACATTCATTCGGATATGAGTGCCATCGTGCTCGTGCTCGAGAATCCCTTCTTCACCACTCCCGACTCGGGCCACTACGTGATTTCCGGTGTCCCTCCCGGTGACTATTCCCTAACCGCCTGGCACGAGCGCATTCGGCCGATCGTGAACCGTGTGCACGTCGCCGCCGGAGAGGCCACCCGGCTGGATCTCGATATCCCGATACCGGCGGACTCGAGCGGCCGATGAGCGCGCCAGCCGGAACGCGGTTGGTCGATGCGTTGCGGCGGCTCAAGATCGGCTGGCAGCTCGTGCTCCTCGAAGTCCTGCTGATCGGAGCGGTGCTCGCTGGGGCCTTCATGGTCCTGAGCTTCAGCATCCGCCGCGCAACGGAGCGGTTTTTTGCGGGCGAGCTCGAGCGCGCGGAACGGGAAGTGCTCGCGCTGCAGCGGCACAACCTCGAGCAGCTCGTCTGGACCTCGAGCATCTTGACGCAGAACCCGACGCTCAAAGCCGCGATCGAAACCTACCGCATGGAATCGGCGTCGACGCCGCGCGTGCGGGCGGACTTGCTCGGTACGATTGGGCGAGAAGTGGATCGGATCGCCTCCGGCGTGGACCGGGATCTCCTGATCGTCACGGATGAACGGGGCCGGGTGCTCGCCGCCAGCGCGCGGGGAACTGTCCGGCCGCAGATCGGACTGCCCCTCGAGCCGCTGCCGATCGTCCACCGGGCCCTCGACGTGACGCATCCGGCCGATCCGGCGAATTTCGGCGTCGCTCGGATCGGCGCCGAATACTTCCGGATCGCGGCCATTCCGATTGTGCTGCAGGATGTCCCGATCGGCGCGCTGATCCTGGGCGATGGCCTGGCCGGACTGGTCGAGCGCCTGCGCACGGACCTGGGCGGCGAAATCCTCGTGATCGATCACGGCGCCGTGCTCGCCTCGACGCTGCCGGATCAGGAATCGGGCGCCTTCGCTCGAATGCTGGCGGAGAAGGGCGCGACGGAACGGACCGTTCGGGAAGGGGGCAGCGAGTTCGTCGCCGCCCCGCTCGCGCTGGGGACGGACGCGAACGGAGACGCCGTGTCGCTCTATCTGCTCCGCTCGCTCTCCGCGGCGCTCGACCCTCTGAACGAGGCGCTGCGCCTCGACTTCGTTCTGTACGGAGTCCTGGCGCTCGCGGCGGCGGTGCTGGGCGCGATCTTCGTCGCGCGCTCGGTCACGGCCCCGCTGGCGCGCTTCGTGGGCTTCATGGAGGGGGTGGCGCGGGCGGGTGACTACTCCCGCCGCTTCGACGAGGGCCCGGCGGCGTCGGAAATTCGGACGCTCAACGCGTCCTACAATCATCTGATCGAATCCCTTGCCCGCGAGCAACACGAGCTGGAGCAGCGCACGGCGGAGCTCTCGCGCGCGAACCAGGAGCTCCGGCAGTCGCAGAAGCTCGAGGCGATCGGAACGCTCGCCGGTGGGGTCGCTCACGACTTCAACAACATTCTCACGGTGATTCACAGCTATACGGAGCTCGTGCTGGACGAGCTGCCCGCGGGCCGCCTGCGCGAGGACCTGGAGCAGGTCAAGCAGGCGGCCGTGCGGGCCACGACTCTCACCAAGCAGCTGCTCGCGTTCAGCCGCAAGCAAATCATGCAGCCCAAGGTGCTCGACCTGAACGTGGTCGTCGCTGGAGTGGAGAAGATGCTGCGGCGCGTGATCGGCGAAGACATCGAGCTCATCACCATCAAGGACCCCGCGCTCGCGCGCGTGCTGGCGGACCCGGGACAGGTCGAGCAGATCCTCATGAATCTCGCCGTGAATTCGCGTGACGCGATGCCGCGTGGCGGGCGGCTCTCGATCATCACCGCCAACGTGACGGTAGGCGAGCACGACCCCGGCCGCATCCCCGTGATGGCACCCGGTGCATGGACGCTCTTGACCGTGAGCGACACCGGTACGGGCATGGATGCGGCGACCCAGGCACGCATCTTCGAGCCGTTCTTCACGACCAAAGAAGCGGGCAAGGGTACGGGGCTCGGGTTGTCCACGGTGTACGGAATCGTGAAACAGTCGGGTGGGTTCATCACGGTGCAAAGCGAGCTGGGGCAGGGAACGGTGTTCCGTATCTACATGCCGCCTGTGGTCAATGTGACCGAAACCACCGACGAGCCGCCGGTGAGAGTCCATGCTGTCGTGGGCCGCGAAACCATTCTGCTGGTGGAAGACGAGGAGCCCGTACGATCGCTCGCGGCCCGCTCGCTGCGGCAGGCGGGCTACGTGCTGATCGTCGCGAGCCGGCCGTCCGAGGCCATCGAGCTCGCTTCACGACACGAGGGAGAGATCGACCTCTTGCTCACCGATGTGATCATGCCGGGCTCGAATGGGCGCGAACTGGCGCGACGACTTGCCGAAAGCCGGCCGGGCTTGCGCGTGCTCTATATCTCGGGGTACGCGGACGGCACGGTGACGCAACAGGGGATTCTGGGGCCCGATATCGCCCTGCTCGAGAAGCCGTTCACGCCCGCGGCGCTCGCACAGCGGGTGCGCGCCACGCTCGATCGTCCGGCCCGCACGTCGGGAGCTTCGTAGTGCGCGCTCGCGCCGTTGGGCTGCTCGTCGCGCTGGCGTTCGGCGGCGTGGCTCCGGCATTCGGCCAGCAATGGCTCACACTCGAGGGCATCGCCGACGGCGAGTTCTGGGCCACCGACTCGGGCTCGACGGTCGTGGCGCGAAACAATGGGCACCCGGCGCCGGCCGGTCGAGTACAGCTGTTTGCGGGGGCCGAAGCGCGCAGAATGCAGCTCGTGTTCATGGGAGAAGTGGAAGGCGGCAAGGGGGGGGAAGACGGCGAGACCGAGTGGGAATACGACCAGCTGATGTTGCGCGTGCTGGCCGCACGCTTCGCCGTCATCGACATCGGAAAATTTCCTTCGCCACTCGGCGCGTTTGCGAATCGGCGCCTCTCGACCATCAATCCGCTGATCGGGGAGCCGGACGGGTATCCCACGGCGTACCCCTGGGGCGCCATGCTCAATGGGTCGGCGTGGCGCGTGGATTACCGCGCGGGCGTGATGAGCCTGCCGGCGACGCACGAAGACTACGTTCCCGATCCCACGCCCGTCCTCCGGCCCGTGATCGGTGCGGGGATCACGCCCGTTCCGGAGCTGCGATTGGGAACGTCGCTCACGTGGGGTCCGTATCTGAATGATGCGCTCGGGCCAATGCTTCCCCCCGGAGCCGACTGGCACAGCTACCATCAGCGAGTGCTCGGGTTCGACAGCAGATTCAGCCGCGGCTACTTCGAGCTGCATGCCGAGCTGGGGTTGTCGAGTTACGACGTCCCGACACAGTCGAGCCCGGTTGACGGGCTCGCGTACTACGTGGAAGCCAAACAGACGTGGACCGCGCGGTGGTTCAATGCGGCGCGATTCGAGCGCAATGACTATCCGTTCATCCAGCCGATCTCCGCAGCGCAGTGGGTGGCGCAGAAAGTCGATGGCTACAACACGGAAGTCGGCGTGGGGTTCAGGGTCGATCGGGGGACGACCGTGAAGGCCAGCTATCGCTGGCAATGGTGGTCCATCCCACCCGCGCTGCAGTCGTTTCTGGTCGACGGATACGCCCTGGCCCTGCAGGTTTCCTACCAGTTCGATCCAAGGGCATGGGTTGCAAGGAAGCACTGAGATGTTCGCGCTGCTCGTCGCCGTTCTGCTGAGAACAGGTCCCGATTCCCTTGTCTACGCCGTCCTCCCGGCCAGTCGTTTCGAAGCGCAGGTCGGGAAGTCCGGAGTGTTCAGCTTCGCCGGTCACGAGCATCGCATTCGCGCCCGCGCGTTCCAGGGCCGGGTGGTCTACTGGCCGTCCGAACCTAGGCGTTCGCGGATCGACATCGTGATCGAGTCGCAGAGCCTCGAGGTCCTCACACCCGATGATACCGCCGAGCGGCGCCAGGTGACCGAGGTGATGCGGCGCGATGTGCTCGCGGTCGATGAGAACCCCGAGATTCGGTTTCGCTCTCAGTCGGTGACCCGAACCAGTGACGGGTATCGTATCGCGGGAGTGTTTACGCTCAGGGGCACGACGCGCCCCGTGACGGTCGACGTCACCACCCAGCAATTGACCGACACGCTACTCGTGAACGGCGCATTCGCGGTGAAGCAGACCGACTACGGCATCAAGCCGGTCCGCGCCGGTGGAGGCACCGTGCGCGTCAAGGACGAGGTACCGATCACGTTCTCGATTGTCGCAGTCCGACGTCAGGGGACCTGATACGTCGCGATGCTCGCGTGCACCGATGCCTAACCGCCCTTCAGCGCTTCGTCGAATCCTTCGGCGGCCCACCCGCACCCCCACCCCCACCCCCACCCCAGCCGGGGCCTCCCGGCCCGCCGCCCGGATGCATCCCCCGGCCCATTGGCATCATCTGCTCCATCGCGTCCGCCCAGCCATCGACGCGCGCGCGTTGCGTCTCGGTCAGGACCGCCCGCGCCTGAGCGGCCGCCGATAGGGCGGCCCAGTGCCCCTTCGCCATCGCGGCTTGCATGGCGTTGAAATGGGCCTTGAGCTGGTTCGTGTCGGGACTTGGCTTGGCCAATACGTCGGCGAGCTCGTTCGCGTGCTTATCGGCGTCGTCGCGCGCAGCCTGTTCGGCGCTCTGCGACGCGTTGCGCAGTGCGGTGAGTTTCTGCACCTGCTGATCGCTGAGGCTGAGGGGCTCGCGGTGCATGATCAGGTGGGCGGGACTCGAGACCATGACCCGTATCATGGGCTGCATCATTTCGCCCATGTGCCCCATCATGCCCTCCATCCCCATTCCCATTCCCATCCCGCCGCCCCCCATCCCCATTCCATCGTGCCGCATGGACGGGGGCACGCGTGGTGGTGCGGTATCGCGCTGTTGCGCGGCAAGCGACGTGGCCGGAGAACAAGCGATCGCAGCGGCGATCACGATCGGCATCGGCTTCAAGAGGCCTCCTTGTCAGGCGGTTCGGGAGCATTCCAGTACTGCGCCATCACTTCATGCGACCAGGCGGGCTGCCGTACCGGTTCCCGGGGCAGAAACTCCCGCATGACCGGCTTGATGTCGAGCACCGGGGTTCCGTCGATCGCATCCAGCTCGTGCACATGAAGGGCGCGGCCCTCTCGGCCGGCGATCCTCACGATGGTGCAGCCGATGAGGTTCGGTCGGAAGCGTCCCCGCTGCGAAAAGATACCGATGCGCGGCCAGGTGGGATTGTCGCGGGGGTGCCGGGCGCCGGTCGCGACGCCGTCCGGATTCGCCGCGTGGAAGTAATACACGATTTCCGCGTGCGAGAACTGCTCGATGCCGAGCAGCGCATCGGCGCCGAACCGCTCGGACAGTTCGATCGTCGCGGCCGTGCCTCCCCAGCGGTCCGGTTCGGCATCGACCCGTGCAGAGCGCACAACGCCGATCGGTTCCAGCACGATGGAGGCGCTCAACGCGGGTCCCAGGGTTCATCCGCCGTCGGTCCATAGATCGAAGGCAGCGGCACCTCGAGCAGTCGCAGGTACACGCTCAATTGCCCGCGATGGTGGATCAGATGGTTGATATGCTGGCGGAGCGCGGCGCTCCGGGGCCTGGAAAGCACGACCACATTGCGAACCTTGAGCGACCACGGCACGGCAAGGTCGGCGTCCGTGCTGTGCGCGAGCACCGCGCGCGCTTCGCGAACGTTGCGGTCGAACGCCGCAAGCAGCGCGTCGGTCGTCGCGTGGCCGTACTGCGTGCCGGAGCCGAAATCGAATGAGGTTTCCCGGAGTGTGTGCGTCATCCACCCGGGCATCCACGAGATGAGCTGTGCCAGATGACCA
>Ga0335085_10007483_pt1 | contig 16911 bp, 16 predicted proteins | sample Lox_Sample_45_FD_206712 | JGI IMG/M metagenome (GOLD analysis project Ga0335085, IMG submission 206712) | Soil microbial communities from Loxahatchee National Wildlife Refuge, Florida, United States - Lox_Sample_4.5 | ecosystem: Environmental > Terrestrial > Soil > Wetlands | place: USA...
CCCCAGATCTATCTCCCGTCGAGGTCACCGATCGCCGGGCTGGATTGATAGATCTGGTGCCGGCACCGCGACCACATGATCTGAGGGCCCGAGGGGAACACACGGATCGCGCGCATGAGACCGGACCAGGTCTGGTTCCCGCACGGTCCGCCCGGGCTCGCGTCACCGCCGAGGAAGATGTCCATCCGCCCGATGTGCGCGTCGTCGTAGAGCGCGGGCGAGTCCCAGATGGTGTCGAGGCTGTCCATCGGAAAGCCGGCCAGGGCCCGACCGAAGCGATTCACGGCGTAGATGTGATGGTCGAAGCTTCCGAAGACGACGTCGGGATACCCGTCGCCGTTGACGTCGCCGACCGCGGGCGTGTCTTCCACACCGTTTTGGCCGGCGATGGTCTGCGTCTGGATGCGGAAGCGCACCGTGCCGTTCGCGTTGAACGCGACGACCCCACCTTGCTGGCCGCCGATGTCGACCGATCCCGCGCCGACGATGATCTCCTCGCGACCGTTGCGGTCGAGGTCGGCGACCGTGGGGCTCGACTCGACGGCCGCGGTGCTCCCCGCGCGCGGCTGCACGGGCTGCGGCCATCCCGGAAGGTCCTGGCCGGTGCGCCCGTCGAGGACGTGCACGTAGCCCGAGAGGTCGGCGGTGACGACGTCGAGGTGCCCGTCGCCGTTCACGTCGGCGACGACCGGAGAGGAGAGGTGTGTAGGTCCGAGCGCCTTCGCCCACGCCGCGCTCGGGAAGCTGGGCGGACCGACGGCGCCGACCGCGGCGACGGTGCCGGCCGCGGGAAGCGCGCAACACGCGGCCGCGGCCAACAGCACGCCGAGCAGCCGCCGCGCGCGGGCACCGGGACGATTCGACCGATCAACACCAGAACGCAATTGCCGAGACCTCTCTACGAAACCTGCAGTGATATTCGGACGCCGGGTCGCAGATCTGTACCGCCGATCGCCCTTCGAATCCTCGCCTGCACCACACCGCGTACCGTGGGTCCGCTCGCGGCCGATCGGGAGACCGCCTGGTAGCGTCATCGCCGCGTGGGCGACAAAATTGTCTGGTTTCGGCCGTTCGGACAACGCTCGTTCGCGATCACGGGCGACGATCACGATGTCGGCGTCGTGGGCGAGCTCGACCGGTCCGGCGGTCACTACCAACACGAGTTCGGTCTGTTCGCGCGCAGCATCGTCGAGCCCGACGACGTGATCGTCGACGGGGGCGCGCATATTGGCGTCGTGACGATCATGCTGGCGAGTCTCTGCCCCGCGGGGCGCGTCTACGCGTTCGAGCCCGCGGCAGCAAGTCGCGCGCACCTCGTCGACAACATCGCCGCGAACGGGCTCGCGAACGTCGTCGTAGAGGAGGCGGTGCTGTACGACACCGACGACGGCGTCGTCTTCGCTTTCGACTCGATGTTTCCCGCCGGGAGTCACGTCGACGCGGCCGGGACGCGTAGCGTGTCGACGCGCCTCGACACCTGGGCGCGCGATCGGAACATCGAGCGACTCGACCTGCTCAAGCTCGACGTCGAGGGCTCCGAGATCGCCGTACTCGGCACCGCGCGCGAATTGTTCCGGCGGTTCCAACCGACGACTGTCGTCGAGTGCAACCCGGTTGCCCTGAAGCGGTTCGGCCACGGTTCGTACCGCGAACTTGTGTCGCTGCTCGAGTCGCTCGGCCCGAAGGTCGGCGTGCTGGATCCGCAGGGTCGGTTCCTGCCGATCCTCTCGGCTACGCACCTCGACCTCGTGCTCGCCGACCGGGGCGTCGTGGATATCGTCGGCCTCGCGCCCCGGCATCAAGCCGGCCGGATCCGCAGCAACGTCTTGGCCGCGCGCAGCCTGCTGCAGCTCTCACGCAAGTACAACCGGCGCAGGCCGGCCGAGAACAAGATCGTCGAACCGGTCATCGACATCGGCACACCCGCGGCGGCGACGCTTTCGGGTGGGGCCGGCGCGCTGGTCGTGGTGCCCGTAACCATCTTCAACCGGACCCGTTGGTGGCTGTCGTCGGCGTTCCCGTACCACCCCGTTCACGTCGCCTACCGCGTCCTCGACGCCGGCGGCACGATCGTCGTCGCCGACGGTCACCGCACGGTTCTGCCCGCTCCGCTCGGGCCCGGCCAATCGGTCGCGCTGGACGTAAAGGTCGAGCTGCCCGCGGTTGCGGGTGAGTACGTGGTGTCGATCACCCTCGTCCAGGAGGCCTTCGCCTGGTTCGACGAGCTGAACCCGCGCTGCTCCGGCCGCGTGTCCGTGCGCGTCGCCTGAGCAACCGGCCGCCGGAGCCGGCCCTCGAGAGCGGCCCCGTGACGCGGCGCGGGTCAGACGAACGCGTGAACGATCGCGCGGTACTCCTGCTGCGCGTGACGGCGGCGGCGCGCCGCGTTCCCTCGGGGTGGGCCCTGGACAACCTGCGTACTCGCGAATCCCGCGGCGCGGGCGAGCGCCTCGATCGCCTCGACGTTCGGTTGGTACCAGTTGCCGAAGTCGTGGTTGAGATCGGAGCCGGCGTGGAACTTCAGCAGGCTCTGGCCGCGCGATCCCGGCACGCGTACCGCCGCCGTCTCGATGACCGCGACCTCGCGTGTCACCGTGCGCACGCGCTCGAGGCATGTGAGCGGCTCCTTCATGTGATAGAGCACGCCGAGATAGAGAACGACGTCGAAGCGGCCCAGCGCGTCGAGGTCGACCGTGGTGAAGTCGGCGAGCACCGGCTCGACCTTGCTGTCGAGCGCCGCCTTGGCGAGATCGAAGCCCCGGCGCCCGGGGAGCTCCGGCCGGAAGAACTCCGTCGTGTCGCGCGATTGATCGGGGAGCACGCCGCGCTCGCGACACTCGTTCCAGTACCGGTCGCGCGCCTCGAAGTCAACTCCCCAGACGTAGTGATCGAGCGCGACGACGCGGGCCGCGCCGCTGCGCTCGGCGAGGAACGAGTAGTAGCCGTCCCACGCACCGATGTCGAGCACCGACTTGCCGGCGAAGTCGGGCAACTGGTCGAGCGTGACGGTCGCGTCCGGATCGGAGAGGCCCTTCGTCGTGACGCCGCGGCCGAGGTCGATCGAATGGAACCATGCGAACGAGTCCGCCCGTGCGCGAAGTTCGTCCGGCGCCAGCACGTTCAGATCCTATTCAGCGGATCCTCAACCGTGCACGGACCGGGAGGTGATCCGACGGCGTCGCCGCGAGCACCTCGCCGCCGATCGGCTCGATCCCCCCGCGCACGAGTATGTGGTCGATCTGGCTGTGCGGCCGGCGCGAGTTGTACGTCCGGCCGCGTACGGGCCGGTCCCATCCGCGCATGATCGCGCCGACGGGTGGGCCCCAGAAGTTGAAGTCGCCCGCCAGGACCTGCGCGCCGTTTGCGGCGAGATTCCCGCGCAAGGTCAGCAGATGCCGGATCGGCGCGAGGCGCCACACCTTCGACGAGACGTGCAAGCCGATGAGCTCGACGCGCGTGCCCGCCACCTCGACGGTGAGAGCGAGCGCGTGCCGCAATCCGGTTGCGTCCGTGGGGACGATGCCCATCGGGATGAGCCGGCGTTTCAGCACGGGAAAGCGCGAGCAGACCGCGAGCTCCCACTTGCCGCCGCGCGGCACTGCGGCGCGATCGCTGTTGCGCGTCCGCGGCCGGAGCGCGAGCGGCATGAGCTCCACCGTGTCCACGTGGTAGCCCTCGTCGCGCAGCGGCTCGAGCATCCCGACGCCCTGATCGTCGCGCCACGACTCCGCGACGACGACGAGGTCGGCTCCGAATCCGAGCACGACGCGCGCGGCGTCGTAACGAACGCCGCGGAACCGGCCGTACCGCCCGAATCCCCAGTGTGCGTTGAACGCCGCGACGGTGAAGTCGCGCTCAGATGCCGATTCGTTGGGCAAGCAGCTCGCGGTGGTACGTGGGGTCGCCGAGGTAGATCTCGGAGCTCTTGGCGCGCTTGAAGTAGAGGTGCGCGGGGTGCTCCCAGGTGAACCCGATACCGCCGTGGATCTGGATGTTCTCGGCCGTCGCGTGGAAGTAGGCCTCCGAGCAATATGCCTTCGACAGCGCGGCGACCACCGGGAGCTCGTCGTTGTCCTCGGCCGCGGCCCACGACGCGTAGTACGCCGCCGACTTGCCCGACTCGACCTCGAGCAGCATGTCGGCGCACTTGTGCTTGATCGCCTGGAACGACCCGATGGGGCGGCCGAACTGAACGCGCACCTTCGCGTACTCAACCGACATCTCGAGCACCTTCTGCGCACCGCCCATCATCTCGTTCGACAGCGCGACCGCGGCCTGGTCGAGCGTCTTGCTGAAGGCGGGGAAGCCGTCGACGGTGCTGCCGAGCGGCTGGGCCTCGACGTTGTTGAACTCGAGCTTCGCCTGCTTGCGGGTCATGTCCATGGTCGACAGCGACGTGCGCGTGAGCCCGTCGGCGTCGCCGCGCACCGTGAAGAACGAGATGCCGTCGGCGCCCGTCGTTCCCGCCGTTCGCGCGACCACGACGAGGAGGTCGGCGGTGAAGCCGTCGAGCACGAACATCTTTTCGCCGGAGAGCGTGAAGCGTCCGCCTTCGCCTTCCTTCGCCTCCATCGTGATCCCGGCCGGGTCCCACTTGCCCGACGGTTCCGTGAACGCGAGCGTCGCGATCGTGTCGCCGCTCGCGATACCGGGGAGCAATGCCGCCTTCTGCTCGTCGGTGCCCGCGTTGAGGATGGCGTTGGCCGCGAGCACCGCGGACGAGAAATACGGCGCGCAGAGGAGTACGCGCCCCATCTCCTCCAAGACGATGCCGAGCTCGATGAACGTGAAGCCCTGGCCGCCGTACTCCTCGGGGATCGCGAGCCCCTGCAGCCCGAGCTCCTGGCCCATCTGCTTCCATACCGACGGGTCGTAGCCCTCGGTCGTCTCCATGAGGCGGCGGACTTCCGTCTCCGGCGACTTGGCCTCGAGGAACTGGCGCACCGTGCGCCGGAGTTCCTCTTGCTCCTCGGAAAAGGCGAAGTTCATGTGTGCTCCCTCACTCCCGCGTTACCGCGGCTCTCTCGGCAACCCGAGAACGCGTTCACCGATGATGTTCTTCTGGATCTCGCTCGCGCCGGCGTAGATGGTCTCCGCGCGGCTCGCCATGAAGATGTAGTGCAGCTCGTCGATCTCGTACTCGCGGCCCGCGGCGTACGGCACGGTCATCGCGTCGGCACCGAGCACGCGCATCGCGGTCTCGCCGAAGCTCTTGTGCCAGGTGGTCCAGTAGAGCTTGCCGATGCTGGCTTCGGGTCCGACGGCGCCCCGCTGCACGAGGTTCGTCAGCATCCGCATGCCGTTGTATTTCATCACCTGCAATCCGACGTACCGCTGCGCCAGCTCGTCGCGCAATGCCGGCGCGGACGCCGCACCGTTCTTGTGCGCGGTCTCGAGCAATTCGGCGTACTCACCTTCGAACGCGAGCTGCGACGACATGAAGGCCGTGCCGCGCTCGAAACCGAGCGTCGCCATCGCGACCTTCCAACCCTCACCGACCGGGCCCAGCACGTTCTCCCTCGCGGTGCGCGCACCGTCGAAGAACACCTCGTTGAACTCGGCGCCGCCCGTCATCTGGCGCAGGGGCCGGACCTCGATGCCCGGTTGGTGCATCGGGCAGAGCAGGTACGACAGGCCGTGGTGCGAGGTGGACTCGGGGTCGGTTCGGCACACGACGAAGCACCAGTCGGCCCGATGCGCAAGCGTCGTCCACACCTTCTGCCCGGTGATCACCCACTCGTCGCCGTCGAGGACCGCCCGCGTCTGGATGTTCGCCAGGTCGCTGCCCGCATTCGGCTCGGAGAAGCCCTGGCACCACAGCTCCTCGACCCGCTGGATCGCGGGCAGGAATCGCTGCTTCTGCGCGTCGGTGCCGAACTGGACGAGCGTCGGCGCGAACAGGCCCTCGCCGAAGAACGAGATACGAGTCGGCGCGTTGGCACGCGTGTACTCCTCGTTGAAAATGATCTGCTCGGCCGTGTTCGCGGCACGACCCCCGTACTCCTCGGGCCACGTGAGGCCGACCCAACGGTCGGCGCCGAGCAGCTTCTCCCACTCGACCCGCACGTCCCAGCCGGTCTCGTCGCTCGGCCCGCTCCCGGGTCCGAGCGCGGCGAAGTCGCCGGTCAGGTGCTCATCGAGCCAGGCGCGCACCTCCGCTCGGAAGGCCGCTTCCGCGGGCGTGTCGACGAAATCCATGGCGGTCCGACGCTACTTGACCGACCGGTCATGTTTCCAGGTCGGCGGTAGCCTCGGCGCATGCCCAGCGCAACCGCCCGGCCCGCGCACTACGAGACCTCGGACGTGCGCATCGACAAGCTGGTGGTCGGGCCGTTCGAGAACAACGTCTTCATCCTGCGCGACAAGGGCTCGGGCGCCGCGGTGCTCGTCGACGCGGCCAACGAGCACGAGCTGCTGCTCGACATCTCGCGGGCCACCGGTGTGCGGCGGGTGCTCACCACGCACGGCCACTTCGACCACATCCAGGCCGTCACCCAGATGCGCGACGCCGGGATCGACGTGGGCATCGCGACCCAGGACGCCGAGATGCTGCCCGGCTACGACTTCATCATCCCCGACGACGACGTGATCGCGGTGGGCGATCTCCGCCTGCACACGATCCATACCCCCGGCCACACTCGGGGGTCGACGTGCTTCTTGGTCGAAGGCCACCCCGTCCTGTTCAGCGGCGACACCCTCTTCCCGGGCGGTGTCGGCAACACCACCTTCGAGGGCGGCGACTTCCCAACCATCATCCGGTCGGTCGACGAGCGTCTGTTCCCGCTCCCCGCCGAGACCCTCGTCCTCCCGGGACACGGGCTCGACACGACGATCGGCACCGAGCGGCCCCACCTCGACGAGTGGGTAGAGCGGGGCTGGTGACCCGTACCGGCTGACCGCCGAGCGCGGTCGGCTGCGCGCGCGGAACCCGAGCCGCTGTCGCCAGGCGCCGTTGCCAGCGCCGTTGCCAGCGCCGTTGCCAGCGCCGTTGCCAGCGCCGTTGCCAGCGCCGTTGCCAGCGCCGTTGCCAGCGCCGTTGAGTGTCCCAGCCGTTGGGTACGGTCAATCCGCGCGCCGGCCCCGTTACGAACTCGGGTGTAACGCGCGGCATGAACTCGGGTACCAGGTTGTTCCGTACGTCCAACGCGGTGAGAGGGGAGCCCGATGGTCGGTGTCGTCGAATGGATCGCTCCGGTCCGGAACTGCGCGTGGGTCGCAGCCTGTTTCGGGACGCTGGACCGATGACCGCGCTCACAACCCGTCCCTCGCTCGACGCGGCCGACCGCGTCGAGCTGCACGAGCGATATTTCCGGGTGCGCGCGCTCACCGAAGCACTCGCCGCGCCCCTCTCCGACGAGGACCAAGTCGTCCAGTCGATGCCCGATGTGAGCCCCACGAAGTGGCACCGGGCGCACACCACGTGGTTCTTCGAGACGTTCCTGCTCGCGCCGCGCGCGTCCGGGTACGAAGTGTTCGACCCGGCGTACGCGTATCTCTTCAACTCGTACTACGAGGCCGTCGGTCCGCGTCATCCTCGTCCAGAGCGAGGCCTGCTCTCCAGGCCGTCGGTCGCCGAGGTCGCCCGGTACCGCGCGCACGTCGACGGCGCAATGCATCAACTCATCGACGAATGCGACGCCGACACCGCCGCGCTTGTCACCCTCGGGCTGCATCACGAGCAACAGCACCAAGAGCTGATGCTGATGGACATCAAACACGTTTTGCACTGCAACCCGACCGACCCGATCTACGTGCCCACACCCGCGGTGTCCACTGCCGCCACTCCAATGCGGTTCGCCGAGGTCGCGGGGGGAAACACCGAGATCGGCCACGACGGCGAAGGCTTCTCGTTCGACAACGAACGGCCGCGCCACGTCGTGCATCTGGAACCGATCGCAATCGCCGATCGCCTCGTGTGCGCAGGGGAATGGCTCGAGTTCATCGCCGACGACGGCTACCGACGTCCGGAGCTCTGGCTCTCCGACGGCTGGTACGCCGTGCAGGCGAACGGGTGGAGCGCGCCGCTGTACTGGCGCGAGGAAGGCGCGGGCACCTGGAGCGTGTTCACGCTCGCGGGGCGGCGCGCGCTCGACATGAACGAAGCCGTTGTCCACGTGAGCCACTTCGAGGCCGACGCGTTCGCGCGCTGGCGCGACGCTCGCCTTCCGACCGAGTTCGAGTGGGAGCACGCGGTCGCGAGCGCGGCCCCCGGCGCCCTGCGCGCAGTCGACGACGTCGCCTGGCAATGGACCGCGAGCGCGTACCTTCCCTACCCGCGGTTCCGGCCCCCTGCGGGGGCCGTCGGCGAGTACAACGGCAAGTTCATGAGCGGGCAGATGACGCTGCGCGGCGGCGCCCGGGAAACCTCTCCGGCTCACACGCGAGTCACCTACCGCAATTTCTTCACGCCCTCGAGTCGATGGATGTTCGCCGGCGTTCGCCTCGCTCGCGATGCGGGTGAGGTCTGATCGTGAGCACGATCGAGGAAGACGCGCGGCGCGGGCTCACCGCGCACCCCAAGGACATACCCCCGAAGTGGTTCTACGACGACCGCGGATCGTCGCTCTTCGACGAGATCACGCGTCTCGAGGAGTACTACCCGACGCGCCGCGAGCGGGCAATCCTCGAGTCGCGTGCGCTCGAGATCGCCCGCCGGTCCGGCGCGGACACGCTCGTCGAGCTCGGTTCGGGCACCTCCGAGAAGACGCGCGTGCTGCTCGACGGGATGCGCGCGGCGGGCGGCCTCGTGCGCTTCATCCCGTTCGACGTGAGCAAGCAGACCCTGCACGACGCCGCCGCGGCCATCGAGACGGAATACGCGGGCATTGACGTGCAGCCGATCGTCGGCGACTTCACCGTCGATCTCGATCACATCCCGCAGGTCGGGCGCCGCATCGTCGCGTTCTTGGGCGGGACGATCGGAAACCTCCTCCCCGAGGCCAGGGCCGCTTTCCTGCACGACGTCGCGCGCCTGCTCGGGCCCGACGACCACCTGCTCCTGGGGACCGACCTCGTGAAGGACGCCGCACGTCTCGAAGCCGCCTACGACGACGCCCGGGGCGTGACGGCCGAGTTCAACAAGAACCTGCTGCACGTGATGAACCGCGAGCTCGACGCCGACTTCGACGTCGACACGTTCGAGCACGTCGCCGTGTTCGATACCGAACGCGAGTGGATCGAGATGCGCCTCCGGTCCACTCGAACCCAGACGGTACACGTGCGCGCGATCGAGCTCGACGTCGCGTTTTCCGAGGGCGAGGAGATGCGCACCGAGGTCAGCGCCAAATTCACGCGGGCACGCGTCGAGCTCGAGCTGCAAGCTGCGGGTATGGAGCTCGTCGAGTGGTGGACCGACCCCGACGGCGACTTCGCGCTCTCGCTGGCGCGGCTCACGCCCGCTCGCGTCAGTGCGTGATCGTCGCCCGGCGCGGGTCGGAGACGATCGTCAGGTCCTCGGGGACCTCGATCGCCTTCACGACCTCGCCGGTCACCTCGACGCCGAGATGACCGCCCATGATCGGGATGCGCTCGAGCCGTAACGTCCCGATCCATTCCGGTACCGCCGGCGCGAGGTGGAGCTTGTTCGCGCGGATGTCGGGTTCGAAGCGTAGGAGTGTCCGGAGAAACAACAACGGCGACGCCGCGGCCCACGCCTGCGGCGAGCACGAGGTCGGGTAGGTGACCGGGAAGCTCAGCCCGTCGCGCGGCATGCCCGCGAACAGCTCCGGGAGCAGGTCTCCGAACCAGCGCGACGCGTCGACCATGCCACGCATCACGCGATGTGCTTCGTCCGCGAAGCCGTAGCGCATGAGGCCGGCCGCGCAGAGCGCGTTGTCGTGGGGCCACACGCTGCCGCAGTGGTACGAGATCGGGTTGTAGCCGCTGTTCTCGGCGGAGAGCGTGCGGACCCCCCAGCCACCGAACATGCCCTCCGACAGCAGGGCACGAGCGACTTGGGGGGCCTTCTCCTCGTCGACGATACCGGTCCATAGGCAATGGCCCATGTTCGAGCCGATGCCGTCGATCCGCTTCTTGTCGCGGTCGAGCCCGAGGGCGATGTACCCGCCGTCCGCGGTCTCGACCCAGAAGTCCTCGTTGAACCGGCGCTTGAGCTCGGCGGCCCGCGAGTTGAGCGTCGTGGCGAGCGCGTGGTCGCCCGCCTCGGTCGCGCAGTGGCCGCGTGCGATGAGCGCGGCGTAGACGTACCCCTGTACCTCGCACAGCGCGATCGGCGTGGCCGCGAGCGAGCCGTCGAGGAATCGCATCGAGTCCCAGGAATCCTTCCAGCCCTGGTTCTCGAGGCCGCGGTCGGTCGTGCGTTGATACTCCACGTAGCCGTCGCCGTCGCGATCGCCGAACTCACTGATCCATTCGAGCGCGGCGTCTGCGGCCGGCAGGAGCGCGTCGACCTCGTCGCGGCGAGAGCCCCAACGCGACAGCTCGCCTACCAGCATCACGAACAAGGGTGTCGCGTCGACCGTGCCGTAGTACACGCGACCGCCGCCGAGCGCGAGCGAGGCAGTCTCTCCGAAGCGCATCTCGTGCAGAATGCGGCCGGGCTCCTCCTCGGTACGAACGTCGACCTCCCGTCCCTGGAAGCGCGCGAGGGTCTGCAGGGTGCCGAGCGCGAGATCGGGGTCGACCAGCATCGTCATCCACGACGTGATCAGCGAGTCGCGGCCGAAAAGGGTCATGAACCACGGCGCGCCCGCGGCGACAACCGCGCGGTCGGGATATTCCGGGTCGAAGATGCGCAGGCCCGCGAGATCGCGCGTCGACCGTTCGAGGAGCGCCCGGAACTGATCGTCGTCACTCGTCACTACGGGCATGCGCGCCCGCCACTGTTCGAGACGGGCGACGGGCGTCGAGCGCTCGACCGGCTGCCCGCACTGGTAGCGCGGCGTGACCTCGAGATCGCCGATCACGGGCGTCACCTCGATACACGCCGACCACTGCGCGCGGGGCGGCACCACCGTCTCGTACACGACATGCGTGCCCTGAATCCGGGGCGAGCCGCTGAAATCGACGTGCGTGGCCCGCTCGAACGCATGCCGTTTGTACCGGAAGGTCAGCCGGGAGCCCTCGCTCGATACGTCGAGCTTTCCCTGCTTGACGACGCGGCCTTCCTTGACCTCGAAGAGATCCGCGAAGTCGGCATCCACCTGGATCTCGATCGAACAGAACGTCGCCTCCTCGCCGAAGTTCTCGATCTCGAGGTCTTCGCGCATCCCGCGGCCGACGTAGCGGCGCCGGAACAACACGAGATGCGAGTCGGCGTGGCCCTTCGACGGATGACCGCGCAGGACGAAGACGCCACTGAAGGGATCGGGCGCGGTCGCCGCGAGGGCCTCGGGGGTCGAGCCGTTCAGGCTGCAACGCAACTCGGAGATGAACCGGGTGTCACGAAAGAACAGTCCCTGCGGCCGCGAGGGATCGATCTCGCCCGATCGGCTCGAGATGCAGAACGCAGACCCCTCGACGAGAGTGACGATGCCGTCGGCGCCGATGCTCGCGCTGGCGCTGGTCGTCCAGGGCTCCGGCATCGTCGAGAAACTACTACCGGAATTCCACAGGTCTTTGCCTGGCCCGGAAGGGTGATGGGGTTAGCCTTGCCGATCAATGCGCGTCGCGATCGTCGCTCCCGTGTGGTTTCCGGTTCCTCCTACGGGCTATGGCGGTATCGAGCTCGTCGTCTCCTTGCTCACGGACGGGCTCGTCGACGCGGGCCACGATGTCACGCTCTTCGCCAGTGGCGGCTCGCACACCAAGGCGAAGCTGGTGTCTCCGATGGAGGAGCCGCCCGATCCGCGTGAGCTCGGCAACGCCTGGTACGACGGCTTCCACGCCCTCTCGGCCTACCTCGATGTCGACGACTTCGACCTCGTGCACGACCACGCCGGCATCGTCGGGCCGGTCTGTGGGGCGATGCGGCTCGGCCGCCCGCCGACGGTCCACACGCTCCACGGTCCGTGGACCCCGCAGACGCGCCTCTTCTACGGTCTGGTCGCGCAATACGTGCACCTCGTTGCCATCAGCGAAGCGCAACGCGCCGACAATGCCGATATCCCGTACATCGGAACCGTGCACAACGGCATCGACCTCGCCTCGTATCCCTTCCGGGAGCAGAAGGACGACGTGCTCATCTACATCGGCCGATCGAACCCCGACAAGGGCCCGAAGGAGGCGATCAACATCGCCCGCCGCGCCGGGCTTCCGCTGCAGATGCTCCTCAAGCGGAGCGAGCAACCCGAGCGCGAGTACTTCGAGCACGAGATCGAGCCGCTCCTCGCGAGCGACATCGAGCTGCACGAGAACGTTTCGCACGAAGAGAAGGTCGAGATGCTCGGGCGCTCGTGCGCCATGGTGTTCCCGATTCGCTGGCCCGAGCCTTTCGGCCTCGTCATGGTCGAGGCGATGGCGTGTGGCACGCCGGTGGTGACCACGAACTGGGGCGCGGCGCCCGAGGTGGTCGACGACGGGGTCACCGGGTTCCGCCGCGACGGCGACGACGACCTGGTCACCGCGATCGGCGCGGCCCGCCACCTCCCGCCGGCTGCGTGCCGCCGGCGGGTGGAGGAGCGGTTCTCGGCGGAGGCGATGGTCCGAGGGTACGAGCGCGTCTACGAGCGGGTCGTGCGGGGCTGAGGGAGCTCCCGAGCGCTATTTCCACTACCGACGTAGTGTTATTACAATGACCTCCGTGGCTCCTGGAACTCCCGCCGAACCCACCGCGCCGGCCGCCCTCGAGATCGAAGACCTCCACGTCGCGGTCGACGATCGCGAGATCCTGCGCGGCGTGTCGCTCCGCGTCGCGCCGGGCTCACTGCACGCGCTGATGGGACCCAACGGGTCCGGCAAGTCGACCCTCGCCAACGCCCTCCTCGCCAATCCCGCGTACGTCGTGACCGCGGGACGCATTTTCTTGCACGGAGAGGACATCACCGCGCTGCCCACCGACGAGCGGGCGCGCCGAGGTCTCTTCCTCGGGTTCCAGCATCCCCAGGAGATCCCGGGAGTGTCGGTGCTCAACTTCTTGCGCCAGGCGATCGCGCAGCGCAAGGGCATCGACGACTTCTCGGTCCTCGAAGTCCGTATGGCCCTCATCGAGTGGACGAAGCGGCTCGGTATGGACGCGAGCTTCCAGGAGCGCTACCTGAACGAGGGCTTCTCGGGAGGCGAGAAGAAGCGCAACGAGGTTCTCCAGATGGCGATGATGGAGCCCGACGTCGCCGTGCTCGACGAGACAGACTCCGGCCTCGACATCGACGCGCTGCGCCAGGTCGCGGCCGGGATCGCGGAGATCCGATCGGTCCGCCCGCACCTCGGCATCCTCGCGATCACACACTACCAACGGCTCCTCGAGCACCTGGTGCCCGACGTCGTGCACGTACTCGTCGACGGCCGCATCGTCGCGACCGGCGGCCCCGAGATCTCGCTCGAAGTCGAGGCGCACGGATTCGAGGCGTTTCGCACCCACGTCGCGGCAAAGGCAACATGAGCCGCCTCGACGTTGCGCGGATCAAACGCGACTTTCCCCTGCTCGAACGCGAGATCAACGGCAAGCGCGTCGTCTATCTCGATTCCGCGTCATCGGCACAAAAGCCCGTTGCCGTGCTCGACGCGATGGACGACGCGTACCGCAACCACTACGCGAACATCCACCGGGGCGTGTACACGATCGCCGAGGAGGCAACCGCCGCGTTCGAGAAGGCGCGCGCCACGGTGGCCCGATTCGTCAACGCGCCGCGCGCGGAGGAGATCATCTTCACGCGCAACGCCACGGAGTCGATCAACCTCGTCGCTTACTCCTGGGCCCGCGCGAACCTCCGACCGGGTGACGTCGTCGTCCTGTCACACATGGAGCACCATGCGAACGTCGTGCCGTGGCACATGCTCGCGGCGGAGCGCGACATCGAGCTGCGGTGGATCCCGCTCACCGACGACTACGGCCTCGATCTCACGAACCTCGACGCGATCCTCGACGGCGCCCGACTGCTCGCGATCAGCGCGATGTCGAACGTGCTCGGCACGATCAACGAGATCCGGCCGCTGGCCGACGCCGCCCACCGGCACGGAGCGCTCGTGCTCGTCGACGCGTGCCAGTACGTGCCCCACGTGGCCACCGACCTGCAGCACTGGGACGCCGACTTCGTAGCGTTCTCCTCCCACAAGCTGTGCGGTCCCACAGGGATCGGAGCGCTGTGGTCGCGCGTCGAACTGCTCGAGGCGATGCCACCCTTCCTCGGTGGAGGCGAGATGATTCGCGACGTCCGCCTCGACGGGTTCACCACCAACGACGTCCCCTGGAAATTCGAGGCGGGAACGCCGGCCATCGTCGAAGCCGTCGGTTTCGCCGCGGCCATCGACTACGTCACCGCGATCGGGATGGATGCGGTGCGCGAGCACGAGGTCTCACTCACGGGGTACATGCTTGCCGCGCTCCGTGAGCGTTTCGAAGGGTCGCTCACCATCTACGGCCCCACCGACGTTCAGCGGCGCGGCGGCGCGGTGTCGTTCCTGTTCGAGGGGATCCACGCCCACGACATCAGCCAGGTGCTCGACGAGGACGCGGTCTGCGTCCGCGCCGGCCACCATTGCGCGAAGCCGCTCATGCGCTGGCTCGGCGTCCCGGCGACGACACGGGCATCGCTCTATATCTACAACGACGAAGCCGACGTCGACGCGCTCGTGGAGGCGTTGGCGAAGGCCCAGAAGTTCTTCGCGGTTTAGGATTCGCTGCAGATGCCCGGCCTGGAAGACCTGTACCGAGAGATCATCCTCGATCACTACCGCTCGCCGCGCAACCGCGGCGAGCTCCCGGTTCCGCCCGCGCACAAGGTCGAGGGTTTCAATCCTCTCTGCGGCGACGAGGTGGTGCTCTACCTCGATGTCGATCCGGAGACCGAAACGGTCCGCGATGTGAAGATCGCCGGGCAGGGCTGCTCCATCAGCCAGGCGTCGACCTCGATGATGAGCGCGGCGGTCAAAGGCAAGCCGCTCGCCGAGGTCCGCAAACTGATCCGCGCGTTCAAGGCGTTGATGTCGATCCACGAGTCGAAGCTCGAGGGCGACGGCGACGACGGCACCGACCTCGCCGCGGAGCTCGCCGGGGTCCAACTCGGCGACCTGGAGGCCCTGCAGGGCGTGGTGAAGTTCCCGGTCCGCATCAAGTGCGCGACCCTGGCGTGGAACACCCTGCAGCAGGCAGTCGACGAGAGCGCACAGGCCCAGGCCTGACCAAGAACGACGCCACGACGTGGCGTCCGTCACATGTGGGCATAACTTCTCGATCTTTGGGGAACCCGACAGCCGAACTGGACGTTGCACTGTCAGTAGGTACGGGCGGCTACGCTGACGGCGAAACGGCAGGAGGACCCGCACGTGGAACAGGCAGGGATCGTCACGATCATCGACGAGGCAATCGAACGTTTCGCATCCCGGGACTTGATCGGCTCGGCCGAAGTGGTCGACTTCCTCCTCGATCTCCGTAGTGCAGTCGTGTCCGACGCCGCGCTGGCCGCGCTCATCGAGTCGGAGACCGAGCCCGCGCACTGATCTCGCTCGGTGCCGTGAGCCACACGCGATCCGAAAACTCGCGCGTCGTACGCGGAGCGCGTCCGGAACGCGGTACTCGTCCGGTACCATCCATCGCCGGTGGAAGCTGACGAGACGCGCTCGGACGAGGCGTCCGGAGAACTCGACCGAGCGACACGTCTCGCGGAACGGCGCGGGAGCCGCCGTCGGTACGCGGTCGTGACCTCGGTCGTCGTCGTGCTGGTAATCGCCGCGGCCGCGGGCGCCTACGCCGCGGTCACCCACGCGCAGAAGGCTTCCGGGGCGGATCGCGCGAGCGACCCGCCTCAGCCGGCACCTTCGACGGTCACGCGCAAGTCGACGACCACGACCGTCCCTCCCACGACGACGACCACGATCCCGCCCGTGATCCAACCCAAGGACGAAGCGCTCCCCGACCCGGGCAGCGGAATCGGCTACGGCAGCCGCGGTCCGGACGTGCTCATCTACGAAGCGCGGATGAAGCAGTTGCACTTCGATCCGGGCCCGGTCGACGGCGTCTTCGACCAGGACACCCAGTACGCGGTCACGACCGTGCAGAAGTACTTCGGGCTTCCCCGCACGGGCGTGATCAACGCCGGCGTGGATCTCGTGCTGACCCACTTCCGGTACTCGCCCGCGCTGCCGACGAGCGAGCCCGACCGCGTGGAGATCGACCTCGACCGGCAGGTGCTGACGTTGTTCAGCAACTGGCAGCCGGTGCTGCTCACCACCACGTCGACCGGGTCGGGCGAGCACTTCTGCGGCGGGGTCGACGGCTGCCAGTACGCGATCACCCCGACGGGGCACTTCCACTTCTACGACCTCGTGCGCGGCTGGCAGAAGGGCAAGCTCGGCACGATGTGGAACCCGTACTACTTCAACGGGAGCATCGCGGTGCACGGCCTCGACTCGGTACCGGCGTACCCGGCCTCGCACGGCTGCGCGCGCATCCCGATTCACATCGCGGACTACTTCTACACGCTCGTGCACAACGGCGAGTCGGTCTACGTGGTCGGTACCGCGATGAAGCCCGGCAACGGCTACATCGGGCCGGTGCCCACCCCGCCGTCGACTGCCGCGCCGACCACGACCTCGACCCCGCCCACCACCGCGGCCGCGCCGACCACGGTGAAGCCGTTACCGGGCACGACGGTCAAGACGACGGGGAGTACGACGAAGCCGACCACACCCACGACCCCACCCAAGAAGAAGCCCTGACGCGCCGGCCTACTTGACCCGCGGGTGGGGGTTGGTGGGTTAGGTGCTGAATGCGGCGAGGCCGATGATGGGTGCGGTGGGCGGGTGCGCGGCCAGGCTCCCGGCGAAGGCCCGGTTGGAGAAGTTGAACACCCCACC